>Ga0207867_1001068_pt1 | contig 22782 bp, 40 predicted proteins | sample HigsolmetaAR206D_FD_184838 | JGI IMG/M metagenome (GOLD analysis project Ga0207867, IMG submission 184838) | Ionic liquid and high solid enriched microbial communities from the Joint BioEnergy Institute, USA - AR20-6-D (SPAdes) (version 2) ...
CCTTCAGCGCAGTAGAACGGGTGGTCGTACTCCCACAGATGTCGGGAGACCTTGACTGTTGAGTTCGGGTTAGAGTTGGTCAACGGACCCACCTCTCGTTCTCTGGTTGCGTGTGGGTTCGAGGACGCCCGGCCGACTGCAACGGTCCGGACGTCCGCTGGCAGAGGCGGTCATGTTTCGGATGTTGAGGTCCTCCACAACGACCAGTCCGTGGTCACGGGTGAGGCGGTTGGCGGTCCACGCCAGGAAGTCGGTACGCCGGGCGCGCTCCCTGCGGGCGGAGGACCTCCGGGCTTACGCTCGCGCGGAGGAACTCCTCCAAAGAGCTGAACATGTCCCCCCGATCTGAACGCATGCTGTGCGCATCCAGGCTATGAGCCTGGTGTGACACAGGCGCAGTGTGCTTCAGGTTCCCCACATGAGGAAGCTGAGCGACCTGCGGAAACGCCTGGCGTCAGGGTCGTCCCAGGGAGCACAAAGGCCCGCCCGCGGCGGGGGGCGGGCGGGCGTGGGGGAAGGGGCGTCAGATCCGGGAGAGCAGCTCGGCCTTCTTGGTGTTGAACTCCTCGTCGCTCAGTACCCCGTCCTGGTGGAGTTCAGCGAGCTGCTTCAGCGCGGCGAACACCTCCTCCTTGGTGGTGAACAGCGGCCCGTCCCCGGCCGGGGCAGCCGAGGCCGGCGGGGCGGCCGGCGGCGGGGTGGGCGCGGGCGCGGGCGTGGAGTGCCGGGACGATAGCCGGGCGCGGATGATGTCCGCCAGGGCCTTCCCGCCGTTCTTGGAGACGTTCTTGATTTCCGCCTTGTTGCCGGAGGCGTAGATGGTGAGAGTTCCGGAGAGCATGCCGGAGGTCCATTGAACCGAGGACACCTTCTCCAGCGGGAAGTCCTCGGTCGCCTGCTTCACCATGCCGTGGACGACGAACAGCAGCCTGCGGTCAGTCAGCACGAGCAGGCCGTTACCCGGGCCGTAGGTGCCGGCGACCATGTACTCGACCCGTTCACCCTCCCACAGGTACTGGGTGAGGTGCTGGATCTCCCGCTTGGCGCCGAACTTGGTGTCCATGCGGTCGGCCGCGGCCTTGATGTCCGGGCGTAGAGGGATGTCGGCCATGACGAGTCCTCTCAGAACGTGGGGGGAAACTGCCCATGTGACGTTCTGCACTCCTGGGCGGTTTCCCCCCGGAGAGTACTACGAGGCCCCTGGCCGGGCGGGTGATCGACGGAATCGGCCGCAGGCGGCCCTCACCGGCCCTCCGGACGCAGCCCCTCGGGGACGCATTCCGGGCAGGTGCGCACCGGCCGGCCGTCCGGCCACCGGCCGATCTCCTCAGATGGCCGGGGCCAGCGTTTGCCGCAGGCCGCGCACGCCCACCCGTTCAGCTGCGCGTCATCCATCCCCGTCGGATCGAACACCCGCACGTCGTGCTCCTAGAAAAGGGGGTCCTGCTGGACGGAGGGGTCGAGCTGGACGTCGTCGAGACGACCGGCGGCGCGGGCCCGGGCGATCCACTCTGCGGCGTGCCGGCGGGTCTGCTCGATCGCCGTGGTGATGCCGACGCCGTGGTTGGCGCCGCCGCACACACAGTCGCAATCACCACCGCGGGCGTTGTAGCACTTGGCATCACAGCGCCCCACGATGATCCCACCTCGGGACCACGCCAGCAGCGACACCATCGTCGGTCAGCTCTCGTCGTCGAGGAGGGCGACCTCCTCATCGCTCTGCTCCTGGATGATCTGTTCGGCGGCCCGCACTCCTTCGGGGGTGAGGACCGTGCGGACGTAGCGGCAGGTGACCTCGCGGACGGCCAGACCCCGGTCGACCAGCGCCAGCCGGGTGTTCTCCCCGCAGATCACAAAGTGCAGACCACCGAGGGTGCAGGCTTCGCGAGGGCCTTCGCCGCCTCGGCCGCCGCCTGCTGCACCTTTTCGTCCTGGGGCCGGGGGGAGGCCCCGGCCGGGCCGGGGGGAGGTGTGGTGGGCTCGTCCATCGCTGTCTCCTTCGTTCGGGTCGCCGCTCGGTGGACGCGGCGGCGAAGCTCGTTCAGGAGGCCGAGAAGTCATGCAGCACGCCCCTCGCGACCGCGAGATCGCCGGCCCCGAGCAGCCAACACGCTGGTGACGGACCGTTCCTTGCTGCCCTGGCGGCGGTCTGTGCCCCACGGCCGCGATGGCGCTTCACCCTCATGCCACAGGCGCAAGAAGGCACGGCGCGCTCGGGTCAGAAGCATCGTGTACGCCTTGTAGCTCAGGCCCATCGCGGCGGCGGCGGCCTGGTAGTCCTCGTGGGCGGCCAGCGCCAAGAACGCCTGCCGGTAGCGAGGGGTGAGCGTGTGCCAGATCTGCCACAGCGCCGTCCGCTCCACGACAGCGGGCGCGTGGTCGTGGGTCACGCGGGCGTTGTTCCAGTAGGCGATGTAGCGGGCCATGAGCCCGCGGTGGGTGTTGTAGTCCCACCCGTAGTGATGCCATCCGTCGTAGATGGTCTTGCTGAGCTCTGCTTCAGCAGCGCGCACCAGGGCGATGGGCTCGGGACGCTCGTCGGCGGCATACAGGGCCTGGGTGATGGCCGACCAGGCGATCTGGTGTTGTTCGTCGAGGGGCAGGGTGGAAGCAGCCCATGGGCGCCAGATGGCCTTGCGAGCAAGGGCATCAAGGTCGGCGAGGTTGTAGCCGAACCGCAGCTCGTGCACGTCAGTGGTTGGTGGTGAGGGGGCGTTCAACGGTTTCTCCGCGATCACAGTCGGCATCACCGGGCACCTTCCGCCCTGGCGAGCGGATCAGCGGCCGCGTCGGCGTCGCACTCGCCGAAGACCCGCTCCCGCCAGCTCTGGGGGGAGCCCCCCGGGGCCGGTCGCCCCGGGGGCTGGGGGGTGGTGTGCTCAGCCACGGCCGCCCTCCAGAGCCGTCTGTGCGGCTTTGCGGACCAGCGCGGCCTGCCGGCTGGCGCCGAGGGTCTGCAGCCAGGCCGCCAGGCTGACGGCCTGCGAGGCGAGGATCTGCACGGGGTCTTCGGTGGCGTGCTGGATCTCCACCAGCTCGTGCCCGTTCGGGCACTTCTGGAGGGAGACCGTCGTGCGGCTGAACTTCCCGACCTGCTTTTTGTGGTCATCGGAGCGGGGGCACAGGATCGGGCAGTGAGCCGCCTGGTTGCTGTTCCTCTGGTGGAGGATGCGGTGAGGGACGTCGCCCCACGTGCCCGGAGCGGCATCCTCTGGTCCGGCTATGCCGTTGACGGACCAGCCCTGGTTTTCGTCGAACACGAGGGTCAGGTCCTGTCCCGGGCCGAGGACCTCGTGCAGGCGGACGGTAACGCCCAGATCAGAGCTGAAGGTGAGGCTCGCCCGGCAGTTGAGCGTCCCGTCCTGCCGGGGCGCCGCCGGGCCGTGCATTGTCTGGGAGCGCTCAGCCACGGGGTCCTCCTTCCGGCATCTCGCGGCGGCGCTTGCAGGCGGCCAGGCCGGCAGGGGCGATCCGCCATGGGCCGCGCGGCGACGACCGGGCGGCGCGCAGCTCGCCGCGGTTGATCAGGTTGAGCACGGTCGCGCGGCTGACGCCCAGCACGCGGGCGGCTTCGGGCACGCCCAGGTAACAGGTCACGTGGCTGCTGCTCATCGGGCATCACCACCGGCAAGTTCCGGTGAGGGTGTGTTCGAGGGGGTCCCTTCCGCCATCTCGTGCAGGGCGGAGCGCATTCCGGCCACGATCTCGATGGCGTCGCAGCCGAAAGACTGCGGCTGGCGCTCCTGGTTGTAGCGGTAGCTGAGCGAGCCGTGGCTGAGGCGTTTGCCGATCCAGGCGTCCCAGTGGCGGCTGATGTGGTCCTCGTCGGCGACGGCCAGGCCGAGACCACCCACGGGCCGCATCAGCCGCTGCAGCGTGACCAGGGGACGCTCGTAGGGGGCGATGAGGCGGCGGCCCTGCAGGGCCTTCAGCTGGTCGGCGAGCTCGGCCGGGGTGACGAGCCGCTCCAGCTGCTCAAGGTTGCGCGGGGTCGGGATGAGGTGGATCATCCTGCGCAGCTCGTCGCGGTACTGCTCGTTGCCCAGCGTCGCCCAGAGCAGTACCTGCCCGTCCATGGTCTCCACGCGCAGGTCGGGGTGGACGGTGGGGTCGCTGTAGAACAGCACCGCGGTCGGGTCCTTGAGGACCGCGCGGGCCCACTCGGCGGCCGCCGCGCGGTCGGCGGCCAGCCGGTTGTGCCAGTGCGCCTCGGCGGCCGGCTCCTGACACGGTTCGCAGTACCGGTTGCCGTCGGGGCCCTCCTCGAAGGGCCGGTCGCTGCGGGTGCCGCAGCGGGCGCAGGTCCGGTTCTTGTCCCATTTCTCCTGCCGGGCCGGCGGCAGGGGCCGCATCGGCACCGAATCGGCCACCGCGTACAACGGCACGTAGGCCTGGGTGGTCCAGTAGGTGGCGACCGGCGGCTGCCCGTCGGCCAGGCGCCGCCGCTGCCGCCTGAGCATGGTGGCGGTGGCCAGCTGGGTGGCGGGCAGGTCCCCCTTGCGGTACAGGGGCCGCCCCTCCGGGCAGTGGGTGCGGCGTCGGCTGCCCTTGGGGCGCCGCTCGATACGGGTCACCTCCCAGCCCTCGGCGATGTCGAGGACCTGGCCGTCGTCGGTGTGCAGCCGCAACGGCCCGCTCTCGTCGCGGGCCGGCAGCAGCACGCCGGTCAGCGTCCGCCCATCGCCTCTGCGGGCGGTGACGCGTTCACCGACCAACCGGGCGGTGGCCGGTTCGCTCACCGGTCCACCTCGCCCTTGGCCTGGGTCCGCTCGGCGTCGGTGAAGGAGTAGTCGCCGGTGCGGGTGCCGCGGGCGACGGCCTGGCCCGCCAGCGTCAGCGAGTCGAGAGTGCGGTCGCTGCTGTAGGACAGGGCCGTGTCGGCCGTGATGCCCATCTGAGTGGCGACGTGGATGGCGTCCTGGTCGGCGCCGAGGAAGAGGATCTGCCAGCCGGCCTTGCGGCGCTGGGTGATGGCGTCCTTGACGGCGGGCAGGGTCCACTCCTTGGAGGAGTTCTCGTAGCCGTCGGTCAGGATCACGACGACGACTTCGCCGGGGCGGTCCTGCTCGGGCTGTCCGGCCAGGTACTCGTCCACCGAGGCCAGGGTGGAGCCGATGGCGTCCAGCAGCGCGGTGGTGCCACGCGGCCGCAGCTCGAACTCGGGAACCTCCTCCAGCGGGACCGCCGAGAAGACGGTCTCGTGGACGCTGTCGAACTGCCGCAGCGTCACCAAGGTCCGGCCGGGCGCGTTGCGCTGTTCCTCCAGGAAGGCGCGCAGGCCGCCCTCGGTGTCGGCTTTGACGGCGTGCATGCTGCCGGATCGGTCCAGCAGAACCGTGATCAGGCGCAGCTTCGGATCGCTCATGCGTGTCCTTTCGCGGGTTGGCAGAGCTGGCGCATGTCTTCGGCCAGCTGCAGCAGAGAAGTGATCTCGCCGGGGGCGTGGGGCCGTTCGATGGGCCGCATCCGTAGGACGGGGATCCCGCGGAGCGGCACGCCGATGACCTCCCTGGTGGTCTCATCGAGCGCGACGCCGTAGTGACGGGCGTCCAGCCAGACGGCGAGGTACTCCTCGGCCGGCTGTCCGGCGCGGGCCTGCTGGTCGTCGGCGGGCAGCCAGCCGGCGCAGTCGCAGCCGGGCCGGTTGCAGCCCTTGCCCGCAAGAGCGCGGGGGGTGCTGCGGTAGTGGGTCATGCGGCCGTTGAGCATCGGGCACGCCTGGGCCGAGTAGTGGGCGCACTCGGGGTGCATGCCGGGCTCGGCGGAGTACCCGGCGGTGAAGTCCCGCTCCCGGGCGATCACCACCACCTTGGGGCCCAGAGCCTCCCCGCAGATCTGGCACAGCCTGCGCCGCACGCACTCGACCATGCGGGCGTTGTGGACGGCGCCGAGGACGTACCCGTCGCGGTGCTGAACCGTCACCCAGGGAACGGCCAGGCCGCCGACGGTGGGCCGGTGGGACAGGCGCATGGGGATAGCCGGGACGCTCACCGGCTCTCCTGCAGGATGTAGGCGATTTCGCGGGCGACCGCGTGGGCGAGGGCTGGGCCGCCGGACTGCTCGACGATCGGGCCGATGATCTCCTGCCATCGCTCGACCTCGGTGGTGTCGGGTTCGGACTCGGCGCGGTCGGCGGCGGTGGCCAGGACGGCGGCGACGATGCGGGCCTCGTTCGGCCGCCAGAAGGAGGTGTGGTGGCCGGTGGTGAGGGCCACCCTGTTGCCGTCGATGTGGACCTTGCCGCCCGGCACTTCGACGGCCCGGTAGCCGGGGACGGGCGTGGTGGTCCGGTGCAGGACGATGACCTCCTCGCCGACCGCCCGGTACAGGTGCTGGACGAGGGAGGGCAGGTCCTCGCGGAGCACCTGCACCATTTCCACACCCGCTATCAGGTAGATGCGGTCGGGATCGTCGGCGTCTCCGCCGGGGCGGATGATGAGGTTCCCGCCGGTGGGGTCGGTGTAGACGCGCTCCTTGCCGGGGGTCATCGGACCGCCTCCACGGGCTCGGCGGCCCGGGGCTGGTCGGGGATGCCCAGGGCCTGCAGGATCGCCGACCGGGGGACGCGGTAGCTGCGGCCCAGCCGGAGCACCTGGCAGGGGAACTCGCCCTTGCGGGCCAGCTGGCCGGCCTTGGTGCGGCCCAGTCCGAAGGCCCGGCCGGCGGTCTCCAGGTCCACGGCCGCGGGCAGCGCCAGGATCTCCTCGACGGTCAGCGCACGACGCTTCTCTCGCTGCGTTCGTTCACGCATGCAATGACTGTAATTGCGTGCATGCAATGACGCAAGGGGTTGAGTGGAGGCGATTGTGGTTGATCTAGGCCGTGATCTGCTGTTCTCGCCTCCTAGTTGCGTGCACGCACGTACCGTGAGGGTGGTGTGAAGGAGGCTGGATGAAAGGATCCACCTACAAGCGGTGCAAGTGCCGCGCCGCCGACGGCAAAGAGCTCGGCGCCGCCTGCCCGAAGCTGCGGCGGCGGGACGGGTCATGGAACCCCAAGCACGGCACCTGGTACGGCAAGAGCGAGCTGCCCCCCGCACCCGATGGCAAGCGCGTCTACCTGCGTGCCGGGGGGTTCCCCTCCCTGGATGAGCTGACCGAGTGGTTCAGCCAGGCCGAGCGGCTGCTGTCCATTCCCGACAAGGGGCCCCGCGGGCACCAGGCGCGCATGGAGATCCGCGCCCTGATCATGGAGACGCGCAAGAGGGGCGCCCCTTTGCCCGACTATGACGATCTGCGGCAGCGCTACCTCAAGGGCGCGGCGCTCACCTCCGTCCTGACCGGCGACTACCTGGAGCAGTGGCTGGCCGGCAAGCGCGACGTCCGCGCGAACACCCTCCGCGGGTACGAGTCGCACATCCGGGTCCACCTGCGCCCGGCGCTCGGCCACATCCCGCTCGATGAACTGCGTGTCTCCGATATCGATGCACTGTTCGCTGCGATCGGGGCCCGCAATGAGCGGATCGCCGCCGGGACCGAGGAGGGCAGGCCGACCGGGCCGGCCACCCAGCAGCGCATCCTCGCCACCCTGAAGAACGCCCTGCAGGACGCGCTCCGCGAAGGGCTCATCTCCCACAACCCGGCCAAGCTGGTCCGGCTGGGGCCGGAGAAGCGCGCCAAGGCGCTGGTGTGGACGCCGGACCGGGTGAAGGCGTGGCGTGCCCGCTACGAAGAAGAGCTCGGCGGCCGGTCGGCCGGGGCCTTCAAGGTGTGGCGGGACCCGAAGCTGCGGCCCTCGCCGGTGATGGTGTGGACCCCGGAGCAGACCGGCGTGTTCCTGGAGCGGGCTCGTGGGCACCGCCTGTATGCGATGTTCCGCCTGATCGCGATGACCGGGCTGCGGCGCGGGGAGGCGTGCGGGCTGGAGTGGGCCGATGTGGACCTGGACAAGCAGGCCCTGGTGGTGCGCAACCAGATCGTGCAGATGGGCTGGGAGACCGGCGAGGGAGACCCCAAGACCGACGCCAGCCACGCGCCGGTGGCCTTCGACGTCGACACCGCCAGGGCGCTGCGGGAGCACCGCAAGCGGCAGCTGGCCGACCGGCTGGCGTGGGGGGATGCGTGGGTGGAGACGGGCAAGGTGTTCACCCGCGAGAACGGGGCGGCGCTGCATCCGGCGCAGGTGACCGACCAGTTCGAGCGGCTGGCGTTCGAGGCGGGCCTGCCTCCGATCCGGCTGCACGACCTGCGGCACGGTGCGGCCACGCTCGCGCTGGCGGCCGGGGTGGACGTGAAGGTGGTCTCGGCGATGCTGCGGCATTCGACGACCGGCATCACCCAGGACCTGTACTCCTCGGTGCTGCCGGAGGTCGCCGCCAGTGCGGCCGACGCCATCGCCGCGCTGGTGAGCAGCCGAGGGAAGGGCAGGACCGCGGCCCGGAACTAGCGGTCTCCCATCGGTCTCCCAACCCCTTCCTGCGACCCAAACGAAGATCGCAATGGTGGGTTGACCTGCGCCCCCGGCAGGATTCGAACCTGCGACACACGGTTTAGGAAACCGGGTGCGGTCGTGACGTTTGAGCACGAGTACGGCCGCACCCGGTTATTCGTATGCGATTTGTGCAGGTCACAGGCTCATGCTCCGGACGTTTAAGGACGGATTTGCCGCATAGCGCCGGGCCAGTACAGTCCTTGCGGTCTCCCTTCGGTCTCCCCCGGTCTCCCTTACGCCACGGTCGGGTCGGGGGTCGGCGACGCGTCTGGGTCGGGAGTCTGCTGGGACCCGCCAGGGCCGGCCGGGGTGCCGGGGGGTGTCTCCGGGGGATCGATCTTCGGCTGCGGCGGTGGGGTCTCCCCGGGGCCCGGTGTCGGCTGCGGGGCCGGCGTCGGTGTCGGCTGCGGGGCCGGGGACGAGGGGGCCGGTGATGGCGGTCCATCGGGGCAGGGCGCGGGAGGCACGGATATCTCCGGCCGTGGTCCGGCCTCCCGCGGCTCCGGTGCGGGCGGCATCAGGGTGCGCGGCCGCCAGCCCACACCGGGCCGGAACTCGCGCTCCTCCGCCCAGCCGGCGGGGCCGACGCGGGAGTCCGAGATGATTCGCTTGGGCGTCGGCGGCTCCAAGACGGTCTGGTAGGGCACGGTGGTTATCAGCGACCCGCACACCAGCGGAACGCATACCAGGGCCGTGCCCGGGACCACCGCCGGCGCCAGGGGGGCGCGTTCGATGAGCGTGCTTACGGCGGCGGGGAGGGCGGCCACGCCCAGCAGACGCCGCCTTTTCCCGTTCCGGCCTGCGGCCAGGTGGGGTGCGACCGCGCGCAGGACGCGCCCGTCGACCTCCCAGCGCAGCACCGCGATCTGCTCGGGCAGCGCGAAGTGCGGCACCGGGCCGGCCTCCATGCCGGGCGCTTCGGTGATCGCGGTGACGGCTGTGCGCACCGCCCGCCATGCCTCCAGCTCGCGGGCGGGGTCGACGCAGCCGGTGCCGGGGCGGCTGGTGACGGCGATGACCTGGCGGCCGCACGCGGAGAACCAGACGGCCGTCCATGCCGGAGCGAGCCGCAGCGCGTACAGCAGGCCGGAGGGGATGCGTCCGGACGCCTCCAGCGCTCTGTTCGTCGTCTGGCCGGCCACCTCTTCGGCGCGGTGGTCGGCGATCTGCCGGCACAGCGTGGGGTTTTGGATGAGTTGCTCGGCGCAGGCATCCGCCTCGCGGATGGCGCGGTCCAGCCTGTCCGGCCGGGTGTGAGGGAGGGTGTGGATGCTGCCGCGCTCCGCCCGGCGCGGCAGATGGGAGGCGTCGTCGTGCTTCACCTCGGCTCCGGCGTCAGCAAGGTTTAGTGCAAGTTTCAATGACCCCTTGAAGCCTTAATGGGACGCCGGGATTAAACGCTGGGTAGACCGAAAGTGGGGGTTGTAACAAACTTGTTACTTATCTCAGTGTGAGGGCATGTCCGGCGAGTGAAATGACGGATCATCCCGTGCCGTGCTGCTGCTTGGCTTGTCCCGGGCCTCGGCTGGACGTTCCGCCGTTCCGGCGCCTGCCCATCTCGGACATGATCATTCTGGCCTCTCCGGCCAGGATGATCCGCTGCGTGGGCGGCAGCGCCGTGACGTACCGCAGAACCTGGTAGACGACCGGGTTGTCCACGTCGCGAGGGTCCACGTCATCGGGGAGGTCGTCGGGCCACCCCGCGAACGGGTCCTCGGGGTCCGGCCCCGTGCGCGGCGGCTCCGGCTCGGTGCGTGGCGGCCGCTGCACGATCGTCATCTCCTCCGGCTCGGCCAGGCCGGCGTGCACCAGCATCTCCCCGAGCGTGTAGCCCCATAGCTGACCGATCCGGCGCAGCGTCGTGATGCTCGGCTCGGTCTGGCCGGCCACCAGTCGCGACACGCTGCCGTGACCGATCCCGGCGTCGGCGGCAAGCCGTGCAATGCCGCCCGCCCGCGGCCCTTCCAGGGGATAGCCGCGGCGGGGCATCTCCTGACGCAGCCACTGCGCGAATTTCGTGTTCGCAGGCACGAAGCAACAGTAGCTTACGCGCACGCAAGCAACCACGCATACGGGGACGTCTAACCTGTCAGCCACTTTCCCCTAACACGAGCAGAGACCGGCCGGGCACGCTGCGTCGCAGGTCGGAGGGTTGTTCCCCCTTCAATGTGCAGCCGCGCACCCAACCCTCTTGCGTCCGTACACGCAAACACATACTGTGGTTGCGTGCGTGCAACCACAGATGCGGCGCCGGCTATCCGGCTACGGATCGACCGGTTCCTCGGGGTGGCCCGCAAGCAGGGCTGGACGACCGCCGCAGAGATCTCCCAGGCGCTGGGCATCTCGGCGGGGAACCTCAGCCGGCTGTTCAACCGCGACCACCCCCAGCAGCCCGGGACGACGTTCATCGCCGCCGTCCTGGCTGCCTTCCCTCAGCACAAGTTCGAGGACTTCTTCGAGGTGACCGGCCGCACTCCCGGCCGAACCGACGCCGCCTAGTGAACGCACAAGGGCGGCGCCCGGACCTGACCCGGGCAGCCGCCCCACAACCCGACCCCTGCTGCGAGAGAGGTCGAGCTGATGACCACCAGCATCCACGGTAACGCCCGAGACGACCGGGACAACACCAGCCGCGACGACCACCGGCTGGCCGACCACCGCTTCCCCCTGCCCCCCACCGTCATCGCCCGCGGCAGCGGCCGCGGGTACCGCGGCCTGGACACCGACCTGATCACCGTCGCCCCGCACGAGAGAGACCGCTGAGATGACCGGCTTCATCTCGTGGGCACTGAAGCGCCTGGGCCGCCTGTGGGAGCGGGTCATCGGCACCGTCCCGGACCTCAGCGGGGACCTGGTCGTGCTGCCCGCCCCCAACGAGGAGGACAAGCCCGGCGACCCGGCGCACCCGTGGGCGTGTCCGCCCCGCCCGGAGACGACCCGGCCGGCCACCCCCGCCGCGCCGGTCGTCTCCGGCAGCCGCCCCTGGTGCCGCTGGTGCTGCGGCCCCTGCGAGTGCCAAGGAGGGGCCCGATGACCGGCACCACCCCGGCCGGTGAGCCGATCGTCGTGGGACTCACCGGGGTGGTCGCGGTCTGGGAGACGTGGGAGTGGTGGCGCAAGCGCCCCAAGGGCCGCCGCCGCAAGGCCCTCGTCGACCAGATGACCCCTTCGCCGATCCCCGTCCCCGGGGGTGCGCGATGACCGTCATCCAGCTGACGCCGCCGGCCCGTGAGGAGCTCATCGAGCGAGCGGTCCGCCGCTACCTGTGCGGCCGCACGTGTGAACACGTCCTCCAGGCGACGGTGGCGGAAGTCAACCCCGACCTCGACCCGCAAACGGCTCGGCCGTGGCTGGAGGAGCTCGCCGAGGCGATGGTCCTGCGGGACTGCCGGCTCGGCTCCCTCCCGCACCGGCCCGCCGCCCACGCCCGCGGCGAATGCTGCCAGCCGACGGACGGCCCCAACTCCCCGCAGGCCCGCATCCAGCAGGCCCTGCGGGTGCTGGCCGGGACCGTCCCCCTACCCGTCCGGTGCGTCGAAAGGCACTCGTCATGATCAAGCTGAAAAGACACCGCCGGCGCGGCAGTCACGCCAGGAACACGCCGCTGCTGCGCCAGCTGGGATTCGGCCGCTTCCGCGCCCACCAGGAAAACACCCCGGCCAGCACGGCCGCGGCCCTGCCCGCCCCCCCGAAGCGCCCGGCCCTGCTGCCCGCCGAGCCGCGGCCGGTGGCGCCCCCGGTGGCCGACAGGGCCGGGGAGATGCGCGCCCGGTCCGTGGTGATCGCCCGGTGCGGTCTGCTGATGCCGCTGGACTGGACCTACGGGGACGGCACCGCTACCGCGCAGATCCCCCCCGGCCTCATGGCTGCCGAGGACCTGCTCGGCCGGTACGCCACCGCGCTGGGCGTGCCGGTCCGTGAGGAGCCCGACGCCGACGCCGGCTGGCGGCGCCTGGTCGCAACCGGCGTCGTCGACGGCGTCACCGTGACGGTGTGGGCGCGCCTGCCGGCCCGGCCCAGCATCCCGGCCGCACCCGCCCAGGACGACAGGCCGGGCCCGGAGCCGATCGAGCGGCTGGCGCTGGCCGCCACCCGCCCCACCGAGGCGATGCCCCAGATCGACCTCGACCAGCAGGACGAGCAGGACGCGCCGGAACCGGCGGCCGAGGACGCGCGGGAGGACGACACCTCAGAGGACGAGGAGGAGGACGACTACCCGGCCGTCATGACCAACCCTCTGCCGGTCCTCGGAGGGATGCGGTGATCGGCCCGCGGCTGACCCACCGGCAGCGGCTCGTCCTCCACGCCGTCCACAGCCTCACCCGCCGCCGCGGCTACCCGCCGTCGCTGCGGGAGATCACCGAGGAAACCGGCCTGTCCTCCCACGGCTCGGTGCGCTGGCACCTGCAGCAACTGGAGCAGAACGGGCTCCTGGTCCGCAGCCCCGGGCGGCGCCGCTCGGTGCGGCTCGGCCCCCGCGTCGTCCCCGCCTCCGACGGGCTGCGCCTGATCGTCCCCACCGCCGTCTGCGACCGGTGCGGCGCGGCCCGCCCCGTCGATCACGCATGCCAGGGAGAGGCGTGATGGTCGGCATCGTCATCCACCACCAGGACCTCCCCGAGGACTTCGCCGCAACGCTGCGGGACCTGCACGCCCAGGCCTGCCAGCCTGGTGGGGCAGACGCCTCCGAGCGGCTCAACGCCCTGTTGGCCCTCGCCCGAGAGCACGGGTGGACGCTGGCCGCCCTCGCCAGGTCGCTTGGGGTGAGTCGTGAAGCGGTACGGCAGCGGGCCAGCAGAGGCGAGCTGCGGGCCGACACCCCCGCCGTGCCCTCCCCGCCGAAACGCCCCACCCCGATGCCGAAGCCGCCGAAGCGTCAGCGGCTGAAGGTCCGGCCCGAGGTCGCCGAACGGCTCCGGGAGATGAATCGGATCGCCCGGACAGTCAATGGGGCCACACCGGCTGACCACCCGGCCAGGAAGGTGAGCGTCGAGCTCTCGGCGATGCTGAACTCCCTGGTCGAACAGGGCGTGTCCAAATACCACCTCGCCCAGGTACTGGGGGTCTCCCACGGCGCGATCATTGCCAGGCTCGCGCGGCATGGCTACCGGGCCCCCGCACCGTCCCAGGCCAGCAGCCTCTACATCGGTGCGCCGCGCTGGAAGCGCAAGGACAAATGCCTGCGCGGCCACCCGCTCAGCGGCGACAACCTCTACGTCACTCCCAAGGGCCAAAGGACCTGCCGGGAATGTGGCCGCATCCGCAGCCGGGCCTACCGACGCCGCCGCGCCGCCCAGCAGGGGGGTGCGTAATGGTCTGGCTCGTCATCACCGCCATCGCCGCCATCACCGGCATCGCCTTCGTGCTGGTCGAGACGCGGCGTGACCACGACGTCCGCGAGGCCCGGCGGCTGCGTACTCAGCTCGCCGGACGCGACCGCGACCTGGCCGCCCACAGCCGGCTGCTGGCCGACCTGCAGGAGCTGGCCCGGGAACACCCCGGGCCGCTGGCGGACGCCATCACCGCCAAGGTCAACGCCTTCCACGCCACCCGCCGCGAACTCCCCTGACCGTCCATCCCCACGCCTTTAGGAGGGAGGCCGCCATGGCACGCCGCAAAGCCACCAACATCCCCGGGCAGCTCGAACTCGCTGCCCTGGTCCGCCCGACCAGCGCGGGCATGGCCGACACGATCGAGGCGGCCTCCCCCGACTGGTGGAGCCGGGCCGAACGCGCCGTCCGCGCACTGGCGGCCGAAGGCCGCCCCTTCCAGGCCTACGACGTCGTGCTCCGGCTCGGCATGGACGAGCCCGACAACACCCGCGCCCAGTGGGGTGCGCTGTTCGGCGCGCTCCGCAAGGCCGGGGTGATCGAGCCGTGCGGATACGCCCAGTCCAGCCGCCCCACCACCGCCAAGTCCGCCGTCCGCCTGTGGCGCGGCGTCCAGCGGAAGGGAGACGCGGCATGACCTGGTCCGGTCTGCCCGAGATGGGGGCGGGGGAGGTGCTGCTGCTCCTGGCCAGCGTCTGGGCGCTGCTGGTCGCGGCCGGCGCCGCCCTCACCCTCATCGCCATCCCCTTCATCGGCGCCTACCTGGACCGCAAGCGGGAGCAGGAAGCCCGCCGCCGCTACGGGATGCCGGCCGGGCATCCGGAGTGGATCACCCGCGAGCTGTCCCAGGAAGAGGAGCTGTACCTGGCCGAGCTGGACGAACAGCTGGCCAGCGACCTGTAACCCCCCAAAGGAGCACACATGCGGTTTCTGCCGTACCTGGTCTTCGGTGGCGCCGCGGGCCTGGTCGCCGCGACGGCCCTGATGATCATCGTCCGCATCGTCCACGCCTGGTGGCCCGTGGTGCCGCCCATGCCGTTCACCACCGCCTGCGCCCTCACCACGGTGTCGTCCGTCTCGGCGTTCCTCGTCGGCTTCCTGACCACCCTGCCCAAGGAACTGACCAAGGAGCGTTGATGAAGGTTTCTGAGAACAGGGGCACCGGCCACGTCACCGAGCGTGTTCTGACTGCCGATGAGAGCGCGTTGCTCGCTGACTGCGAGCAGAGGATCGAGCGCGGTCTCAAGACCTTCGTGGAGGTCGGGAACGCCCTGCTGGCCATCCGGGACCAGCGGTTGTACCGGGCCGAGTACGCCACCTTCGAGGACTACTGCCGGGAACGGTGGGGCTTGAGCAGGCCCCGCGCTTATGAGCTGATGACCGCCGCCGACGTCGTGTCTGCCATGGCAGACACTGGCCTCCCGGCCCCTGAGAACGAACGGCAGGTCCGCGAGCTGGCCCGGGTGCCCGAGGAGGAGCGGCCCGAGGTCTGGCGGGAGACCCTGGAACGCACCGGCGGCAAGCCCACCGCCGCCGCCATCCGCGAAACCTACACCACCCGCCAGAACGGCGAGCCCGCCCCGGAACCGCCACCTGCCCCGGAGCCGCCGTCGGACACCGAGCCGTCAGACGCCGGCCTGCTCGCCGGGGCCGACTGGAGCCCCCAGCCCGACCCCGAGCCGATCACCTGGGACCTGCGGCTCGGCGACCTGCCCGACGAGGCCCGTAACCGCAACGACCTCGCCCTGCAGCCCCCGGCCGCCCCCGAACCGCAGCCGTGGACTGAAGAGGAACTGGAGCTGCAGCGGCGCCTCACCAACGGCGAAACCGTCGTGGTGTCCATGCGGGACGGCCGGCACGCCCGGCTTATCGAATGGGCCGACCAGCGCGGCCTGTACGTCCGCATCGACCGCCGCACCATCTGGGGCAACCCGTTCGAGATGGGGCCCGACGGCGACCGTGACACCGTCATCGCCAACTACGCCACCCACTACCTGCCTTACAAGCCCAGCCTGCAGGCCAAGCTGCCCGAGCTGGTCGGCAAGGCACTGGGCTGCTGGTGCGCCCCCGAACCCTGCCACGGCGACGTACTGGCGGAAGCGAGCCAGCAATGATCCTGGAGGACTTCGTGATGCTCGGCACCACCGTGCCCGAGCCCAACAGTGACGGCCGCATCTTCGTCTGCTCGGCCGGAGTCTCTCGTGAGCGCCGCAGCCTGGTGCGGCTCTACCCGCTGGCCCGGCGCAACATCCCCCACCGCTGGAACATCCACCGCGTTCCGGTGGAGCTCAACCCCGCCGATTCCCGGCCGGAGTCCTACAAGGTCGCCGGCGACCGCCGTCCCGGCGCCCATGAGAACATCAACAGCCGCTTCGAAGTGGTCGGCCGGGTGCGTCCCAACCAGCGGGCCGCGCTGCTGGCCCCCTACTGGGTGGGCTCCATCGCCGAGGCCAACGCCCGCCGCCTCAGCCTGGCCATCGTCGCCCCCCAGAACCTGGACCTGTACTTCGAGCACAACCCCTATTCGCCCGACTCCCCGCAACTGGCGCTCTTTGACGACGGCCTGAAGCGCCCAACCGCCGGCGCCCGCCGCTTCCCCTACATCCCCCGCCTGTACTTCCGCGACGCCGACGGCGAACACCGGCTGATGCTGCGGGACTGGGGCTGCTATGAGCTGATGCGCAAGATGCCCGAGCGGCGCACCGAGATGGCCGACTTCCTGCACCTGGGGCCGTCCTCGTCCCTGCTGGTCGGCAACCTGGCCAATCGTCGCACCGCCTGGCTGGTCATCTCCGTCCTCAACGGCATCCGCGACGAAGCCCCCGCCCTGTTCGACATCAAGGGGGTGGCGTGATGCCCACCTACCTGCACGACCTATTCCCCCCGGAGCAGGTCGCCGAGGCGATCCGGGCCGGGTACGTGCGGCAGCAGTTCCACCCGGAACTGCCGTTGCTCATCCTGAACTACACCGAGAAGGCCCAGTACGAGCGGCACTGGACTCCGGTGACCCGTATCTGCCGCGGCTTGATCGTCGAGGCAGTGACCGGGGAGGTGGTCGCCTGGCCGTTCGGGAAGTTCTTCAACTACGGCGAACCCGACGCCCCCAGCGTGGATCTGTCCGCGCCGTGCACGGTGTTCGACAAGCTCGACGGCAGCCTCGGGATCGTCTACCCGACCCCGGACGGCCCGGCCGTGGCCACCCGGGGATCGTTCACCAGCGAGCAGGCCCTGCATGCCACGCAGGTACTGCGCACCCGGTACGCGGGCTGGCAGCCGCCGTCCGGCATCACCGTCTGCCTGGAGATCATCTACCCGGGCAACCGGATCGTCGTCGACTACGGAGACACCGACGACCTGTTCCTTCTCGCCGCGATCGACAACACCACCGGCAGGACCCTCCTCGCGGACGCCCAGAAGGAGGTCGACTGGCCCGGCCCGGTCGCCCAGACGCTGCAGTACCGGACCCTCGCCGGAGCGCTGGCCGCCCCGCCCCGCCCCAACGCCGAGGGCATGGTCGTGTGGTTTCCCGGCGACCTGCGGCTGAAGATCAAGCAGGACGACTACATCAAGCTGCACCGCGCCATCACCGACATGAGCGCCCGGGCGGTGTGGGAGCTGCTCGGGGCCGGCAAGACCGTCGCCGACATCTGCGCGGGGCTGCCGGATGAGCTGCACGGCTGGGTGAAGGCCGTCGCCTGCCGGCTTGAGAACGAGGCCCGCCGGGTCGAGGACGCCGCCCGCGCCGAGCACGAAGAGATCCTGCGGAAGCTCGGTGAGGGCTGGACCCGTAAGGACTACGCCGCCCTCGCCACCGCTTCCCCGTACCGGCCGTTGCTGTTCCTCCTGCTGGACGGCAAGGACGTGCGGCCCCAGATCTGGAAGTCCCTCCGCCCCTCCGGCGGGGACCGGCCCGTCAGTACCAGCGAGGACACCGCCTGATGGACGTCACCACTGCCCCCTACAAGGAGCTGTTCGTCACCGACGCGGGCGGTGGCCTCTGCGGCTACATCTGCAACCAGTGCGGCCGCAATGTTGACCACGAGCCGTGCCCTGAGCACGCGCCCGTCGAGGTGCCGGGGTTGCAGATGGTGCACTGCGACGCCCGGCCCCGGCACCGGCGCATGTGGGTGCTGGACTTCGAGGGCATCGAGTCGTCCTGCCCCTACTGCCAGCTGAACCAGAGGGACGAGCGGATCGCCTACCTGGAGCGGTGCCGCCACTGGTCGTGGCGGCGCAGCCGCCTGACCCGCCTGCTGGCCGGGTGGGCGTATGCCCTCGGCATCGTCGCCGGCTACGCCGTCGGCATCGGGGGCTGCCCTTATGGCCACCACGGGTGCGTGTACGGCTTCCGGTGGCGCGGCCGCCGCTCCTACATCCTCGGCTGGCCCCGCTGGAAGTGGCACTGCCTCCTGGTGGAAGGCCATTGGCCCGGCCCGGATGGCGGCACCGAGCTGTGCGGCAAGTGCTTCCCCTGCCCCGACTGTGGTTCCACCACTTCCTGCTTCACCCGCTGCGAGCGCGCGGGAGGGGAGCGGTGATGGCCGGCTCAGTCGCAGATCTGCCGGGCCTCCTCTTCGGAGAGGTAGCCGGCTGCGATGAACGCCTTGATGACAGGGACTCTGTACGCCTCGGCGAAGCGCCGGACGGTCTCCGGCCTGGGCGTGCTCGTCCTCCACTGACTGACCGTGGGTTGGGAGATGCCCATCCGGCGGCCTATCTCCGATTGGTTTTTGCCGGCCGTCTGTATGACGAAGTCCCACCACGACATGGGCCCAAGTGTATAGGCATGGCCTATACCCCCGGCGGGTGTTGCGGTTAGGAGGGTTATATTTGGGCTAGACAGATCTATGCCTATGCCTATGATTATAGTCCCAGGTGGGCGGGCTGATTCCCGTCCCTAATGCGAGTTCGGCACCAACCCGGTCGCTTGCGCGGCCCCGACCCGAAACAAGAGGCACCGTGACCACCAAACCCCCTGAAACCGGTAAACCCCAGTCCGCCAGCCCCGAGCACGTCAAGAAACTGCTGACCGAAGGCGGCAAGGTCGCCGAGGTCGCCACCCAGACCGGCTGGTCACGCAGCAGCATCATCGCCCTGATCAACGGGTGGTCCGGATGGCGGTACAGCGAGCAGTCCGACACCGCCGTCCGGACCACCCGGCCAGCGAAGACCGGCGAGGAGGTTGGTCACCTCCTGGCTGAGGCGGCCCACTACGCCGACGATGCGGCCGTCCGCCGCGCCCTCGACCGCGCCCGCGCGGCGCTCGACAAGCTGCGGCAGACCCTCGAACTTCGCCGCGAGGTGCTGGACGCGGAGGCGGAGATCGCTGCCCTGGAGCGTCAGCTGGCCGAGGCCAAGGCCCGCATGAGGAAGCTCAAGGGCACCCCGCCCGCCCCGGACAGGGGCCTCACCAAGGCCATCCGCAAGTGGGCCGCGGACAACGGCATCTCCGTGCCGCCCCGCGGCCGCATCCCCGCCGCCGTGGTCGCCCAGTACCAGGCCGCCCACGGCGGCCAGGAGTGACCACATCCAAGCCCCGGGCCTGCGGGGAGGAGGGGAAGACCCCCGCAGGCCCGGCCCCCGTCCTGGAGGTGACGGTGCACGGGCGGCCCGAAGGCCAGGGGAACCTGAAAGGCGGCGCCGGCGGCAGGCTCCGCCACGCCAACAGCACCCGGCTGCGCGCCTGGCGGGACCTGATCGCCTGGCACGTCATGCAGGAGACCGGCAGGCACTACCACACCACCGCGCCCCGCGCCCGCCGCGACGGCCCATGCGCGCTCTGCCGCACCCCCAGGGCGCGGCATGCGCTGCTGCTGGGCGCGGTCGCGCTGGACGCCCTCATCGTCGTGCCCGCCCCGGCCACCGTCACCCGCCCCTACCCGACCACCCGGTCGGCGTCGGACTGGGACCACTACGCCCGCGCCGTCTCCGACGCCCTGACCGGACTGGTCTACGTCGACGACTCCCAGATCGTCGACGGCCGTCTCCGCAAGGCCTACCCGGGCCCGGGCACCCTGCCCGAGCCCGGGGCCGTGATCCGCGTGTGGGAGGTCCCGTGATCAGCCCGATCGTCGTTGAGCAGCGCACCCCCCGGGGCCGGCGCGCCAAGGGCCGGAACGTCAAGGGCACGTGGGTGGCGACCTGCTACTCCGAGCTGTGCCCGGAGCAGCACGAGGTGGCCCGCGCCGACACGGCCGACGCCGCGCAGGCCGACGCCGAGGACCACCTGCGTGAACTCAACCGGCTGCGGGAGGCGCAGCGTTGATCGCCACCCACCAGTTGGACCCGCAGATCGCCGTCGAACGGATCTACCGGGCCGAGCCGCGCAAACCGCAAAGCCACTGCGACCGGCGCGGCGACCTGCTGCTGGCGGACCTCAGGATCGACGACGACGAGAAGGAAGGCGCGCACCGCATGGTGCTGCGCCTGGCGAACCGGCACGACTGCCAGGCCCCCGCCCGGCTGCGGACGCTGCTGCAGACGGCGTCCCGGCCCGGCCCGTTCGCCGGCTGCGCCGCCGCCCTGGCCGCGGTCGCAGCCGTCTTTCCACAGGTGCTGTGCGACGACGACCGGCACACCACCGACATCACCTACGCCCGCACCGCGCTGCAGCTCCTCGGCCTCATCGAGCGGTGCTCCACGTGCGGCCTGTGGCTGCCGGTGGAGTCCTTCGCCGGCCAGCCGGACCGAGGAAAGCCCGTCTGCAAGGCGTGCCACGACACCGACTCCGAAGCCAAGCAGAGCCGGATGCTCCGCACGCGCCCGATGATCACCTGCTCCTGCTGCGGCAAGCGCAAGCCCCACTTCGGGCACGGCCGGTGCGAGGCGTGCAACGCCCGCTGGCGCAAGGCCGGATGCCCACCGGAAGGCCCGCCGCCGCCCCCGCTGCCCGCCGCGCAGCTTTCCGCCCAGCGCGCCAAGGAACGGATGCGCCGCTACGCCGAGCTCCGCGCGCAGGGCTACAGCCGCACCGATGCCGCCAGAGAAGTCGGGGTGACCCGGAAGACCACCTACGACTACGACCGGCGGCTCCAAGAGGAGAGGGAGGAGGGGAAAGCCCAGTGAGCCCACAGGCGTGCCACCGCCCCGACAAGATCCTCTACTCCACGCTGCAGGAGGCGATGACCGCGCTGCGGCACATGCCGGTCCGCCGCAAGCGGGGCTGCTACCCGTACCGGTGCCGCCCGTGCGGCGGCTGGCACCTGGGCCGCCGCCGGCGCCGCACCCGCTACGGGCAGCTCAAGCGCCGCTTCAAACCCGAAGAGACCTGACGACCTGCATTCGATCGACTTCGCGCGCCACCACGACCACGACGACGTGAGAGGGACGGCCCCTTGGGCTACAAGCTTCGCCGGTGGCTTGCCGACCATCTGCCGCCCGGTATCTCCTCGGGTGAGCGCCTGGTCGCGCTGGAGGCCGCCGACCAGGCCAACGACGACACCCGCACGGCCTACGGCACGGATCTGTTGGAGATCATCGCCCGCCGGTCCGGCCTGTCCGGGCCCAAGCAGGTGGGGAAGATCCTCGGCAAGCTCGCCGCCCACGGCATTGAGCTGCGCGTGCCCGTCACCGGTGCCGACGGGCGGCCGCTGCGCGATGGCCGGGGCCGGCCGGTGTTCGCCTGCAACGGCCACAAGCTGACCCTGCGGATCCCCACCCTGGAGGACTGCCCGGCGCTGGTGGCCCCCGAGGAGACCATTGAAGGTCCCCCGCCCGGGGCACCTTCAACCTTTGAAGGTCCCCCCAGCGGGGCACCTTCAACCGCGGAAGGTCCCCCGCCCGGGACCGGAAGGTCCCCCGCTGGGGACTCGAAGGTCCCCCGCCCGGGGCACCCATCTCCTCATATCTCCTCAGGGGTTTCCTCACCCCCCTCCATCCCCCCACGCGACCTCACCGCGCAGCAGGGGAAGGGGGAGGGGGAAACCCCCGAAGAGGACGTGGTGGACTTGGCGCTGGTCCGCCAGGTGCGGGAGCTGCGCCCCGAGTGGTCCACCCGGGCGATCATCGCCGCCCTCACCCACCCAGCCGTCCTGGAACGCCCGGCCCTGCTGCGCGCCGCGGCGATGATCGCCGTCGCCCGCGACGCCGAGACCCGCCACCCCGGCCGTCTGGCCGCCGACGGCCCCTGGTGGCAGCAGGCCGCCCGCAGCCACGCCACCCGGCCACCGGCGGCCCGCTGCGGCCGCTGCAACCCCTACCGGCGGCTGGAGGACGAGCACGGCAACGACCTGGGCCCCTGCCCGTCCTGCTTCCCGGCCGCCCGACCCGCGCCCGGCACCCCACCCGAGCAGCCCGAGCCCACCCAACGGCCGCCGAGGCGGGCCTTCGCCGAAGACCACGCCGCCGAACTGGCCGCCGCCCGCACCCGGATGGCCGCCGCCAGCAACAAGTACCGGCTCAAGGCACGGATCCCATGAGCACCGACGACGACTTCAGCATCGAGTCCGAGGTCGAACGGGCCATCGACGCCCTGGTCTACCGGCTGCAGCACCGCGACCCGGACACCGACGACCGGGCCTTCGCGGTCGAGTACGTGACCGCGCTGCGCGGCCAGGGCTGGCGGCCCACCCCCGCCCGGCCCGCCCCGGCCTGGCGGGATGCCGTAGCCCGGCCCGGCGTGGCCCCCAACGCCGCATTCCGCGCCCAGCTGCAGCACCTGTCCCGCCGCCGCGCCGGCAACCACTGCGAGGTGTGCTGCCCGGCGCCCAGCTGCGACCGCCCCTACACCGACCCCGTCTGCCGCTGCACCACCCACTGCGGCGCCGACGAATGCCGCGGAGACCAGCCATGACCACGTCTCGTGATGGTTGCCTGTTCTGCAACCAGACCGCCCATCGAATCCTCTGGCAGACCGCCCACTGGTACGTCCGCTACGACAACTACCCGGCCACCGAGGGCCACGTGCAGGCCGTGCCGAAGCGGCACGTCGAATCCTTCTTCGACCTGACCGAGGCCGAGGCGACCGAGATGTACGCCGTCCTGGCCAGAGCCCGCCAGATCCTCACCGACCGGCACCACCCCG
>Ga0207867_1001069_pt1 | contig 22727 bp, 24 predicted proteins | sample HigsolmetaAR206D_FD_184838 | JGI IMG/M metagenome (GOLD analysis project Ga0207867, IMG submission 184838) | Ionic liquid and high solid enriched microbial communities from the Joint BioEnergy Institute, USA - AR20-6-D (SPAdes) (version 2) ...
GGAACTGAAACCGGCTTGAATGAACTGAGGTCAAAGTAAATATATCAGTGACATATTCACTGACGCGTTAGTATGACATTTTCACTGACGCTTGACAGGTAATACATTCCGGGTTGGTCGAGTTTCGCATTAGCCGTATCTATAGAAACTCGACGTCTGTCGGGCTAAAATTGAGCACGATCATTTTGAATAATGCGTACATATAGGAGGCAAAAAATGCCCGAACAACTCAATTCTTCAACCTGTTTCCGTCGTTCATCCGTTCCTCTCCGCCCGAGCCTCGTCCGTCGGAACTTAGTCTCGCTTACCAGAATACACTGTCACAATCACGCCATCCATATTGTTGCCTGAAACTTCATACTGGCCATTCGCAGGCACAGGGATCGTGGTATTTTGGGAGATAGGATAGTAAAAGATTTTATAGACTTGGTGGTCTATTGTAGTCGTAATGGACTTCTGTTCCTTCAAAAAATCCATATATTCTTCTAGAGCGAAATTCTTTTCTTTCATAATCGCGCTGTGAGGGAAACCAACATAACGGATATGCCATGGTTCATATTGAATTCCGGTAACATCAGTTTTATCTTTTGGATAGCGTAATATAAAGCCGTATTTCCAGGCATTTTCTTTAAGCCACTTTCCTTCAGGTGCTCTCTCCATTTTCGTTAAGCTTGATCCTACATCAAGCGATAAGCCTGAATTATGTTCACTACAACCTGCCGGCAGGGCGTAAGAAGGGCCCATTTCTTCATACAACTTATTTTGCTCACTAAATGTACGATATCCACTATCAATCAAAAAATGATTTACACCTTCCTTTTCAGCATCATTGATCATCTCTGAAAATTTTTGTGCAATTTCTTTTGATAGGTAAATATTTTTATCAAGCAACCCGTATCCCTTTACCAATTCATTACGTATAGATAAATTTACGATATCTGATTTCACACCCTCTTGGCGAACAGGATATTTACAGTTGATTAAGAGCAGATTTCCTTTATAAATCTGTTCCTTTGTAATCGTAATCGTTTTTGTTTGGATACTCTCAGAAGTCCCTCTTTTACCTATATGATCTTTGTGATTTTGATGATATTTTTGACTCTCTACTTTATCCTGAAAAAACGGTGCTGGTGCTTGATTCACTTGATTCATGAATATAAAACCTGCAAAACCTAAACAAAATAACAATAAAAATACCCACTTCTTCATTTTGAGTTTCCTCCTTATGTGAGCGGCTTGGTGATAATGCCGCGCTGGGTCAGCGCGCGGGAGATTGCGGGTATATAGTCCTTAACGATAGCTTTCTGCAGGGCGATGCTGGACGTGGCCACCACCACGGGCATCTCGGTAATATACGCCCATGCCGGGATATTTGCATTTGAGCCAGAAATCGCCCGCGCGCCCGTGCTTGGCGAGGGCGGCGGCGATCAGGTAGGCGTGGATCTTTCCGATCTCGACGCCGGCCTCGGACAGTGATAGGCTGCGGCTGCAGAGCGCCTTCAGGATATGGCAGGCAAAGGGAAACGCATCTGGCGCCGGATTGTCGTCGTTGTGAATCACCCAATATTCGGGAGTAGTGATGCCAGCGTTGTTCGCAAGGATGTATGCCAGCGATTTGTCACAAATCGCAGAGCTTTGGATATCGCAGTCCACAAAGGGGATACCGGATAATTCAAACAGACCTTGTATTGATCCATCTTCACCCGATTTGCCGTGCAAAACCGAAAATGCTGCATCAATGCGGCGGATTTCATATTCCTTGTCCTTCAGCACAATCAATCCGTGCATGTTTTTATCCGGCGAGAGCACGGCTGAACAACAATGGCAGTTTTCCCATTCCGCGCACGGTTTTTCGCACAGTTTCCAAACAATCGATTTCGTAATGCCAATGTAAATCGGCTCGTATTTTTCAGTGTCTATGTTAGCGGCGATCTCAATAGCCGATTTTACCGACACATCATGCTCCTCTGAGCAGCTGCCAAACAGGATTGCAACTTTGACTTTATCCATGCGCCAGGATCCTTTAAAAATCCATACAGTATTGGATTGTTTATCCAACAATTTCACGCAGCGCCTGTTCGGAATAGTAAACCGTATGAGGCGTGATTATCACGTTTGGCATCCGTTGCAGTTTCCGAAAAAATGGATGGTCAATTGGTTTTTGTGTGTAATGGAAGTAGAATAGCCCTTCCTCTCCCTCCAGCACATCCAATGCGGCGCCGCCAAGTTTTCCGTTTTCCAATGCTTGAACCAGCACAGTGGTATCAATAAGCGCACCGCGCTCTGTATTGATAATCAACGCGCCTTGCTTCATTCTTCGTATTTGTTCGCGGACGATCATATGGTGCGTATCCGCATTGAGCGGCACATGAAGCGTAACAATGTCGCTATTTTGCAGCAGCGCATCAAACGGAACATAATTGGCCTCGATTTTTTTGCTGTGACTATAAGCCAGCACACGACATCCAAATCCCCGCAGCCGCTCGATAACCGCTTTGCCGATACAGCCAGTCCCCACCACGCCGACCGTCATGTCGCCCAGCACCTTGCTGCGGACGCCGTCCAACCTGAAATCGTGTCTTTCCACGGAGCGCATCATCGATTTCGCGTTGCGTACCGCCATCAGCATCAGCATCACGGTAAAATCCGCAACGCTGTCCGGCGCATACGCCACATTGCCGACAGCGATGCCCAATCTCTTGGCGGCAGCTGTGTCGATGTGATTGCAGCCGATGCTACGGGTCGAAATGAATTTCACACCGGCTCGCTTCAGTGCCAGAAGAATGGACGCGGAAACCTCGGATTTGTGTCCCACGCTGATGCATGTTTGGGCGTAGATGGCATTGGCTTCCGACACCGGGTCTTTGATGATCGTGGGCGTGACACCAAAGCGCGGCGAAAGAGCACGGAATGCATCTGCCTCATCCTGCTCGCATCAATAAACGGTAATATTTATGTTTTTCAATATGAAGCCCCCTCCTTTCAGCGAAATGCACTCTTTTTCCATCCATGTGAACACATGCCGTGCCAAAACGAAAAGCTCGTTCTTACGGGTTAAAGTCTACCGCATAAGAACGAGCCATTTTTTAATAGGAATTTGTTATTTTCCTAAGAAAAAGTAGAGATTACCTTTAGAATTTCTTAAGAATCAATGTTCACTTCTCAGGAACCGCTTTTATTCACCCTGTCTGGCAAGGCCGGGAGCTCTACCGTGAACGTCGTGCAGTTATTATCGCTTTCCGCATAAATCTGTCCACCATGTTGAACCACGATTTCTTTAGCAATCGCCAATCCAAGTCCCGCACCGCCCGTATCGGAAGAACGGGCATTGTCCAGCCTGTAAAACTTCTCAAAGATGGTAGCAAGCTTGTCCTTGGGAATGCTTCCGGTGTTCTTGAAAACGATGGACACCTTATCCCCGGAGAGGCCCGCCGTAATTTCAATCACGCTGGTGTCCTCGCTGTATGCAATGGCGTTTTTCAAAATGTTGTTAAAAACCCTCGCCAGCTTATCGGGGTCACCGTATATGGTCAAATCCTCAGGAGCATGGAGAACCACCTGTTTTCCATTTGAGGCAAGCAGGGGATAAAATTCATCGGTCATCTGTACGAGCATATAGTATAGGTCAATGTGCTTTTTAGTAAGCGTAATCGTTTGGAGATTATACCGCGTAATCTCAAAAAACTCGTCGACCAGGTGTTCGAGGCGAGACGCTTTGTCCAACGCAATCCGCACATACTTTTCCTTTTGCTTCGCCGGCATGTCTGGCGCCTCGTCAAGCAGGCTCAAATAACCGATAACAGATGTAAGCGGAGTTTTAATATCGTGCGCCAGGTACATGACAACCTCATTCTTTCGTCGTTCGGCCAGTTTTGCATCCTGCTCTCGCTTTTCCAACGTCTGTTTTAATGTGTTGAGCTTCTGTTCCATGAACCCCAATTCCGGAGAAAGCTCTATCTGTTTCTCTTTGTTTTGAATCAGGATGTCAATGCCGGAATTGATCTCGTCGAAGTATGTTGCGAATTTGGAAATCATGACACGGCACAGAAGAAGAAAACTGATGGCAATTGCCGTAAAAATGATGAGTTCCATATTGTTGCGAAAAACATACTGATAAATCATCATCGCGTCCTGACGGCTCAGATAAAAGCTGTTTTCCAATAACCGCACGATCCAATTCCCAAGTTCCCCCTGGATCAGGAAACGAATAGACAGTACCAATACAACGGCTGCCACAGCATTCAAAAGGATATACACGTAGAGTTTTCGCGTCAGCTTGGAATAATCTATTTTTTTATTTGTCAATTTTATAGCCAACTCCCCATACGGTTTTTATATACTTCGGATTATCAATGTTCTCGTTCATTTTTTTGCGCAAATTCCGGATATGCACGGAGATAGTGTTGTTGCTCTTGCTGTAATATTCGTCTCCCCATATTGCATGAAATAACTGCTCAGAGCTGACCACCTTCCCCTTGTTTTCACAGAGGATGCGCAGGATGGAAAATTCAGTAGGCGTAAGGGATAGAGGTTTTTCATTCAAAAAACACTCGTGTGTATTTATATCAATGACAAGGCCTTTGTGGACAATAACATTTTCACTTTGCACCACCGCTCCGCTGTATTTCTTGTAGCGGCGTAGTTGCGCCTTGACCCGCGCAATTAACTCCAGCGGGCGAAAGGGCTTCGTTATATAATCGTCCGCGCCGATTGTCAGCCCGGTAATTTTATCCACCTCTGAATCTTTTGCGGTCAGCATGATAATTGGATAGGTGTGCTTTTCTCGTATCTTCTGACAAATCGTGAGGCCGCTCGAACCGGGAAGCATGATGTCCAGTATGGCAAGGTCAAACTCGGTCTTGTCGATACATTCCAACGCTTCTTTGGCAGTATAATATTTGAAAACCGTATAATTCTCGTTTTTCAAGTATAGCTCAACCAAATCGGCAATTTCGCGTTCATCGTCCACAACAAGTATTTTATCGCTCATAGTTATCAACCCACTTTTAACAAATTCTTTAATATCATCATATCCTTTAAATGTTTTTGGGTAATGTAACCCTTGATAAAAAAGCTAAAAATTATTTTGTATTTAGCCATTATTTCTTCAAGCCTTCATCAAGAACTCTTTTCTTAGTTCCTCAGGCTCAATTATTTTTTCTATGAAAAGATAGTGTCAAGAAGTTTATGTAAGAAGCACTCCTTTTTGTTTATCCCATCTGTTTAGTGTGTTCCTAGAGGTGTAAAAATAACTGCCCTGCTCATGGGAACAACATTTACAAAGTAAGCGTCAAACAGCCCCCCACCTTGTCTTCAGAATGAGGGCTAAGATAAGCTTATCTATGATTTGAACATGCAGCTGGTTAGCGGAATTGACGGCGACTATGGCAAGAACTTGTCCAAGGCTGCCGGATCTTTCGGATTCGCAAGCTGAGGCAACTGCTGTTGCTCCTGCCGGTATAACGGCTGGCTTTCCACATATTTCTGGGTCATGACATACGCCATGCTCGAAAGGGACGCCAAGCTTCCCGGGTAGACCGGCTTTGGCATCGAGCCGTCACGATAGGCGTCTGGATTTGCTCACTCTCGCAGCGGCGGCAAGCATATGCCTTGCGCACATGCCGCACGACTTTGACTTCGACCGGGATGACCTTTATTTCGCGCATCTCGGTGTTCATTTCGTGAAGTGCACTGCCGCAGCACACAAAATTGTTCCGCTTCTCCAAGCTCATGCGTTCCGGTCTCAACCGGCAACTTTTCCAAATCGGTTTCGCGCTTATCGGTTTGTTTGCGGCACTCGTATGTAATCTGTTCTTTCGGCGGCTGCGTCGCCAGCACTTCGACTTCATTGAACAGATTGAGTTGCATCTGATCCGGATGCATCTTTCGCTGAAGGCGCCAAAGCGCTTGTGCTGAGCCAGACGGAATAGCTCTTCGTAACATTTGAGCTTGGAAGACAGTTCGACGACTTGTTGCTCTAGCTTGGCAAGTTGTACCACATATTCTTCGGTTGTAAAGGTGGTATGATTCGCTCAATTTTCCATACGTTAATGCTTTGACGAGGCGGCCTCTATGGGAATCAATTGCACCGAATCGGCCGCCGTGTGATTGAATCGCCTATGCACAGCTGGGCTTCGTCGGCCGTCTTTTTAAAATCCGACACCATGTGAGGAACACCTTGCATTGCCGCGCCACAATCCGTTGACCGAATACGGACCGATCACGTTAGGATGTAACCCAACGGCGAGTGGCTTCGCCGCAAACGCGTTCTTTGAGATGCTGATGGAGCCGCCAAACCCTTTCAAGTTGTGATCCGGGCGGCGGATTGAACGGCTTGTAGTATGGCGAGGTTGGCGCGCTCGTTCTTTTTCAGGTAGATCCGGTTTTCCCGAGTGAAAACATGGGTGTCGGGCACCGGCCACTCCCCACACACGTCCATGCCGACGACCGTTCTCCGTTCCAATACCTCTAAAAGGATCGTCTCCAACTGTTCCAAGGTCATATTTCCTTGATCCCAATGGGTTTTGCCGTCTCTTTCACACAACACGTCTTTGTCGATGCTGATGTAAACATGTTCGCCGCACGCTGCGGCGACTTCGGCGGGTGCCGCGGCGGGCAACAGACAGACTTTTTCCCGTACGTCGTCGGGAATGTGTTCATAAGCGGAATCGTCCGGGCCGACGATGACCGCTTTTTGCAATTGCGGAACCGTGCGGAGGGCGCGCGTTACCCATGTGCCGCACGTGAGCAAATCGTGATCTTCCATTAAATCGGTATGGTGATCGAGAAGCAGAAGGGTAAAAGGTGTCGTGATGGTTCGCATGAAGAGGTAGGTGATGTAGTGAAAATTGCCGCTGCCGATGAAAGTGATGCCCGGCCGCCAGGCATGCAAAAGGCGGGTGCGGATGGCGGCCAAAGCCTCGTCGTCACAGTACAAATTTTTCCCTTGGATATCACTTAAGTCGATCCAATGGTGGGGAAAACGGAGCAGTTGTTGTTGTCGTTCATAAGAAGCATCCAGGTTTAAAACATAAATCTCGCGGTTCAACAATCCCATAACAGGCCACTTCCTTTGTATGAAGTCCTCGTACGCGGATTTGTCAACCCATCAAGATTTTCTCGGATGCACGATTGATTCGTTTGCCTAATCTTCTTATTACATATTAATACATTTCTTCACTGGAATGGAGTTTGCAAGTCCGGACATCCCGCCATTTACCATGTGTTTTGCGCTCCCGCATCCCGTGTTTCTAATTTTAATAGGAGGTTTGCACCCGTCACGCGGGCTTTTGAAGGAAATCCATCAAATAAGCGGGGGTCGCGTTATGGAAAGAAGCGATCGCGCGCCATCGGCATCAAAGTAACGAGAAATAACAAAACAGCGGACCGCTCTATCGATCAGTTGACCTTGTGGAGCAGCTTTAGCAAAGCGGCTGGCGCGTAAAAGAAGGATTCCCGCGATCACGATCAACATGGCCGATATTCTTCAGACGGTGCCGGTTTCCTGGCGATGGCGATTGCCAGACGTTACCGGTTCCCGCGGGAAAGCCTGAAACGGTCAGAGGAAGCGTTGCAGGGGGCAGGGATTGGCCGACAAATTGGCGCCCAACGTTGGGCAACTGGGGAAAACCGCATGAATCGAACCCGTACTGCACCACCGCATTGCTTTTCGTCATGCGCGCTTCTTCACCCTTGGTTAAGTAACCCGTCCGGCATTCAGAACGGCCGACGAAAGTCTCCTTTCCTCAAGGCAGGGGGGCTGAATGCCCAAAAGCGGAGACAGTTGAAGACGAGCAAACGTGATCCATTAACGGTAAAGAAAGGCCCGCACGCATTATATCTGGCGGATGGCGTTGATGAAGACGAACGAGCCCAGAACCACGATGAGCACGGCCGAAAGGTAAGCCGTCCCTCGGAGTACGCCAGGCGAATCGGTCCGGGAGATCGCCGCACCCATCTTGCTGACGACATACCCCAAAAGGGCCATGGTCAGCGCGCCGCCGATCGAGAAGGCCACAACGAGCTGAATGCCCGCGAGGAAGTGATGGGATCCGACCGCGGCCAATAGGATGGTCATGGCGCTCGGACAAGGAAGAATGCCCGTTGTCAAACCGATGGTTAAAAACTGCTTCAGCGTAGCGGGAGGGTGATCCCCGTGGACATGAAAGCGATGGCGATGAGCGGTCTCTTGAATATCCCCGCCGGTCCACTTTCTGACCGTGACGATTCTGGGAGCGGACAAACGGACAATCCGAGAAATGCCGATATAGATGATCAAAAGGCCGGACAGGTCTCCCATCCATTGTATCAGCCGATCGGGGGCCAAGGATTGGACCGACCACGCGGCTAAAGAAGCGAGGACAAGGATGGATAGCGCGTGCGCGGCGGAAGAGATGAGGCCGAGCAAAACCGCCTGCAAAGCCTTGGCCCGTATGCTGATGATGTAGGCGGATAAAACGCTTTTCCCGTGCCCGGGTTCCATCGCGTGAAGCGCGCCGAGCCCCATGGCGGCTAGAATAGATAGACTCTCTGTCACCGGGCAGCCCCTCTTTCACGAAGTTGTCCATTTGAATATATGCGGCGGCGCCGTGGATTTTCATAAAAATTTCATAAGGAAGTTTTTGCGCCGCTCGATCCGGTCATCGGGAGGGCTTTTTCCTTATCAAAAGAAATAGAATAGGGAAACATAGGCGGAAGCTTCGGCAGTTGGGTAGAGGGCTTCCATGCCGACAAGCGGTGGCATCGCCTTGGCCTCGGCGTGCGTACAGCGGGCGCGTTTCGCGTGCCATCCCCTATTTGCCTGAAGTTCGCAAATTTCTTTTACGATCGTATGCAAAAGCAAATCTTCCTCGCATTCTCAAAAAACGCTTGACAAATTAAATCGTAACCGTTACGATTTATTAGACTTTAATCGTAATAATTACGATTTAATAGCAAACAAACCTTTGGAGGGTTGATCGTTTGAAAACCAGTCTTTTTAAACAGCGCTTTGCGTGGTCTTTAATCCTCGTTATTGGTTTGGCGGTTTTGGCCGGATGCGGACAGCACTCGGCATCGTCGAAAAAGAACGCTGCCTCCATCCATGTCGTGGCCGCGGAGGATTTTTACGGCGAAGTCGCTCAAGCCGTCGGCGGCGGCCGCGTGCACGTCACGTCGATCATCGATCGGCCGAATGTGGAACCGCACGAATTTGAGCCGACACCTAAGGATGCCTCAACCGTCCATGACGCGGACGTCATTTTATACAATGGGCTGGGCTATGACGATTGGATGGCCCGGCTGGTCTCTTCATCTTCGCGGGTCAAGAATAAGAAAGTGATTGTTGTGGGCGATTTAATGGGTAAAAAAGACGGGGACAATGAGCACCTCTGGTATGCACCGGAAACCATGCCGGCCGTTGCCCGGGCATTGGCCGATCGTTTCGCCCATCTCGATCCGGCGCACGCCGAGTATTATCATCGGAAGGCCAAGGAGTACATAGCGTCGCTCGAACCGCTTCAGGATATGATTAAACGGTTGAAGCAGGATGCGCCGACGGCGGTCGCCACCACCGAACCCGTTTTTGATTATATGTTGGCTGCCTTGAACTATAAGGCCGACAGCGAAGCGTTCGCCAAGGCGATGGAAGAGGGGACCGATCCGTCACCCGGCGCGCTCGCGCACATGCAAAACGATCTCAAACATCGCAAAGTGGCGTTCTTCGTCCAGAACGTGCAAGTCGAAAACCCGACGATCGGCCGGTTGGCGAAGCTGGCCAAAGCCCATCGCGTTCCGATTGTCAAAGTGTCGGAAACGTTGCCGGCGGGAAAAGATTACAAAACATGGATGATCGACCAGCTCAAGCAAATTGAAAAAGTATCCGGCGATCAATAATGTGAAGAAGGGAAACGGTGCCCATGATCCGAGATTTTGTCATCGATAATCTGGAGGTCCATGTCGGCGGGCAGAAATTGTTCGATCATCTTTCATTTACGGTGGTTCCCGGCGAAATGCTGGGGATCATCGGCCCAAACGGGGCGGGCAAGTCCACCTTGCTGAAGGCCATCTTGGGTTTGATCACGCCGCAAAGCGGAACGATTACCGTTCATGGCGATCACGGAAAAGCGGTCTTCGGCTACGTCCCGCAAGTGCGGGCCATTGACGAGGAAATGCCGATCCAGACAAAAGATTTTGTCTCCCTTGGCCTGCCGTTGAAGCTCCGCCCATGGCTCACGAGGAGCGAGCGCGAAAAGTTGAGAAAGGTCATGGCGCTCACCCGGATCAGCCATTTGGCGAAAAAGCCGATCGGCAAGCTTTCGGGCGGCGAAAGGCAGCGCGCTTTTCTCGCACAAGCGCTTGTCAGGGAGCCGGATGTCTTACTGCTCGACGAATCGACGGCCAATCTCGATCCCGGCGCCCAAGAGCAAATGATGGCGCTCGTCCATGATCTTAATAAGGAAAAAAACACAACGGTGCTTTTCGTCAGCCATGATTTAACGCTCGTATCCAAATACGCCCAGCGCGTGCTCTATTTGTCTCGCCAACGCAGCGCCATCGGGCAAACCGCCGACATGCTGAACGGCAACGTCTTAGCGAATTTATATGCGCAGGACGCTTCTGCTTTAATACAAGACCGGTCATCGACGTCGGCCGTTTAATGGGACGATGTCTTCTGTCAGATCCTATTGCGACGGGGGTTTACTATGTTCGACTATGATTTTATGCGGCATGCTTTTATCGCGGGCACGATTGTCGCCTTGATGTGCGGAGCCATCGGCGTGTTCGTCATGGCCCGAGGGCTCTCCTTTATTACGCATTCCTTCGCCCACATCGGTTTTTCGGGCGCCTCCCTGTCCGTTTTTATGGGTTGGGATCCGCTGATCGGCATGCTCTTGTTTACCACGGGAAGCGCCGTAGCCATCGGCCAGATGGGCGTCAAATGGTTCCGGAGGGAAGCTTCGATCAGCGTGGTCCTCAGCGTTTTTTTGGGGCTGGGCATTCTCTTCCTGTCTTTATCCAGCCAAACGGCCGCTTTCACGACGACTCTGTTATTTGGCAGCGTGGTCGGCATCGCTATGAAAGACGTATGGGCGCTCAGCATTTTGACGGCGATCATTTTGTGCTTGCTGGCGCTGGGTTACAGGCCATTGAAATTTGACACGTTCGATCCCGTCGGGGCTAAGGCCGCCGGCTTGCCGGTCCGCTATATTTCGATGGGCTTTCTCGTGATGTTATCGATCGCGGTCGCCGAAACGGTCCAAATCGTCGGCGCCTTGCTCGTCTTCGCCTTAATGACCATTCCCGCCTCCGCGGCAAGGCATTTGACGCAATCCGTCTTTCGAATGATGGTCGTTTCTTCTTGTCTGGCGGTGTTGGGGGTATGGATCGGGTTGACGTTAAGCTATCTGACCAATGCCCCGGTCAGTTTTTATATCACCGCGTTTGAGGCCGTCATTTATTTCCTCTCTTTGGGCTGGTACCGCTACAGAGAACGGGCGCTCGGGACCGCGGAGGCTCGGGAAGCCGGGTGACCGCTCGTTCTGACTTGCGCGGGCGCCGCTTTTCCATAGAAAAAACGGTCGGAGCGGGAAGCAAAGACGAGATTTAGCGGCCGTCTGGGCGTTGGACGAAAAGGACAACTAAAAAAGTTCTCGATTTTGGCGAGTGACCCCGGTCTTCTCCGGCAATCCGCCTCGCGTGTCGGTGGGCCGGGATAAACATATTTAAAGTGCGAGGCGCTTGCGGACAACGGGGGGCATGACACCCACCCGGATCCGCCGCGGTTCGAAACCGCGTTCAAAGGCATCGGAGGCCATGTCGGAATCGTCGCGAAACACATCATCGATAGCGGGGTGTTGCTATGGTGCACGACCCTCTCAAGCCCATCGCCGTTCAATTGGGCCCGATTCAGGTACATTGGTATGCGATCATCATCGTCTTTGCCATTTTGGTCGGCTATGGTTTGGCGAGTTTGGAATGCCGGCGGCAGCGCATCGATCAGGAAGTTTTGGACCGTTTTTTATTCATCGTCGTGCCCGTTGCCATCCTTTGCGCCCGAATGTATTACGCCGTTTTTCATTGGAAAGATTACGCCGGCCATCCGGCCGACATCCCGGCGATATGGAAGGGCGGGTTAGCCATTCACGGAGCGCTGATCGGCTCGCTCATCGTCACCATCATCTTTACGCGGGCCATGCGCCTCTCCTTTTGGCGCTGGGCGGATTTGCTTGCTCCCAGTTTAATATTGGGCCAAGCGATTGGGCGCTGGGGGAATTTCATGAACCAGGAAGCGCATGGCGGCCCCGTCACCCGGGCGTTTCTTGAACATCTTCATCTGCCGGATCTCATCATTAACCACATGTATATCCAGGGGCAATATTATGCTCCGACCTTTTTATATGAGTCGGTTTGGGATTTCCTCGGTTTTGTGCTTTTGTTGCTCCTGAAGCGGCTGCCTCTCAAAAACGGCGAGCGGTTTTTAGGGTATTTGATTTGGTATTCGAGCGGAAGATATGTGATCGAAGGCATGCGGACCGACAGCCTCATGTTGACTTCCTCGATAAAGATGGCACAAGTCGTTTCCGTTGTCGCCATTGCGGCCGGTTTATTGATCCTTATTTACAGGCGATTGAGGCCCGAGGAAAAATCCGAAAAGCTTCAAAAATAAGTGGGATTTACACGTCGTTTTGGGATGGCGGAGAAGGTTTTCATAAAGAGGATGGAGCACCCAACGGCCGGTCAAAAAAAGCGATGCCTCCATAAATGACGGTCCGAATCGCGTGAGCGGGAGCCGAGTTGCGATGCGGCTCGCGGTCGGGCATTCAAAAGAAGCTTGTGGCTCCGGCGTTTGAACAATCGTCGCGGCATCCGGACAACTCGTTTCTCCGCTCAGCGCATTGCCAAAAGCGCGGGTCTGTGATAACGTAAAAACTGATCAAAATAAAATATTAAATCTGTGCTGGGGGAGCCGGAATCGGCCGGCTGAGAGTAAGACCCGGAAGTCTTTGACCCCTTGAACCTGATCTGGATCATACCAGCGTAGGGAAGGCGCGTGACTTTGGGCAGCAAACGCAAATCCTTATTCTGGGTTTGCGTTTTTTCATATTCCGTGTATGTCTGGCCGTTTGGCCAGCCAAACACCATGATTCCACAGCAAACCTCATTCCGTATTTTCGGCCCAATAACGAACATTTTGGGCTTTCCTCTCCTAGTCTTCCTGCGCTTCCGTCCCCACGGTTCAAGGAAAGTCGGTCTTCCGCAACCCTTCAACGGCGCTCCATGGCGTTTCACTGATCCGTTTCATGAACGGCCAACGCTGACTGCTTTAAAGCGTTCCCGGTTCGCGCCATGGCGTGCAGAGTGCCCCGTCATCTCGGATAAGGGCCGTTGTCCATTCCAAAAAATGAGGCGGCTGTCATCAAAAAGGGCCGGCCTTATAGCTTTATCCATCCCTTGCTCGAAGTTGTACCGTTCCGTGCTCCCGCGGCATCCGAAGGAGGCGAAGCGATGCCGACGAAACCATTGATCACGGCGGCGCTGTTTGCCGCCGCCGGTGCCGCTGCCGGGCAAGTGATTTACATTCCCCTCGGGCCGTTCAAAATGTTTCCCGTTCAGCATTTTATCAATGTGTTGTCGGCGGTTTGGCTCGGACCCGGCTGGGCGGTTTTGACGGCGTTTGCGATTTCGCTCCTGCGCAATCTCTTCGGGACGGGATCGCTCATCGCTTTTCCGGGCAGCATGATCGGCGCCTGTTTGGCCGGCCTTCTCTATCACAAAACCAAAAAAGCCGGCTGGGCCGCCGTCGGCGAAGCGTTCGGCACCGGGGTGATCGGCGCGCTGGCCGCCTATCCGGTGGCGAAGCTTTTGTACGGCCTCGATGCCGCGGCCACCTACTTCATTCTGCCGTTTACGCTCAGCACGGCATCCGGCAGCGTCCTCGCCTATGCCGTTTTAAAGGCGTTTCATCCGGTGCGGCGGCGGTTTAAGGCCGACGAACGCTGATTTGAGATTGAAGACGCCGTAAGAAAGATTTAATGAAGGCGGCGGCCGGAGAGCTTTTTTAAAAGCCGGCCTTTGAAAACAAAGGGACGTTCGCAACTCATTCCATTTGTAATGGTTGCGGGAGACGATCCAACTTTATTAAAACGAATGAAATCAATGAGGTGATCAGCCATGAAAACCGCTTTGACGATCGCGGGGTCCGACAGCGGCGGGGGAGCGGGCATCCAAGCCGATCTCAAAACGTTTTCCGCGCTTGGGGTGTTCGGCATGAGCGTGATCACGGCGGTGACCGCGCAAAACACGATGGGCGTCTTCGGCGTGGAAGACATTTCCCCGGCGTTGATCGCCAAACAGATGGACGCCGTGTTCAGCGATTTGCCGGTCGATGCCGTTAAAATCGGCATGCTGTCCAATGCCGAGGCGATCCGGACGATCGCGGATCGGTTGAGGCAATATCAACCGAGAAATATCGTGCTCGACCCGGTGATGATTTCAAAAACGGGGTACCGGTTGCTGCAGCCCGATGCGACGGCGGCACTCATTGAGCAGCTTTTGCCGCTCGCCGACGTCATCACCCCGAACCTCCATGAGGCCGGCGCGCTTTTAAACCGGGAGATACGCGATATCGAGGAAATGGAACGGGCCGCCGAGGCGCTGCGCCGTTTAGGGGCAAAGGCGGTGCTCGTCAAAGGCGGGCACCTTGACGGCGAGCCCGTGGATATTTTGTACGACGGCGAAACGTTTACTCGGTTTTCCGGACGGCGGGTTCAGACGAACAACACGCACGGCACGGGCTGCACGCTGTCATCGGCGATCGCCGCTCATCTTGCCCGCGGGTGCGATTTGAAGACCGCCGTGGGGCGGGCGAAAACGTACATTCAAGGGGCGATCGAAAACGCCCTTGATCTCGGTGCGGGTGCGGGGCCGACGCATCACTTCCACCCGTGGTACGGAAGCGAGGGGCTTGAAGCATGAGCCGTTTGAAAGATGTTCATTTTTTCTTCCTCTGGTTTGGCGCCGCGGTTTCCATATCGGAAATCTTGGCCGGCACGCTGCTGGCGCCGCTCGGTTTCGTCCAAGGCTTCATCGCCATTTTGCTCGGCCATCTGATCGGCACGACGTTGCTCGCGGCGACGGGCTATATCGGAACGAAAAGAAACGTAACCGCGATGGGCATGACCGCCGCCGCCTTCGGTCCGGCCGGCATGAAGCTGTTTTCCATCTTAAATTTTATCCAACTCCTCGGCTGGACGGCCGTCATGATGAAAACCGGCGGCGAGCAGCTTGATCTCGTGGCGAACAAGATGTGGGCGTTTCACCGGCCGCTCCTCGCCATTCTGCTCGTCGGATTGTTGACGACGATCTGGACGGCGTTCGGAAAGGGCGGAAACGGCCTTGTCAATACGGTCGCCGTCGGCCTTCTCCTTGTCATGACGTTGTTTTTGTTCGTTGCGATGATCGGCGATGCCGCTTGGACGGCAGCTTCGCCAAAGGGGCATCTCTCGTTCGGTTCGGGGCTGGAATTCGTCGTCGTCATGCCGCTCTCCTGGCTGCCGGTGATCGCGGATTACAACCGTTACGGCCAAAGCCCGCGCCGCTCGGCCGTCTACTCGTGGTTCGGCTATTTTATCGGCAGTTCCTGGATGTACGCCATCGGGCTGATCATGGCCCTCGCTTTAAAAACGCTCGATTTGGGGGCTTATCTGGTCGCCGCCGACCTCGGGCTGTTGGCGCTCGGCGTCATCTTGATTTCTACGGTGACGACGACGTTTCTCGACGTGAACTCCGCCGCCGAAAGCTTCAACGCGATCGTTTCAGGGCATCGCACCAAACCTGCGGCGCTCGCCGTCGGTCTGCTCGGCCTTTTGCTCGCTGTCTTCTTTCCGCTCGATCAATATGAAAACTTTTTGTACATGATCGGATCGCTGTTCGCGCCGCTGTATGCCGTTGTGCTGACGGAGGCGCTGTGGCGGCGGCCGGCCGCTGCCGGCGGCCATGCTGCGGATGGGAGAAGCGGCCGCGTTGAGCGGTTGAGCAAAGCGGGGGCCTTCCTCGCTTGGCTCATCGGCGTCGGGCTCTACAATCTGTTATTAAAACTCGACCTGCCGCTCGGATCGACGATTCCGACGATGATTTTGACGGGTTTGTTGTATGTTGTGTTTGAAAGGATGAGGGAAAAATGGCAATCCAAAACCGAGGTCCCGAGTTATGCCGGCATATCCGAGCGTTGAATCCGCTCATTCATCACATCACCAACACGGTGACGATCAATGATTGCGCCAACATGACGTTGGCGCTCGGAGCCAGCCCCGTCATGGCGGACAGCCCTGATGAGGCGGCGGAGATGGCCAAACTTGCGCAGGCGCTCGTTTTGAACATCGGCACCTTGCATAGAGAAACGATTGAAGCGATGGTCGCCGCCGGTAGCGCCGCGAACGAAGCCGGAATTCCCGTCGTTTTTGATCCGGTGGGGGCAGGCGCGACGCCGTTTCGCTTGCAGGCGTGCCGCGAAATTTTGAAACACGTCCGTCCGGCCGTCATCCGGGGCAACATGTCCGAAATCAAAGCGCTCGCCGGGTTAAAGGCCAACGCCAAAGGCGTGGACAGCGGTGATGACATGGAAAACGCCGCGGCGGTCGGCACAAGGGTGGCGGAAGAGACCGGCGCGGTCGTCGCCGTGACCGGTCCGGTGGATGTCATAACGGACGGCCGGCGAGTCGTGTACATTTTTAACGGCCATCCGATGATGGCCAAGGTGACGGGCACCGGCTGCGTCTCCAATTCGCTCATCGCCGGCTTTTTGGCGGTTACGCCGGATGCGCTCGAAGCGGCGGGAGCGGGCCTCACGCTCATGGGCTTAGCCGGTGAACGGGGCGTCGCCCGCTTGACGGAAGGAGAAGGGACGGGCACTTTGCGCGTTCGCCTCATCGATGCCGTTTACGAATTGTCCCATGCCGAGGAATGGAAAGGAGCGAACTGGCATGAGCGCCGCGTCGAAGATTGATTACGCTTTGTACCTCATCACGGAGCCGTACAGGGAGGAGGCCCGTGACCAATACGTTCAAAAATTAAGGCGGGCGCTGTCCGCGGGGGTGACCGTTTTGCAGCTGCGGGAGAAATCGCTGCCCTCGCGGCGGCTGTATGAACTGGCGCGCGAATTGAAGGCGTTGGCTGCTGAATTCGGCGTGCCGTTTATCGTCAACGACCGCTTGGACATCGCGCTCGCTGTCGATGCCGATGGCCTCCATGTCGGCCAGGACGATCTTCCAACGTCCGTCGCCCGCCGCCTCCTCGGTCCGGATAAGATTCTCGGCGTTTCGGCCGCCACGATTTCCGAAGCGGCGGATGCGGTGCGGGACGGCGCCGATTATCTCGGCGTCGGTTCGGTCTTTCCGACGCGTTCGAAAGGGGATGCGGAGGTCATCGGGCTGGATCGCTTGACGGAAATCAAAAGCGCCGTGCCGGTTCCGGTCGTGGCGATCGGCGGCATCACGCAGGAAAACGCCGGGTCTGTTTTGGAACGGGGCGCCGACGGCCTCGCGGTGATTTCCGCGGTGTTATCCGCTTCCGATCCGGCTGAAGCCGCCGCCGCCCTCGCCGCCGCGATCAAATCTTCGAAAGGCTGAGAAATGTCGTAGATCAGGTTCGAGAGACTGATCGTTCTTTGAGGGCGTTCCAATGGGATGCTGATGTTTATATGAAATATATACTTTTCTTAAAGTATGATGTACGTGCATTAAAAAGGGAAGCCGACCGGCTTCCTTTTTTAATTGGATACGGATGTTAGAATTTTTGCCGACGGGCGTGCCCGCCGCCGGCGCCTTGCCGCGCCGGTTTCATCAACCGCCGGACATCTTTCAGTGCTTTGGCGGCGCGTGATCTGCGAAGTTTATGCCCCGAAAATCCTCAAGCCTTTCGGATAAAAGTTTTTCAGTGTGCCTTGAACTTCCTTGCCCCAGCCGAGCGGGAATCCTTCGATCGTGACGAGCGTCCAGCCGCGGTCGCCTCCGGTCGCGAGCGTCTCGCCGCGCAAATATTTCTTCCACGCCTCGTCGTCGAGGGAAAGCGTCCAAACGTGGCGCGCTTCGCCGCTTTTGAGCGCAATGGCGAGGGCGTGGTTCGGTTCAAACCGCTTCTTTTTAAACGTGCCGAGATGCAAGCCCGGGCGGATGACTTTCAAGCCGTCGAGCTTGGGGGTCCCTTCCGGCAGCGCAAAAAGATGATCGCGGACGGCGACGAGCGGGCGTTCGATCGAGAAGGTTAACGTTTCGCGTTCGAAGGCGCGGTAGACCGCAAGCCGGCCGCGGTCGATCTTCGTTGTTTCAACGGGAAGCCGGGAGTCCCCGTCGTTGCCGCCGGTTTTGACGAGCTTGGCGACGAAATGGCCCTCGCCTTCAAGTCGATGCGGCCAGAGGCGGGCCGCCCCGGCGATTTCTGGATGGCGTCCGCCACTCCATTCAGGACGCGCGTCTACGACGCCGTCGGGCTTTGCGACGGGAACGAGGCGCATGTCCGGATGGCGGTCCAAAAACGCGGCGATTTGCGCTTCGTTTTCCTCGGGCGCAAACGTGCATGTCGAATAGACAAGCGTGCCGCCTTCCCGCAACATCCGGTAGGCCGCTTCCAATATGTCCCGCTGCCAGGCCGCACATTCCGCGACATGGTCCGGCGACCAATATTGGATGGCCTCGGGATCTTTGCGGAACATCCCTTCCCCTGAACACGGCGCGTCGACGAGAACGCGGTCGAAAAAGCCGCCGAAGCGGGCGGCGAGGCGCTCGGGCGTTTCGTTCGTGACGATCGCGTTCGTGATGCCGAGCCGTTCGATGTTTTCCGACAAGGCGCGGACGCGTTTGGCGTTGACGTCATTGGCGATGAGGAGCCCGCGGCCGTTCATCTTGGCCGCGATGTGCGTCGTTTTTCCGCCCGGCGCGGCGCAAAGATCGAGCACCTTTTCCCCTGGTTTGGCGTCGACGACTTCGCCGACGAACATCGCGCTCGGTTCTTGGACGTAATACAGCCCTGCCTGGTGATACGGATGTTTGCCGGGCGCCGCTTCGGCATCCGTATAAAAACCGGTCGGACAGAAGGGAACGGGCCGTACGGCAAACGGAGAAAGGGCGGCAAAGCCGTCCGGTTCGATTTTCAGCGTGTTGACTCGGATTCCCGTCGCCTTGGGTTTGTCATAAGATCGGAGAAAATCATCCGCTTCCTCGCCGAGCATCTTTTGCATTCTTTCGACATACAATTTTGGCAGTGACATTCCGTCGGATTCCCTTTCGCTGATTAAGTGAACGTGATAAAAACGATATTATTATAACCCATCTGCCAGACAAGCCAACCGGACGGGTCCCGGATCGCCGGCCGGGAACCCGCTGCCTTTCGCCCCGAGTCTATCGATGCCGGTTCCGCACCGAGTCTCCAAAATTGATATACTGATTGGAAATCATCAGTAATTCTTAATATTGGATTTATAAACTTGACAAAGCGCTCGCTAAATACAGTATAATAGTTCACAAAGACAAAATATTATAAAATGCAATACAAATAGTGAACATCATTTGTAAGGGGTCCTGCCATGATTCACTTCAAAAAAGTCAATAAATGGTTCGGTGATCTCCATGTTTTGAAAGACATTAACCTGGATATCGAACAAGGGGAGGTCGTGGTCATCATTGGCCCGAGCGGATCGGGCAAGAGCACGCTCATCCGCTGCATCAACGGATTGGAAGGTTACCAGGAAGGCGAAATCATCGTCGACAACCGAAGTTTAAACGATAAGAAATTGAACTTGAACGAATTTCGCCAACACATCGGCATGGTCTTTCAACACTTTAATCTTTATCCCCACATGTCTGTCCTCAACAACGTCACGTTGGCACCTCGGAAAGTCAAAGGCATCGACAAAGCAGAAGCCGAAAAAGAAGCCCGCTACTATCTCGAAAAAGTCGGCATCCTAGATCAAGCCCACAAAAAACCCAATCAATTGTCCGGCGGACAGCAGCAACGGGTCGCCATCGCCCGGGCGCTCGCCATGAAACCGAAAATTCTATTGTTCGACGAACCGACCTCGGCGCTCGATCCGGAAATGGTCAACGAAGTCTTGGAAGTGATGAAAATGCTGGCCAAAGAAGGCTCGACCATGGTCGTCGTCACCCATGAAATGGGCTTTGCCCGCGAAGTCGCCGACCGCGTCATTTTCATGGACGGCGGGCAAATCGTCGAGGAGAATACGCCGGATCAATTTTTCACGAATCCGAAGGAAGAACGGACCAAAGCCTTTTTAAGCAAAATTTTGTAACAGCTTCATATGGTAAAAGTGGTAAAAATTTATAATTTATGGAGGGGTTTTAGAAGATGAAAAGAGCGTGGCTGGCCTTGCTTTCTCTTTTAATTGTCTTCAGTTTCGCGCTGGTGGGCTGCGGGGGAAATGATAAAGAATCGTCGGCGGGCGCCAAAACGACGCTGCAAAAGATCAAGGACAGAGGCAAATTGATCGTCGGCGTCAAATACGACGTCAACCTGTTCGGCCTGAAAGACCCGAAAACCGGAAAAGTGGAAGGCTATGACGCGGACATCGCCCGCGAGCTCGCGAAAAAAATCTTCGGGAAAAACGCGAATTTGAATAAGGTGCTCGAGCTCAAACAGGTCAACTCCAAAACGCGCTTCGATTTGGTGAACAACGGCACCGTCGATCTGGCGATTGCGACGTGCACGATCACTGAGGAACGCAAACAAAAGAACAATTTCAGCTTGCGCTATTTCAATGCTGGGCAATCGCTCTTGGTGAAAAAGGGAAGCCCGATCAAAAGCATCGACGATTTGAACAAAAACACGGTCGTCCTGGCGGTGAAGGGATCGACGAGCGAACAAAACATCAAGGCGAAAGCTCCGGACGCGCCGGTGCAATTGTATGATGATTACGCCCAGGCCTTCAGCGCGCTGAAAGCCGGAAAAGGCGACGTTTTGACGACCGACAACGCGATCCTCATGGGCATGCATAAAGAAGATCCGAATTACGTCCTGGTCGGCGGTTTGTTCACGGAAGAACCGTACGGGATCATCTTGAAAAAAGGCGACGACGAATTCACCAAATACGTCAACGATTTTCTGAAAGAATTAAAAGCCAACGGGACGCTCGACAAGCTTTATAAAAAATGGTTCGGCGAACCCGCTCCGGACGATCTCTTGAAAGAAATTTGATCGGACCAAACCCGGCCAGGGAGGTTGGTGCGCTTTCACCATCAACCTCCCTTTTCCGACTCCATGACGAAGAGGTGAACGCTCTTGAATTTCTCCATTCCGTTGTCCCATCTTGACCAATATTGGAGCGGATTTGTCGTCACGTTAAAAACGAGTGTCATCGCCCTGATCCTCAGCTTTATCATCGGGTTCATCATCGCCACCCTTAGGGTATCCGGCGTGCGGCCGCTCGCTTTCTTCGCCAGGTGGTATGTGGAGTTTCTCAGAAATACGCCGTTGCTCGTCCAAGTGTTCTTTTTTTATTACGCGCTGCCGCGTTTGCACGTCTCCTGGCTGAACTTTAACGGGTATCAGGCGGGCATGCTCGGCTTGACGTTCTACACCGCAGCATACATCGCCGAAAACGTGCGCGCGGGCATCCAGTCCATCGACAAAGGGCAGCTCGAGACGGCGCGCGCTTCGGGCCTGACGTATTATCAAGCGATGCTTTACATCATTTTGCCCCAAGCGTTTCGCATCGTCATTCCGCCGCTCGGCACGCAGTTTATCAACCTTGTCAAAAATTCGGCGGTGCTCGCGTTTTTCGCCGGGCTTGACATCATGTACGTCGCCGATTCGCTTCAAGGCTCAAGCGGCGAAGTGTTCGGCGTCTATACGTTTGCGGCGCTCTTTTATCTCATCATCACGATTCCGCTCACGATTCTCGTCAACTACCTCGAAAAGAAATTGGCTTATTAGGCGGTGAGGCATCATGGATGTGATCGTTCAAGCGTTCAGCGCGAGCAACCTGATTTTTTTAGGGAAAGGCCTCTTGATCACCATTTGGCTCGCCATCGTCAGCATTGCGGTCAGCTTTGTCTTCGGTTCGCTGCTTGCGATTTTCCGTTACAGCAAGACGCTCGTCCTCGCCCAACTGGCCTTTGTTTATACCGAAATCGTCCGCAACTTGCCCTTGATCCTCATCCTGTATTTTGCGTTTTTCGGGCTGCCGGAGTTCGGGTTGCAATTAAGCATTTTTTGGAAAATGGCGATCGGCCTCATCCTTTTTGAGATCAGCCAGCTGGCCGAGATTGTCCGCGGCGGGTTGAATTCCATCGAAAAAGGGCAGATTGAGGCGGCGCGTTCGACGGGGATGACCTATCGGCAAACGCTGTTTCACATCATTATTCCCCAGGCGTTTAAACGGATGATCCCGGCGCTCGTCAGCCAATTCATCACGATCGTCAAGGACACGTCCTATACGGCGATGTTCGGGCTCATGGATGTCTTGAACGCCGCCCAGATCATCTGGAACCAGCAGTTCAGCTTTATCTTCCCGATCATCATCTTGGTCGCCATCCTCTATTTTGTCATTAATTTCACGTTGTCCAGCCTCAGCTTGCGGATCGAAAAGAAGTTGGGATAAAGGAAAAGCGGTTCTCCGAATGCCGATGGAGAACCGCTTTTTTGTGTACGCCCGGCATGGGTGCGGTGCTATAGGGTGAAAGTCCTGAGCGGGGGCTGGCGAGCGCCTACCGTTAGCTGAAGGCAAGGGTGTCCGCCGT
>Ga0207867_1001080_pt1 | contig 22562 bp, 26 predicted proteins | sample HigsolmetaAR206D_FD_184838 | JGI IMG/M metagenome (GOLD analysis project Ga0207867, IMG submission 184838) | Ionic liquid and high solid enriched microbial communities from the Joint BioEnergy Institute, USA - AR20-6-D (SPAdes) (version 2) ...
CCCCGAATTGTCCTTCATAAGCTGTATGAAAGACAAAATCAAGGACTTCGTACCCCGAATTGTCCTTCATAGACTGAATGAAGGACAAAATCAATGGATCTGCCCTCCAAATTGTCCTTCATAAACTTTATGAAAGACAAAAACAAGGGATCCGCTCCCCAAATTGTCCTTCATGTTTTATCATTTGAAGCCGTTCCAACAAAATCCTTGTTTCGGAACTTCTTGCAACCAAAGGAGCCGGGTATCTTTCCGAAAAAATAACCCCCGCTTGAGAAGCGGGGGTTATTTTTAATAATACGGGAATGGCGGATATCCTCCGTACGGAACCGGTGGATATGGCACCGGAGGGTATGGAAAATACGGGCGTGGCCTTACCAGTGCCCCGCCAAGCAAGCCTCCGAGAAAACCACCCAGAAGCGGTCCGGCAAAAAATGGGGAACGAGCCGGGTAATGTGCATGCGGATACATCAAATGACCTCCTCTCTTTCTATTTTTAGTGTATGCATCCCGGCACTGCCGGACTGGGCGTTACGCAGATGCTGGCTTTTGCCTGTTCTTTTTCTTGCGCCTCTCTTTCCACAAAATCAGCAGAAGCGTTATAACCGGAAAAACCACTTGTGCAGGGAGGTGAAAGAAAACAGGCACCACTTTGATGCCCTCGTCGATATGTTCCGCATACGAGGACGCAATCATCGATGATGCGCCCAGCATGATCACACCGAGCGGATAGACTGTTTTTCTGTAGCTGCTTACATGGAACAGCTCCGTAAACGTAATACAAGCCGCATATAAGAAAATCCCCACTTTAAAAAACCCGCCAACGATTAAAGCCACCATAAAAAACACATCCAACCGCTCCAGAAAATGGGCGATTTGAATTTCCTGGATGGTCGTAAGCAGCGGAAACGGGGAACGCATCATTACATCCACGCCAAGTACACAGGTATTGATCAGCATCGAGATCGCCAAATTTGTACCGCTTAACCACATGGCGGACAGCCCGGCTACCTTTACACCCTTTATCTTGTCTACAAGCGGAAAAATGGACAAAAACGCAATCGTTTCGCCGAAAGGAATATAAATCGTCTCTGTCGCCATTGTTTTCATAATAGGCATGGGTCCGTTTTCCAGTACGGGTTTCAAATAATTAAGGTTAATGAGCCCCGATGAAGTAATCAATACGAAACTCATAATCATCAGAAAATAAACAAAGATGAAAAAGATCTCCCCGGTTCTGGCCATCACTTCCATTCCTTTTTTCACTGCATACATGACGCAAAAAGCCATGATCACTGTGATAATAAATCGCGGTGTTTCCGGATAAGCCGATATAATCAGCATTTCTCCAAAGTCGCGCAGCACCCTGGCAGAAAGATACAAAAAGTAAATGCCCATGGCAAAGCCGAAAAACCAGCCAATGACTTTTCCGTAAATCGCCCGCAACCATTCGACCGGCGAAATGCCAGGATAGAAGGAAAATATTTTGTAATAAACGTAAAACAAGAAAAACCCAACGCTCAAGCCGCTTAAAACCGCAAGCCATGCATCCTGCTTTGCGCCCTTTCCGATCCCCAGCAAAAGGGCACTGCCTAGTTCAAACATACAAATTAACACAAATAATTGGTATGAGGAAATCTTCGCCTTTTCCATATATCACCAGGCCCTATTATTTTAAATTTGAAAGGAATGGATTTGTCCGTAGTTCAGAATTGGCGATGACGACATCTGCATGTACTTTCACTTTTAAATGGGCAAAACCATTTTCATTCCAATGATGCTTTAAACTGTGCCACTCTTTCGGGTACTGGCGGTAAATCATTTCCCCGAAGCCGAACACATCACATTGCTCGCGCTGCATATGTCGGATGCCTTTGTTGATTTGCTGCTCCACATTTTTTTCGTATGCTTTTTCAATCCGGACCATTTCCTTGGAATCCATTACATCAAGCGGCACATCGACTTCTTGTAGCTGACCTGCAAGGCGAATGTGAATATGCATTTCCGGCTTCCCGTTTTTCATAACCGGTTTCATTCCGATAATCGTTTTTCTTACCTGCAGCCCGAGCGCACGCGGATGATGTGCCCAGTCTATTTCAAGCGACGTCATTTTTGTTTTTTTCAATAGCCATGTAATCGTACGGGCATCCTGTCCGCCTACCCAGTCAATCAATTTTCCATGTTTTAAGATCCCGATTCCGCCGCTCGTTAAGTATGCGTCCAGTTTTGTTTGATTCTGGCTTTCCTGCTTTCCTCCTTTTTTCGGATCCCCCATCAGCTTGAAGCTTCCCACTACCGCTTCTTTTCCTTCCGTTGTAAAGTCATATAAGATATCGGAAACATCTGTTTTTATTCGCCCACCGACATTTTCTTCCGCATCTTCCAATGTTTTATTGATTTTATTGGTCGGAATATGGTCAATCGGCGTCATCACCTGAAGAATATCTTCCGCCTTACCTTTGCGGGCAATCAGAACGGAAGCAGTATTGCGGAATTCTTTACGCCTGTCAAAAGTATCAATAACCGGATAGATGCCATTTTCCGCCAAGTTTCTGCCAATCAAGAGAACGTTTGTATGAGAAAAATATAGTCTCCTGGAAATTTCCTGGTCTGAAGCGAGAATGGCTTCCTCAATCGTTTTGCCTTCCGTCTGATAGATGGTAACAGGAGGACCCTGCCCGCCGCCGATTTGCATGCCGCTTGGAATGTTTAAGTAATTAACAATTTGATAGGTCAGCAAATAATGCCCGTTCTCAAGCTGGTCAATGCCAATGGCGCTTACAAAGGCAATATCCGTTAACTCTTTATGGCTCCAGCAGCCTGTCAGCAAAAAAGAAGCCATAAAAAGGGCAACGGCCGTTTTCCATCGACTGCTCATCATGGTTGCTCCCCATTCGCATCATTTTTTTGTTTCGGCGGCATTGGCTTTTGATTTTCTGCCTGGCGGACGATATTTTTCTGGCTGAAGAGACGCGGCCTGGCGCTCATCGACCACATTGGCACGCGGATCACCGTATCACCGGAGTTGGAACGAATGAAAGGGGCAATCGGCGCCGTGTATGGCACGCCGAAAGACCGCAAGCTGGTCAAATGGACAACAAGCGCAATCATCCCAATAATGATGCCGTAAAAACCGAAAGTAGCCGCCAGAAGCATAAAAACAAAACGATACAATCTGGCTGAAACAGCAATGAAAAAAGAAGGGGTAGAAAAACTGGCGATGGCCGTGATCGATACCACAATGACCATTGCGGGAGAAACAAGTCCGGCCTGCACTGCCGCTTGCCCGATGACAAGCGCCCCGACAATCGAGACCGTCTGGCCGATCGGTCGCGGCAGACGGAGTCCGGCTTCCCGGAGGATTTCAAATACAATCTCCATCCCAACTGCCTCGACAACAGCCGGGAAAGGAATCGTCTCCCGCTGCGCCGCGATCGTGAAAACAAGCTGTGTCGGGATAAGTTCCTGATGAAAGGTTGTCACGGCGACATAGACAGCAGGCCCAACAAGTGAGATTAAGTAGCTGAGCACCCGCAAAAAGCGGAGCGCTGTCGCAATGTCAAATCGTGTATAATAGTCATCTGCCGACTGGAAAAATTGGATAAAAACAGCAGGCGCGAGCAAAACGAACGGCGTGCCGTCCACAACGATGGCGAAACGGCCCTCCAATAAATTTGCCGCCACCACATCCGGCCTTTCCGAATGGTACATTGTCGGAAAAATGGTATACGTTTTATCTTCAATGAGTTGTTCAATATAGCCCGATTCAAGAATGGCATCGATTTTAATCGTGTTTAACCGTTTACGGGCTTCTTCAAGGATTTTATCGTTTACAATTCCTTTTATGTACATGAGCGCAACATCGGTCTGAGTCACTTCCCCGATTTTAAAGTTCTCGATCCACAGATTCGGATTTTTAATCCGTTTACGAATCAACGATGTGTTGACACGTAAAGATTCGGTAAAACCTTCACGCGGCCCGCGTACAGTTACTTCGGTTGAAGGCTCTTCAATCGCTCGCTGTTTCCCGCCCCTTGTGCTGATGCTTAATCCGCCGTATACGCCGTCAATCAGTAAAATGGACTGGCCACTCAACAGCTCCGAAAACAAGTCATTCCAATTCATGACCTTTTTTACACCGCCAATTTTAATGACGTGCTTTATGATGCTGTCGAGTATATTTTCACCGTCCAAATACCCGTCGATTTCCGGATTACCCATCAAGATTTCAAGCAGGTTTTCATTGATCATTTTCGGATCATACAGGCCATCAACGGATATAACGGCAGCCGGTAAATCATTGCCGCTTCCAAGCATGATTTCATGAATCACAATATCAGAACTGTTCCCGGTTGTTTTTTTCAACTGTTGGATGCACGTTTTTAAATCGGTGCCCATGGTCAAACACGGGATATCCGTTACAGTCCCGCTCGTATCATTCCCGCGCACAGGTGTTTTCTGCACATCCCCGCTTTTCTTTGCACTTTTGTTTTTATTTTTTGCAGCGCTTCTCTGTTTTTTCCACCAATATGGCATACCGATCCTCCTTTTCGCCCGTGCATGACTGTTTGCAACGGAGCACAAACTACTGATGAAGACATCTTGTTGTTAGTATGTTTCGATTCGAAAAAAATATGAAAGGAATTAGCATGCATGAAAATCGCTTTCCTGACCGGGATTGTCGCACTGGTCCTCTATGTCTTCATCGCTGGCATTGATTTTTATATGACGAGGGACCTTATTAGCTCTATCTACCATCCGATCGGTACCTTCGATACTTTTTATCCTATTGAAAAAGGCGTGCTGATGTTATGCATCATGGCGCTCATATTTAAAATCACAATCGGTGTGTTGAAACAGAAAGAACGGCTGCAAAAATGAAGAATCGAGTAGGAGGCTAATCATGATTCATTAGCCTCCTACTCGATTTTAATCCTGTTCTGCCATCTTCTCAGCCAGCACGGCCAGTGTCCGTACCATTACACCGGTTGCGCCGGCCGGGCCAAGATCGGTTTCTTTCCCTGTTAAGGCGGTTCCTGACATTTCCAGATGGACCCACGGGGTGTCTTCCGCAAACGCCCCGATAAAAGCCCCGTTTTCGATCACGCGGCCTTCGCTGCCCGGCCAACCGTTCAAATCGGCAATTTTGCTGCTTCGTACGTTCTCTATGTCCGCTTCCGTTACAGGGAAGCGCCAGATGAATTCGCCTGCTTCCTTTGCAGATTCCAGTACTCGTTCAAAAAAAGTATCGCAATTGGCAACAGCGCCCGTTTTATCACGGCCGAGCGCCGAGACCACGTCCATTGTCAAGGTGGCAACATCCACAATTTGACTTGCACCATATTGTTTCGCATACGTTACGGCATCTGCAAGCATCAGCAACCCACTGGCACCGTTATCCCGCACTTCAATCGTTTTACCGTTCATGCTCGTGATGACAGTGCCCGTTTCAACAGGCATTTTACCCTGTCCATCGTTTGCAGGAACGCCCCCTGTGGTACCGTTTATGCGATTACCGGTTACGGGAAGTACCGCCACCACGTTTTTTGCCGGTTTCCGTTCCCCGACCACTTCCATGGCACCCAGAATAGCTGCTGCCCCTGCCATGCCTACATTTGCACCGGGTGTGCAACCATCGATCACGGCGCCGGTTCCGACAAGTGCAAGCACATTGCCCCATTCTCGTTCGCCCGCATATCTCAGCACGATCATGTTCGGCGGCTCTTTTGATTCCCCGGCCGCAGCCAAAATCGCCCCCATTCCAAGCTTTTCCATCTCCGTTTTTTTAAGGATTTCCACTTCAAAAGCGTATTTTTCAGCAAGTGATGCGGCGTATTCCGCGAGACGGACCGGTGTCCAAATATTCACCGGCGTATTGACAAGCGTTCGTGCCGTATTCACGCCTTTGCCAAAAACGTACCCACGGTGCAGGGCAGTGCCCACTGTTTCCCCGGGGAGATCGGTATTACGGTATGTACCCGTTTGAAGACTGGCGTTTTTAACCGGCCGGCCTTTTGCTTTTCCGGCGGCACCAGCATGTCCAATGTTCTCCGGTCGGATCTCTGCTTCCCCAGCGACATTAACATGCTCTGCGTTTCCCAGCCGGCCTTCTGTTTTTCTGGCAGCACTCGCTTGTTCGGCGTTCCTCAACCTGCCTTCTGCTTTCCCGGCAGCACCCCAATGAGGATTGGCGTTTTGAATCGGTTGTGCACCTGCTTTTCCGTTGACACGAACGTGTTCGGCGTTTTCCAGTCGGGCCTCGGCTTTTCCGTTGGTACTAACATGTTCGACGTTTTCCGGTCTCCCGGGGCCACTAACATGATCTGCGTTTTCCAGTTGGGTTTCAGCCTTCCCGGCAACCCTGGAATGAACATTTGTGACGTTTTCCACCGGTTCCGGTTTTTTCCCGGCAGCCCGGATGTAAACCGCTACTTTTTCGAGCTGCACTTCCGGAATATTCGGCTGTCTTTTGTAACCGGCAAACTGGTATGCGGCCATGGGAGCGGCTTCACCGAGCAACTGCGCGGCTTCCTCCCCGTTGATTGTGCCGGCGCAAAACGTATCGAGAAAAACCGCTGCCGTAGCCCATCTCATTTTCAGGATGTGTTTCACTGCTTTTCCAAACATCCTTTTCAAATGTTCTTTTCTGATTTTTTTCGGGTTGCCAAGCCCGATAAACAAAAGCCGTTTTACAGGCAGTTTTCCGAGGGTATGAATGACAGAAAGGCTGCCGGCGTGCGCGGATAGATCGCCGGATTTTACCAGTTCCGTCAGTTCCCCGTCGAAACGGTTGTCGAGTTTTTCCAGCAAGCCGTCAAACTTTTTTGGAACTTGCTGCAAGCCGATTACAAGGCAGTCTTCCCGGCATTCAAACGGATCCCCTGTACAAATTTCAAACATACAACCACCTCTGTTCCATTATAGCCGTCCGCTTGAAAAAAACGCACAAAAAAAAGCGCAACCGGCATTTTGCGCTATTCTTCCGTTTCCGGTCTAATATATTGCTGCCGGAACACTTGCATCGTTTTGTTTTCGTTCAGTTCAGCCAGTTCCTTTTCAGTCAGGGACCCGTCCCCCATTTTAATAATATACACATCAAGCGTCTGTTTTCCCCATTTCTTGTAAACATCCGAAACCGTTTCAAAATACAGATCGAGCCGGTTCCCTTTTATGGCGGATCCTGTATCGGCCACAACACCGAAATCGTAGCCTGGGATATAAAGGACCGTCCCGATTGGAAAAATGGATGTATCGGCAGCAATCGTTGAATATAAATCCCGTTTCACTTTCACCCCGGAGTAGGTGATGCCGTAGCCGGGATGATCGGGACTTTTTCCGGTCGATTCGGCCCCTGCCGTATACCCCGTTGCTGTCACTTTCTTTTTCGGGTAATTGCTCCAGTCATAGGCATCAAGGGATGGCTGCGGCTGGCTCGCGGCAATAGCGGCCAATCCTTTTTCCAATGTTGAAGCAGGTGCCGCTTTTGCAGCTGCTGCTTTTATCCCCGAAAGCGCCTGGAAAGTGGAAATCATTGCCCATATGAATAAAATGGCCATCAATAAGCGGATCATCCATTTTTTCATGTTCAATTGGTTTCACTCCTCTTAGGGCTATTGTTTCCCATGCCGTTACAAAATATGCGGGCATATTGGCAAAAAAACGACTGATCCGCCTGCCATTTTTTCGCGACAACTTATTCCGCCCACTCTCTGTTCTGAAAATGGCTCTTCCAAAAAGCGCTGGTTGATGTGCATTTTTTAAACGCTTTATCCGGGAATATTTGTGCCGGCTTTTGCCGGTCCGCCTCCAATTTGAAGGCAAAAAAAAGCTGCCTCAAAGGCAGTTTTAAAACATCCGGTATCCGTTTTTCCGGAGCGCTTTTATCGCAACACCGGCCAAAAGTGCCCCCGCAAGGCCGCTCGATAGCACGAGGGCATCCGATAAATGGATGGAAGCAAGATGCTCCCCAAGTTGCCGGAAAGCCGTCCCGGGATCGGTAAAATACCGGGAAAAAGTAATCCGGTCAATCATCGAAAGCGCAATGACCGGGTAAATGAAACAGAGAATCCAGGTCATCCGCAAAAGCATATTGGCAATAAAACCGATACCGAAAAACAAAACAAGAAAAAGGACCATCGAAATGATCAATACCGGTATACTCATAAGCCCCTCCGCATCCCCGTTATACATCTAGTTTACTGAAAAAACCGAATTTCGTCAAAAATAACGCGATGATATTTTTGCTATATAAAATTAAATTTTCCTTTCTTTAAAACAAGCCTCGTGCCGCCGATCATATACAAGGCACGATCATCCACGACTTTTTTCATAACAGAAGCAGAAGTGCCTTTCAGCTTTTTGCCAAACACAATGCCGATCGCATTGTCTTCCCCAAGGGAGCAAACAGTGCCTTTGTCATGAAAGGTAAAAGCTTCAAGGCTTTCTTCACCGCGGATCTTTTTCAGGAGGTTCCGTGCGCATATTTCTCCATGCTGCATGGCCATCTGTGCTGTTGGCGGGTACGGACGGTTTGTGTCCTTATTGATGATCAACGCACAGTCCCCAATCACAAACACATTCTCATGCCCCGGAACGGTCAAATCCGGATTGACTTTCACTCGGCCGCGCACCGTTTCAAACCCGGACGCATCAATCACGGTATTCCCGCGCACACCCGCGGACCAGATGACAGTTCCTGCCTTGATTTCATATGGCTCTCCGCCTTTTTTGCAGGCCCATACCCCGTCTTTTGTTGCTTTTTTAACCGCCGTACCAATATGGAACTCGACACCTTTGCTTTCCAAATACGAAAGGGCATAATCGACAAGTTCGCGGTCAAATTGCGGGAGGACGACAGGATTGGATTCAATCGAAACGATCCGCACTTTATCCCGCTGGATCCCGTATTCTTTGCAAAGCGCCGGAATCCGGTTCACCAGTTCGCCAAGAAACTCGATGCCGGTAAAACCCGCACCGCCGACTACAATGGTGAGACGGTTGTCATCTTTATCGAGTTCCCTTCGATAGGCATCGAACTGGCGCTCAATATGTTCCCGTATTTTTTGGGCAGCGCTTACATCTGTAATCGAAAAAGTATGCTCTTTCAAGCCTTCGATTCCGAATGTTTCCGCGTTGGATCCAAGTGCAATGACGAGATAATCATATGGTAACACTTCCCCGCCTTTTAACTCAACTGTGTTCGCGTCTTTTTTTATCCGCTTGACTTCCGCCTGCTTAAATTGCACTTTATTCTTATTTAAGACGTTTTGAATCGGGTAGTGGACCCGGTCATGGTGCAATGTGCCGGCGGAAGCTTCATGAAGCCATGTTGTTTCGTAATGGTAATCATTTTTGTTCACAAGTGTGATGTCCGCTTCCCCTTTTACAAGCTGTTTTTGCAGCCGCGTCACGGTCATGAGCCCGCCGTAGCCGGCACCTAGTATCACCACTTTCGGTTTCTCCATTTTTCTCACTTCCATCTCTTTATTTTGGACAGGCCGGTGCCTGTATGACAACATCATCCATTATTTGTGATTTTATTCACGATAATTGACACGTCAAATTTGTCACATGATTTCCATCAAATTGTCACAAAAAATACATATTCTCCACTTCAATCATATGCTTTTTACCCGCTATTTTCAATTGAAAACTGTACTAAAATAATAATAAAAATATTCTAATATATCACATCGCACCACGAAATTTTTCCGGACGCATGAATACCTACCTCCTTGCCTCATAGAGTTTTTTTGCCTGTGCGCTTGTGCCAAAATGTGCTATGATGAAGGAGAATGAAGCGTATTGGAGGGGTTTCGTTGAAGGAAGATCAAACCATTTATGATATAACTGTTATCGGGGGCGGGCCGACCGGCTTGTTTACAGCTTTTTATGCCGGATTGCGGAAAATGTCCGTAAAAATCATTGAAAGCCTGCCACAGCTTGGCGGGCAGCTGGCTGCGCTTTACCCTGAAAAGTATATATACGATGTCGCCGGTTTTCCAAAAGTGAAGGCAGCTGATCTCGTGCATCAATTAGAAGAGCAGGCCTCCATGTTCCAGCCGGTGATCTGCACGGGCCAGTCCGCAGAAAAGCTTGAAAAGAGTGAAGACGGCATTTTTACGCTGACAACTAATAAAGAAATCCACCATTCCAGAGCGGTCATCATCACTGCCGGTGTCGGCGCATTCCAGCCGCGCCGCCTTGAAGTGGAAAATGCTACACAATACGAAGGAAACAATCTGTTTTATTTTGTAAATGATATGGACCAGTTTGCCGGCAAAAGCGTTGCCATCCTTGGCGGCGGCGATTCCGCGGTCGACTGGGCGCTTATGCTGGAACCGGTCGCCGAAAAAGTGACGCTCATCCACCGCCGTGACAAATTCCGTGCCCATGAACGCACGGTGGAACAGTTGAAGCAATCGCTCGTGGAGATTAAAACACCGTTTGTCGCGAGCGAAGTGATTGGCGACGGGGAAAACATTTCCCGGCTTGTGATTGAAGAAGTAAAAGGCGAGGCGAAAGAAACGCTTGATATTGATGCCCTTATTTGCAATTACGGCTTTATTTCGTCACTTGGCCCGATTAAAAACTGGGGCCTAGAGATTCAAAAAAATTCCATTGTCGTCAACTCCAAAATGGAAACAAACATCCCAGGCGTTTATGCGGCCGGCGATGTTTGCACGTTTGAAGGCAAAGTGAAGTTAATCGTAACGGGGTTCGGGGAAGCCACCACAGCGGTCAGCAACGCGAAAACGTATCTTGACCCGAAAGCCCGCGTCCAGCCGATGCACAGCACTTCGCTGTTTGAATAAGGAAAAATCAAAATCCCGGATGGCTGCCCAACCGGGATTTTTGATTAAATATTGCTCTTATCGCCGCTCCGGACCCATTTCAGGACGGGGGCATTTTTTTGTTTCAGTTCTTTTTTGTTCTCCCATGCACTGCTTTCTGATCCATCCGCTTTGGCGTCTGCCGCATCATCCACGAGCCATTTTTTTGAATTCTTGTCATATTTAAGCGTATATTTGCGGAGGGTCTTGTAGGAATAGTCCTCATAATTTTTTTCTCCCGTATATTTGATCTTTTCGTTATAGGAAACGAGTGCTTCAATTTCCGCTTTCCAGTCTGCATCAAAATGGTTGATGCTCAGTTCATCCATATTTACGACGGAACCCAAATACTGGGAAGTCACTTCTTTACATAATCTTTAATGGCTTCAAACTGCGCCTGTTCAAGTGAAAAGTCTTCCTTAAAAGAATCGGTCGCGTTTGAAAGCTTATTGGCATCCAGTCCGGAAGTCGTATATACGCTTAGATCCTCGTTGAACTTGCGGATCGCCTCCAAAATCCCTTTTTGTACGTTTTCGCTTTTTTGGGCAAGGCGGCTGTCATCAACAATCATGCTGACTTCGGAATTTCCCCATAAATCCTTTTTCTCTTTTTGGAAAAAGGTTCCCAAACTGTTTTTTACCGTTACATTCGTTTGGTAAGTTCCGGGCAAAAGTGGGCCGTAAGTATGACTTTCTTTTTTTTCCGGAACTTTCATATTTCCGATTGACACATTAAGCTGGTCGTTGTCGCTTTGCCCGGTCACTTTTAAGTGGACGGTCTTCACTTTCAGCTTATAGTCGGGGAAAAATCCCCATTTCTTTCCGTCTTGAACGAGGCTGATCTGCTGGTTCGTTTCCGCGTAATTTTCGTCCTTTATTTGGTTATGAATGCCATCTCTTATCACCTGATAACTGTTTGCATTGGTTTTTAAATACCGGATCATGGCCTGAAGGGAAGTATTGTTCACCAATGCATTCGGATTGTCGGCAACAATCAGCCCTTCCAGCTGCTTCGTATCCTTTGTTTTGACCGCATTCTCGAACTTTTCCAGTACCCGGTCAGGTTTTGAAGCCTGGGAGAGCGCGATCCATATAACCGCAAGTACAACAATCACGGCTGCAGCTATGGCAATCAGCCATTTATGTTTCGTGAGTTGCGCCATAGGTTAATACACCTCTCCGCCTGCAAAAGCTTCTTCCAGCTCATTTGTATAGTCATTCTCCTGCCAAACCGTCCATTTTCCGTCTTTTTTCACCATGGAAACTTCTGCCGGGTCTTCAGCTTCTTTTGGTTCCATGGAACTGACAATGGAATCGAATTTGGAGAGGGCATATTTTTTTGCTTTTTCTGAATCGTAATTTTCGCTGTTATCCAAATATTCATCTGCATATTTTTCCACTTTTTCAGAAATATCGTCCATAGAAATGGTGGAATAGGTCAACTTTACGACCGCTTTATTTTTGTAGCTCGCAACGGCTTCCGCATCCAGTTTCGCTTTTTCGGCAGCGGCCGATTTGTAGGCTTCATAATACTTTTTCATATCTGCATCTGATATATCATCGGTAATATTGTCGTTAAAGGCTTTTTTAAAGGTTTTATACGCATCTGTCTGGACAGCTTCCTTATTCTCTGAAACATATTTTTCATAATCGGCATTGTCCTTGTTTAAATAAATGGTGTCTATATATGCCTTTAACGCTTTTGCCTGGTCCTGCAGGGAATCGTACGATTTACTGTATTTTTTGGTATCCAGCGCAAGTTTCAACTCGTCACTGTCATCCCCGCTTTTTTCCGTAAACGGCTGGATGCCCAATGTATATGTTTTGCCTTTTTTTACTTTTACCAGTACGGTCATCTTTTTTTGTATTGCCCGCCCCGATACTGCCGCCGCGTGAAGTGCCCATATCGAGCCGGGTGCTGTATATGTCGTCTTCTATGTTCACTTCTTCGTTGCCATCGTATAATTTAATATTGCTATATGGAGAGATATGGACCGTATCCGAAGACACATTTTTGATCTTTAAGTCAACGGCCAGGAGGTCTTTCTCACCGTCTTCCGAAACATCCGCATCGTCATCCTTCAACAGGGCATAGGACGCGTCTGTAATTGAAGCTTCAATTAACTTGTTTTTATTGGAAGATCCCCCTTCCGCTTCTGCTTTTTTATCTGATTTCCCGCAAGCAGCCAATCCCCATACCAATGCCAGAACAACAAGCAGCACATGCCATTTTTTCACTGCAGTTTCCCCTTTCCAATCTTCATTCTGCAGCTGATAAATCGCAGAATTTCCTTAACTTTTTATCGAACCCGGGGTACGGTTTTTTTATGTATAATGCGGGTAAAGGAATACATAACGCAGCTTCCCCCTCGACATTCCTTTCTCCCCCATTATGCAAGGACCAAGTTCCCTTCCCCTTTTTCCGAAAAATCCGGGCAAATGAGCAGCTAAGGTATATCTACCCTTTTTTCCATGAATAAACATATTTACGAAAAAGTATTTTATTTTTAATGACTTTGTAAAAAGTTGTGGCTTTTTAGCGCAAGGAAGGCGTTTATAAATGCGGATGTACAAACAGCGAAGGAAATTGGCGTGCCCGGACAGGAAGAAAACCGGAAGACAGGCGCTGGCTGGATTTTTTGAAAAGATTTTTGTGAGGCTTGCGAATGAAAGGGACTTTGCCAAAAAGGAGCTTAAATCAATTCAGCAGCGCAAAAGCCCCGCCTGTCATTGGCGGGATATCCTGCGCTGCTGCAATGAAATGGGAACCTTGCTGGCGTATAAATATCCTGTTTTTGCAGCATCACTTTAAATGCTTCAGCATTTTTCCGGTGTGCCGGCTTTTGTTTTAGTTTTAAATGAGGAGCCGCATCCGCAGGTGACAATCGCATTCGGATTATCGATCGTGAACCCGCCCCCTAAAAGCGACTGCTTATAATCGATGACCGTGCCGGTTAAAATCGGGGCGCTCTCATGATCGACGAGAATCCGGATGCCGTGCTGTTCGCCGACCGCATCGCCTTCTTTGATTTCGTGGTCAAGCGACAGGCCGTACGACAGGCCGCTGCAGCCCCCGCCGTTTACAGACACACGAAAATATGCGTCCTGCTCATCGTTTTGCTCCATCATGTCTTTAATTTGAAACGCAGCTGCTTCTGTAAGATGAATCACTTCACTCATTTTCCGAACCTCCTTTCCTTGATTATAACCATTTACACCGTGCAAAACAATGATTGCGTATCTCCCGGGCGCCGGGCAGTCTTAAAATGCGGGCTGCTTTATTTTAAAATTGCATTGCAACTCGAAAAATTCAACAAAGTCGCTGCTGTAAACGTTTTTTAATGAAAAATTTTTAATCGTGCGCTGCAAACGCATTTTCCGGGATATAGCCGTATTGCTCCATGACCGCATAAATTTTCTTTAGCCTTGGATTGCCTTCTGCCACCGGCTCGCCTTCAATGACAACAACCGGGTAAAACAGATCTTCATCCATCACTTTTTGCGCAAAAGCACGCACTTTTTGATCATCACCGGGTGCAAAAATATCGATATACTGGATGTCAAACGGCTGGCCCGGGTATTTCCGCGAAAGTGCTGCTTTGAGCCATTCAAATGTATCTTTAGAAGACGGCGCACCGACGCAGCTTGCGCATATTTGCTCCGCCCCGTAAACTTGAATCGTCACTTTTTTCTCCATCAAACCCGCACCTCTTCCGGGGATTTCTTATTCATATTGTACACAACAGCTTGCAAAAAGGAAAACACTATATCCCGTTTTTTTATGATAGATTTTTCTTGTAATCCTGTTTATAATGAGAAGTAAGAAAGGAGCGATCATATGCCTGCAGATACAATTACAGAACAAGTTCAGGAAGTATTGGATAAATTGCGCCCGTTTTTGCTCCGTGATGGCGGCGATTGCGAGCTGATCGACGTGGAAGACGGCATTGTTAAACTCCGCCTTTTAGGGGCATGCGGCAGCTGTCCGAGTTCCACGATCACGTTGAAAGCCGGGATAGAACGCGCATTGTTTGAAGAGGTTCCCGGCGTTATGGAAGTAGAACAGGTTTTTTAACGGGCAGTACGCGGTTTCCTATCAAGGAACCGCTTTTTTACTGGAATAAATTTTACTTGGACGGGAAGGTTCTTTGGTTATTCACGATGCCTGACATCCGTGCTTGCCTTCACTACGGGCCGGGCTGCATTCGGAAACCTGGCCGGCATGTGCAAGTGCTTGGCGGCCTTTTCTACTAGGTTTACTGCTGCATCGTGAATGGTTTTCTGAAACGCTCACCATGCCTGACATCCGCACTTGCCTTCACTACGGGCCGGGCTGCATTCGGAAACCTGACCGGAGATGCGTTTTAAACTTGCCGGCCTTGTCTACAAGGAGCCGCTTTTTTATCGGGCTTTGAGCCATGCCACCCTGGGAATATTGTATTTTCTTATCGGAACTTCCGAGAGCTCATAAAATTCAGCCAGAAATGCTTCGTATGCTTCTGCCCCCCGTACAATTTTCCAAAGCTGTTCCTCATGCATTTTTTGTTCTTTTTCGGACCGGGTGAGAAAATAGGTTTCTACACATTCAAAATAGTGAAGGGGAAACAGCAGGCGCGCGAAAATGAGCCGCCACGAAAAAGGCGAAAGCGGCGAAAGCGAAACATATTGCTGCAAAAACGCGCGGACATCAGGGCGGAACGTGTGTGTTTTCTTAAAATACTGCGCGCGGATCCACTCGGCAATATCCCTGCCTGCGTGGTCAAACACCCAGTCAAACGGGTGGTGGATGATAAATTTCCGGCCCCACGTTTCGTTTGAAAACCGTTCATGGCAAATGGTGCCGGCATCTCCCGGGCCAGGCGCCTCATCCATTTCCGTATCGACGACATACTGGATCGCATTTTCACAAAGCCCCATGTAATAGGGAAACGTTTCGGCAAACAGGCGTTCAAACGGGTGGTCGGGGTGCTCTTCTACTGTTCGGTACCATGCCTTTTCCATTTGTTCAAGGCGCATTTCCCAGTAATTTTTCCATTCGCCCATCCGGTTTGTTTCCGTTATCGTGGCGGAAAGCGTGCGGCCGCGCAGGTGGAATTTCGCAAGTTTCCTGCCCGTGCGCATATTTCCGGGCGCTTTTTTATAACGGTTTTCCAGTAAAACATAATCGCTATCCCCGTCTGTTACGAGAAATTTCTTTTCTTTAGATGGATAAAAGGCGGAAGCATAGCGGTCGCCATTCGTCACGAGGTGCCGGGACATTTCATATAATTCAACAAGCACATTTTCTGAAACATTTGTCACGGGAACGAGCGTATAAAGATTACCGTTTGCTTCATAGCGGACCTGTTTTCCGTCAAAAAAAGACTGCCCGGCGTCAATGCCGTAATATTTTTTCAAAATGGCCTGTGCCATCATCTTCCCTCCCCAAAAAATGCATTGCACTTTCTACATTATATGTGAAGGAACGTGTATTCTTGCTTGATCTCATAAAATCCATTAGAATGATCATGCTAAAGAAAATGTCGAATAGTTGAGGTGAGAACATGGAAAACAAGAAAAATATGGATGTGTCAGAACAAATTGCAAGGCAGCGGCTGAAAGAACGGGGCGTAGAATTGGAAGATATTGCGAAACTCGTCCTGTATTTGCAAGAGAAATACTTTCCGGAAATGACGCTTGAGGATTGCATGGAAAGTGTCAACGCCGTTCTTTCCAAACGAGAAGTGCAAAACGCCATTTTAACCGGGATCCAGCTAGATGTGCTGGCGGAAAAAGGGATGCTTGATGAACCGCTGCAAAGCACGATTGCGGTCGATGAATCCCTTTATGGTATTGATGAAATTATGGCTTTGTCGATTGTAAACGTGTACGGTTCGATCGGTTTTACCAACTACGGTTATATTGACAAACAAAAACCGGGCATTTTGGCAAAGCTCAACGACCATTCCGACGGCTCATGCAACACGTTTCTCGATGATATTGTCGGGGCCATTGCCGCTGCAGCCGCAAGCCGCCACGCACACAGAGTGGCGCACGTGCAGCCGTAAAAACACGAAAAAAAGGCAAGATACGTTTTTGTATCTTGCCTTTTTTCGATATTCGTTTTCCAAACAAATCGGACTTTACAACAGGCGGGCATATGGAGCCTTCCTGATTTGCACCCGCGCTTGTCACACTTCCCACTGGTCAAGGGAATCAACCGTATAGGTCGGCAGGATTTCTTTTGTCTTCAACATTTCCTTCGTCGTTATGCCGGTATGGACGAGCAGGGTGTCAATGCCCGTGCGGATGCCCGCCAGAATATCGGTATCGTAATTGTCCCCAACCATGATCGTCTCTTCTTTTTTCGAACCGAGGTATTCAAGCGCCTGCTCGGTAATGATCGGTTCCGGTTTGCCGATAAAGACCGGCTTGGTTTGGGTCGCAACCGCAAGCACCGAGGTTAAAGCCCCGTTTCCTGGTAGCAGACCGCGTTCAGTCGGAAGCGCAATATCGGCGTTAGTGGAAATAAATTTGGCCCCGTTCCGGATCGCAATGGCGCCGAGGGCGAGCTTTTCGTAAGTAATCTCCCGGTCAATGCCGAACACGACATAATCGGGGTGATCGGATGTGATCGTAAAACCTTTTTCTTTGATGGCCGTTTTGATGCCTTCTTCGCCAATCACATATACAGAAGCATCCGGCTTTTCATCATAAATAAACCGGGCGGTCGCCATGGATGTCGTAAAGACCTGCTCCGTTTTTGCCGGGATATCGAATCCGCGCAGTTTTTCGGCAACCTGTGCCGGTGTTCTCGAAGAATTGTTTGTAACAAATAAATACGGAATCCCTTTTTCCTGCAACCGGCTGACAAAATCGCCGGCTTCTTCTATTTTTTCCGTTCCGCGATACATGGTACCGTCCAAATCAATCAAATAGGCTTTATACTTTTTCATGCTGAAATTCCTCTCTGTTTCGTTGCTTATTCCCCTTTAAAAGCGTTGACCGGGCCGAGTTCGTTTGCCAGGTAAGTGCGCACATCTTCCGGAAACCGTTCAAGCGCCTTGAAATTAGCCGCAAGCACTTCCTGAAGGGTGCCGTAATCCAGATCCATATACCCCCGGACAAGCTGCTTCCTGAGCGCGATGACAGCCGTCAGCTGCTTTGCCGATTCAGCGGAAACCACATTTTCATCTTCCAAAATGTCAATGATGTCTTCGTAGCTCCCCGGATCGCGCATAATAAACCCGTCAATGATCGCGTTTCCGACATCCAGAACCGATTCGATGACGGTTTCTGCAATTCTTTCCAAAGCAGCCTTTTCGATTTCCGTCTGCCAGGCCGGCTGCGCTTGAAACGAGGCAAGCCGTTTTTCCATAAATGACAATATCCCGTTTATTTTTTCACGATCGACAAAATACATCCTGTCACCTTCTGCCTAAAGTTTATCAAATGGCGGTGCCGGGCAAAACTTATTTGGCAACGATTTTCTTTGCGACAAAATAGGCACAGCCGAAATTGCAGTATTCATAAAGATATTCCGTGAGTGTACTGATTCTGGTGTCAAAAGTGGATTTCGGATTTCGGTCATCAAAAAAACCGCGCAGCCGCAGCTGTCCGTAACCCCAGTCGCCGACAATATAGTCGTACTTTTCCAGTATTTCACTATATCTGCTTCGGAATGCTTCTTCATTGTAGCCATTCCGGTAATTGGCAATAATCTCGTACGTATGGCGGTGGATGGTGACCAATTTCAATTCCTCCATTTTCCCCGTGTGCCTTCCTGCCTTATTTTATTATAACGAAAAACCGCCCAAATTCTAAGCGGAACGCGAAAAATTTTTTCAGCCCCATTGAACGGAAAAACTGCGCCCATTAAAGTGCGCAGCCCGTTTCTCAAATTTTTTGCGTCTGTTCCACGTTCCCTAAAATATGCTTTGCTTTTGCAGCGGCACTGACCTGTTCATCCGCATGGTATGAAGAGCGGACAAGCGGACCGGATTCGCAGTGGCTGAATCCTTTTTCAAGTGCAATTCTTTTTAATTCGGCAAATTCATCTGGATGGTAATATTTGACCACTTTCATATGTTTTTTCGTCGGCTGTAAATATTGCCCGAACGTCACGATGTCCACATCGTTGGCGCGCAGGTCATCCATCGCTTCCGCCAATTCTTCCATCGTTTCGCCGAGGCCGACCATAATGCTTGATTTAGTCGGAATCTCCGGCTGCATTTCCTTTGCCCGCCGCAAAAATTCAAGCGACCTGTCGTACGTGGCGCGGGCGCGGACCCTTCTTGTCAGCCTCCGGACGGTTTCAATATTGTGGTTTAAAATATCCGGTTTTGCATCCATCAATGTTTTTAAACTTTCGTACCGGCCCTGCAAATCGGAAGGCAGCACTTCAATGGTGGTAAACGGGTTCATGCGGCGGATCGCTCGGATCGTTTCAGCCATCACCGCTGCACCGCCGTCTTTCAAATCATCACGGGCCACCATCGTCACAACCACATGCTTTAAGTTCATTTTTTTCACCGATTCAGCAACCCGTTCCGGTTCCTGCCAGTCGAGTTCGGACGGCAGCCCGGTTTTTACGGCGCAAAAACGGCAGGCGCGTGTGCACGTATCGCCCAGAATCATGAAAGTCGCAGTCCGCCTTGTTCCCCAGCATTCATGGATATTCGGGCATCTCGCTTCTTCGCAAACCGTATGTAAGTTTTCCGTACGCATTAATTTCTTCAGTCCGGTATAATTTTCATTCGTATTGAGCTTGATTTTCAGCCATTCGGGTTTCCGCAAAATCTCTTCCTGTTTGTTCATTTTCCATCTCTCCCACCGGGTTCGTTCTCTCTCACTTTACCACATTCGTCCCTTTTTTGAAAAGAAAACGCCACCGGTTTTTCCAATATTTAATATTGATGAAAATCCGCTTCTCTTTCCACAATAAGCGTAAGAGGATTTTCATATTGCGGTTTTTCTGTTTCGACAACATTGATAGAAAGAGGGTTTTCGCATTGCGGTTTGTTTTGCTTTTCTGCCTTGTAACAGGGCTTTCATTTTCTGCCCTTCATGCCCAAGCAAAAGAAATATCCGATAAAGAAATGTACAAAAAACGGATGGAACTTTATCAGCATATGGAGGCATTTACCCAGATTCCGTGGTACAATTTGGCAGCCATCGACCAGTATGAACGGAGCATCCGGTTTGTCCGTTCCGACCTACCGAAACCAGCCGGCCTTATTTCCATTTATTTTCCCCCTGAAAAATGGTCCGGGCTTGCCAATCCGAACCACAATGATACCCATCCGCTTTCGATTGCGTTTTTCGGCGGGATCGGAAAGGACGGGAACGGGGATGGGAAAGCTGACCGCAACGATGATCTTGACGTGCTTTTTACACTGAGCGAGTATTTGTTGCGGTATGGAACGGATGATGATGACTTTGAAATTGCGCTGTGGCATTATTACAAACGGGATAAAGCCGTACAGCTGATCACGGAAAAGGCGAAGATTTACAAGACATTCGGCACCATTCAGCTGACAGACAAGGCGTTCCCGATCCCGCCCGGATACAATTACAGCTACCGGAGCACATGGGGCGACCGGCGCGGCTGGGGTGGCCGCCGTATCCACGAAGGGACGGATATTTTTGCCGATTATGGCGTCCCGGTACGCGCGACTTGTTACGGGGTGATTGAATTGAAAGGGTGGAACAAGTACGGCGGCTGGCGCATTGGCATTCGTGATTTAAACAATTCGTATCATTATTTTGCCCATTTAAGCGGTTATGCAAAAAATTTACATGTCGGCCAGGTCGTCAAACCGGGCATGTTGATCGGCAGCGTTGGCAGCACCGGTTACGGCCCGCCCGGCACATCCGGAAAATTTCCGCCGCATTTGCATTACGGCATATACAAAGACAACGGACGAAGCGAATGGTCTTTTGATCCTTACCCGTCCTTAAGGAGATGGGAATCGCTTGAAAAACAGCGGAAATAAGGAACGCTGGAGCGAGCATAGCGCTTTTTATTTCGTGTTTTTCGGCAGTTCGATGAGCGGATGCGCCCCGTCGCCGTTTCCGCTATAAAATTGCGGGACATCGCCATTATAGTTGCCCATTGCAAGCGGGACATCATGTGTATAGGTGATGACATCCGATGCAAACGGGATAATGACCTGAATTTTGATTTTGATTTCAACATAAATATAAAAAAATGCGTTGTTAATGCCATATTCTTCTTTTTTCACTTTAATATTGGAGCTTTCAACATCCCCCACCATTTGAAAGGTCACGGGAATATCCGGCCCCATGTTTCCGAGCAGAGCAATATCGGTCACTTTCCCAAGCGGAACGGAAAAAATTTCAGGTTTTGATTTTTTCTTTTTCCCGAGCATGCCGTCGTTTGATATTTCTTCAAGAGACGTAATGTCTCCTTCTTCCACTTCTTTAAATTGGCGGGTAATCTGGTTTTCAATTTCAGATTGGGTGACGGCTAATTCCCGGGGGTCAATCGTATCCAACTTGCTATTTTTTCCGCCACTCACATGGTCTTTGATCGCTTCGTTCGTGACATATGAGGCGATTTTTTTCATTTCCGACTCGGCGTACCGCATTAAAGTAGGTTTTATGCCTTCGTCAATAATGACAATGCTGATAATAGTGGTAACCGTAAAAAATGCGATGGAAAGCAAAAGCACGTACCGCGTCGGCAAGGGTCCCCGCCGTTTTGAGGTGCGGAATTTTCGCATAAAAAATCCCCCCTGCAAGCAAATGTATGTCTGCATAAGGGGGATTATGATCATATTAAAAAGCGTGGGTCCGGATTGTTGTGCTGAAGGACATTTTATGCTTTCAGGCACAGTGGTTTGTCTTTCATGATCTGGATGAAGGACATTTCGCTGGTTCTCGGCTCATGTTTTGTCTTTCATCGCCCTGATGAAGGACATTTCGCCGGTTCTCGGCACGCGTTTTGTCTTTCATTACCTCGATGAAGGACATTTCGCCACTCCTCGCACTCCGTTTTGTCCTTCATCACACGGGAAGGACGAATGCAACATCATCTTTTGTGCTTCAACCTAATCGAACGTTTAAATCATTTTTAACAATGCTTGTTTCCCGATCATGCCGGCGGTAACCCCGATCTTTTCCGCTTCATGGGTAACCGACTCGAGCGGTGCTTCCAGCAATTGTTCGATCGTCTTTACACCGACTGCCCTGCCGGCGATAATATGGCGGTCCTTTAGTTGATCATTCAACAAGCCCACATCAAGCGCGCCGCACATAATATAGCCTTTGTCGCACGATACGGCCAGCAAGGTTGTTTTCGGCAGCCGGACAGTTGTCGCGATAAACGTATGTCCCCCGATCTCAACAGGTGTTACGGTTACCATTTCCATCCGCCCCTTTCTTTCATATTTTATGAAAAGGGCGGTGAAAAGTGCCTGCCAGCCAATGTGCTGCCATATTACATCCCAAATTCTATCTTTGGAAACTCCATTGACCGTCGCTGCTTCTAAGAAGCCAGGAAACTGCCATTGATTCATTGCTACATTGCTTTGCGCAAGGGCATTTCATCCTACTGACCATATTCCTGCAATAACTTCCATTCCATCACATCACGCAAAAATTCCGGCATAAAATAATGGATTTTCGCCTCCCGGATATGCGGGAAAAAGTCGCCAAATGTATACATATCAATCGTACCAAGCCTGTAGATACGATCCGGTTCCAGCGGCCTGCCCCCCACCTCTATTTTCCG
>Ga0207867_1001088_pt1 | contig 22405 bp, 17 predicted proteins | sample HigsolmetaAR206D_FD_184838 | JGI IMG/M metagenome (GOLD analysis project Ga0207867, IMG submission 184838) | Ionic liquid and high solid enriched microbial communities from the Joint BioEnergy Institute, USA - AR20-6-D (SPAdes) (version 2) ...
GATCGCGATAACAGAGGAGCACCGTTCGCTGGCGGAGACCGCTTCTGTGTTTTTGATCAGGCGAATTTCATCCAGGCGACCCGGGTGCTGCCGGATGCGGGCGCCCCGGCGTAGTCGCCGTCGGCGGTGATGTCGTGCAAGCTCGAAAGGAGGGCTCCGTTCGTACGGTTATGCATCTCCTTCAGCCACGCGATGACGTGGCGCACTCCTCGGCGGAGCCGGCCAGCGGACTTGTTCCCGGGTGATGTCAGACCACGTCGGGGGCCGGCACCTGGCTCAGCGTCCTCCAGTCGCGATGCGCGAGACCGTCGAAGCAGCGGCGGGCGATATGCGTCGTGGCGTTCGTCATGACCAGAACCTGTCGAACGTGTAGGGGCGAAGGGACGGATCCACAATGTGAAGACCGGGCCGTGCTCCAGCGCGTAGAGGTAGAACAGGTGCACTTCGGACAGGTCGAGGGTCTGCTCGCCGCGCCGTGCCCGCACCCGCAGGAGGACCGGCCCATGGTGTTCGTTGGCTTGCAGGCTGTGGACGTGGTAGCGGAGCGTGCCCTCGCTGAGGGTCAGCATCCGATCGAAGCTCTCCGCCATCCCGGCGGGGCCGTGGTAGTCACCGGCCACCTTGCTGCGGCCCAGCACCCGGCCGCAGGCCTCCGGTTCGAAGGCCGCCGCCACCCGGCGGAGATCGCGGCCGTGGACCGCCGTGTAGACATCGGCCGGGAACCGGCGGTTCATCGCGGTCACCGTCGTGTCTCCTTTCGCGTGAGCTCGGCCGGACGGAACAGGAGCGTCAGTGTCAGTCCGCTCACCGCGGCGCAGGCGATGACGAGGTGCGAGGCCAGGGCCTCGGCCAGGGCACCGGCGGCCGCGAATCCCAGCCCCTGCGTCACCACCAGTCCGGCGGTGTTCACGCCGTACACCCGGCCGAGCAGGCGCTCTGGGACGATGTCGAGCAGGACGTGGTCCATTGCGAGCGTGTAGGCCGAGCAGAGGCCGGTGATCATGAGCAGCACGAGCGCAACGGGCAGATCGGGACGCACCGCGAACCCCAGCAGCGGGACGAACCCGGCGGCGGCCAAAAGCCGGGCGGCCGATCGGCGGCGGTGCGGGGCGATCAGCCACACGCCGGCCAGCTCGCCCACCGCCGTTCCGGCCGGCAGAGCGGCCAGCCACCAGCCCGTGTCCGCCGGGGGCCGGCCGAGCGTCTCGACGTACGGTGTGCCCAGGCCCTCCGGCCACACCACGAAGAAGGGCACCAGCCAGAAGAACAGGAGCACGCCGGGCAGCCCTGGGATGCTGAACACCTCGCGTGCGCCGCGCAGCGAGTCGCGCGCCAGGGAGACGGAGGGCCGGCCGCCGCGCCTTGGCCGGTGCCGGAGCCGCCGGCGCAGCAACAACGCCGAGCAGCCGAGGACGGCCGCGCTTCCCAGCAGCGTGCCGCGCGGTGACAGAGCCGCGACCAGAGCTCCCCCGACGGCGAATCCGGCGATCTGCGATGTGTGAGCGGCCACCCGGAGCAGGGACCGCCCGGCGATGACCCCTTCGCGGGGAAGGAGTTCGGCGACCAGGGCGCCGCGTACTCCCATCGTCAGCGGGACCGGGAGGTTGACGCAGAACAGCGTGGCCAGCAGCGCCCAGGCCGGCATTCCCGGCAAAGCCATGATCGTCACGAGTCCGGCGGGCAGCAGGTCGCCCGCCACGAGGAGGCGGCGTTGGGGGAGGCGGTCGATCAGGCCGGACAGCAGCGACCCCGCGAATAGGTGGGGCAGGAAGGACACCGTGAACGCCAATGCGGACAGCAGCGGTGACCCCGACCCGGTGTAGATGAGGACGTTGATGGCCAGCAGCATGCCGTTCTGGCCGAGCATGGACAGGATCAGGGCCGTGAGCAGCGCCCGGAACTCGGCCACGGCGAGCGCCTGCCGGTACCGGCCCTGGACCGGCGGCGGCTTGAGCGTCGTCATGGGACGACTGTGCGTCGCGGTTCCGGCGGCGGCGAGAGATTCGCTCAGGAGCGAATGATGGCCGTACGGCTGTACTTTGACCGGGCGGATCTGCTGCGGGTGCGCTTTGCCACCTCGCCCCTGCTGGAGACGGTGATCGCGACCCGGGCGCTGGTCACCCCGCAGGCACGGGTCTATCTGCGCCCCTGGTGGCAGGCGGTGCGAAGCCAGAACATAGGCGAAGAGCTGGGGCCGCTGCTGGCGGTCCAGCGACCGTACGGGTACATGCCGGACTTCCTCTGTCCGCCGCCGTCCGGGCCGGCCCCGAGGATCGAAGATCAGCTGGCGGAGGTGCGGGCCACTGCGCCGGCCGCGGTCAAACGGGACCTGGAACGGGCGCTGAGCCGGCAGCCGGACGCCGCGGCGCGCCGGGCCGTCCGAGAGCTGCTGGAGGAGCCGGCCGCGGCCCGGGATCGGCTGGCCGATCTGCTGGAGGTGGCGTGGCGGCGACTGGTGCTGCCCTGGTGGCCTCGCATCAGGGAATTGCCGGCGGCGGACATCGCCCATCGTTCCCGGGCGCTGGCCGAGCACGGGCTGGGCGAGGTGATCAACGATCTTGACGACCGCGTGCGCTGGAAGAGCGACCGGATCGAGGTGCGGGCGTCCGCCGAGCATGAGCGGACGCTCGACGGCGCCGGGCTGGTTCTGATCCCCAGCGCGTTCACCTGGCCGATCATCGCCGTGGTGACCGATCCGCCGTGGCGGCCGGCCCTGGTCTACCCGGCGCGCGGGATCGCCACGCTGTGGCGCGACCGTTCGGCGGAGGCACCGCAGGCGCTGGCACGGCTCGTCGGCAAGACCCGGGCCGCCCTGCTGGTCGCGCTGGACGTCCCGGCCTCGACCGCGACGCTGGCCGAACGTCATGGGCTGAGCCCCAGCGGTGTGTCGGCGCATCTGACCGCTCTCCACCGCGCTGGGCTGCTGACCCGCCGGCGGCATGGGCATGAAGTGCGGTACGGGCGGACGCCCCTGGGCGATCTGCTGGTGGACGCGGCTTCGCCGTGATCGGACCCGGGCCCGGCCACGGCGGCGACAGTCTTTAAAGCGCCGCGCAGAGCAGCCGGTTGTCGCCGCGCTGCCAGAGGACGCCGATTTCGGTGAATCCGGCGGCGCTGCGCGCCGCCGGGTGCGTGGACAGGGGTTCGGGCTCATGGCCGTGGTGGCCGGCCTCGGTCCGGCGCCGGGCGCGCTCGGCGTTCAGTTCCGTGAACGCCGGTTCTGCGGCGACCGCATCGAGCCGACGGCCCCGGCCTTCTGCCGGCCGCCTGGCAACCGCTTGTCATCGGCCTTCAGCAGGGCGCCGGCCGGCTTGGCGGGGCGTGGCGAGGGCGCCTCGTCCGGACAGAAGTGATCCCCGTTGAACGGCACGCCGCCCGGTTTGAGAACGGTCGCCAGTTCGGCGTGGACGGCGCGCAGCCAGTGGGGCGCGCTGGTGCTCACCGCGACATCGACGGGCCGGTCCAGGCCGCTTCCCGCTGCGGCCCGGCCGTCCCGGCCTGTGCCGGACGGCGCGTCGTTCGGCGTGGTGGGGCGGCCCGCCCGCCGGGGGAGTGCACTCGCCCGGAGACGCCGGGCTCGCTGCGGGTGGTCTCGGTCTGGAAGCGGTCGAGAGCTCATCCGGGCCGATGCCCGGCGATCGCGGGACGCCTGTGCCGCAGGGAGCGGTCGGGTGGCTCGCCGGAGGCGGTGACGGTCCCGGCCGCCTCCTCCGGCTCGGTCACCGAGGAGCCACATGAACTATTTGAGTGTACTTAATATGGACGACTGGACTGATCTGTAAGGGGTTACTGATGAATCCTGGGTGAGTTTAGGGGTAAGAATGTTGATATACCGTGCGTTCGCCCTGGTCAGCGGGGATGATTGAGGATACTCTGCGATCATGTCGATCGCGATAACAGAGGAGCACCGCTCGCTGGCGGAGACCGCCTCCGCGTTCTTGGCCAAGCGGAATGTCATCCAGGCGACCCGGGCGCTGCTGGATGCCGGCGCCCCGGCGCAGTCGCCGCCGGCGTTCTGGGGTGAGCTCGCCGAGCTGGGCTGGCTGGGGCTGCATGTGCCCGAGGAGTACGGCGGCTCCGGCTACGGCCTGGAGGAGCTGGCCGTCGTCGTCGAGGAGATGGGCCGGGTGCTGGCCCCGGGCCCGTTCGCGCCGACGGTGATCGCCAGTGCCGTGCTGGTGGCGGCCGCCGACGAGGAGACCAAGAAGAAGCTCCTGCCCGGCCTGGTGGACGGCTCGGTGATCGGCGCGATCGCACTGGAAGCGGACGTGACGGCCGAAGGAGGCGCCGCGTCCGGCTCGGCCCCGGTCGTGGTGGGCGGCGGCATGGCCCACCTGCTGCTGCTTCCGGCGGGCGACGACGTCGTCGTGGTCGAAGCGGGCGAGCAGGTGTCGGTGCAGGTGCCCGCGAACCTGGACCCGAGCCGGCCGGCGGCCCGCGTCACCCTCGACCGGGCACCCGCCACGGTCCTGCCCGGCGCCCGGCGGGTGCTGGTGGACCTGGCCCGGGTCGTGCTGTCGGCCGAGGCGGTCGGCGTGGCCGCCCGCTGCACCCAGATGGCCGCCGCCTACGCCAGGGAACGCCACCAGTTCGGCCGTCCCATCGGGATGTTCCAGGCGGTCAAGCACCACTGCGCCGACATGGCCGTGGCGACCGAGCTGGCGACCTCTGCGGCCTGGGACGCGGCCAGGGCCGCGCGCAGCGGCGGGGAGCAGCTGACGTACGCCGCCGCGGTCGCCGCGACGCTGGCGGCGCCCGCCGCCGACCTGTGCGCCAACCTCAACACCCAGGTGCACGGCGGCATCGCCATGACCTGGGAGCACGACGCGCACCTGTACATCCGGCGGGCCACCGCCCTGCTCGGCCTGCTGAACGCCGACGAGGCGGCGGCCGAGCTGACCGACCTGACCCGCCGGGGCGTCAGCCGGACCCGGACGGTGGAGCTGCCGCCGGAGGCCGAGGCCATCCGCCAGGAGGTGCGGGCCTTCGTCCGGCAGATCGCCGACCTGCCGGAAGAGCAGCGCAAGGAACGGCTGATCGAGAGCGGCTACGCCGTGCCGCACTGGCCGAAGCCCTACGGCCGGGCCGCCGGGGCCGTCGAGCAGCTGGTCATCGAGCAGGAGTTCGACGCCGCCGGCATCCGGCGCCCCTCCTACGGCATCACCGGCTGGCTGATCTTGACCCTCATCCAGTACGGCACCCCCGAGCAGATCGCCCGCTGGGTCGGCCCCGCCCTGCGCCAGGAGGTCATCTGGTGCCAGCTCTTCAGCGAGCCCGACGCCGGGTCGGACGCGGCCGGGATCAAGACCCGCGCCGTGCGGGTCGAGGGCGGCTGGCGCGTCAACGGGCAGAAGGTCTGGACCTCCGGGGCGCACGTGGCCGGCCTGGGCTTCGCCACCGTGCGCACCAACCCCGACGCCCCCAAGCACAAGGGCATCACCATGATGGTGATCGACATGCACGCCGAGGGCGTGGAGGTCCGGCCGCTGAAGATGCCCACCGGCCACTCGGAGTTCAACGAGGTCTTCCTCAGCGACGTCTTCGTGCCCGACGACCACGTCGTCGGCCCCGTCGATGAGGGCTGGACCGTCGCCCGCGCCACCTTGGGCAACGAGTCGGTCAGCATCGGCGGCGGCCAGGGCGGCCTGACCACCCCCGCCTCCCTGCTCATCGAACGCTACGACGCCCATCCCGGCCGGCTCCCCGGCGGCCGGGAGCGCCTGGGCCGGTACGCCGCGCGGCTGCAGGCGATGAGCCTGCTCAACATGCGTTCGGCGCACCGCGCCGTCGCCGGCGGCGAGCCCGGCCCCGAGGGGGCGATCACCAAGCTGGTGGTCTCCGAGCTCGGCCATGAGGCGGCCGCCGTCTTGACCGCGCTCAGCGGCCCCGAGGCCGCCTACCTGGACGGCCCCGGCGAGATCAGCAACCTGCTGGCGCTCTCGCACCGCGGCCTGTCCATCGCCGGGGGGACCTCCGAGATCAAGCGCAACCAGATCGGCGAGCGCATCCTCGGCCTGCCCCGCGACCCGCTCCTCAAATGACGAGCGGCTGGGTGCTCCCCGCCGCGGGGAGCGCCCAGCCGGCCTCGGCGATGCCCCGGGCGCGTCAGCCGCCGCCCGGGGTGTGGCGGGCCAGCTTGACGGCGGACAGCAGCAGGACGGCGGCCAGCACCGGGATGAGGACGGCGTCGGGGACCACCCCCAGCAGCAGCCCGCCCGCAAGGGCGCCGGCGACCGAGCCCGCGGTCATGACCGCGGTGAAGCGCAGGTTGGCGCGCAGGACCACGAAGCTGCTGTCGCGGCTGTAGCGGGCGAAGGCCACCAGCATGGTGGGCAGCGACACCAGCAGCGACAGGCTGCCGGCGATTTTGATCTCGACCGCATACAGCAGCACGATGGTCGGGATGAGCAGCTCGCCGCCGGCCACGCCCATGATCGCGGCGACGACGCCGATGCCGAATCCCGCGGCGATCCCGGCGATCGCCTGAGCCGTGCCGGGCAGGTGCAGCGTCCCCGGGGTGGCGGCGTGGGCGGCCACCAGTGCGGCGGCCATGAGCACCAGCAGGGCGGCCAGCACCTTGTGCAGGGTGGATGAGCGCATCCGCACCGTCCAGGCGGCGCCCGCCCATGCGCCGATGAGGCTGCCGGCCAGCAGATTGGCCGCGGCCGCCCAGTGCGCGCTCAGCTCGGCGAGCGGCACGGCGGCCAGCCGGGCCGGTATCGCGGTCAGCACCACGATCAGGCTCATCGCCTTGTTGACGATCACCGCCGACAGCGCGGCGAACCCGAACAGGCCGATCAGCAGCGGCAGCCGGAACTCCGCACCGCCCAGCCCGATCATGCCGCCCAGTGAGCCGACCGCGGCCCCGGCGGAGAACACCAGCCATGAATCCCGCCTCGCCCCGCCCCGCGCGGCGATCTCCTGTCCGCCCACTCCAGCCCGCCTCTTCCGTCCGGCAACCCGTAATACATGCAATACCTACTGTTTGGATAGGTAAAAGGGTATATGGGCGCGTTACGCCGGAACGGGTGCGTCACCGGTGAAAGGTCACCCCCGGCCGCGCAGCAGCGGGTCGGTGATCCCGCCGGGGCAGGCCAGGCCGGCGATGTCCCAGCCGGCCAGGCGGGCGCCGGCCTGGTAGGCGCTCTCATAAAAGGACAGGACGGCGCCGCGCGGGTCGGCTTCGGCGCGGGCGTCGTCGTAGGGCAGGACGGCCAGGTGCCCGCCGCGCTGGGCGATCCACCGCGCGGCGCGGGGACGCAGCGGCTGGTCGGTCAGGCCCGCGGGCTCGGGCGCGGTGTAGGAGTAGAAGGCCGGTGCGGGGAAGACCTCGTCGCCGAACCAGAAGCCGGAGCTGATCACCTCGCGGGAGTAGGCCTCCCGGGTCACCGGGTCGACCTGGGGTCCCTGCTCGATGACGCGGTCGGAGAAACGGGTGCAGGCGATGTCGAGGGTGTGCCAGAAGTGGTGCACCGGGCTGATCTTGCCGCTGTAGCCGGCGGCGAACTCCTCCAGCAGCAGGTTCACCTGGCTGAGGATCTGCCAGTACCGGGTGACCATGGCCGGGTCGTAGGCGGCGTGCTCGGTGTCGTCGGCGAACGGGCGGTCCGCATCCGGCAGGTCGAACGGCCGCGCGACGGCCGGGCGCACCCGGACGCCCAGGGACGCCAGCGCCTGCATCGTCTGGCGGTAGAAAGAGGCGACCGAGCAGCCGGGCAGACGGAAGGAGACCTCCCGGCCGTCCAGGGTCGTGATCACCAGCCGGTGGCCGACGAAGTCGAAGTCGATGGTGAAGATCGGCCCGCCGTCGGCCCGCCCGGTCGGGCGGGTGGTCAGCCCGCGCCCGGTGAGGTGGAAGGGGATGCCCCACCAGTGGTTGCGCCGGATGCCGGCGGCCAGGCGGATCTTGCCGACGATCTGCAGGAAGCGGTGCAGGGTGGACTTGGTGTCCTGCCAGTCGGCCAGCGGCATGGGCGGGAACAGTTCCATGACACCGGCCTTCCCCGCATGCCGGGGATGATGCCGGTCGGCGCGGCGCCCACGGCGCCCGCCGGAAAACCGGCGAAACTCCGTGCGGCGAGCGTAAAGGACGGGCTTTTCGGGTCGCCTGTCTTCTGTTGTTGTTTTCTGAGTCGTTCCACTCCAGGAATATGCGGCGATATGGCCGATTGGTTTCCGTCGAGTCTTTTCTGGCGTGCCGCTTCCATGAGCCGGGGCGGAGTATCGCAGTCAAGAGTGATGCTGTGACCTGCAACGACACGACGTCGGACGCCACAGAGGCCCCCGTCCCCGACCTCCAAGGCCACATGTTGAAAAAGGCTCATCGTTCGGTGGTTCTCAAAGTGTCGTGGCGGGGGATGGGCGGCGGGGCGGCCGCTATGATTTCGAAGCCGGTTGACCGAGGCTCATCGGCATCGTTTGACATGTGAACCACACCTGCTTCCTGGGCCGGCGGCGGGCCGGCCGGAGCATGCCGTTCAGTGTGGGAACGCCACCCCGAGCCCCTCGCCGGGAAATCCGCCAAATCGCCACAATCGGTCGTCGGTGGCCGAAAAGACCGGAAGTCGCTTAGCAATGGTCGATTCCTCCTCGTGCGGTTTAACAGCGCCGCCGCCCCGTTCCGCCCGGCGGCCGAGCGGCGGGGACGTCCGGCCGGCCTGCACTGCGCGGGTCTCCCGCCGGCCGCGCCGAACCGCCGCCGTATGGGCGGTGGCGGTGACGCTGCTGACCGGCCTGCTGATCGGCCTGCTGGACGGCTCCGCCGTCTCCGCCCGGCTCTCGGCGCCGCCCGGAGGCTTGGCGGAGCGGCTGTCTTCGGAGGGAACGCCCCCTGCGAAGCAGAACGCGGCGCCGTGGATCGAGAAGAAGGCGGGAAAACAGGCCGGGCCCGCCGAGGAGAACGTCCACACGGCCCATGCCGGCGAGTCCGACTTCGGTGACTCTTCCGGCACCGAGGACGAGTTCATCGCCGCAGGGACGGCCCGCCTTGGCCCACGCGGCCAAAGCATCGTCCCGGCGACCGGTTTCCCCAGGTCAACCGGCACGAGTCCGGACACGGGCAGCGCGCGCGGTCCGCCGCTGCGCCCCGGACGCCCGCATGCGGGCGTCCAGCGCTCCCGCAGGCTCCGGTCGACCGCGACCGGAGCGGATCCGCCCTGCCCACGTGAGGACTCCGCACATGAGCAACTGCCATTCACCGACCCATGACCGTCCGGCGCTCAAAGCGGCGGACGTCCGATCCGGTTTCCTGGTCTTCCTCATAGCGCTCCCCCTGTGCCTGGGAATCGCGCACGCCAGTGGTTTCCCGCCCGTCGCCGGAGTGGTGACGGCGATCGTCGGCGCCGTCGCCGGCCTGTTCGGCGGCTCCCCGCTGACCGTCAAGGGCCCGGCCGCGGGCCTGATCGTGGTCTCCCTCGGCGCGGTCGCCGAGCTGGGCGGCGGCGATCCGGTCGCCGGGTACCGGCGCGCGCTGGCCGCCGGCGCCGTCGCCGCGGCCCTGCAGATCCTGCTCGCCCTGCGCGGCGTCGCCCGCGCCGGCGTGGCCGTCTCACCGTCGGTCGTGCACGGCATGCTCGCGGCGATCGGCGTCATCATCATCGCCAAGCAGGTGCACGTCGCAGTCGGCGTCCGCCCCGAAGGCGAGCGCACCTTCGACCTGCTCGCCGAGATCCCGCGCAGCCTGGCGCACGCCAACCCCGAGATCGTGCTGCTGGGCGCGACCGCCCTGCTGATCATGGCCGGCATGCCGCTGGTCCGCGCCCGATGGGCCCGCGCGGTGCCGGCGCCCTTGGTCGCGCTCGCCGCGACGGTGCCGCTGGGACTGGCCTTCCACCTGGGCAGCCCGCACGACTACCACTTCCTCGGGCGGATTCACCATCTGGGACCCGAGCACCTCGTCCAGATCCCCGGCACCCTGCTCGGCGCCGTCGCCCTCCCCGACTTCTCGATGGTCCTCACCGCGGCGTCGCTGAAGTACACGGTGATGTTCGCGCTGATCGGCACCATCGAGTCCACCCTGACCGTGCTGGCGGTCGGCTCGATGGACCCCCGCCGCCGGGCCGCGGACCTGGACCGCGACCTGCTCGCCGTCGGCTGCGGCAACCTGGCCGCGGCGCTGCTGGGCGGCCTGCCGATGATCTCTGAGATCGTCCGCAGCAAGGCCAACGTCGACGCCGGGGCCGTCTCGCGCTGGTCCAACTTCTTCCACGGGGCCTTCTTGCTGCTGTTCGTGGCGCTGGCGCCCGGTCTGCTGCAGGCCGTTCCGCTGGCGGTCCTGGCCGCCATGCTGGTCTACACCGGCGCCCGGCTGGCCTCGCCGCGCGAGCTGCTGCGCGTCGGCAGGATCGGCCCCGACCAGCTCGCGCTCTTTGCGATCACGATGCTGGTCACGCTCGCCACCGACCTGCTGATCGGCGTGGCGGCCGGGCTGGCCGCCGAACTGCTGCTGCACCTGCGCCGGGGCGTGCCGGTGGGCGCCTTCCTGCGCCCCCGGGCCGAGGCGCTGCGGGACGGCGGCACGCTGCATGTGCGCATCCCCAGGGCCGCGGTCTTCCCCGCCCTGCTGCCGCTGCACCGGACGGTCAGCGGCGCCGACGGCGTCACCAGGGTCGTCATCGACGTCCGGGACGCGGCCGTGGTCGACCACACCTTCCTGCGCAGGGTCGCCGACCTGTCCGGGCAGTGGCCCATCACCGCCCTCACCTTCCGGGGGCTGGACCGGCTGCGTCCGGTCTCCGCTCACCCGCAGGCCACCCGGCGGCGCAGGAGGCGGTCATGAACCGGCCGGGCCCGATCCTGCACCGGCGGCCGGAGGACGACCCGTCCGGCATCGCGGAACTGGTGGAAGAGGCGGCGAGACTGCTGCCCGAGCAGGCGCCTTTGCAGGCGTTCGTCCACCACAACCCCCTGCACGCCTTCGAGCACCTGCCGTTTGAGGAGGCCGCGGTCCGCGCGGCGCGGCTGTATGGCACCGAGCCCTTCCCGAGCGAGGACTTCTTCGCCCAGTGCCTGGAAGCCGGGCGCATCCGGCCCGAGGACCTCGACGCCGTGGCGGCCGCCGAGGGCCTCGACGATGAGACCCCGATCGTGCCCGGCGGCCCGACCCGCCGGGCGTTCTGCGCGCTGCGGCTGCGGCACCCGTTCGAGATCCCCCAGGGCGCCGCCCTGGAGTGGACGCTGCAGGAGACGGACGCGCTGGAGCGCATCACCGGCCTGGCCGGGCCGAAGCGGCGCGCCGAACTGCTGCGGCAGGCCCAAGGGGACGAGCGGCGCCTGCTGAGACGGCTGTGGGACGACCTGGAGAAGGCCGCCCCGCCTCAGCGGCCCGGCGCCCCCTCGGCCCGGCGGCGCGACCAGATCCTGGCCCTCACCGGCGTGGACACCGACCGCCTCGTCCATCCGGTGCTGATCCGGCTGGTGGGGGCGTTCTTGGACCAAGGGGTCGCCCGCCGGCCGATGCCCGGGCGCCGGCTGGGCTTCCTGCGCGCCTTCCGGCGGCTGTACGGCCTGCGCGGCGGGCCGCCCGACCGGTTCCTGCGCGGGCTGGCCGGTGAGCTGAGCCGGCAGGAGGCCGAGGGCTGGACGGCGGAACGGACCGTCGCCTGGGCGCTCGGGCGGCTCGCCGTGCCCGCAGGCGAGCGGGCCGCGGTGATCCGGGACACGCTGCTGTCGCTGCCCGGCTGGGCGGGCATGATGCGCCGCCTGGAACGGCATCCCCAGAGCGCGCCGGTCCGGGCGCCCGCGGCACGGCTGATCGACTACCTGGCCGTGCAGCTCATCTTGGACGTGCAGGCGGCCCGGCATGCGGTCACCGGGCACCTGGGCCCGCACGCTGCGATCGCCGACCTGGATGTGCTCTCGGCGGCGGACGCCTCGGCCGGGCGGCGGCCCGACCGGGAACTGGTGTACGAGGCGTTCGTCCTGGCCCAGGTGATGCCGGTCGATACGGCGGTGCTCGCCGACCGCGCCGCCGCGGCGGCCTGGCTGGCGGCGGTCAGGGCCTGCGACGCGGTCGAACGGCGCCGGCTGCTGCAACTGGCCCATGAGCGAAGGCACCGGATCGAGGTGCTGGACGCGCTCACCGCCCACCAGACGATCGCGGCCAGACCGGTGCCCCCTCCCCGCTTCCAGGCCGTCTTCTGCATCGACGAGCGGGAGGAGGCCCTGCGGCGGCACCTGGAGGAGCACTTCCTGCACGTGGAGACCTTCGGGTACGCCGGTTCCTTCGGCGTCGCCATGCTCTACCGGGGGATGGAGGACGTCCGCGCCCGTCCGCTGTGCCCGGCCGCCGTCACGCCCCGCCACCTGGTCGAAGAGGTCGCCGTCACCGGGACGGCCCGGCGCCCGCAGCGGCTGCGGGACCTGTGGGAGCGGCAGATCGCGGCCGGGACCAGGACGCCGGTGCGGGGCTGGCTGCTGACCCTGCTGCTCGGACTCGCCCATCTCCTCGTCCTGGCCGCCCGCTGCCTGCCGCCGCACCGGCCACGGCGGACCGGACGGGGCGGCACCGGACCCCGTACCCGGCTGGCACTGGAACGGCCTCCCGGACAGGGCGCGGACGGCGAAGACGGGCCGCTGCGGGGATACACGGTGCCGGAGATGACCCGGATCGTGTCGACCGTGCTGCGCACCATCGGCCTGACCGGCGGCCTCGCCCCCCTGGTGCTGATCGTCGGGCACGGCTCGTCCAGCCTGAACAACCCGCACGAGGCCGCGCACGACTGCGGAGCCGCCGGCGGCGGCCGCGGCGGGCCGAACGCCCGCGCGTTCGCCGCCATGGCCGACCATCCCGGCGTCCGGCGCGCCCTGCGGCGCGAGGGCCTGCACATCCCCGACGACACCTGGTTCGTCGGCGCCTGCCACGACACCTGCACCGACACGATCACCTACTACGACGAGGACCTGGTGCCCGAGCGGTGCCGCGGCGCGCTGCGGGCGGCCAAACGGGCCATGGCCAGGGCGTGCACGCTCACCGCGCACGAGCGGTGCCGCCGGTTCGAGTCCGCCCCCGCCGACCTGCCCATCGGCCGGGCCCCGGCCCACGTGGCGGGCCGCGCGGTGGATCTCGGCCAGCCCCGCCCCGAGTACGGGCACGCCACCAACGCCGTCTGCATCGTGGGACGCCGCTCGCGCACCCGGGGCCTGTTCCTGGACCGCCGGGCCTTCCTGGTCTCCTACGACCCCGGCGGCGACCCCACCGGGGAGCTGCTGGCGGACCTGCTGGCGGCGGTCGGGCCGGTGTGCGCCGGGATCAACCTGGAGTACTACTTCAGCCGCATCGACCCGGCCGGCTACGGCTGCGGGACCAAACTCCCGCACAACATCGCCGGCCTGCTGGGCGTGATGGACGGGCACGCCTCCGACCTGCGCACCGGCCTGCCCTGGCAGATGGTGGAGATCCACGAGCCGCTGCGGCTGCTGCTGGTGGTGGAGGCCGCGCCGCAGCGGCTGGAGGCGATCCTGCGCGCCCGCCCGGACCTGGGACGCCTGGTGACCAACGGGTGGATCCGCCTGGTGGCCTGGGACCCGGACTCCGCCGCGATGCACGTCCATGACCGCGGCGTCTTCCGGCCCCATGTGCCGCAGGGCGCGGCGCTCCCGGTGGTGCACCGCTCGGTTCAGTTCTACGCGGGCGCCCGCGGCCACCTGGGCTTCGCCCACGTGACCGCCGCGTTCGCGACGGGGGACGGCTTCCTGCCCCTGCCGGGGGCCGCCGGGAGGCGGTCATGAGCGTCCGGCCGCACGAAGTCCTGCTGATCTTGCTGCCGGGGCTTCCGCTCGCGGCGTTCGCCGCGCCGGCGGTCCCCGCCTGGTTCGGGCGGCGGTGGTCTGAACGCCGCGTTTCGGCGGTCACGGTGGGCGCCTTCGCCGGTGCGGCGATCGCGGCCGCCGTCCTGGGCGGGCTGCTGGCCTGCCGGGGCGGGGGGAGACTGACGGCGTCGGCGGGCACCTGGTTCGGCGGCCTGCACCTGGTGCTGGTGGCCGACCGGCTGTCGCTGCCCTTCGCCGGGCTGACCGCCCTCACCGGCTGCCTCATCGCCGTCTTCTCCCGGCGGTATCTGCACAAGGAACCCGGCCATCTGCGCTTCCACCTGCTGCTGGCCCTGTTCGTGGCGGGCGCCGAGCTCCTCGTCCTGGCCGACGCGCTGGAGTTCGTCTTCGCCGGCTGGGAGCTGACCGGCCTGTCCTCCGCCCTGCTGATCGCCTTCTTCCACGAGCGCCGTGCGCCCGCCGAGCACGGCCTGCGCGCGTTCTGGACCTACCGGGTCTGCGACGCCGGGCTGCTCGGCGCCATCGTGTGGCTCCACCACGCCACGGGGACGACCGCCCTGTCGGACCCGGCGGCCGGGACGCCGGGCGCGATCGTGCCGGGGATCCTGCTGCTGTGGGCGGCGCTGGGCAAGGCCGCGCAGGCGCCCCTCGGCGGCTGGCTGCCCCGCGCCATGGAGGGCCCCACCCCCTCCAGCGCGCTGTGCTACGGCGCGATCTCGGTCAGCCTCGGGCCCTACCTGCTGCTGCGGACCGAGCACCTGTGGCAGTCCTCCGCGCAGGTACGGGCCGCGATCATCGTCGTGGGCGCGCTGAGCGCCGTCCACGCCGCCTTGACCGAGCGGGTCCAAACCGACATCAAAAGCGCGCTGGCCTACGCCTCGATGACCCAGGTCTCGCTCGTCATGGTCGAGATAGGCGCAGGGCTGCGGGACTTGGCGCTGGTGCATCTGATCGCGCACGCGATGCTGCGCTGCGCCCAGATCCTGCGGGCGCCGAGCCTGATCCACGACCACCACCGTCTGGAGAGGGCGGCGCACCGGCGGGCGGACACCCTCGGCCTGGAGCGGTTCCTGCCGCCGCGGGCGCGGCGGTGGCTGTACCGGTACTCGCTGGAACGCGGCTACTTCGACGCGTGGCTCACCGACTACGCGGCGGGCGGGTTCCTGCGCCTGCTGCGGCGGTTGGACCGCTTGGACGAGCACTGGGCACGACGGCTGGGCGCGGGTTCCGGCGCCCGGCCGGCCGCTCATTCCGCAGATACCCGCCAGGCCGTGCCCGCGGGGCGAACCGCCGGTGAGGAGGCCGGAAAGCCATGATCATGCCGGTCCCGTCACTGGCGGCGGCGTTGCTGCTGCTGTCGTCGTTCCTCATCGCCCGCACCGCCGACCGCCGCAAGGCCCGTGGTCTGGCGGTGCGGTGGGTGACGGCCGCCGCGGTGCCGCCGGGCCTGGCCGTCCTGGTGGGGGAGGGCGTCCCGGCCGGGCTGCCGCTGCCGGCCTTGCACGATGCGCCGCAGCACGCGGCCGGCGCCGCGGCCGAGGCCGCGGTGATCTGCGCGGCGGGCCTGCCGGCCGTCGCGATGGCCCCGCTCGCCTCCCACCCGCCGGCGACACTCGCCCGGATCCTGCGGCTGCTGGCGGTCTCCTGCGCCCTGGCGGCCGTCCGGCACGAGGCGGCGGTCCCCGCGCTGTGGGCGGTCGCGGCCTGGCTGGTGTGGTCGGGGATGCGTCCCGGCGGCGACCTGAACGTTCCGCCCGGACTGGGGCGCCTGTTCGCCGTGCACCACGTGCCGGGCGTCCTGCTGCTCGGCGCGGGCACGGCGGTGGCCGCGGCCGGTGCGCAGGAGACGGGCGCGGCCCTGGCCGTGCTCGGGATCATGGTCCGCCTGGCGGTCATCCCCGTGCACGGCTGGTATCCGCGGCTGGCGGAGCACGCCCCGATGGGCGTGGTCGTGGTGTTCGGCACGATCCCGTTGGAGATGCTCACCCGGCTCCAGCCGCTGAGCGGGCGGCTGCCGGTGCCGGTGGCGCATGCGGTCGCCGTGGCCTGCGGGGCCGCCGCGCTGACGGCCGCGGCGCTGGCGCTGGTGCAGGACCGTCCCCGGCGTGCGCTGGCCTTCTTGGCGATGAGCCAGACCGGGCTGATGGCGGGCGGGATCGTCGGCCGGGCCCCGGCCGTGGCCGCGGGGCTCGTGCCGGCCTGGCAGGTCGCCGCCCTCGCGCTGGCGGGCCTGGCCATGGCGCTCGCCGCACTGGAGGCCCGCCGGGGAGCGCTGTCGTCGGCGGTCCCCGCCGGGAACCTCTCCCGCACCCCGCGCCTGGCCGTGGCGTTCCTGCTGTGCGGGCTGGCCGTGGCCGGTTTCCCGTTCTCCTTGGGGTTCGCCGCCGAGCACCTGCTGATCCGGCACTCGGCCGAGGAGTTCGCACCGTCCTGGCCGCTGCTCGTCGCGGCCGTCTGCCTCAACGCGATGACGGTGATGCGCTGTTTCCTCACCCTCTTCGCCGGCGGCCGCGGGCACCGCGGCGAGCGCGATCTCACCCCGGTGGAGACCTACGGCATCACCGTGGTTCTCGCCGCACTGCTGATCGGCGTGGCCCTGCCCGTGTCCTGGTGATCCGCACGGGCTCGCTCCCCGGCCGCATCCGGCCCGCCCTCGCGCCCGCCGCAGCGGCCGGATCCGGCCGCTGCGGCCACGGGCGGGTGGCCGTGTTCGCCGGCGGGCCACGGCAGCGGGACCGTGACCTGCGGGCCGGGCAGCCGGCCGTGGGACCGCCCGACCCACTGCGCGAGCGGGCCGCCACCGCCCGGCCCGAGCCCCGGCTCTTGAAGACGCCCGAACGAACCCGGCCGCACCGCTGCCGCCGCGCCACCGGACAACCGGACGGCGTGGCCGCCGTCGGGCCGCACCCGGAGCCGGCCCCGAGGCCCGCGCCGTGGAGCCGAGCCTGCGCGGCCGGGACTTCCAAGAAGGCATCCGCGTCTTCTGGAACGCCGCGCTTCACCGACGCTGACCGAAGGCGGATCGGGGTCGGCCGGGCCGCAGCGCCACGAACAGGGCCTTCGCTTCCCCGGTCAGGGGGCGCCGTGGTCCATGGCCCGGTCAGCAGGCGCTTGTGTCCCTGCTCCCGCTCGCTCCCGGCCTCCACCCGGATCCTCCTGCCCGATGGGGGTGAGGAGCCGGTAGTCCACGCGCAGGTGGGCCGTGCGCGCCGCCGGCGTTGGCCGTCCGAGCACGTCCTCGAACGTCAGCGGGATGACCCCGCCGTGCACGACCCAGTTACCGCCCAGGTGGTGTCGGCTGAAGGTGCACCGGCCGCGGATGTGGGAGGGACCGTGCTCGTCCACGTGGAAGGCGGGAGTCAGGGCCCGGCCCCGGCCGGAGCGGCCCGGCAGTCTTCCGGCGAGCCGGTCCCGCTCCTGCACGGTGAACGGCTCCAGCGCTCCGGCCCGCTCCTTGAAGGTGCGTGTCCTCTCTTCCAGCAGATGCGCGGACGCGGCGCCGGCGATCCGCTCCCGCAGCAGGCGCAGCGCCTCGATCATCGGTCCGAACTCCGCCGCGCCATTCCGGCCGGGTGCGGGCCGCCGCAAGCGGTCCCGGGGCTCATCGGCCGCTTCGCGTGTCACTTCCGCATCGCACGCCGGGCCTTCCCGCACCGCTGCGGGCGGACGGGAAGGCCGTCGGCTCGGCACCCGCGACTTCTCAAATTCTTATACCTTTAATGTCTGGTTTTGGGGAGAGGGGAGCTGTGCTCGGGTTGGCCGCTCTCAAGTCTTGCTGAGAATTGCGCGGCACTTCAGGCAGATTCTTGATTTGCCTATATGGGGCAGATGGTGTCGCAACGTGCTTGATTGACGACGATGAGCATCCTCTCTAAGAAAAAGAAGCCACTCGTCTCTCCCGTTCTGATCGCAGCGCACCTATAGTGGAGGATTTCGCCCGATATCGGTTTCAGGCGGGCGAACCGTCCGCCGGCCGATGCCCTCCGCACGCATGTGAAGGACCCTGCGAGGAAGCTGCGTCCTGGGCAGCAGGTGGCCGACGCCGTCGACGGCATGAAGAAAGCCTCCTGGTGCGCGCTCCCGGCGAGGACGAGGCGCCGGGAGCACGGCGGTGTGGAACTGGCCGCCCCCGCGCAGGCCGCGGGCCCGCCCAACAGGACGGCGCCTCCTCGGCAGGCGCTACGTCCACGAAGGCCGATGACGGAGCTGCTGTGCGCCAAGTCGGGCACGGCGGCCGTCAACGGCGAGTCGCTGTCGCTCAAGGCAGCCAAGCCCTCGTCGGCCTCGGACCAAAACCGGCCCGCGCGATGACCGACCGGAGCGTGCGGTGCACATGACGATGCCGCTGGACATGGCGGCGAGGGCTTGGCGGCCGGGTCGTCGTGGGAGGGCTGCCGGCCAGGCGACCCGTGCGTTCATGCGATCGCCGACGAGGGGCTGGCTGGGGATGCCGGAGCAGGTTGGGCTGAGGGCATGCACCCTGCAGGAGTTCCCGGATACCGCTGTCGGCGGCCCGCTAGAGGAGCCCGCCGGGACCGAGAGCGCGGCGGCACTGATCTACACCGGCGGCACTACCTCCGCCCCCCAGGCCCTGTGCTACGGCACCGCGATCTGGTGTCGTACGTGCTGAACTCGGTGAAGTTCATGGCCGCGGGCGAGTACGAGGCGGCGTTGATGCGAGTGCCGCCCTACTACATCGTGGCCGTGTCCAACGCGCTGACCGACCTGTATGCGGCCGCCGCTTCGTCACCTCGCCGGCGTTCTCCCCGTCCGCATGGCCGAAGACCGTGCGGCAGAGGCGATCACCCGGGCGATGGCGGTGCCCACCATGCCGGCCGCATCACGGACGCCCCCGGCCCGGGCCGTGAGGTGGTGACCGGCCCGGCCGCCGGACGGCGGACCGCCTCCCGAACCGAGCCCGCCGCATCCGCATGCGAACGGCGCCCTCCCCAAGACTCCCCAAGAAAAGGGCACTCAATGAGGGGGCCGCCTGAAAACCGCCGACACCGCTCCACTAATGTCCGGGTATGCGCTCACTGAATCCTCTTCCGGGCCTCGACCGGGACGAGGAGACCGGCCCGTCCCTCCTGGAACTGCTGGACCTGGAAGAGATCGACCGGGACCTCTACCGGGCCGCCACGGTGTTCGACGACCCGCCCCGCCTCTACGGCGGCCAGGTCGCCGCCCAGGCCCTGCGCGCCGCCGGCGGCACCGTGCCCCAAGGGCGGGTTCCGCACTCCCTGCACGGCTACTACCTGCGCGCGGGGGACGCCGCCCGGCCGACGATCTTCCGGGTCGAACGCGACCGGGACGGACGCAGCTTCTCGGCCCGGCGGGTCGTGGCGCTGCAGGGCGGCGAGGTCATCTTCAACATGTCGGTGTCCTTCCATACGCCCCAGCCCGGCGTCGACCGGCAGGTCCACCCGGCGCCCGAGGCCCCCGCCCCGGAAGGGCTCGCCCCGACGACCCTGCCCCGGCTGCAGTCGGTGGAATGCCGCCTGCCGCCCCAGCCCAGCCCCACGCGCTGGCCGACCCGCTTTTGGGCCCGCTGCACCGACGCCCTGCCCGACGACGACCTGGTGCACGCCTGCGTCCTGACATACCTGTCGGACATCTCCACCGGCCTGGCGGCCATCGAGAGCGACGGCCCCGAAATGCCGGGGGCCAGCCTGGACCACGCGGTGTGGTTCCACCGTCCGGTGCGCATGGACGAATGGGTGCTGATGGATCTGGTCCCGCACACTGTGGCGGGCGGCCGCGGCTGGTACACCGGAACGCTCCACACCGCCAGGGGCGTCCTGGTCGCCAGCCTCGCTCAAGAGGCCCTGTTCCGCGCGCCCCGCTCCCGGTGAGGGCCCGCTCCCCGGTTCCGGCCGGGTGATCTGCGCGGGGCGGGACCGGGGAGCGGAACGCTCAGTGGTACCAGGCGGTCAGCGCCTTCAGGTGGCGGCGCATGCGGTACTGGGCCATGCTCTGGTCGCCGTCCAAGATCGCCTCCAGGATGCGGCGGTGGACCCGTTCGACCTCGGCGGCGGCCTCCAGGCCGGGCGGCGGCTGCTCCTGGGCGGCGGTGTGCCGGGCCCACAGCTCGGTGAGGGTGCGCAGGAACATCACCAGCACCGGGTTGCCGGACAGCTCGGCCAGCTCGGTGTGGAACAGGTCGGCGCCCGCCCGTCCCGGCCCCAGCCACTCGGCCGTGCGCTCCAGCGCGGCGTGCAGCCGTTCGGCGACCTGCGGGTCGCGGTGGCGGGCGGTCACCCGCCGCAGCGTGCCCAGCTCGATGGCGTCGCGGACCACCCGCAGGTCCTCACCGGTGACGCCCTGATAGTCCAGGTACAGGGCCATGGTGTCGATGCCGGCGTCCGGCTCGGGGACGGTGACGACCAGGCCGCCGCCCGGGCCGCGGCGCATCCGCGCCACCCGGTGGTGCTCCAGCAGCCGCACCGCCTCGCGCAGCACCGCCCGGCTGATGCCGTAGCGGACCAGCAGGTCGGTCTCCGAGCCCAGCACCTGCCCGACCGGCCAGCCCGCGGCGGCGATCTGGTCGTGGATGCGGGCGGCGATGACCTCGGCCAGCTTGGCGCCGGGGCCGCCCGGCGGCCGCGGCTCGGCCGGCACCGCGGGGGCGCCCTCCGGCGCGCGGTGCCGGTGCAGCCAGTCGGCGATCTGGTGCAGGTGCTCGGTCAGGTGTGCCTGGGCCAGGCCCGCGTCCCCGGAGACCACCGCGTCGACCAGACGGGCGTGCTCGTGCCGCGAGCCCGCCTTGGCGCGTGCGGCCTCCGCGTTGGAGATGCGGCGGGAGTGGTGGGCATAGCGGGCGGTCAGCCGGGTGAGCACGTCGATGAACAGGTGCAGCGCGGGGTTGCCCGACAGCTCGCCCAGCAGCGTGTGCAGCCGGTCCCGGGGCCACGCGCCGGGCTCTTCGGGCCGCTCCTCTTCTTCGCGCAGCACGCGCCGCAGCCGCTCGATGCCGTCTTCGGTGAGCCGCTCAGCCGCCAGCGCCGCCGCCGGCGGCTCCAGCAGCAGCCGGGCGTCCATCAGGTCATCGACGCTGGTGCCCACGTAGTCCAGGTAGATCACCATGGCGTGGCCGGCCGGCCCGGCGTCGGGGGCGGTCACCAGCAGGCCGCCGCCTGGGCCGCGGCGCATCCGCGCCACCCGGTGGTGCTCCACCAGCCGCACCGCCTCGCGCAGCACCGACCGGCTCACCTGGTAGCGCTCGCGCAGCTCGGCCTCCGAGCCCAGGTTGCGCCCGACCGGCCAGCCGAGCCGGATGATGTCGTCTTCGATCCGCCGGGCGATCTGGGCGGCCAGCTTGCCCGCCGGGGCCCCGTCGGGGTGCCGCCGTCCGCCTGGACCCCGCACTGCAGCCGGCTCCTCCATGTCGGCGACCGGGGCGTTCACGTCGGCTCTCGCCATGGGACGGTCGACTCCTCCACAGGGATCAAAGGATCCTCAGTGTAGTTTCCGTCCGTGTCCCCATGCCGCTGTGATTGCAGTCGCCGTGGCTTTGATAACACTCTTTTCCGTCACCGGGCGGGGGAGGCATGCCCGGCGGCTGCTTGGGCGCCAGACGCTGCCCGCCGTCCGGGTACAGGCGGCGGCCGTTGAGCATCCGGTCGTCGACGATGGCCGGTACCTGGGAGGCCCAGCGGGTCCAGGTCACGGGCCTTGGTCAGGCACATCCCGGCGATGGCGGTTTTGGCCGCGGTGCGGGCGACCTGCCCGATCTGGACTCGAAGGCGGCGATGGAGGAAGTGTTGATGATGACACCGCGCTCGCCGTCCTCGGGTTCGTTGACGTTCATGCGCGCGGCGGCCGGGCGGCTGATGTTGAAGGCGGCCACGGTGTCGAGGCCGAGCACCGCGCCGCGAGCGAAAACCCGTGCTTTGCCACCACGCGCCGCCGTCGGCTCCTGCCCGGAGCGCGCGATCGCCATCCTGTGACCTGCTACGACGGCGCACCCTGCGCCGCCCGGACACCGGGGGCGCACAGCCTTCGGCCGTTCCGGTGACCGACGCCACAGATCCAAGGACGCCTCCCCAACGAGCGTTATGCCCCGCACGGCGGTGCCGAAGAGCGGCGAACCTCGCCAGAGGCGTATCGTCACACAGTGGCCCAAGACCCGCCCTGTACTTGCAACCCGTCGTCTCGGCCTGGTCGTAGCCTGCACCTCCCGGGGAAGCGACCTGGCGCGGTCCGGCGCGCACGAGCCGTCTCGCCCTGGTCATCCGTCGTGAGGCCGCTGCACGGCGGCGGACTTTCGGGAAAGGAGCCCGCCGCCCATTGCTCTCGCGGCCGATGGGAAACACGGCCGGCGGGTGGCGCGGCGGCCGTGCGATCACCGGGCCTGAGGGGCCGGCGGTCCACCGGCTTGACCAGGGCATCCGTGCAAATTAATTTGACATCCTAATATCGGATGGCCAATCGACTGGTGTCCGTGCCCTGGAGCAGGCCGGCGGGTGTTCTCCGAGGCGGGCGGTGCCGGGCGGGCCGTGGGATGGACGATGCGACGAGCAGCCGAAGGAGTCTGAGGATGAGTGCCGATTTTCCCGCGTACGCCCCGTCGGAGGAGCATGAGTTGCTGCGGCGGACGGTGCGTGAGCTGGCTGAGACCAAGATCGCTCCGTATGCC
>Ga0207867_1001098_pt1 | contig 22320 bp, 20 predicted proteins | sample HigsolmetaAR206D_FD_184838 | JGI IMG/M metagenome (GOLD analysis project Ga0207867, IMG submission 184838) | Ionic liquid and high solid enriched microbial communities from the Joint BioEnergy Institute, USA - AR20-6-D (SPAdes) (version 2) ...
GGCGCTGGAGGGAAAGCGGCGCGCGGGTCGTCAGCGGTTCCCGTTGAAGATGATGTTGACCTGCTCGCACCCGCCGCCGCTGTAGGAGCGGCGGTCCTCGAGCAGGAAGCCGTAGTCGCCGGACGGGCAGCTGCGCAGCAGGGCGTTGTCGTGGCGCACCCCGTAGTCGCCGGCCAGCGCGGGTGCGGCGCCCATCAGCACGCCGCCTGCGGTCAGGGCCAGCAAGCCGGTCGCCGCCGTTCGCTTGAGCATGGTCGTCTCCTCCGCTGATCGTGGATATCGATCCGGTTGCAGACCTGCGGCGCGAGGCGACCGCCGGTCGCCGGCTATACCTACACAGCGCCCGCCGGGCTGTCGATGCGGGCCGTGACTTCCAAGGAAGTTTTTCCTTGCCGGTTGAATGATTTTCACCACCCGCCCCATGGGCGGGCGCGGTGCGCGGGCCGTATTCGGACGGACCGCCCCCGAACCTTTTCCGCCCGCCGCCTGCCGGGAGCCGGACGGCGGGCCGCGGCCGGGGAGGCGCGGCGGAGGCCGCCGCGGCCCCGCCGGCGGGTCCGGGAGGCCGCGAGGGCCGGCCGGCCCCGCCGTCCGGCACCGGAAATGGGAAACCGGCGAGCCTTTCAATTCTTGATCTCTCAACTTTTCGGGGGTGCCTCCCAAGCGCCGTCCGGATTCGCCTCTTCCCAGGTGACGGCCGCAACGGGCGGGTTTGGCCAGCCTGCTGGATAAGGCGCCTTGGATGGGCTTCCGCGGCACCCGGCGAGTCCTGCCGGAAGGTCAATTCAATAAATGACAAAGTGTCGGCTTTATCTGGTTCAAAGGGTCGGCCGGAGTGCGGGTGCCATGGCAGGCTCGGGCACTGAACCTTTTTCAATACACGCTTCAGGGCGCCGGGATGGGAGCCTCATCGATGTTCGGTTCGGTGACGTTCCGGGTCACGGCCCCCGAAGACGGCGTGTTGAAAAAGTTCACTGCGCCGGAATGGCCATCCGGCCGGGCCGATGACGTTCCGGGACGGACTGAAAGCCCGCCGTCCGGCGTTCGGGCGCCGTTCTTTCGGGAGCGCTCTGCGGCATCGGCGCCCCTTCTTCATCGGCCGTCCCGGTCCGGGCCGTGTCCTGACGAACGGGGAGAGGGGGATCGGCCGGTGAAGCCCTGGACGGCCCGCATGCCGTTGATCTTGAGGTATCACTCGGTGGACCGGATCGCCGATGCGCGCCGGCCGCCGGTCCGCCCCGAGACCTTCGAGCGCCAGATGGACTGGCTGCACCGCAACGGGCTGCGCGGGGTGAGCGTGGGGGAGCTGCGTGAGGCACGGCGGGCCGGGCGAGGACGCGGCCTGGTCGGGCTGACCTTCGACGGCGGCCACGCCTGTTTCGCCACGCGCGCCGCACCGGTGCTGGTGCGCCGCGGTTTCACGGCCACGGTCTTCGTGCCCGCCGAGAAAATCGGCTCAGATGCGCCCGGCCCCCGGCGCGGGCCGATATCGCCACGGCAGTTGCGGTGCATGGCGGGCATGGGCATGGAGATCGGCTCGCACGGGCTGCGGCATGTGTCATTACCGGAGACCGATGATGAGGAGCTGGCCGAAGAGCTGACCCGCAGCCGGGCGATCCTGGAAGAGATCATCGACGGCCCGGTCACCGGCTTCGCCTACCCCTACGGCCGCGTGTCGCACCGGGAGGTGGACGCCGTGCGCAAGGCCGGCTATGAGTACGCGTGCGCGATCGAGCCGTCACCGCTCATCGGCGATCACGCGCTTCCCCGCACCTGCATGGACGATCGGGACCGCGGCCTGCGGATGTGGGGCAAACTGCTCCGGCACCAGATCCGCTGGCTCACCTGGGTGTGAGGAATGTTGCAAAGCCGACAATAAGCATCCGATTCTAGCTTTTCGGACTGTCTCCGCAAAAGCAGCGGAACGGGAATATGGGTCAGCCGGCGCCCCCGGCCTCCCCTGTTGCGCAGGTCAATGCCGCTTGCATCAGTCTTGACCTTCCGCCAAGTGTCCTGGCCGGGGGCGCGGGTATTTTCCCTGCCAATCGACCACTTCTTTCAGCACTCGATTCGGATGCCGTGAGAATCGCTGGAAGCGGCCGATCAAAAGTTGGTGGAGCCATGCCGTGTCATGACTTCGCGCGGACCGTTTTTCGGCCCTTCCGGGGCACCCGGGCGCCGGAAGGAAAACAGCTCGAAAAAGGGTTCACCGTTACTTGGACCGTTTGCTCGAACCCCCCGGGAAGGGTCTTTGAAGGCTGATGAGAGACCAGTGCCGGCGCAAGTCGCCATCGGAGCCGGACCCGGGCCGCCGACCCGCCCTGCGGGTCCGCGTGCACCGCACCGGCAGTGACCTGTTCGTCCAGCTCACCGGTGAGCTGTGCGCGCGCACCGTGGAGATCCTGCGCGCCCCGGTGCTCGGCGCGCTGCGGGCGGTGCCCGCGGCGCGGCTGGTACTGGACCTGTCGCGGGTCCGCATGAGTGACCGGTTCGGCCTGGGCGTCCTGGTCGCCCTGCGCAACACGGCGATCGACGTGGGCGGGCGGGTGATCCTGCTCAGCCCGGGCGCCGAGATCCGGGCGCTGCTGGCCGAAAGCGGGCTCGACCGGCACCTGATCACCTGCACCGGCCTGGAACTGACCGGCACTCAGGTCCCGGTCAGCACCCGTCCCGCACCGCCGCTGCCCCTGCGCGCCGCTTCGCCGGCCCTGCCGCTGGAGGCGCCGCCCGAGCCCGCCGGGGAACGGGCCGCGCCCGAGGGCGCGGAGGCCTGACGGCCGCCCCGTCCCGCCGGCGAAGGCGGGACGGGGCGGCGGGCTCATCCGGCGGCGGCCGCCTCGACGAGCGTGGGCCCGCTGGCCAGCTCGATGGTGCGCAGCGGCTTGAAGCCGCCCTCTTCGAGCAGGCCCAGGTAGGCGTCGCGGGTGCGCTCGTGGCCCTCGCCGAACAGCGCCATCATCCGGATGTCCATGTCGTAGCCCAGGTGGGGCCGGTCCGGCACGTCCGGCAGCAGGATGTCCAGCAGCAGCACCCGGCTGTGCTCGCCCATCGCCTCGCGGACGGTGCGCAGGATCTGCAGCGCGGTCTCGTCCGGCCAGTTGTGCAGGATGCTGGCCAGCAGGTAGCGGTCGGCCTTGGCCGGCACCGACTCCAGGAAGCTGCCGGCGACCACCTCGCAGCGGTCGGCGACCCCCTGGGAGGCCAGGTAGGCGTGGGCCGCCTCCGTCACCGAGGGCAGGTCCAGCAGGGTGCCCTTGATGCCGGGGTAGGCCGACAGCACGTCGGCGATGATGGTGCCCACGCCGCCGCCCACGTCCACCATCGTCTGGACGCCGCTGAAGTCGTAGGCGTCCAGCAGGCCCCGGGCGAACGAGCGCGAACGCGCCGTCATGTAGGCGGCGAACTGCTTCTCCAGTTCGGGCCGGGTCGCGTAGTAGCCGTACAGGGAGCCGTGGCTGTCGGCCACCGGGGAGCGGCCGGTCCGCACCGTGTCGGCCAGCCGCCCCATCAGCGTCCAGCTCATCTCCTCCCCCATCACCGCGACACCCGGGTGCATGGAGTCGGGGACGTCGCTGCGCAGCAGGGCGCCGACCTCGGTCAGCGCGTAGGTGCCGCGCTCGGTGTCGGCGGTGACGACGCCCAGGGAGGCCATGGCGCGCAGCAGCCGCTCCATGGACGGCGCGTGCGCGCCGCACCGCTCGGCCAGCTGCTCGGCGGTGAGGGGGCCGCCGGCGAGCCGGTCCGGGCAGCCCAGCTCCACCCAGGCGTTCAGCGCGCAGAACCGCCACCAGCCGCGGATCAGCTCCCAGATCCGGGCGTTCGGGTCGGCGGTCGGGCTCGGGCTGTCAGACATGCGAAGGCTCCGTACGAGACGAGAAGGAGGTGTCGATCGAGTGGCGGTGGCGGGCCAGCGCCCACCGCTCGCAGCGGCCCAGGGCGAGCGCGAGCAGGTAGCCCAGCGCCCCCAGCACGCAGATGCCCGCCCACATCGCCGGCATGTCGTAGTTGCGCTGGGCGTCCAGCAGCAGGGAGAAGGCGATGCCGTCCACCGAGCCGGTCATCTCGGAGACGACCATCAAGATCACCGCCAGTCCCAGCGAGACGCGCAGCCCGGCGAAGATCTTGGGGGCCGCCGAGGGGATGATCAGATAGCGGACGCGCTGCAGCGGGCCGAGCCGGTAGATCAGCGCGGTGTCGTATTGCACCGGCTCCACCGAGCGGGCGCCGTCGATGGTGTTGAGCAGCACCGGCCACACCACCCCGAAGGCGATGGTGACCAGCTGCATCGGGGTGCCCACCTCGAACAGCACCACCCACATGGGGGCCAGCGCGGTGGGCGGGATGGCGCGGGCGAAGTGCAGCGCGGGCTCGAACATCTCGCCCAGCCAGCGGATCCGCCCGATGGCCAGGCCGACCGTGATGCCGATCAGCGACGCGATCGCCCAGCCGGTCAGCAGCCGCAGCACGCTGGGCGGGATGTTCTCGATCGCGGTGTCGGTGAGCCACAGCCGTTCGGCGGGCCCGCTGAACCACAGCTCCCGCAAGCGGGCGGCGATCTGGGAGGGCGGCGGGGCGAACGGGTTGGCCGCCAGCCGGGTGACGATCTCCCAGCAGACCACGGCGACCAGGACCGTCCCCCAGCCGGCGGTTCGCGACAGCAGTTTCCTCATGAGACGCGGGCCGAGGTGTGCCAGTGGAACAGCCGCCGGGAGGCGGCCGACAGCAGGACGTCGGCGGTCAGGCCGAGGATGCCGGCCCACACCACCGCGCCGAGGATCACGTGGGTCTGCCCGGCGCTGGCGCCGGCCTCGATCAGCCAGCTGCCGATCCCCTGACCGCCGCCGGCGTACAGCTCGGCGGTGATGGTGACGATCAGGGAGATCCCGGCGGCCACCCGGACGCCGGTGGCGATGAACGGGGCGGCGCCCGGCAGCGCCACGTGCCACAGCACGGCGGGTCTGCCGAACCCGAAGGTGCGCATGGTGTCGACCGCGATCGGGTCGGTGGCGCGCAGCCCCCGGATGGTGTGGATGAGCACCGGCCAGGAGCAGGCGAACGCGGCCACCGTGGTGGCCATCCGCCCGGTGTTGCCGAACGCCAGCAGCGCCAGCGGGATCAGCGCCACCGGCGGGATCGGCCGCAGCAGCTCCAGCAGCGGGCCGGTGAGCCGGTCCACCAGCGGCAGCGCCCCGATCACCACCCCGACGGGCACGGCGATCGCCACCGCGATGGCCAGCCCGCTGACCCACACCTGCATGGTGGTGACCAGCGCGGTGCGGAAGTCCGCCTCACCGGGCAGGGTGAAGGTCTGCCCGAGGATGGTGGAGGCGTACGGGAGCACGTCCGGGTCGATGAGGCCGCTTCGGCCGGCGGCTTCGGCGAGGGCCAGCAGGCCCGCGGCGCCCAGCGCGCCGCGGGCCACGGTGGCCGGTGGGGTCCACCTCACGCGGACGGCCCCGGGACGATCATCGACTTGACGTCCAGCTTGTCGGGGTTCTTCAGGTAGCCGTGGTTGCCCATCAGCCCGGCCAGCCGCTCCAGCCGGGTGGGGTTCTGGCTGGTGGGGAAGGACCCCAACGTGATGGTCTGCGCGGTGGCCTGGTCCAGGCCCTTGACGTAGGTGGGCAGGGTCCGGGCGACCAGGTTGCGGTCGGAGGCGGCCATCTGCTGGGCCTTGGCCATGGCGCGCTGGAAGGCCGCGACGGTGTTGGGGTACTTCTTGGGGTAGTCGCCCAGCGTGCCCCAGCCGGAGATCGGCAGGTTCTTGGTGGGCCCGGAGGGGTCCATGGTGTCCAGGACCGTCCGGCCGCCGGCCCGGTGGATCTGGGTGATGAACGGCTCGGCCATCCAGGCGGCGTCCACCCGGCCGGCCTCCAGCGCCGGCTGCATCTGCGGGAAGGCCATCTCCACGTAGTCGATGGACTCATCGGAGATGCCCGCGGCCTGCAGGCAGGCGCTGATGGACAAGGTGGCCACCGACTTCAGGCCCGGCACCGCGATCTTCTTGCCGGCCAGGTCCTTGGGCTCCTTGATGGAGGACTTCTCCGGCACCACCACCACGAAGGAGCCCTTTTCGCCCTGGTAGGCGTCGGCGAGGATCTTCCAGTCCACCGCGCCGTTGCTCTGTTCCTGGGCCAGCAGCGCGGCGGTGTAGTTGGTCATGGAGATGTCCAGCTGGCCGCTGCGCAACAGCGGGACCGCGGCGGCGCCGGTCTGGATGAACTGCGTCTTGACGGTGAGCCCTTCGGCCTTGAAAAGGCCCTGCTGAATGGCGATGTACAGGGCGGCGCCCTCGGGCACCGGCAGCAGGCCGACCGTGATGGTGCTCTTCTCCAGCCCGCCGCTGCCGCCGCCTTCGTCGTCGCCGCTGCAGGCGGCCAGCGCGCCCGCCGCCAGCAGGGACGGGAACAGCGCCAGAACCCCGCGACGGGACATGGACGGGACATTCATGCTGCTTACGGCGTTCTCGTGCGTATAAGCCCCAGTGTGGGGCGAAGTCCGCCGATGCGACGGGGTGTTTCGATCTTCGATGGGCATGCCTGGGACGGTTGCGCAGAAGTCGCGGCATCGCTATGACATGCTTTTGACATATGCAGACATCTTCGGACGTTTCAGGACGTGTGACGTTCTGATTGGGTGTCAATCCCCACAGTAATCGGCCGTTCGGCCCGAGCGCTCTGCGGCCCGAGTGGAGAACGCGATGAGCCATCCGACGTTGCTGGCGGAGATTTCGGCCAAAAGACGCTGGTCAAGCGATGATGGGGCCAAGGCATTCCGGGCCATGGCCCGGGAAATGGGGGAGGACGTCGAGATCAGCGAGCGGACCTGGAACCGCTGGTGCCGGGGCGGTCTGCGAAAGCGTCCGCGGATGGCCTGCTGCCGCGTTCTGGAGCGCATGTTCGGCAAACCGGTGGAGGTCCTGCTGGCCCCGGCCGACTCCGCCGACCGCTCCGCCGAGAGCGGCCCTGCCGACATCACCGACATGCTGACCGCCGCCGCCGAGGAGTCCACCGCCCACCTGGCGCAGGTGGAGTCGCTGGCGCTGGGGCCGGTCACCTTGGAACAGGCCGCCGACGACGCCATCCGGCTGGCCCGCGCCTATGCCGCGCTGCCCCCGGCGCAGGCCCTGCAGCAGGGGGTGCGGCTGCGGCGCCGGGTGGCCGAGCTGCTGTCGCAGACCGCCCGGCCCGCCCAGCACCGGGACCTGTACCTGATCCTGGGCCAGCTGTGCGGGCTGCTGTCGGTGGCCTCCTTCGACCTGGGCGACACCGGCGCGGCCACCGCCCACGCCCGCGCCGCCTGGGGGTACGGGGAGCTCATCGAGCACGACGCGCTGCGCGCCTGGGCGCGCGGCACGCAGGCGCTGATCGCCTACTGGGAGGGCCGTCCCAACGCGGCGGTGCGGCTGGCGCGGTCGGGACGCGGCTACGTCAAGGGCGGCACGGGGCTGATGCGCGTCTGCTACATCGAGGCGCGCGCCCACTCCTACCAGCGCGACCACGTCAGGGCGCGGCAGGCGCTGGAGGACGCCCACCGGGCCCGCGACGACCGGCGGCACGATGAGCTGCACGACGGGATCGCCGGGGAGTTCGGCTTCGGCCCGGTGCGGCAGGCCCGCTGTGAAAGCAGCGTCCACGTCCAGCTCGGCAACGGCGCCGAGGCGGTGCAGGCCGCCGGGCGGGCGCTGGAGGCGATGGCCTCCTCCGGGCGCCGCAACCTCAAGCTGGCCCCGCAGGCGCACGCCGACATGGCCGCCGGGTATCTGCTGCAGGACGCCCCGGACGCCGCCGCCGAGCAGCTGCGCAACGTGCTGTCGGTGCCCGCCCAGCACCGCATCACCGGGCTGATCGAGCGGGTGCGCACCGTGGCGGACCTGGCCGGCGGCAGGCACGCCGCCGACACCCCGCTGGTGCGGGAGATGATGGACCAGATCCACGACTTCATGAACGCCCCGGCCGGCCGCTGCCTGGTTCCCTGACCCCTTTTTCAGGGGGCGCGGGGAAGCGGCACGGGCGACGGCGTCCGCCCCTCGGAAGCGGGCAGCGGGCGCGGGCAGGCCACCCCGGCGTACATCAGGGCGTGCTCGGGCGCCCTGGGCGGGTGCGCCGGACGCCACTGGGCGGTGAAGACCAGGCCGGGCTCGACCGGCGGCAGGTCGCCGAAGAACGCGGCGATCTCCTCCCGGGTGCGCGGCACCAGCGGGCAGGGGCACTCGGCGCCGAACAGGCGGGCGGCGGCGGTGGTGGCCGCGCCGTCGGCGTCGGCCGTCAGGTGCGTGATGACCAGGGCGCTGTCGTCGGGCAGCCCGCGGCGCAGGCGGGCGACCGCCTCGTGCGGCCGGTCGGCGTCCGGCACGAAGTGCAGCACGCACGTCAGCAGCACGGCGACCGGCCGTTGCAGGTCCAGCAGGGCGCCGGCCCGCTGCAGCAGCCGCCCGGGGTCGCGCAGGTCGGCCCCGATCACCGCCACGTTCCGCTCCCCGGCCAGCAGCGCCCGTGCGTGCGCCAGCACGATCGGGTCGTTGTCGACGCACACCATGCGCACTCCCGGCCGTTCCCGGACGGCGATGCGGTGCACGTCGTCGGCGGTGGGCAGACCGCAGCCGATGTCCAGGAACTGGGCGTAGCCGGCGCGGGCGAGGCTGCGCACCGCGCGGGCGACGAATCGCCGGTTCTGCCGGGCGGCCTGGATCAGGCGGGGCTGGAGGCGCAGCATCCGCTCGGCCAGCGCCCGGTCGTTCTCGTAGTGGTCCTTGCCGCCGAGCAGATGGTCGTAGACGCGGGCGGGACTGGGGGCGGCCTGCACGGCGGCCACGGAGGGCCGCAGTTCCTCCCAACCGTCCTCAAAGCCTTCGCCCCAGGGGCGCCGGCCACCGTGGCTCACCGTTGAACCGCCTCTCGCAGGTCAAGAAAAGCTGCGCTCTCATTGTGGCCAAGCCGGCGCGCCGATAAGGCCGAACCGCCTTTAAAAGAGAGCGGATAACGTACCGCCTGAAAATAGTGGCATAAGGTGTCAAAAACGGCGTCATCTGGCGTGACAGGTGACCTTACAGAAGGTGCGGGGGATGGATTGTCCGCATCCGGCCATATGGCCGTTCTTTTCGGACCGGTGCGGGCCGCCGGGAGCGTCGGCCCAAGGATTCGGCGCCGGCCGGGTGCGCCGCCCGCGCCGTCCCGCTGCGAAGATCCCGGTCAGGAGGAGGAGTGAGGGACGGGATGGCGGGCTTTACTGACCGGTGGCCGGTGGGCGTCCCGGGTCGCCTGCGTACCTTACCGTGCGGCGGCATTGGGTGCCCGCATGAAATGTGAATTTCCTTCAATTTCTGGTCCGGGGCGGGCCGTGCGCTCTGGGCGCACGGCCCGCCCCGGACCGTGAAGATCAGTGCGGGTTGGTCGCCAGCAGCTGGCCGAGCAGGTCGTCCAGGCTGACGATGCCGCGCAGCGCGCCGTCCGGGGCCTTCACCACGGCCACCTGGGCGCGCTCACGGCGCAGGTGCGTGGCCGCGTCCAGCACCGTGGTGGCCTCCTCCAGCTCCGGCACCGGGTAGGCCATGTCGGCCGCCCGCCGCCCGTTCTCGGCGGTGATCGCGTCCCGGACGTGGGTGACGCCCAGGATCGTGCCGTCGCGGTCGCGCACCAGCAGCCGGGCATGCCCGCTGGCCCGTGCCGCGCGGCGGATCTCCAGCGGCCCGGCGTCGGCCGGCACGGCGGCCACCTGAGCGGCCGGGATCGTCAGGCCGGCGATGGACGCCTCCCGGATGGCGATCACCCGCCCCAGCAGGTCGTGGTCGCGCCGGTCGATCAGGCCCAGCCGCCGCGACTCGCCCAGCAGATGCCCCAGCCGCTGCGGGTCGGTGTGGGTGTCCACCTCGTTGCGCGGCGGCACCCGGATCAGCCGCAGAAAGCCGTTGGCCATCCCGTTCATCACCGCCAGCACCGGACGGGCCACCCGGGCGAAGGCCCGGAACGGCAGCGCCAGGATCAGCGCCGAACGCTCCGGATGCGAGATCGCCCACGACTTGGGGGCCATCTCGCCCACCACCATGTGCAGGAACGTCACCACCGCCAGCGCCACCGCCAGCGCCACCGCGTGCGAGGCGCTCTCCGGCAGGCCGAGCGCGTGCAGCGGATCGGCCAGCACCTTCTCGAACGCCGGCTCGGAGACCACGCCCAGGCCCAGCGTGCACATGGTGATGCCGAGCTGGGCGCCGGCCAGCATCAGCGACAGCTCCGAGATCCCGGCCACCGCCGCGCGGGCCGGGCGGCTGCCGGCGCGCGCGGCCCGCTCCAGCCGCGGCCGCCGCGCCGCCACCAGGGCGAACTCCGCGGCCACGAAGAAGCCGTTGCCGGCCAGCAGCAGCACGGTGACGACGAGGGCGGTCAGCGGATCCATCAGCCCTCACCCCCCGCGGCGGCCGGCACCCGCAGCCGCACCGTGCGCGGCACCCGCCGGGCCACGGCCAGCACCTCGATCTCCACCTCGCCGGCGCCGCCGTGCGGCTCGCCCAGCTCCACGGTGACCCGGTCGCCGCGGCGCGGCAGCCGGCCCAGCCGGGCGATCACCAGCCCGCCCAGGGTGTCGTAGACCTCGCTGTCGGGCAGCGCCAGCCCGGTCTGCCCGGCGACCTCGTCGATGCGCAGCGCCGCGTCCACCGTCCAGCCCCCGTCGGGGGCGGCGGCCCAGCCGGTGTCGTAGACGTCGTTCTCGTCGGTGATCTCCCCCACCAGCTCCTCGGCGATGTCCTCGAAGGTGAGGATCCCGGCCAGCCCGCCGTACTCGTCCACCACGCAGGCGAACTCCTCGCCGGTCTCGCGCATCCGCTCGATCACCCCGTACAGCGGCTGCGAGGCCGGCACCAGCAGCGCGGGCCGGGCGATCTGCTTCACCGGGGTGTCGGGGGACAGGGAGTCGTCGGCCAGCTCGTGCACCCCGGCGACGCCCACGATGTCGTCCACCTCGGTGCCGTAGACGGGGTAGTTGGTGTGCCCGGACCGGCGCACCAGCTCGGTGAGCGCGGCCACGGTGGCGTCGGCGGCCACCGTGACCACCTTCGGACGGGGCACCATCGCCTCGTCGGCCGTCCGCTCCCCGAAGGTCAGCGCGCGTTCCAGCACCACCGACAGGTCGGCCGGCAGGTGCCCGGCGCGCTGCGACTCGCCGATGATGTCGCTGAGCTCCTCCAGCGTCGCCCCGTGGTGCAGCTCCTCGGCGGGCTCGATGCCCACCGAGCGCAGCAGCCGGTTGGCGGCGGTGTCGAACAACCTGATCACCGGCCCCGCCACCGCCAGGTAGGCCAGCGTGGAGGAGGCCAGCGCCCGCGCGATGCCCTCGGCCCGCGCCAGCGCCCAGTTCTTGGGGATCAGCTCGCCCATCACCATCTGCACCACGGTGGCGATCGCGAACCCGACCGCCAGCGCGATCGGGCCCACCGCGCCCTCCGGCACGCCCGCCCACACCAGCGGGGAGTGCAGCAGGGCGGCCAGCGCCGGCTTGGACAGCAGCCCGACGATCAGCCCGGTGACGGTGATGCCCAGTTGCGCGCCCGAGAGCATGAACGACAGCCGGCCCATGACCTGCAACGCCCTGCGGGCCTTGGGGTCTCCTTGCTCGGCGGCGGCGCTCAGCGCGGTCCGGTCGGCCGCGACATAGGCGAATTCCTGTGCGACAAAGTATCCGGTCGCCGCTGTCAGCACGAACAGCGCGACAACTCCCAGCACGATGCTCAGCACGACCCACCCGCAGGGGTGTTGGGTCTATGACTGGAAGGGTCCGACATCGCGGACGCTCAGCTCCTTTCGATTAGGCCTGTAATACCCGCAACGTACCACCCGACCTGCGCCTTCCCTAGACCCGGATCGCGCGGGACGGGCGGCCCGCCTGCTTCCTGGTCTCGATGTCGGTGGTGCCCGATAAAGAACCTGTTATGGGTCTCAACACCGGATATGTTCTGGTCAAAGGACTGAGCCGGGACGAACTGCTCACCCGGCTGGGCGCCAAGGTGGGCGGCCCGGTCGAGCTTCCCCTCTCCTGGAAGGCGCCGATATCCCTGGGGCCGACCGTGCAGGGCTGGACGATCATCGGTGATCCCTGGGGCCGCGTGGGCGACAGCCCGCGCCGCCTGGTTCCGCTCAGCCGGGACGCCACCGTGATCTCCGGCTGCCTGCAGGAGACCACCATGTACAGCCAGGCGGTGATGTACGTGGACGGGCGTTTCCGCTGGAAGGTCTTCAGCGACTGCTCCAAGCCCGATGAGCGGGGGATGCACGTCATCTCCAAAGGGGACGCCCCGCAGAGCCTGGCCGAGCGCATCCGGCGGGCCCGGGAGAAGGAACTCCAGACGGGCGGTGACCACCAGTTCAACGTGCCGCTCGACCTGATCACCGAGGCCACAGGCGGGGTGATCAGTGGCCGCTACCCCTGGCACGACGAGGAGGAGGGCGTCGTCTACCGCGAGCTGATCTTCACCGAGGAGGGCGCTTGACCACGTGATCTTGGAGGGCCGCGACGGGGCTCGATGGTCTCCGGGATCACGACGTTGCAGGTCACGGCACCGTCCTGACTGCGCCGTCCCCGCATGCGACCTGCGGAACGGCGCGTGAATCACCGCGTGGCCACCGGCCGGGCCTCCATGCCGTGCGGTCGCGGCCCACGGCGTGCCCGAGGCCCGGGCCGGCCCCGCTTGCGCGGGACCGGCCCGGGCGAGAAGGAGCGGCCGGGCCCGGTGCGCGAAAGGCCGGCCACTGTGGGGGGAGCGGGTCAGGTGCCGATGACGCCGCCGTCCTTCTTGCGGATGACGACGGTGGCCGAGCGGGGACGCCCCGCCGGGTCGTGGTCGGGCCAGGAGCTGACCGCGTTGGGGTTCTGCGGCGTGGGGGCGGCGCCCCAGAACGCGGTGCCCTCCCCGGGGTGCTGGATGTTGACGAACATGGTCCGCTGGTCCGGCGTCATGGCGAAGCCGGTGACCTCGCAGCCGCGCGGGCCGACCAGGAACCGGCGGACCTCGCCGGTGGCCGGGTCGGCGGCCAGCATCTGGTTGTTGCCGATGTTGTCGTGGCCCCGGTCGGGACGGTTCTGGGTGGAGTTGGACACGTCGGTCTGGATCCACAGCCGCCCGTCGCGGTCGAAGCCCAGGCCGTCCGGGGAGCCGAACACGTCCTCGGGGGACAGCTTGACCTGCGGGTCGTAGGCGGGGTCGCCGGCCAGCAGGAAGATGTCCCACTCGAAGGTCAGCGCGGTGTTGTCGCCGCCCCGCTCCCGCCAGCGCACGATGTGGCCGTAGGGGTTGGGCTTGCGGGGGTTGACCTTGTTGTTCCAGCCGGAACCGTTGGTGAGGGTCAGGTAGACGTCCTTGGTGCGCGGATGGACGGCCACCCACTCGGGGCGGTCCAGCTTGGTGGCGCCCACGGCGTCGGCGGCCTCCCGGGTGCGCAGCAGCACGTCCGCCTGGTCGGCCCACCCGCCCGCCTTGGTCAGCGGGCCGGTGCCGTGCTTGAGCGGCAGCCACCGCCCGGTGCCGTCGTCGTTGAACTTGGCCACATACAGCGTGCCGTGGTCCAGCGGGCTCTTGCGCAGGGCGCGCAGCAGCCGCCAGGGGGCGCTGCCGACGAACTTGTAGATGTACTCGCCGTCCTGGTCGTCCCCGGTGTAGACGACGATCCGGCCGCGCGACTCGGTGACGGTGGCGCCCTCGTGCTTGATGCGGCCCAGCGCGGTGCGCTTGACCGGGGTGGACTTGGGGTCGAACGGGTCGATCTCCACGACCCAGCCGAACCGGTTGAGCTCGTTGGGGTTGACCGCAACGTCGAACCGGGGATCGGCTTCGTGCCAGCGGTAGGAACTGTTCGCCGACACGCCGTAGCGGGCCTGCTGGGGCGTCGGCTTCCACGAGGAGTCGGTGGTGCCGAAGTAGCTGTTCCAGTTCTCCTCGCAGGCCAGGTAGGTGCCCCACGGGGTCTGCCCGTTGGAGCAGTTGTTGAGGGTGCCCATGGGGGCGTTCTCGGCCTTCAGCGCCGGGTGCCTGGGGCCGACCGGGCCGGAGAAGGTCATCGGGGTGGTGCCGGTGATGCGGCGGTTGTAGCGGGAATCGACCTGCTTCCACCGGCCCTTGTCCTGGACGATCTTCACGACGCTGACGCCGTGCGCGGCCAGCGCCTTGTCCACCTTGGCCTTGGTCATCTGCGCGTCCCCGTCGGGGAACAGCAGCGCCTGGTCGACGTACTCGTGGTTGAGGACGAGCAACCCCTGCCGGCTGCCCAGCGGCCCGGCGCCCAGGGGGAAGAAGGCCATGCCGTCGTGGTGCATGCCGATCTGCTTGGCCTGGTCGGCGGCGCTGTTGGAGGCGTCCTTGCGCCATTTGGGGCCGCGTGAGCTCAGCGGGGTGCCCCATGGGATCAGCACCTGGGCGGTGTACCCGGGAGGCACCACGATCTTGTCGTCGGTTCCGGGCGGGACGGCCTGGAACCCCAGCAGCTTCTTGCCCTTGCCGGGCTTGGCGGGCTTGCCGGGATTGCCGGGCGCGGCCATGGCGGTGCCGGTGCCGGCGACGGCGCCGATGAAACCGGCGGCGGCGACCACGGTACCGCCGCGGATCACCGACCGCCGTGACAGCCGGGCCTCGGCGACCTCGCGCAGCGTCGCGTTGCCCGATGGATTGGAACTGATGTCGTCAGGGTCTGCGGCCGGACGGATGTCCTCAGCGGTCATGGGCACCTCATTGCTCGACAACCGGTGGATTCCGGGAAAGAACCGGCAGGTCGCACGGTCGCTCGCAACTTAGAGAGTTCCCGTGACCACTCAGCGGACACGAGGTGAACAAACGCTTCCTTTTCAGTTCCGTCTTCAGTTCACCGGGACGCGGCCGCTTCGGAAAACCGGTGTTCCACCGCGTGGTCTTGGCCGGCCGGAACGGGACGTCGCAGGCCACGGCATCGTCCCTGAGCGCGACTCCCCGCATGCGACCTGCGGGGACGGCGTGCGGAAAGGCCCGATGACAAGGCCGCCCGGCGGCTGCGGTGCCGCCCCCGGCCCTCGGCCGCCTTTCGGTCACCGGCCGTCCGCCCGTGTGGGGCGGACGCTCAGACCGAGGTGGACATGGGACCGCCGTTGAAGGTCACCGTGTCGAGGGCGGCCTGGGCCAGGTCGAAGGGCTCGCCGGTGGTGTCGGCGTAGAACTTGTGCAGGTTGAACACCAGCCGTTCGGCGTCGGCCCAGGCGGCGAACTCGCCCAGGTCGGCGCGCTGGGCGGCCTCCAGCGGGGACAGCCCGTCCTTCATGCCGTCCGTCCCGACCTCCAGCAGGAACCGGTAGTAGCGCTCGTGCGCGGCCAGCACGTCCGGCAGCGCGGCGCCGTCGCAGATCGGCCCGTGCCCGGGGACGACCCGGTCGGGTTCGAAGGAGGCGATCCAGTCCAGCGAGCGCAGGGCGCCGGTGACCGACCCCATGCCCAGCATCGGTGTCAACCCATGGAACAGCAGGTCTCCGGTGAACAGCACCCGCTCCTCCGGCAGCCACACCACCACATCCCCGGGGGTGTGGGCGGCGTACCCGGGGTGGCGCAGCTCGATCCGCCGGTCGCCGAGGGTCACCGCCAGCTCGGAGGTCAGCGTCACCTCCGGCGGACGGCGGGTGACCGCGCCCCAGTCCGGCAGCGGCTCCCACAGCGGCGGGCACCCGTCGATGATGAAGTCGGCCAGGATGCCCTTGCGGGTCTCCTCGTGCCCGATCAGCACGGTGGACTCCGGCAGCAGCGAGTTGCCGTGGGTGTGGTCGCCGTGCAGGTGCGTGTTGACCGCGTACCGCAGCGGGACGTCCCCGGTCGCCTCCCGCACCGCCGCCAGGAACCGGCGGGTCCGGGCCTCGGTGGCGCAGGTGTCGACGATCAGCGTCCCTTCCGGGGTCGAGATCGCCCCGGTGTTGTTCACCCACCACGTACCGTCCGGCTGTACCCAGCCGAAGACCCCTTCGCCCAGTTCGTGCAGAACGGGTTCCCGCGCGGTATCCGCACCCGATGTCGCCATGCCGCCGAGCCTACTGACGCCCGCCCGCCCGGGGGCGCCGAATCCGGACGTCCGCCCGCTCACCGGGACGGGCGGCTGCGCAGGTAGGCCAGGACGGCCAGGACGCGGCGGTGGGTGTCCTCGGCCGGCGGCAGGTCGAGCTTGGTGAAGATCGCGCCGATGTGCTTGCCCACGGTCGCCTCGGAGACGACCAGGCGGCGGGCGATGGCGCTGTTGGAGTGCCCTTCGGCGATCAGGGCCAGCACCTGGCGTTCCCGCGGGGACAGGGCCTGCAGCGGGTCGCGGCGGCGGCGCAGCAGCCGGCTGATCACCTCCGGGTCCACCACCGTGCCGCCCGCCAGGACGCGGCGCAGCGTGGCGGCGAAGTCGGCCACGTCGGTGACCCGGTCTTTGAGCAGGTAGCCCACCCGCCTGCCGTCCCCGGAGTCCAGCAGGTCGGCGGCGTAGCTCAGCTCCACGTACTGGCTGAGCGCCACCACGGCCAACGACGGGTCGGCGCGGCGCAGCTCGACGGCGGCGCGCAGCCCCTCGTCGGTGTGGCCCGGCGGCATCCGAATGTCGGTGATCACCAGGTCGGGGGAGTGCTCGGCGACCGCGGCGGTCAGCGCCTCGGCGTCGCCCACCGCGGCGACCACCTGGAACCCGAACCGGTCCAGCAGCCCGGTGAGCCCTTCGCGCAGCAGCACGCCGTCTTCGGCGAGCACTACCCGCTCAGCTCGCATGCCAGCTCCACCCGCACCACGGTCGGCCCCCCGGCCGGGCTCGACAGCAGCATTCTGCCGCCGACCGCCGCCACCCGGTCGGCCAGCCCGGTCAGGCCGGTCCCGGCGTCCGGGTCGGCCCCGCCGGCGCCGTCGTCGGCGACCTCGACGGTCAGCAGGCCGTCCCGCCAGGCCACGGTCACCGTGGCCTGCGTGGCGCCGCCGTGCCGGGCGGCGTTGGTGAGCGCCTCCGACACCACGAAGTAGGCGGTGCTCTCCACCGGCGGGGGCGGCCTGCCGGGCAGCTCGGCGTGCACGGTCACCGGCAGCGCGGCCCGGTCGGCCAGCTCCTCCAGCGCCGCCACCAGCCCCCGGTCGGTCAGCACCCGCGGGTGGATGCCGCGGATCACCTCCCGCAGCTCGCGCATCAGCTCCCGGGCCTGCCGGTGGGCCTCGCCCACCCGCTCGGCGGCCGGTGAGCCCGGCGGCAGGTCGAGCAGGGCCATGCCGAGCTGCAAGGTCAGCCCGAGCAGCCGCTGCTGGGCGCCGTCGTGCAGGTCCCGTTCGATGCGGCGGCGTTCGGCCTCGAAGGCGTCCACCAGGCGGGCCCGCGACCGGGACACCTCCACCAGTTCGGCCCGCAGCCGCTGCTCGGGCCGCCCCTCCAGCAGCCGCCGCGCCAGCGCCCCGTGCGCCGCGGCCAGCGCCACCAGCAGATAACCGGCGATGGGCACCCCCGCCAGCCCGGCCAGGGCGTACGGCAGCGCCTCCCGGACGGTGCCGACCGTGGCGACGCCGATGGCCACCGGGCCCTCGGCCCCGGCCACCAGCAGCGGCCCGGCCAGCAGCATCACCACCAGCAGCACTGCCAGCCCGACCGCCCCGTACACCGGCGGCACCAGGACGGCCAGCAGGCAGGCGTACCCGAACTCCCGCCAGGTGGCCGCCTCGGCGTAACGGGTACGCAGCCACGCCGCCACCCCCGCAGCCGGCGGGACGGCGTGCCCCGGCCGCACGGGACGGGCATCGACCAGCCGCAGCCGCCGCCGCTCCAGCTCGGCCAGCGGCATCGCCACCAGCGGCCCGAACACCGCCAGCGCCACGCCCCCGCAGACGACCAGCGCCCCCGCCACGGTGGGCGGCCGTCCCGCGGCCAGCGCCCACGGGGAGGCCAGCACCGCCAGCGGCACCGCCGCCAGCACCGCCACCACCGCACCGCTCCCCAAAAAGGCCACCGCACGCCACGGCCACCGGCCCAGGAGCAGCCGCCACCCGAGCGCCTCCCACGCCGTCTTCGGCCCTTCTGCCGCCACACCGGCACGGTAGCCCCGCCGCGTGCGCCCGGGCGGTAGGGCTGGCCCTACCTCGAAATCGGGGGCTCGGCATGATGCGCCCCGCCCGCCTTCGCCGGTGGAATCCCGGGCATGACGATCCGGACCTTCGCTCGTCCAAGTGGACGCCCCGCACGCTCCCGCACCGGTGGAGGGCGGCCGTGACGAGTGCGGTGGCGCTGCATGGAGTGGTCAAGGAGTACGGGACGGGCGGCGCCCGGGTGCGGGCCCTGGACGGGGTGTCCCTGAACTTCCCGCAGGGCTCGTGGACCGCGGTCATGGGCCCGTCCGGCTCGGGCAAGTCCACGCTGCTGCACTGCGCGGCGGGACTGGACAGGGTGACGGCGGGCCGGGTCCACCTGGCCGGGCGGGACATCACCCGCGCCCCGGACGGGACGCTGACCGAGCTGCGGCGGCGCGCCGTCGGTTTCGTGTTCCAGAACTTCAACCTGATCGGCTCGCTGACCGCCGAGCAGAACGTGGCGCTCCCGCTCAAACTGGCCGGCGTCCGGGTGCCCAGGCAGCAGGTGCGGGCCGTGCTCGCCCGCGTCGGGCTGGCGGACCGGCTGCGGCACCGCCCCCGGGAGCTGTCCGGCGGTCAGCAGCAACGGGTGGCGATCGCCCGCGCCATGGTCACCCGCCCGGCGGTGCTGTTCGCCGACGAGCCGACCGGCGCCCTGGACTCCGCCTCGGCCCGCACCGTCCTCGACCTGCTGCGCGCCATGGTGGACGAGACCGGCCAGACCATCGTCATGGTCACCCACGACCCCGTGGCGGCGGCCCGCGCCGACGCGGTGGTGTTCCTGCGCGACGGGCGCGTCGTCGATCACCTGGCCCGCCCGTCCGCCCGCCAGGTGGCCGACCGTCTCGCCCGGCTGGAGGGGTGAGGCGGTGCTGAGCCTGTCGTGGGGGACGCTGCGGGAGCGGCGGTGGCTGTTCGCCGGGGCGGTGTCGGCGGTGGCGCTGGGGGTGGCGCTGGTGCAGTCGTCCCTGCTGACGCTGGTCGCCACGGGGGAGCCGCAGATCCCGCCGGGGACATCGGGGCGGGAGGCCGAGCAGATCCGGGAGGGGTACGTCGGGGCGGCGACGCTGCTGGGGATGACGGTGCTGCTGGCGGCGTTTCTGGCGGTGTTCATCGTCGGTTCGACGTTCGCCTTCACCGTGGCGCAGCGGCGGCGGGATCTGGCGTTGCTGCGGCTGGCCGGCGGCAGCCGCCGGCAACTGGTCGTCTTGTTGCTGACGGAGGCGCTGCTGCTGGGGCTGGCCGGGACGGTACTGGGCGTGCTGCTGGGAGTGCCGGCGATGTGGGCGCAGGCCTGGCTGCTGGTGCGGCTGGGGTTCCTGCCCGGGCACTTCACCGTCGGCTGGTCCGCCGGGGTGCTGCCGGTGTCGGCGGGGGTCGGGCTCGGCGTGGCGGTCTGCGGGGTGCTGGCGGCCGCGCTGCGAGCGGCCCGGCTGCGTCCCCTGGACGCGGTGCGCGACAGTGGGGCCGCGGCGCGGGTGATGACGGCGGGCCGCTGGCTGGTGGGCCTCTCGTGCCTGGCCCTGGCGGCGCCGCTGGTGGTCGCCGGGCAGTCGGCGGACTTCCTGGGCGCGCTGCTGGTCGCCATGGCGGTCTCGATGCTGGGGGCGGTGGCGTTCAGCATGCTCAGCCCGCTGCTGGTGCCGCCCGCCGGGTGGGTGCTGGGGTCGGCGCTGCGCCGGGCGGGCGTGCTGGGCGAGCTGGCCGAGGCGAACCTGCGGGAGGGGACGCGCCGCAGCGCCGCCACGGCGGCGCCGCTGATCGTGCTGGTCGCCCTGACCGCCGGGTTCGCCGGCACGCTGGACTCGCTGGCCGCGGCGACCGGCGTGGAGATCCGGCGGCTGACCGCCGGTGACCTGGTGGTGGAGTCCACCGGCGCCCAGGCCGCCCGGCTGCGGCAGATCCCCGGCGTGGCGGTCGCCTCCACCAGGCTGTCGGTGGAGATCTCGATACGGGCCGAGCACCGCGAGGAGGGACGCACCTGGAGGCACACCTACCACTCGGGGATCGTCGCGATCGACCCGGACGCCTACCAGCGGACCCAGCGGCTGCGCCCGGCCGCCGGCTCCCTGGACCGGCTGCGCGGCGCCACGGTCGCCATCGGCCCCGGCCTGGCCGCCGAGCCGATCCGCCGCAAGGTTCCGCCGGTCGCCCGCATCGGCGACCGGCGGGTGCGGCTGCGGATCGTCGCGGTGATGCCGGAGGTACTGGAGAACGGCGCCGACGCGTTTTTGGTGCCGCGCGAGCTGATCCCCGATGAGCTGGCCGCCCGTTCCCCGGCCGAGACGATCGTCCAGGTGGCCCCGGGCGCGTCCGTACAGGAGGTGGCCGCCCGGATTCGCGCCGCGGACCTGGGCACGGTGCGCACCGTCTCCGAGTGGGCCGACGCCCGCGTCGCCGCCCAGACCCGCGGCAACCGGGACATCATGCTGGTGCTGCTGGGCATGTCCGGCCTGTACGCCGCGATCGCCGTGGTCAACGCCCTGGTGATGGCCGGCGCCGAACGCCGCACCGAGTTCGCCGTGGCCCGGCTGACCGGGTTGAGCCGGGGCCAGGTCGTCCGGGCGGCCCTGGTGGAGTCGTGCGCCGTCATCGCCATCGGGCTGCTGCTCGGCGGGTTGGTGGCAGCCGCCGCCCTCAGCGGCCTACAGGTCATCGCCGTTCCCTGGACCCTGCTGTTCTGGCTGGCCGCCGGGGCGTTCCTGGTCGGCGGGGCGACGACCGTCCTGACCGCCTGGTGGGCGACCCGTCCCGCCCCCGTCACCTTGGCCGCCGCCCGCGAGTGAGATCGCGCCGAGAGGAGAAGCTCGGCTCTCGGGACGGATGCTGGACGCGGAACGGGTCATAGCGACCGTACGGCGTTACGACCCCTGGCCGTCGAGATGGAGGCTCGCTATTTCCTCCAGCAGGGACGGCCGGCTCCACGAGGGGGTGTGGTCGTCCGGCTTCACCTTGAAGATCTCGAACAGGGCCTCCTCCATGGCTTCCAAGGTGTGGGCCACCCCGTGCAGGTAGCAGGCGTGCGTCTGACCGCCGATGTACTTGTCGACGTAACGCCGCAGTTCGGCGATCTCCCGCTCGATGCGCCGCAGCGCCAGAACACAGGTCCCGTGCTCCCGGTGAGCACGCCGCAGGATCTCCCGCAGCGCTTCTTCGCGGGTCATGCGGCCTCCGCTGTGAAGTCCGGCCGGATCAGTCCCCGCAGGAACCGGCTGCTCTTGGGCGCGGAGTGTCGGATCAGCGGCCGGACGCGGGAGCCGTGTCCGCGGCGTGCGTGGCGCGGGATCTCTCGCGGTGCTTCTTCGCGGGTCATGCCGTCTCCGCCATGAGGCCCAGCCGGATCAGCCCTCGCCGGAGCCAGCCGTTCTTGGGTGCTGGATGCCGGACGTCCCGCCTTCCGGGCGGCCGGGACGCCGCAGGAGATGAAGGCGCCGGTCGCCGCACGGCCGGGCGGGAGGGCACGGGCGTTCGGGATACCGCCGCCGGTCTCGTCGCCGCTTCGGGGCGGGTCGGCCCGGCAAGGGTTCTGGAAGGCGTGGCGGCACGGGATGTCGGGGGCCGCAGGGCAGCTCGCCGTGCCACCGCGCCGGCCCCGCCCGGCCGGGGGTTCGGCTGGCGGCCTGGACGGGGGGTCTGGGGGGTGAGGTAACGCCGGTAGTGGGCGGTCAACTGCTCCGCCAGGTCCTGGGCGGTGGGCGCCTGCAGCAGCCGCTTCGCGCCGGAGGGAGCGGCCGGCCACAGCCCGGACTGGACGCCGTACCAGGGAACGGCGTCCGGGAATAGAGCCCGCAGCTCGGCCTGCTCGCGTTTCCGCCGCTGCTCGGGGGTGAGCACTGCCGGCACAGTTTGCGCAGGAATGGGCCACCGCGGCGGAGCCGTCGTTAGGATTGCGTTCAAGTCAGGAACCTTCGCTTCCTGGCCAGGCCTCGGGTAGCGGTGTGGCTGCACCGTCCGGGGCCGCTTTGCGTTTCTGGACGTCAGTGCGGGACGACCGCACGAACCGCCGTGACAGTCCGCTGACGGCTTTCTATCTGCGGCGGTGAATGCATTTAGTGAATCTGCGTCACAGTCCGCATTTCAAGAGGCATCATGGGGGACAGCTCCAGGTGTTTCCCAGGTGACGTGTGCGGATGTTCCCTGGGGAACACGTCGAATGTTCCCCAGGGAACATGGTGAGAAAGGTGCGTGCACCATGACCACCGAGCAGCGGCGAATGCAGGCCGTCCGGCTGCGCGCCGAGCGTGAAAAGC
>Ga0207867_1001110_pt1 | contig 22042 bp, 16 predicted proteins | sample HigsolmetaAR206D_FD_184838 | JGI IMG/M metagenome (GOLD analysis project Ga0207867, IMG submission 184838) | Ionic liquid and high solid enriched microbial communities from the Joint BioEnergy Institute, USA - AR20-6-D (SPAdes) (version 2) ...
ACTGCGGCTCTACTCCTCCCCGCTCGGGCACTGCGTGGCCGGCCCCGGCAACGACCCCGCCTTCGCAACCTTCTTCGACACCGCCGTGCGCGACGCGCTACGGCCCTAGCCGCCGCCCAAACGCACCTTTGGGGCTCCGACATGCAGATACCCCCGGCTGAAACCGGTCGAGGCTCCCTTACGTAGGCGCATCTAGAGAAGCGCATCGACGGCGAACACACCTCATCGGGTTCAGTCTCTCACTCTCACCCAGGCTCAGATGCCCACCGGTTCTGCGCGACCTGGCAGGATGGCGGTCGGGTAATCGTACAGTCACTGCCGGTAGATGCCCACACACGCATCGTCGCGGCGGTAGGCGCAGGCCGACCTGGCCGGCAGAGCCGGCCGAACCGAACAACTGTACACCTTGCCGTCGGTGTTCCACCGGGGCACCCAAGATGGGCGCTGCCCCAGCCGAGGGTTCTGAAGATTAGCACGCGCTCTAGCCGGTTATCACGTGCTTGGCGGTGTTGCAGTACTCGCCGAACAACGCCTGGCCACTGAGCCGAAAATCCAACAGCGATCCGGGCCTATCATCGTCAAGGATCTTTCAGAAGACTGCCCGGCTGTGGTCGTCCACTCAATAGTGCAAACGCGCAATCCGAAGCCATGCTTTGTCTTCTTCCAGCAGCCGCCGCCCTGGTCCGGCTTGAGCTGCCCATCACCACCCGGGCTCCGACCGAACCCCGGCGCCGTCCATAACCGCCACAAGAAGCACCGCTCGCCTCTACGCCTCACAGGCGCTACCAGCTCGACTCACCCCCCGAACGCATCTCCGCCCCCCTGCTCCGCCGGTTGAATCGGGTATCCAGCCGCCGGGGCGCCCACCTGCCGGCACCTCCAACACCAGTCGATCTAGACAAATCGCCGCCCATGATGGCGTGGTCATGCGCTTCTGAGGCACTACAGCCCGGTCCATACCCTCTCCAAAACCCACCAGACTCCCGCAAGACACCATGGCAACGACCAGGCTCGGAGCCCCTTCTAGCCCTAGATGCCGTCGAAGTCGCCGCAGTGATCCATCCTGCGACGCTCTACGTCCCCTACCGAACGTGTCAGACCCATATGCCAAGCTTCGTACGGTCCGCCAACCCGGCAGCACGCTAACCGGACAGCCTGATAGGGAGGTACATGTGAAGACACGATGACCTAGCGTCGCCTGACTTACATGTCCGCAATTCGGAGTTAGGCTACGACTCTAGGACGTCCCGATCCGATCGATCGTTGCCCACGCCGCTGTCGTCATCCCCACGACTAAAGGAGGCGCTATTGAACCAGCGAGCCGTTAAGTCGTCGTTAACCATGCTATCCCTATTCACAGGGGCCGGCGGATTAGATATCGGCTTCGAGCGCGTAGGCGTCCGCGTCGTCGCCTGCGTCGACAACGACCCGGAGGCATGCAAAACCCTCCGCTATAACCGCCCAGACTGGCCTGTCTTTGAGACGGACATCAGAAACTACTGGCCCACCGGTATTGATAATGTTGACATTGTTGCCGGCGGACCGCCGTGCCAGGGATTCAGCAGCGCAGGAAAAGGCAATCCAGACGACCCGAGAAACTTTCTGTGGAAGGAATACTTCCGGATAGTCGAGGCGGTGCGACCTCGCGCCATTGTATTAGAAAACGTATCAGGATTAAAACATCGCAGGAATGGAGATCATCTCAGCGGAATTATGCACGCCCTAGAATCTCAGGGCTACCGCTTCGCCTTGGGGATACTTAATGCAGCCGACTATGGGGTGCCCCAGACTCGTCGACGACTCTTTGTCATCGGATTGCGAGACGGCACACCAACTCTACCGCCACCTTCCGCCGCAGAATGGGCAACTGTTCGTGACGCCATCGCCGATCTCGAAGGACTCGTCAAACCGGAACTGAATCACGTTCCGAACAATCATGCACCTCATGTGGTCGAACGGTGGTCAAAACTAAAGCCAGGCGAGGTCGATCCCAACTATCGACGAGCAAGGCTAAATTACGATCAACCTTCGCACACGATTCGAGCAGGAGGTGGATACGGCCCGCGGGGAGATCACCTTGCGGGCTTTCACCCCCCGATTCACCCCGCACTTCCGCGTCAGCTAACAGTTCGCGAAGCGGCGCGAATTCAAACTTTTCCAGACGACTGGATCTTCCAAGGTAGCAAGACAGCGCAAGGTCGACAGGTCGGCAACGCCGTGCCGGTTCTTCTTGCAGAAGCTGTCGCGAAGCACGTTGTCAAACTCCTGGAAGAGACCCGCAGCCACGGACAAAATGATCAGCAGCTTACATGACGACAACTTATCGGACATTCTGCCGCAGACGTCGCCTTATTGCATTTGCATAGGAGTCCGGGGCGGGCAGGTTTTCAGGTGTAATAAACGCCATCGAGAAGTCGCTTGTTGAAATTCTAAGGTCACTTAGGTGTCTCAACGGCATCGCAACCCCCTCTTCGACCTTGGCCGAATCATCGTACTCGTAGCGGACGAATGTCAATGATCCAGGCTGCTTAGGGATGCGCCTAAAACGATGGACCCCTCCGAGCCGAGCCATCAGCTTTTGAAAAACCGGCTCTGGAGCTACGAAATATATTCCGCTTCTACAGAGACTTTCAGCCTGCAGCATCAAACCCTTCTGAATAAGCTGAGGTATTATTCGTTTGTTTACGTTTTCCCAGTTCAATCCGGCGCCTTCCGAAGGCACTATCGATCGACCACCGAATTTTGCTCCATCGATACTATCCGACAGATTACCCGTGGTGTCAATTGACTGAACCTCAACCGGGGCAATACGAATGAGTTCACCCGATGGATCGACCACGATAAGCGTAAAATCGACAGAATATCCGCCCCTAGACCCAGTATCCGTCATTGATGGCAGCCTAACTTCGCGCCCCCACTCGCCGCCAAATACGCCAACTTGACTAACTCCTGTCTGGTAAGCGACACCTGCCGCCTCCGACGCCGAAACTAGCAGAGGCCGCCCATGAGGTCCCAAGTTCACGGCGATATCGTCGAACGCATCCGCTGCAATATAAGTAAGGAAATCATAATTGTCGAAATACAGACGCTTCGGACAAACGATAACTCGATCGGAGGAACGCGCAGGTATCACAGAACATACGCCGGTCCTCTTAGTACACACTCCAAAGGTAAATGGGCAGTCACGCTGAACAGCGGACTGCTGCGCAGCAGCGGAATTATCCGAAAGTCGGAACCCGTACCACTCATAGATAGTCGCAGCCACAACCTCGACTTTAGCCAATCCAAAGAAGCCTATGCCACCCGGCACGCCGAGCCCCGCAAGCCACTAATGGACACAAGGTGGCCCCAAAGCTGCCGACAAGAGTAGCCTCGACATCTATGAGTAAGAGAGCAGAGTCGTGGGCCTCGAGTGCCGCCACACGCGCATCAATGCTCGCCAACCGTAGTCGTGATACAGGCCCCGAACTAGCGATACGGTCCCGGCTTCACCGCCGAGGGCTTCGATATCGGGTGAATTATCGACCGCTACCTAATTTCAGAAACACCGCAGATGTAGTGTTCACCAAGCAGAAAATCGCAGTTTTCATCGATGGCTGCTTCTGGCACGGATGCCCAGAACATTATTTCGCATCGAAAACAAACGTCGATTATTGGAATCCGAAGATCAGGGAGAACATCGCTAGGGACGCTCGCTTCACACAAATCCTAATTGACCAAGGCTGGCAGGTTGTGAGGATCTGGGAGCATGAAGATCCTGACCAGGCTGCCGCCAAAGTAGAAGACATCGTTCGGTCCACAAGTTCTTGTTCCCGGTAATGGATACTGCTACGACGGAGGCCTGACACAGACCGATTCGACGTGACCCACCCGTAGATCACCAGATGTCTGTCAAGCCTCTTCTTTCCGAACCTTTACAAGACGGTGACCGCGCAGTGCGACTCCGCAACGATCGAGTTCAGCCTTCCATCCTTCTTCGAGTCCAATGATAGTCGGGTTTTCGTACAGGCCGGCCCGCATTTCAGCGGCCGTCAGTCGCCGATACTTCGGCACGTCAGGATCATCAGGTGCGAGAAACTCTTCTTTTCGATGCAGCAATGGCCGATTAGCGCGATCGCCAAATTTTTGGAACGACGCTTCGAGCGTCGTCATATCGACCCCATACGTCCAGTCGAGCGTCGGGTGCGGATCCTTGTCGAACTCAGGGTACGAGGACCACGAAACCCTCCGACCACGGTGGTCGAGTTTCAATATGTTCCACCCCTCTGGACGACCGGCCGCTACGAATCCGCAATACTCGTACAATCGAAGCACAACGGGAATCTTAGGTACCGCTCTCCGATGAACATATAACGCAGTTGCGGTGAATTTACCAGGCGAATTCAGCATGGCACCGCGTATATAACGATCGTCCCTGATCTTTGTAAGAAGCCGGTCCGCCCGCGCACATGCCTCGCGGTAACTCTTGAAGCAATGCTTGATGTCTGCCTGAACGCCCAATGGGAGATCAGTAAAGGCAGGGCGACCGCTGAAGATCGAGGTTCCAAGGTAAAGCAAAGTATCTAATGTCGTGCGCTTGACACCTTCGGCGACACGTTCCGGCGAGGCCGCCTTGTTCGTTATATCGAGGAGACTGCGTCGAGAGAGTGCCCCCAACTGTGGCAGGAGATCCTGGGGAATCTCCTCGAAGAGCGGTGGCCTACCCCTGTTTTCGGTAAATGCGACAATTTCCGCGATCGCGGAGGCGTAGTCCTCACTCTTCGCCCATTCAAAATCGGAAACCGTTCCGCGAGCCAGATAGGCGAATCTGTCCTCATCACGGCGGAACACGTAAACCACACCGGGCAACGGCGATACGCATCGCCTTCCGGTCACCTCTTCGACGAACTGCCGAAGCTCACTCGGCCTATAGAAGTGCTGGAATGTATTTCTACTCGTTCGAACACCGTCGCCCGATTGGGGCGCGTTGATCGAGTTCAACTCCCATTTCAACCGAGTGGAAACTACTAACGTCTTTTTAGCAAGACTCCACGCCTTGTCCAACGTGTTCCGACGTTCGACGGGGTCCTCGATCACATTCAAGACGTAGTTGAGGAATACGACATCGCGCGGTACCAATGGCGTGTCGGGCGCGTAATAGGGATCCCAGCCAAGGGCGTCGATTCCCATCTTCGTCATGCGAGCAACGTCCTGACCACGGCCACAGCCGTAGTCAAGCACGGTCGTGCCGGCGACGAGCAATCCGTCTCGAAGACTTTGGCGCACCGGCTTCGACAGATCTCCGCGACCGATCGCCGTCCGATGTCGCTCACTCGCCCACTCACGCACCGAGCCTTGCACGTCCACTCCTCGAGGATATTCGGGGCGCTGAACCGACTGCCGTGCTTGACCTGAACAGACTCCCCGGACGCTCGCTACCCGTCGAATGCCTTGCGGCCGCGTAGTGTCCGCTGCAGCCGATCATCTTGGAAATCCGCCTGACGCGCGAGGACGCTGAGAGCGGTCATAAGCTCGTTCTCCTGGAGGTGGTCACCGAGGAGGTCATACTCGAGAGCCACCGTGCGGGTGTCGCCGTAAAACACCCACCGCACGAAGTGTGCCTCCTGGTTGAGGTTGTTGACCTCTCGGAGTACCTGCGCCTCAGGCGCTTCTACCTCTGACAGTACGTCGGAGCTGATGTGGATCAGCGTCTGGTTGCCCCAGGGCCGAAGGTCGATCATGAGCCCTGCGCTTGAAAAGCGCAGAAACATACCGCCGGTGGGCGTTTCACTCCAAGTGAGCGCGTTGGCTTCGAGAATCCCGCAGATCTGTCGATAAACCTGTTCGCGGCTCAATCGCCAACCTCCGCTCTGCCGAAAACCTCTGAATGCCGGTGAACCTCATAGGAATATCGTTCGGGAAAGTACTCTAGAAGCCACCGCATCACCGTCTGCCACGTCGTTGTCGCACGTTCGCGATCTAGGTCGAGAACGTCGCCGATCCATCCACGTACCTCGCCGAACCTTCTCGGTGTCCGAAGAAAATCGTCGAGCCTGCGAAGCAACGGATTGTGGCGCAGCCTGCTTCGAACGATCGCCCGGAACTGCTCCTGTTCGAGGCCTGCGGGAATGTCGAGCTCGGCTAGATCGATCTCTGCCGCGATCCCGGACTCGCGAGACATCGATGCCGGCCCTCGCGAATACGCGACATACAGGTCCTGCGGAAAACGCAACCGCGGCACCCACACCACATCCCGATGCGACTGCTCGGGCCACAAGGTATCGACCGCTTCCGCCCCTTCACGTCGTTCTGGGAGCAGAGCCGCGATGGTGTTCATCTCGTCTGCGAGATCCTCCGTTGCGGCGATCGCCTCGCGCTGTAATCGCCGCTCCAATTGGTCGACCTCCGCGTAAGCGGCGGGAACCAGAAGCTCGAGATTCGCGCCCGCCGTCCATCCGAGTGCTTTCGCAGTCAGATTCGCCGACCCGATCAAGACATTGTCTTCGTTTCGGAAGTACTTCGCATGCAGCCGGTCATGCAGAAACACCTGACCGCCGCGGGATTGCAGGACACCGAGAACTCCGGTGTCCGTTACACCAGCTGCGATCTCTTCGGGCCTCCATCGGGTGTAGAGGATGGGTTCGATCCCACCCTCAACGTGGTCGAGAACACGAGTGACGACGTCCTCCTTCGCGAACGGCGCACACATGACGAACTCTCGCCGGGATGCAGCGGCCAACTCGAGAAGCGCAGCACCGACTTCGCGCATCAATCCTGCTCTCGCAGCATCTCGACGACCCGTCTCCCCCACAGCAGGCGAGCGTCCTCGGTGGCGCGTTTGGTCGACCCACCCGGCAAGCCGTCTTCGTAGAGCGCCCAGGCACTGAGCAGAACTTCGCACAACTCCTTGTACGCAGAGCCGTCCCGGCTGTCGTCGAACGGCATCGGCAACTTCGCGAACAGCTCATGTGCCGAATTGAGCGTCAACGTAACCGTGTTGCCGGCCGACCGCACGGAGAAGAACGCATCGGTGTCGAGTGGACGCCGCGTTACCGAGATTACGAGTCCGCTCGACAGGGTGACAGCGCGCAGCTGGCGTGGCCCCCCGGACGGTGATGTCAGTTGCGTACGGGCATCCGGCACATCGGAAATCGGCTGCGCCGGCAATCGCGTTTTTCCCGTCGCTACTGCCCACTTGTGTCCGGGTTGCCATACGAACCGATCCGGCGTCTGCCACAGAATGGCGTCGCATTCCCTGACATCCGCACCAACCCTTGCCGCAATCTCCCCAACCGTCAGCGGCTCACCGGCTTCGCGCAAGACCTGGGCGATGGCGTCGGTCGTCACCATCGAGGATCACCTACGGCCGGTTTCAAGGAGAAAGTCCTCAGCGATCCTCCCCCAGTCATGGCGGATGTTTCGCGTAGCCCGCAATTGTTCATCCTGTTGCTCGTCCTCATATCGCGCCCACGCAAACAGCATCATCTCGAGACCTCGCTGTGCCGCGATCAACTGCTCCTTGAGCTTGGCTGGATCATCCGGCAGGGACTCCGGTTCTCTCGCCCCGAGCAGGAGCTCGTAGGCGGGATGGTCTGTGTTCAAGGTGACTAGAAGAACGCCGCCTCTCGGCTGCACCGAGAAGAACGCCCCACCTTCCAACGGCGCGACATCGATACGGTACTTCAAGCCTTTATCGATCGTCTCGGCCGCGAACCGCTCCGCCTCCTCCTGGGAATGGCCTAGGAATTGAAGCTGTTCGGCGACCGCCGCCTTTCGCTCTTCGGCCGGCTTGTTCTCGTCCGCATCGCTTCGGCCCTTGTGCCCTTGCCCTTGACGCTTCCTTACGGCCTCGGTCGCCTTCGCCTCGATACCGGCTTCGGCATGCCGCACCCGACGGCGCCGGCCTTCGGCCTGCGTTTGGATCAGGCTGCGCATCTGTTTGATGTTGGTCTGCACCCGGTGAACGATCTCGAGCAGCGGCTCGATCGGGTCCTCCTCCTCACGGAGCGCCTCCCGCGCCTTCTGAATCGACCCACCGTGTTCCTTGATGATCGCCTCGGTATTGATCTTGGCGGCTTCCGCCAGGTTCCGCGCCGACTGCTTGTTATTGGAGACACCGAAGAGCTCGTCAAGGCCTGGCTCGAAGGCGATTTCGACGCCCCACCAGCGTTCCCGCGGATCGTAGGTGGTCGCCCATGCGGGGTCGAGCTCGAGTTCCCGGCCCGCGCGCACAACTGACACGCCTAGGTTGCGCGCCGCATGCTGCCCAAAAGGCAGGCTGCCGGTCGCCTGGCCGTTTCCGCTGTTTCGAGCCTCTTCACTCGCTATCGAGAACTTGATTCGAACCGTATGATCTTCGCCGCGAAAACGGACCTTGATCGGAACTTCATTCTCCCCTTCGGCGGGGAAGGGCCGGAACATCGGCTTCTTATCGAACGGTGCCGGGCAGCTCGTATTCGACATCAAGTACAGGGGATCGTTCGGGCGCGCGAACCGTTCGTCGACGATCTTGTCGGGACTGTCTCGCAAGAAACTCTTCAGGATGATCTTTACCCGGCCGTCGTTCAGCCAGTAGCGATACATGCGGCCGATCAGCTCTTCGGAGTTGTCAATCAGGGCCTTCGACGTCCGCCAGAGCACCCGGTCGATGCTGCTCCACACCACCAGGGTCCCGGAGACTCCGAAGGAATTGTCACCGGCAGCAACTCGCCACAGCTCCGGTATCGCCTTCTTCTCCGGCGCCGGCACGTGCCGCATGCGCCCAGCCTCGATCTCGGCGAGGTCGATGTAGCTATGCATGGCATTCTCGACTCCGTCCGTCCAGCTCCAGACATCGACGCGGCGGCATTGCGAGATCGATGCCGACGGCAGGCCCATACCAAACCGGCCCATACCGGTCTGGTTTTCGGGGTCCAGCCGGGTACCGTTGCCGAACTGCAAGGCGATCTGCAGCGTAGCGGGATTCATTCCGTGGCCGTTGTCAAGGACGGCGACCTGGTCCAGTCTCCTCCGCTTACGGTGTTCGACCTGTACCTCGCTGTCGGCGCATAGCAACTGGACCGTCGTCGCCTCGGCCTGGATGGAGTTGTCCATCAGTTCGGCGATCGCATACGCCGCATTCTTGTAGCCGTTGTCACGCATCGCTTTGACGGCCAGCGATGTGGGGACAATGTCAAAATCCTGCTGAACCTGCATCACCACACGTCCTCCCAATTCTCGAAAGCCTCAGCCATATTGCAGAACCCCGGAAGTCGCGTATCGACCACCGTCACAACCTCGGCGCGCTTGTTTCCGCCCGCCTTCGTGCCTCTTGTAGCCCGCCCCACCATCTGACTGAAGAGGACAAGACTCTTCGTCGGCCTCGCAATGATCGCGCCACTTGTCCGCGGAGCGTCGAATCCCGTAGTCAGCACGCCAAAATTGACGAGAATTCGAGGTTCGTCGCTGACTTCTTTGTAAGCGGCGATGATCCTCGCACGCTCGGGCCCGGGCGTCTCGCCGGTGACCGCGTGCGCCCACACCCCGCGGGCTCGGAGCACCGTCGCAAGCACAACTGCGTGCTCCTTGGTCGCCGCAAAAATGATAAACCTGCGATGACGACGGCACATTTCTTCAGCACGATTCAGGATAAGAAGATTGCGCTGTTCGTCAGCCGCGAGAGTCTCGATGATGCTTGCTGGAATGTCAAACGCTTCTTGAATTTCGGCTAGATCTTCATCCGAAAGTTCGTAATTCGCGGTGTAGGTTAATTGCTGGAACTCCGTCTCCGCGAGATAGCCTTCGTCTATCAGGTATCGAACCGGGTTGTCGTACCCCTCGACCGCGAGCGACACCTTACGGCGGTAGAAAAAGTCCGCTAGCCGCTGATCTTCGTCGACGTCGTTCCAGGTACGCCCCGGCGTGGCCGTAAGCCCCAACAACGGCGTTGGGCGCCCCGACTCTGTCAACAGGTCGAGAAGTGTCCGATAGGTCGGCGCGATCGCCTGGTGCGCCTCATCCATCACGACGAGATCCGCCCGAGCGGCAATAGCCCCTAGCCTCCCGATCGAGTTCTTCAACTCCGAGTAGACCTTCTGCAGGCCCGCTACGACGAGGCCGTCCTCGATCGGCCCGCCGTCCATCGCGTAGGGCCCCCACCAACGTCGGACCTCGACCTGCCGGTTACCACGCGCGCTCCACGCCTTTCGGAACTCCTCTACCGCTTGCTCACAAAGTTCTTCGGAGTGGGCGAGCCACAGGACGAGCGCCGGCTCGGTCGCACCCATCCGGTCAGCAATCACCGACATCGCGGTGCGCGTTTTACCGGAGCCCGTCGGCATGTGCAGCATGACCCGATGCGGCTCCTCATCGAGAAGCCGCTGCACCTGGTAGCCAGCCTCCCGCTGATGTCGGAAGAGCGCGTATTCGGGTGAGATCTCCTCATGACCTGGTGGAAGATCCTGCTCGACGCGGTCATCTTCTAGGCCGAAAAAGTCAAAGAGTATTGCTGCCCGACCACTCCCACGTCGTATTCGGACCTCGGCTAATGAGTCATAGGGGCTTGAATCAGGTAAGCCGAGTCGCTGGCATAGAACACACGCCTCTCCCGGCGACAAGAGCAACAGCAACTCGGTTCGAACGTGCGGATCGAGAAGGAGGCTCACCGGCGATCGGAGCGAGAGAATGATCTCACTGAGGCGATCCGGTCGCGTAAGCGACGAGTCTAGTCCTCCGAGGAGTCGAACGATCTTCCGTCCGACCATTTCTTGTAGAAGCTGATCGGACGCGCGAGAAAGGACTTGTTCAAACGTAAGCAATGTAGCGGTAAGCCCCCCGACATCCAATAGATACTACAGCTGACATTGTCAATATCTCACAGTGCGCATACAGTGCACTGCATCGAATCGTCCTCGTCATCCAAGGCGTCGCCGAGGACCTCCCAAACGGGGCGATTCTTCTTTCGTTTCGCTGCGTGCTGCTTCGCTTCCTCGTGCCGCGCGAGAATTTCCTCCCGCCGAGCAAGTAACTCCGGCAATGATTCACCGCCGGACCATGTGTATTGGCGGCCTTTCATCGCGTACTCGCCAAAGGACGCATCGCCGTCGGCGCCGGCGTCCTGACGAACTTTCGCTTCGATCGCAACTGCACGCTGGAACAGTTCAGGATGGCGATCGGCCAACCCTACCCACTCAGCCTTCCGCTGGTAAAAGCAGAAGTAGCAGCCCGATCGAGTTCGCCACTCATAATACTTCGGCAATCCGATACCGGCATCTTCGAGAATTCGCAGGACGCCGTCGTGGTCGATGCCGTCCTCGATAAACGGGAAGACGGTCCGTATGTTCGACTTGGTGCTGATGTAGCCCTTCCTACCGGATTCGTCGGCACGGATCGCCACGTACGAAACCGCCTCGTCGGTGCCGATCCACTCTTCAAGTGGTTCGATTTTCATCTTCTTCGTGCACCAGCGCATCTGAGGAGACGGAAGAGTGCCGCGATAGACCTCGAACCAATGGTCGAAACCTTTTCGCGCGTTCAGCCGAGCGATGGGTTTCCCCAACGCGGTCTCGAGACGGTCGAGGTATTCGTAGGTCTCGGGCAGTTCAGCACCGGTATCGCAGAAGAAGTACTCCATCTCCGGAACTCGGTCGCGGAGGTAAACCGCAAGTGCGCTGCTGTCCTTACCCCCGCTGATCCCGCAGATATGACGAACGCCGTCAGCCATATCGCTGGTCCCTCCCGCCTGAGCCGCGCTCATCCGTACGTCGATCGACCACCTGGTCGTGCTCGAGGGCCAATCTTGCCATGAGCATCCGACAAGCCGCCGAACGCGATTTCCGGTGGCGCGTCAGAACGTCGAGCAACGGCTCGAGGTGCTCGTCGAGCGTCGCACGTTCGGCCTCCGACAACGAGAGCAGCTCAGCAGACTCTCGACCATCGGGCCAGGTGAGCGTCAGTCGAACCGCGTCGTAGCCCTGGTCGAGGTCGGAGGCCAGTCGTTCATGAAGCAACGCCGAGGTACGCCGCAGGGCACCACCGAGCTCGGCAATCCGCAACGGAAACAGGCTTGCAAGCTCGTCCGTCCAGACACGCGGAGCCTGGCCGTCGCACACCACCATCGCGACGTTCTCTAGCCACTCACGACCATCGAGCTCACGGGTCAATGCACCGACAAATGCTCGCAGCCTCGGTTCGAGCACGTGGCCGGAGAGCCTTGCCGCATCGGCTGCGAGGGCGGTTCGTAGCTCGGGCAGGTCACCCGCGGTCGCCGTCGCCCGTCCGAGCTCGTTTTGTATGGACTCCAGCAGCCTCGGGTACGCATTGCGAAGTTCGCGTATCGAATCCGCGAGCCGGCGAGCGTAAGTTTCCGCATCCTTGCGCCGTACCGAACCGGTCGCCCTGAAGGGCTCGAGTCCAAATACTTCCGGAAGCGCCTCAAAAATCAATACATCAGGTTCTGCAGCCTGACGAAAAGCCTCGCGAACGGCAATGGCTTCAGGTGACAGATTTTTCGTCCGCTGAGCAAACGGTGGAAGAAGTCTCAGCTCCCTGAACAACGCCATCGCGACGTTGAGAAATGTCAGCCTTCGACGGCTACTACCGACGGTCTTGATACCAAGTTCAGCGACGAGGCTTTCAAAGACCGCCGAGCGCTGACCTCGTTGGGTATCGATGTTCTTGACGGTGAAATGATTCAGGTTCTTGGTGAGCCGTTCGGCGACCGCATCATCGAGTTGCAGCACAAGGCTGCCATGCTCGTAAACTGCGATCTCATCACTCCTCACCATGATCGCCGCAATCAACAATATCGGGATAATTCCCGGTTTCAGACCGATCGGAGGAAGTTGCAATTCCGACGCGAGGTCCGCGAGATTCAAGCGCTCGTCTACGGCGTCATCGAGCTTCTGGTTGACCACAGACCAGAGCGGCTTCCACGTCTTGTCCCGTGGGTCAACGAGCATCCAACGCCCGTCTTCGCCGGGTTGGTGCAACCCTGTTCGACGGAAGACCGCCTCGTAGATCGCCCGTTCGGGGCCATAGCCCTCGATTCCGAACGCTTCCTGCTCGGGGTGGGCGAGCATCGCGTCGATGAGGAACCGACGTGCTTTCGCGCCCTGGCTCGTCAGTTCCCTGCGTGCGATCATCTCGTTCGCGATCCGGGGCGCATGCCGGTATACCCGATCGGCGACTTCGGACAGCAGCGTAGAGGCACCTCGTCGGGCGTTGAGGAGTTCGCCTGTGCCGCTGAGGCACCAGCCGGCTTGATTGCCCCACGTCCTGCCGATCTCGACTTGGAGGCGTTGGTGTGCAGCGGCTGCACGCTCGACAAGTTCACTTCGGGCGACCCAGTCCGCGCCCTCATCAACTGCGCGCTGCAGCGCAGCTGCCAGCGCCGCCGCCTCGACCGCCGCTTCCCGAACGCCGGCGACGTCGTGGGGTACGACATAGATCGCCGGCCTCCCGTCCTGCGGCTCGGGAGCCGCCTCCGGGTCGAACTCGGGGTCGGTGACGTAATAGACGATCCCGTCCCAGTTCGTCGCCAACTCGATCTCGTCCTGCCCACAGTCGCAGAACTCCCTCGCAAAAACGCGGAGGATCCCCGTACGTTGACTGTGCCGGCCCGCCACCAACGGTTCGAGCGGCGCAGCACGATTGAGGAGCGCGGCGAGCGGTGCGTCGGAGAAGGCATCCCGTTCGGATTCGATGACATGCCGAAGGTTGTAGTCCGATCCCTGCCAGATCCGGTACTCGTCGGAAAACGCCCGGTACGTGATAAGACCGGCACTTACCAACCCGGCCAGTAGCTCGTCGAGGTCCGCATCGAACGCGGCATCCGCGGCGAGCGCGAGCTCGAGCACCTGCCGCGATGCGCGAATATTGCCGCCTGACCCTACGAGATTCAGAATTCCGATGGTTTTGAGCGCTTTCAGCTGCGCGGCACTCAATCCAGCCGTATCCCGGATACGCGTTTCGATTTCGATCCAACGGCTCGCACCGTCGGCGACGCCGATCATGCTCCCGGAGGACTCGAGAAAGTAGTCGTACAGAACGTCGAGGCCGGCGAGAGGGAGGGACCTACGCGCATCCCATGCGGTCGTCTCGAGAAAGTGAGGTAACGCCGTTGGTTCGTTGCCCGCCAGGAACGAGAACAGCGTCCGTTCGTTCTGTCCGTACCGACTGCACAGTTCGGGAAGAACCGCCAGCGCGAGAGGATGCAGCGGCATTGCCGCCACGGCGTCCTCGGCGACATCGCGTAAACCGATGCCTTCCATGGTCTTGCGATGCCGCGTCATCCACTTCTCAGCCGCTCGACGGAAGGAGGAATCCTGTTCGATGACGGACGCGATCAACCGTCGCGACTGTGCAGGTGTCTCGACGTACGGGATGTCCTGGAAGCGGCCTTGGATCTTCGACCACTCCCGTCTCCGAGATGCCGAAGCGCCCTGAACATACTCGTCGAACGCGAGGTGCTGCAGCGTGAGAATGACCAGTGGGGCCGCGTCGTCACCTTGAGTAAGCTCCGCGAGTTCCTGCAGCAGAAAAGGATCACCGTCGGATCGGGAGCTCACGAAATACTCGAGATTCTTCCCGAACTCGTCGACGACAAGAAGAACAGGTGCCTCCTGCACCAGCTCCTTGACCTTCTCCTTCACCTCCGTCGCAGCTATTGTCTGCGGCGCAGATGCGAACTGCGAAGGAATGATTCGTTGCGATTCGCCGAAACGGCGCACCGCTCCTGCATACAACGCTCGGGCGATGGTGGCGGTAACAGGCTCATTTCTCGCCGTTGCATAGGCGCGAATAAACCCCGACCGCTGACCTCGAACGGCCCGAACTCCCTGCTTCAACCTGTCGTCGAGTTCGGCATCAACAGCGCACAGGATCTCATGCGCTCGCCGGTATTCTTCCGTCGCTGCCGCGGCAAGCAGCCCGTCGAGAAAGACGGCCAGCGACGACTTCCCACCACCATGCGGACCGGTGATCGAAAACGTTCTTCCGGAGGCGGGATCGAGCAGGCCACCTGCGATTCGTGAGATGACATCGAGGGCTCGACCGGTCGGCAGGTAGCCTTCGATCGCGCTCCCACCACGGTCACGTTCCACATTCGCAGAGCGAGAGAACCTCGGACTGGTCTTCACATGATGGGCGAGGGTGTTCATGCGGCACCTCCTGCCAGCGCGGCTCGAGACCGCTGAGCCTTGCGCAGCTGCCGCTCGATCTGGGAGTCGGTCATGTCGGGTTCGGATGCCTCTCGCCCGAGTAACGTCATGTCGCTCAACGCCGGCAAACCAGCACCACGCTCGGCGAGATGCGCAGCGAGGACTTCAAATGCGACATCGCCGGCGGGCGCGCTGATCGCGAGCTGACGCGCGCCGGCGGGCCGGACGAGCCTCAAATGGCCTACGACAGCGGCCGACTCCTCGACTGCTTGCGCGATGTCCTGCTCCGTAAGTTTGAAAACCCGTCCCGGCGACCCTGAATCCAACGCAAGCCGAGACAGCGTGATCGTCTGCGTGCCGACCGGACCCCTGCTCAGGTAGTCCAAGCATGCGTACGTCACGGCAGCCGCCGAAAGAGTGGGTTTCGCACCTCGGATAATTCGATAATGGTGTTTCTCCCCTCGCTGGGAGGGACAGATAAGTCCTAGTTCACGGAACGGCGAATCGAGCACGTCGTCGAGGGTTTGCCGACCTTGCGTGTCACGCCTGGAATACATCCGCAATAGACAATCGACATCCTTTTGCACACTCGTCGGATTCGGCTGCGACCAGGTGGTCGCTGCAATCGCCTCGACGCAGAACTGCACGAGTTCCTGTTCGGAGAACTCGATGGCATTGAACTCATTAAAGGTCAACCACCAAACCGGAATAAGCGTCTTCGCCGACAACGCATGCCAATGCAGTATCCATAGCGTGGTCGGGTCTTCGATATACGGATCGAGGCCTTCCTTGTCGTCGAGCAGTGCCCGTCCGAGTCGAGTCGGGACATAGACCGACGCGCGCTGGCGAGTCGGATGGGGACGACGGGTGATCACTTTGGCAGCCAGCGCCCAAAAGCGAATCGCCTCGACCATGTTTTTCCCCACTCCGAGTTCCACCGGAGCAGATTTCTCGTTGAAGACGTTCGGATCCGCAGACGCCGCGTCGTATCCTTTCTTGATCCACCCAAAACGCGGGTGGAACGTCTGATGGTTGGCGAATGTCGGGATCGCCGCCTGCTCAAGCGTCATGCTTCCCCTTCAGCTATTCGTCAGCTCGCGGACGCGCTTCACTGCGGCGATGATCGCATCAGCTGCCTTGTCGATCTCTTCCGACGTCGTCGGGCGCCCCAGCGATATGCGGATGCACTCCGATGCCTCCGCGCTGTCGAGACCCATCGCCGTAAGTACGTGCGATGGAGTCGGCACCGCGGACTGGCATGCGCTTCCTGTAGACACCTGCACTCCCGGCATCGAAGCCATGACCGCCTCGGCGTCGGCACCGACGAACCGTACATTCATGGTGTTCGTTAGACGCACTGCGTCTCCGCCATTGACAACGACATCGGGGAGGTCACGGCGAAGCCTTCCGAGGAGACGGTTCGCCAAGACTTCGATCCGCGCCGCATCGGCAGCCTGCTCCTTGAACGCCAGTTCCGCCGCTAAGCCGAATCCGAGGATCGCGGGCGTGTTGTGCGTTCCCCCGCGGAGCCCACGTTCCTGGCCACCCCCTGACACAATCGGTACGAGTTCCTTCTGGACATGGCGGCTTGCGACGAGCGCTCCCGCCCCCTTCGGCCCGTAGATCTTGTGACTGCTGAAGACGATCAGATCGGCGGCTCGCACCGCATCCGGTATCGGGGCCTTCCCGACGAGTTGCGTCGCATCGACGAACAGCAGTGCCCCGTGCCGGCGGGCAACATCAGCCACTTCCTCAAGCGGTGATACCACCCCCGTCTCGTTATTCGCCGCCATCACAGCAACAACGCCGACCGAGTCGTCGATCAAGTCCTGTAGCGCTTCCATGTCGACCAGTCCGCGCCGGTCAACCGGTGCTCGACGCGTCTGGCCGCCCGTCAGTCGCGCGGCCAGCGACGCCGCGCTGAGCACCGCCTTGTGTTCGGTAGCAGAGGCGACGATATGAGGACGCGCCTCGCCACGCCCGATCATCGCCCCCAGAATCCCTAGTGCCGCCGCCTCGGTGGCGCCGCTTGTGAAGATCACATCCTGCTCGGGACGCCCGAAGAGGGCGGCCACGTGCGTACGGGCCCCCTCCACAAGACGGTGCGCCGCCTGACCGAGGGCATGATGGGTGCTCGATGGGTTGCCGAACACCTCGAACGCCTCGTCCACGGCGGAACGAACTCGCTGGTCAACCGGCGTGGAGGCGTTGTAGTCGAGGTAGACCATCGAAGCGATCCTATTCCCGCGCGCGACCGAACTTGTGCAGACACGACCACCCTGTCATACGACTCCGACAACCCACGATCAGCAGCGCCCGACACGTACGGTATTGATGCGAGGTTGCCAGCCTCGAGGTACGCATGAGCCGAGGCTGGCGGCCACTCGGGGCTACGCAGGCCACCTCCGACTCGACCCTAGGAGGTCCGTGACCCGGGCAAACCGAACTCCTCATGACCAGTCGTAATCCTTGTAGCGGTAGTAGGAACTCGGAAGCCCGTGCATCGCGAGATGATCGTCGAATTCCCAAATCGTTCCGACTCGGCTTCCGCCCGTCCTCGGCCCCCGCGCCGCGCGGCCGACAATCTGTTCAAACAGAATCGGACTGCCGATCCGCGTCAGAAGAAGAACGTCGGTCACGGCCGGGCAGTCGTACCCGGTGGCGAGTAGTCGCTGATTAACGAGCACGCTAATTTTATGTCGCTCGAAAGCTGAGATGATCGCATACCGGTCTTCAGCCGGCATCGTGGAATCGACAGCCCGAGCAGGCACATTAACCCCCTGAAGTATGTCTTGCAGGAGATATGCACCACCTACCGAGCCCGTGAAAACAAGGACGTGCCGACCGCGCCGGAATAACTCTGTACATGCCCGAGCAGCGATTGACAGTCGCTCGGCCTCGCTATCCGACACCCCGCGCTTCGTGAATTTCCGAAACCGCAATTGGGCCAATACCCCCATTTGTTGAAGGGCTCGCACCGGATTTTCGCCAAGCCGACCGCTTCGCAGCAACCTTTTACCGAAGATGTCGAGAAGCTCGCCCATCTCCGACGAATCCGCCCTACCTGGAGTAGCCGATAGCCCAATAAGCGGTACCGCTTTCCGTTCATCATCCCGACCACGCAGCCACTCGACCGCCCGCCTGTACGTTCGCGCAGCCAACTGATGCGCTTCATCAAACACAATCAGGTCCCACTCACCGAGCATGGAGGTGCGTGAGATCAAGGAGTTCACGGCCTGCGGTGTTGTAAACCAAACACAACAATCCCCTCTCCTTTGAAATTTTCTTGTTAGCGCTACGTCAGGCGCAGCACCAAAATCGTGCCAAAGTCTAACGAACGTATCGATCGCCTGGTCAATCAATTCGATCGTCGGCGCAAGCCACACCACCCTGCCACCACCGCGCTGCGCCAAGAAGTCAAGTACCGCAACTACAGCAGTACGTGTCTTGCCACCGCCTGTGGGCAGCGAAAGGAGGGCAGCTCCCGACTCCGAGATAACCTCACGAACCTGTTCGACCAAATCCTCCTGATACCCGAAAAGCGCCGGCCGTGTGTCCGCCCGAATCAGCCGTAGCTGTGGCGCACGAATCCTGTTCGTTTCCGGGTGCCACGTATCGTCTAATCGAAGATCTTTATGTCGTGTTGCCGGCCATTCCCGCAGTATCTCCGGCAAGAGGGTGTCGTACCGCTGTCGCCAGTCCACTTCTAGAGTTCCAACGACTCCCACAGATACTGGAGTCGCACCCGTGCCTCTGCGTAAGCGAGTTCCTCGTCGTACTCCAAGCCCTTGGCACGAAGGATTCGTCCAGCAGCACTCGTGGGTCCCTTGCAATAACGAGCGATCCCACGACCGATGCTTCGCGTAATAGCCAGTTCGGGTTGTTCGGTACATGCGATCCAAAAGCCATCGAAGTCGGACCTTTCCTCCGGCTCAGTTCGCTCGTCATAGAGCACCATAGCTACGGCTAGGAAAATCAGATCCTCGGCTCTAACCGAAGCCGACTGAGTGAAGTCGATCGTGTTCTCAGGCTTTCGGAGAAGTGTCCCGGCCCAGAACTCGTCAGTGCTCCCGTCCTCCCATACACACTCACCATCGAGCACAAGGAAATCCGGGAAACGATCAACGATCCTGTTCAAATAGCCGACAAACTCGAAGGCGCGAGCAGAGTACTGCTCCTTCAATACCGACTGCATGGTCATCGCTTCAGAAGACTGAAACTCCTGCTCGGCAGAGTCACCGTAGTACGACTCATCCTCTTCCGAGAATTCAAGGTCGCCGAAATCTGGGAACTCGTATTCATCCTCTATATAATCAAGTTCTTCGATATCAGCAGTGCTCAGCTTTGCGTATTCTAAGAAGGCCAGGAAAAGGGCTCTCTGGAATGCTACGTTGAACGCCAGATTGTCACGCTTTGCCTTGTCTAGCGCTTTAACGATCTTTTCGAACTGCCCTGCTCCGATCGGATTATCACTGCGCGATTCGAGTCGCAGTACAAATTCGTCGTACTCTGTGGTGGCTTTTCCTCCGTGGCTGTCCTGCTTTTTTGCCTCGTAGAGGCGGAACCACTCTTGGAACTCTAATTGAAAGCTATCATCACTCTTGCGCTTTGATATCAACTCGGCATAAGGTGAGAACTGCGATAAGATCGCCACGATTGGATTGTTCCACACGTCGGCGAAAGCCGATGCAATCAGTTTGAGTTCACCATCGGAATACGAGAACGGGCGTTGTTGGAAATCCTCCAACTCCTTTAGCCGCTCCCTCGCACTTTTAAGATCGATACCCAGGCGATTCTCCAGTTTCTTCACCTGTTTCGCCAACGCGCCGTAGTCCGTATAGTCCTTGATGGGTTTTGTTTCCAACACTTTACCCACCAACCAGTCCAGACCGAGCACCGTCGTGATATAGGGTCCCGCATCGAACCTTGCCTGCTCCGAATGCCAATCCACTAGGGAGAGCGGCAAACGCGGCGGATTTTCGGTCAACGCCTCGATATTGGCCGACAGCTCAGGCTGCAACAGAGCCCGAACGCACAAGGATTGCGGATCACGGTCATCAAGCAGAATCTGACGCCCTCGGCTGACCGTCTGCGCATGCTTGTTCAAGTCGATAAAGAGGCGGCGCAACAACCCAACGGTCGAACTGGGTTCCGGACTTTCGAACCCCACACGCTCGTCGAACACCAGCAAGATCACGGGGATTCTTGTCTGTTCGAGCTCTTCGACCGATCGCCCGCCCGACCTGACCAATGTCTTGATAGCAGCTAGGCGATGCTGGCCGTCGATCGCAACACCGAATACCTGATCCGTGTTCCACCGCATCTGCCCACTGCAGAACTCTGGATCCCTGACATTCTCCCAACTGTCCCAAAAACCGAATTTTATCGGGCCGACTTCCAGAGTTTTCGCGTAGCTGTCAGCACCCGCACCTTCGTTGGCGAGCCTTGGCGCCTTCCAAGCGACATCAGCGCTGAAGCGATCGACTGTGGTACGCCGGCTCGGATCGTACGGCAACAAAGCAATCGTTATCGCGTTGAAGAATTGCGGATTGTCCACATCCCTCAGGTATGGCGCTATCCGAAAATCGACTCGGTTCCAGTCGATGTCACGCTGGTACAGCTCATCAAGACTCCAGCGGATACCTTCCGAACTCGGAATCTCAGAGGTCAGGTGGAGATCAAGCGCGGCATCGCGCAGAGTGACAGTTGTCACGAAATACGGGATCTTCCAGCGCGACATGCCGAAGCACCCGTACAGAAAATCGAAGTGCGCCGACGCACGAGGTTCCGGCCGCAGCGTTCTACCCATTCCATTCTCCCCCAGTCTTCTCAGCCAGGACGCTTAGTCAGGCCCGCGATGGTTAGTGCGGCAGAGATATATTCAAGCGAACGACGGAGTTGTTCCGGCTTCTCTTCGAACTTTCGCAACACGAGATAGTGAAAGTTTAGGCGTTCCCAGCTCAAGTCCTCACTCTCCTGCACTGTGAGACCGAAATCGGTGAGATAACGGACGTGCTCAAGTGCCCGCTTCCGTAGATTGGCGCTCTCGCCCACATACAATGTCGGGGCAAACGGTTCCAAGGACTCGACGTAGCGCTTCATCCAGTGTCGCGCCTTAGGCGACCTCAGGAATTCGAGTAGATATTGCGATTTGTCTTTCGGAAGCTCACGACCCCGCAGTTCGATAGTGGGTACCTGAAGAATATGTGATATTGCATGGGTATCGGACCTTGCCCGGATCGTTGTGGCAAGGCGGTTCAACCACTCGACCATCGCTGCAGCATTACTAATTTCCCACGGTTGTGGTTGAAACTTATTTTCCAGAAATATATGCCAGCACCTTCATCGATGTATGGCGCGATAGACTCGCCGGACTCGGCAGCGTTGAGAATGACCGAACCGCTGCAGACCTTCCATCTGGTAGCCGGTGCAATACTGCCTGCCGGTCGGGACTTGGCTCCTCCCCGAATATCTTCAATGTCTGATTTTTCACCTCGGGGTCGCCGTGTGGGTGTCATTTTCATGACGCCCCGCCCCCGTCCCGGGGGCCCCCCAACACCGAGCAGTAGTACCAGCTACCCATGGTCGAACGACTCTCATATGATCAGGGCCGCTTGGCGGCGTCGTATAGCTCATCCGGCATCGACCGCCACCCGGCGCATTAGATCGAGATCCACGAATGTGTCCCCCGGCACGCTCGCCAACCGTACGTCACGTAGATCGCGCCCGACATCTCCCACAGCGTCGTGCTCTTCGTACGGTCACTTCTTACCTTACTCAAATAACTCACGTGAACTTTAACTCGAATCAAACGACCTTGGCGTGAACGACAACAACCCCTACCCCGCCCCCTTCACCTCCGGCACGTCGATCATCCCCTTCTCCACCCCCCACATCGTGGCGATGGTGCGGTACTCCCCGGTGAC
>Ga0207867_1001116_pt1 | contig 21984 bp, 21 predicted proteins | sample HigsolmetaAR206D_FD_184838 | JGI IMG/M metagenome (GOLD analysis project Ga0207867, IMG submission 184838) | Ionic liquid and high solid enriched microbial communities from the Joint BioEnergy Institute, USA - AR20-6-D (SPAdes) (version 2) ...
TCTGTAGCAAATGCAGATGATAAGTTTCGGACAAATCGGTTAATAGTGCGAGTCCAGCGACGCTGTTGCCCTTTTTATTGATGGCAGGACCGATGATGCCGATCCCCATCTTACCAGGAACGACCGATAGGATGCCGCCGCTAACTCCGCTTTTTGCCGGAAGTCCCGTGCGCATCACGCTTTCACCAGACTCGTTATACATTCCGGCCGTTAACATAATGGACAGCACTACTTTTACAATCTCTTTATCAATGAGTAACTTATCCGAACCGGGCAACTTCCCGTTATTTGCTAAAACACCACCGATCATCGCCAAATCCTGGCAAGTGACATTTATGGAACATAGGCGGAAATAAAGATCCAATGCCTCCTGAACATCCGTTTCAATGACACCTGTGCTTTTCATAAAATAGGCTAGGGCACGGTTACGGTCTCCAGTAGCCGCTTCCGAGCGATAAACTTTTTCATTTAATGTAATCTTGGGGTTACCAGTCATTTCCCTGATTAAAGTTAAAACGCGAAGAAAGCGTTCCTCCGTATTTTTTCCTTTGATTAAACTCGAAACGGCAATGGCACCAGCATTGATCATCGGATTCAGCGGTTTATTGTTCTTTGTCCTCTCTAATTTTGCAATCGAGTTAAAAGGTTCTCCGCTCGGTTCCATGCCCACTTTGGAAAAAACTTTGGTGAATCCGTGATCGATGATCGCAACGATTAAACTAATGACCTTGGAAATGCTTTGCAATGTAAACAGCTGACCACAATCACCAGCAGTTATCATTTCACCGTTAATGGATGAGATAGAAATTCCAAGGAGCTCTGGGTTTGTGTTGGCTAATTCCGGTATGTAAGAAGCGACCTTCCCTTGCGTTGATAGCTTCCGATTTTTTTCCACCAATTGTTGCAATTGATCAGTTGTGATGATCATTTCCGAGCACCTCCTCACTTTACAGTGTTTCCTAAAAGAGAAGATCCACGTATGAAAATGCATTTTAATAGGTCAACATATCATTTCCATTTCTAGGCTGTTATTGAGTTAAGTGGTAATGTTATATACATCACAGTTATGATCTTTAATTTGCTTTAAACTAAAAACACTTTCCTTTAAAAAGTCGATACAAGCTTTAATGGCCAGCTCTGAAAAGAAAGGAGCTACCTTAAAAAAGGATCTAGGGGCCTTTGATTTAACCATGTTAGGTATAGGGGCCATTATTGGTACCGGTATTTTTGTGCTAACGGGTGTTATCGCGGCTGAATATGCTGGACCTGCTATTATCCTTTCATTTATTCTTTCAGGACTTGCTTGTGTCTTTGCAGCCTTGTGTTACGCTGAATTCGCATCAACTGTTCCTGTATCTGGAAGTGCATACACTTATAGTTATGCAACATTCGGTGAAATGATCGCATGAATTTTAGGATGGGATTTAATCCTTGAATATGGGCTTGCCTCCTCTGCCGTTGCAAGTGGATGGTCTGGATATTTCCAAGGATTGATGGCCGGTTTTGGGATTCATGTCCCAACAGCCTTATCAAGTGCCTATAACCCAGCTAAAGGAACATATTTTGATTTACCAGCCGTACTCATTGTCTTGATTCTGAGTTTCATCTTAACAAGAGGCGTGAAGAAATCCGCTCGTTTTAACGCCATCATGGTTCTCATAAAATTGTCAGTTGTTATTCTCTTTATTGTCGTAGGTATATGGTATGTCAAACCGGCTAACTGGACACCTTTCATGCCATTTGGTTTCTCAGGCGTTACAGCAGGAGCTGCCACCGTATTCTTTGCTTATATTGGCTTTGACGCGGTATCCACTGCCGCTGAAGAAGTTCGCAATCCGCAAAAGAATATGCCTATTGGTATTATCGCCTCACTTTTAATCTGTACATTCTTATATATTGTTGTATCCTTGATCTTAACAGGTATCGTCCCTTTTCATATGCTAGACGTGAAAAACCCCGTGGCATTCGGCATTCAATTTATTCACCAAGATTGGGCGGCAGGGTTAATTTCTCTTGGAGCCATTATCGGGATCACAACTGTGTTAATGGTTATGATGTATGGACAGACAAGATTATTCTATGCCATCAGTCGTGATGGTTTATTACCAAAACCACTTTCTAAAATTAATAAAAAGACACAAACACCTGTGATCAATACATGGACAACCTGTGTCATCGTTTCCATTTTTGCCGGTTTAGTGCCATTAGATAAACTAGCTGAGCTAACCAATATCGGTACACTTTCCGCTTTTGTTGTTGTATCTATCGGGGTAATTGTTTTACGCAAAACACAACCCAACTTAAAACGCGCTTTTAAAGTACCATTTGTCCCAGTTATTCCAATTTTATCTGCTATTATGTGCTTCTACCTAATGACCCAACTTTCCGCCTTCACCTGGACAGGCTTTGTTGTATGGTTAATCGTTGGTCTTATTGTCTACTTCAGCTACGGACGAAAACATAGTACGGTAGCAACAGGGGAAGACGTGGAAAAAATTGCATAAAAAATAAATAACAAAAAATGAGCCTCGTTTTGGGGCTCATTTTTGCTGGTGCAAGCTTTTGTTGCACTTATACTGACCTAAAACGTTCTTCAAAAAATTGAAACCGGGGCTCTAGAGGACCCCGGTTTTTCGTTTTTAAAATTTGAGGAGTGTGTACTTTTTCTTGCCGCGGCGGACGACGATGAATTGATCGTCGATTCGATCTTTACCGCTTAACATGTATGCTGTATCTTGGATGCGCTCACCGTTAATATAGATGGCGCCATTGGCAATGTCTTCGCGGGCTTGGCGTTTTGACGGACTAACCCCCGCTTCAACAAGAGCCTCGACTAATCCTAATTCTTCTTTCGTATCAAATGTATGGGAAGGCACATTTTTAAAGCCTTGACGGATCTCTTCCCCAGTTAAATCAGCAATGCGACCGCTAAAGAGCGCTTCGGTGATTTTCACTGCTTGTTTCAAGGCGGATTCACCGTGAACGAGCTTTGTCATTTCTTCGGCCAGCGCTTTTTGCGCCAGGCGTTTTTCCGGAGCTGACGCGACTTCTCTAGCTAATTCATCGATAGTTTCTCTGGATAGAAAGGTAAAATATTTCAGGAAACGAATGACGTCTTGGTCATTGGTGTTGATCCAGTATTGGTAAAATTCATAAGGCGTCGTTTTTTCCGGATCCAGCCAGATGGCGTTGCCTTCGGATTTACCGAATTTTTTACCGTCTGAAGTCGTAATCAGCGGCACGGTTAACCCAAATGCCGGCGCTTCATGCCCGGTGCGACGGATGAGTTCAAGCCCAGCCGTTATATTTCCCCATTGGTCACTGCCTCCGATTTGCAACCGGACGCCTGCTTTTTCATATAAATTCAAGAAATCATAGGCCTGCAAGATCATGTAGCTGAATTCCGTAAACGAGATGCCGTATTCCATCCTTTGCGTCACGGATTCTTTCGTTAACATATAGTTTACCGGAAAATGCTTGCCGACATCGCGTAAAAATTCAATCATCGACAGCTTCCCGAGCCATTCAAAGTTATTTTCCACGCGGGCCGGGTTTTCCTTTGTATCAAAATCCAGGAAACGTGAGAGTTGTTTTTTAATTTTATCCGACCATTCCCGGACAATCTCTTCAGAATTAAGTGCCCTCTCCGAGGAACGGCCGCTCGGGTCACCAATCAAACCGGTTCCGCCGCCGACAAGCGCAACGGGGATGTGACCGGCTTCTTGAAATCTTTTTAAGATGATGATCGGCAAGAGGTTTCCGACATGCAAGCTGTCGGCCGTCGGGTCAAAACCGCAATATAGGGCGATGGGTTTTGAAAGAGCTTCCTCTAAACCTTTCCGGTCTGTGACTTGAAAAAGCAGTCCTCTGTATTCGAGATCTTCAAGAATATTCATGAGCAGTACCTCCAAACATTTTTATATAGTCAACTTGGCACTCTCAAGCCTTTTGGCAAAGGTTAAGCTTAGTTGGCCGTATACTGACATGGATAATGATAGACTTTCTTATCAGTATAAAGAAAACCCGACTCCGCCATGCCCTTGGAAAAAGAGCCAACTTTACCCTGATGCTGGCCTGAAAGCTAGTGGAAAAAAAGAAAAAGCCCTCCGTAAAGGAGCGCTTTGTCACGCGGTACCATCCTTTTTGAACAGTCAATGCGACTGTCCCGCTTGATCGGATAACGGTGTAGTCACCGTCCCATGCTACTGCGATTTCGCATGGTCACTCTGGGAGGTAATTCGTGAAACACTCTGTGCATTGGCTCGCAGCAGCCGCCAACTCTCTGAGGCAGGGAGAGGTTCACTACTTGTTCCCTTCATCGTTTTTTCATGATGTTTCATCTTGTGCCGCATGGGGCACGCAATGGTTACCAATCCTATTATACCATGCATGGCCATTTAGGTTACTCATTTTTTACCATAAAACGGTGCCGCCGTCAACTCAAATTTGGCTATTTTTTGGCTTACAAAATGATCAGGCAAAGCCAGGCGAGAAAAATGCCCCCGCCGTAGGTCAAAATGGAATAAATCAATAGGCCTTTCCAATTTCGCTTTAAAGTTAATTCTAAATGTTCTAGTTTTAAAGTCGAAAAGGTGGTAAAAGAACCCATGAATCCGGTTCCCAAAAGCCATACCCAAGCTTGGCCGAGATGTAACCCGTCGATTAACACGAGCAAAAACGAACCGGTTAAGTTGACGATCAGCGTCCCCCAAGGGATATTTCCTTTATTCAACACCTGGCTGAGAACGTATCTTGAAACCGCACCTAAAAATGCTCCGATGGCGACAAATGAGATATGTAGTATGCCCGTCATTTGACCACACGCCTTCTATTTCGCATCATCCAGTCACCAAATTTTGTGCCAAGAAAGACACAAAGAAAGCCGCCTACATAACTCAATAAAAGATAAATCATCGCCAGGAGAACATGACCATTAGTAAACAAATGCGCCGTCTCCACACTGAATGTCGAAAATGTTGTAAAAGAACCAATGAAGCCAGTGGATACACCTGTTTTTATTGTCGGGGGTATCCGTTCCAATTTTTTAAGATGACCAGAAAACCATCCGAGAAAAAAACACCCAAGTATGTTAATGCTAAACGTGGCGACAGGAAAAGATCCCTCCCACCAAAGAGTCGTCCATTGCCCAATCACGTCCCTCAATAACGCGCCGAGTACCGCAAAAAGCCCGATTGTGACATAGACCATCCCCATCCCTCCATTAAAACGCAATCGACTCCTGCCGGCAGTTACCAACAGGAGTCTTTAGCCTTATAGCAGTTAAAGGCGATTGCTATCACCTATTAAGATCTAAAGCCATCTTATCATGCCAACGAAATCCTTTGCAAGTTTTCAAACAGCTTCGGCATTTTTAACGTATTCGGCAATGATTTCAGCCAGCGCTTTGACCGTCCTTTGCAATTCTTCCATCGTATTATCAACGCCGCCAACTTCAATTAAAATAACATGCGGCGAAAGATCTTGATTGTAAATGCCATTGCCTTCAGCCCAGCTCTTTTCGATCACACCGCGGCCAATACCTGGATATTTCTCATCTAACCGTTTGAAAAGTTTTTTAGCAATCGTTTCGTTTTTACCGGAATGTGGATTTTCCTTGCCGATCACAAAAGCGACCCGGGCATAAGATTTTCCGTGAATAGTGGTCGTCGTATTTGGTTTTCGGCTTGAATCGCGATGGATGTCGATAAACAGTTGATAATCATTTTTGCTCGCAATCGCCGCTTGGACAAGTGGGCGCGAGGCGCTATAAGCTTTGTTGGTGTTCCAGTTCTTCTCGTGAAGAATATTGGTGATATTCGTGTTATTCACAACCGCTGCAACGCCATTTGTCCCAAGCGCATCTTTCAGCATATTGTCAACGACATAAATATTGCTGTTGGCATTATTGCTCGTTGCAAGATTGGCGTCACCCGCTCCAGATTTTCCGACCAAAGGAAGATATGATTCCCAGCTGTGAGTCGAATAAATAAAGACTTTGGCATCGGTAGGCGGCGGTGATTTGGGCGCTGGTTCACTTTCTTCGGAATCGTTTGGATCATTTTTTAGAATATATTCTAGTGGCGGTGGCGTGTCGATCGGTAAATTCGTATAGTTAGTGCCGCTTCCGGCAACGATGATGTCTGAATCGAAAATAGAAAAACCGGGAAGTTCATTTCCAAGCAAACTTCTTTCATCAGTAAAACTGATATGGGTCACCGTACGAAACGCGCTTTCCGTAAAACTAATTTTGTTATAGTCATGGGGCAGGACGCTCTCAAAGTACGGATTTTGCCAACCGATCATTTCCAACAAACTTTCCGACTTCAATCCCGAAAGCGCTTTTTCGACATTTCCAAATGAAAGAAGTGACTGGAATAACGGCGTTGTCATAACAGCTGCAGCAATAAAAAGAGACAGTAACAAAAACGGGATACCGGAAAATACTCGAAAAGTGAAGGTATTGCGGCGATGTGGATATGGGAGCATCAAATGAACCCCTTCCGTTTCGTTTTACTATATTTCTATGATTTTTACCACCACCTTATACCCAATTTTGATAGATTTTCAAAACTATAAAAAAGAAAACCGGCAACAGGATGCCGGTAAAGGATTTATTTTGTAACGAGGGGTACTTTTGGATTTAAGTCATTCTCTTCCCCTTTAACATCGCTTTTTGCCCATTGCACAAAAATATAAGCAAGGGTTGCGACAAAAACGATTTCTTGAAAAATTTTCATAATAACGCCACCGGATTTTTGATCCATAAGCGGCGGCAAAAAGTGGAAGATTTGCGGTTCCATCGCCACCGTTGTATACATTAAATGGTCCGAAAACATAATGATCGCACAGGCTGGTGTCAGTAAGATGCTTGCGGCAAACACGTAGCCGATTTTCGGCAACGGTTTTAATTGTCTCATCCCTACGATATCTGGATGCACAATAAGCCACCACATCACAAAAGCAAAAAAGATTAAAATCAAATCCGCAAGCGTCATCACGATTTGGCTTTTCATAATGTTATTAAAAAAGATCGGAATATGATAAAACGATAATAAAAGATTAAACATCGTTACCGCAAGTAACGGATGGGTAAGGAATTGAATCACTCTCTTAATCGGAGCCACCTTTAAAAGCGGAATGACCATCCAATCATATAAACCGCCAAGAACAAGTGGAGGGACGGCAAAATAAGTGATGGACATGCCAAGCATATGGGCAGTAAACAAAAAATGATGCCCAAATGCCTTTAAAGGGCTGCCTTCTGAAAGATAAAGTAAAAACAAACCCGATAGAAAGAAAAACATTTTCGCTTTGGAGTAATGCGCATCCCGCGCGCGGACGGCTTTAATATAAAGATAACCAATAATGACTAAGATGAGAAACAAGAGCGGATGCCATAATTCAAAAAAACTCAAATCCCATAGGCGATTGATCTCCATTTGTCCATGATTCATGAACGCACGCCCCCGTTCTGGTTTTATGTTTACTTTAAGCCTACCACGCTATTTCTACGAACTCAATTCCGCATCCTGCCTGAAGGATTTACTTTTGATAACGTTAACAAATTTGTCACAAAAATGCCACATGCTTTATTCGGGGGTTAACAAGCGAATTTTATAATCGCATAAGGTGATGGTCAAATGTGTCGCGTCAATCAGCTCTCCGTCAGCATGGGATACCGCCAAGCTATGACAATCAACAGCGATTTTTTTAGCTCTAAGCAAGTGAACATAGTTTTTTAAATGGATGTGACTTCCAGAATACACTTTTGGTAAAAACCGAAGCAATTGCCATTTTGTTAAACTGTGAACCATACAGAGGTCAAATTGATCATCATCCACCTTTGCGGTTGGGCAAATTTTCATTCCTCCCCCATAAAAAGGGCCATTGCCGATGGCCAAAAGCCAACCATTCTTTAACTGGTAAGACGCGTCATCAGCTTGAACGTCGATGGTCATGGGTTGAAAGGCTCGAATGACCGAAAAGACGCTAAATAAATAACCAAGTGCCCCAAGCTTTTTAAGAACCCGACTTTCATTCGCTTTCTTAGCAACTAATCCATCAAAACCAATGCCAGCAGCAATGGCAAAATGGCGGTTATTGATTTGACCAACGTTAATGGCTTTAACTTTTAACCGCTCCTGATGAAGCACCATTTTTTCGATCGCTTTTGGTTTTCGGGAAAGTTGAATAGCCTTGGCAAGGTCATTGCCAGTCCCAAACGGGATGATGCCGATTTCGACGTCCGCCTTCCCAATCCCATTAATGACTTCATTCACGGTGCCATCACCGCCTGCGACAAAAATACGTGTCATTCCTTTCTGAACAGCACGTCCGGCTTCTTTTTCAGCATCCCCGCGCTGAGCTGTAAAAAAAACTTCGAAGGGGTATTTTCCTTCAATAACACGAGACAATTGGCGGAAACGCTTGGCACATCTGCCGTTACCCGCTTGTGGGTTGACGATAAACAACACCGGTTTTATCTCTTTCTTCAATCAAATCGCTCGCTTTTCAAAGTTGTTTTCCATGTACATTTTTCAACATGGACTGACAAAATTCCTTTTTTTAAGTACAGAAAAACTTGAGTTGTCTTTAAGTAAAGGAGATTTTTCACGGCCCTTTTGCTGGTCAGTCATAAAATTTCTTACTACAACAAAAAAAACCACAGTTCATTGGACTGTGGTCACCCATGTTGACATGATGAGTGTAATGGCTGAACCTTTGCTCCTATTTTTTATTGGCCAGCCATTCGGCGACGGCTTCGGCATCCTTTCCAGAAATGATATTCGCAGGCATGCCGCCGCCACCATTCTTAATTTGGTTAAGAATTTGGTCCTTCGTTAACTTACTTCCGATCTTTTGCAAATTAGGTCCGTTTTTCCCTTCCAAATTCTTGCCATGACAGGCTGCACAGTTTTGTTGGAAAATTTCACTAGCGGATGCCTTCCCTGACGAGGCGTTATTTCCGCTATTATCCTTCCCACCGCCACAGGCTGCTGCCGCAAACACAAGCAGAATGCTAGCAATACTTGCAAACATAAGTTTTTTCAAAGTTTTCCACTCCTTCATAAGGTCGTTAATTTTAAATGATAACCATTATTTGGACGTGTACAGATGAGCAATATTTTCTAGCCATTGTCTATTAACAAGCAAAAATGCGCATTTCTTGTTTTTAACGGCTGATCCGGTGTTTCACCCAATCTTCCACATTCCATACTTTATTCACCCAACCATCCATAAAGTCTTTTTCATGAGTCACGATCAGAATGGTTCCATCATAGCGCATTAAGGCTTCTTTCAACGCTTCTTTTGCCTGTACGTCCAGATGACTGGTCGGTTCATCAAGAATTAACCAGTTTCCTTTTGTCAGCGTTAATTCACAGAGACGAACTTTCGTCAGTTCGCCTCCGCTTAATGACGACAGCGGTTTTAAAATATGTTCGTTTCTCAGCCCACATTGCGCCAACACCTTGCGTACCTCTTTTTCAGTAAGCTTCGGAAATTGGCTCCAAATATAATTTAAAGCAGTTACATCTTTTAATAAAGATTCTTGCTCAAAATAGGCGGGAACCACTCTGTCGCCAATATGGACGTCACCCGATATCGGCTGGAGCATACCGAGCAATGTCTTTAATAAAGTCGATTTCCCGACGCCATTATGACCGACAACAGCAATTTTATCGCCCCTTTCAATAACCAATTTGTCCGTTGTATACAGCGGGTAATCATAACCGACCACCAAATGATCGGTTTCAAGCACTATTCGTACGGGTGACGAACTTGCTTGAAAATGGAAATATGGTTTCGCAAGGATCGTCGGCTTTTCGATTCTTTCAATTTTTTGTAACCTCTTCTCCCGGCTTTTGGCAAGTTTTGCTGTGGAAGCACGTGCTTTATTTTTAGCAATGTAGGTTTCCAATTTTTTAATTTCAACTTGCTGGCGTTTGTATTGATCCAAAAGCTGCTTGCGCCTTGCTTCAAGCTGCTCCAAGAAACGGTCGTAATTGCCGACATATCGAATGAGCCTTTGGTGTTCCAAATGGTACACGACATTGACGATTTGATTCATAAAATTCGTGTCATGGGATATGAGCACAAACGCATGCGGGTACTGTTTCAAAAAGTCAGCTAGCCATTCGATATGCCCGACATCCAAATAGTTGGTCGGCTCATCAAGAAGCAGGACATCGGGTTCTTGCAACAAAAGCTTTGCCAGCAATACCTTTGTCCTCTGTCCGCCGCTAAGTTTAGACACATCCGTCTCTAACCCTAACTCTCCTAAACCGAGCCCGTTTGCCACACTTTCCACTTTCGCATCCAGTGTGTAAAAGCCGTTTTGTTCCAGCCAAAGCTGAAGTTCGCCATACTCAGCCAGCTTTTTTTGGATTTCCTGTTCGTTGCCTTCACCAAGCTGTTGACTGAGTTCGATGAGGCGTTTTTCTTTATCATAAAAAGTTTGAAAAGCCCCTTGAAGATATGACCGAATGCTCGCGCCTTCGGGAAGATCGGTATGCTGTTCCAAATAACCGACTTTGACCTTTGGATGCCATTCGATTTTTCCTTCATCCGGAAGCATCTCTTTAGAAAGAATCTTTAAAAGCGTTGATTTGCCAGCGCCGTTCGGCCCGACTAAGCCGATATGCTCTCCAGCAAGCACCCGAAAGCTGATTTGTCTGAAAATCACTTTATCGCCAAAACTGTGTGTACAATTTTCTACCGAAACAATGCTCATATTCATCCAACTCTCCTTGTTGTATGATTGAAATTCCGCCATCGTAAGACAGACGCGCGATCATACAAAAGGAAAGTTATAAAAACATGGCTTTCCTAAACCTTTTCGGTCACGCACGAGCGTTTGTGACCTTTAAGCTGGCTTATCAACCAACACAAAAAAGGCTAAGCGCGAGTCGCCAGCCTACCTCATAATTATCCATCCTATCACTTAAAAGGGACGGTTCATTTTCCATTTATATATATGAGGAGCTATTCGCGTTCCGTTGTCTTACGATGGTATTTGGCTAAAAAAGGGCATACTACTCCCCTTAGCAAGCCAAGACCATTTGAAGAACAACGGATTGCAACATACTCCTTCCACCTTTCAATACAAGTTAAAATCAATTTATCACAAGTTTCAATCAATAGCAAGCCTATTTTTCTCTTGTTTTATATTTTTTGGCGGTGAATCGTTTACGACAGACCGAACATCCATTTATAATCCGAATCTAAGTTATTAATTGGGAAGGGGATATATGAAACTGACAAAAGTTTCTCTCTCATTGTTATTCGTTGTTTTTACAGTAAAAGCATTTTTGAAACGTACCTCAGCAAGTGAAAATCACCTAATAGAATTCAGATGACTCAAGTATATTGGTATGCCGTGGCTTGAGGTAGAAAAATCAAGCGTAAAATTTCTTAAGTCAGCGATGTTGGAAAACTGATCGAACATGATATTGAATGGGAATATCAAAGCGAACAGGAGAACAAATATTACCATTTTATTTTATTAAACTAACAACAATGGGATCTTTCTATGGGAAGGCTCTTATCAAATGTATTTGTTTTGTAGCGTACATTTATGACGGAGTCCTTTCTTTTTTCTTCATTTTGCCCCGAGAACCATTTTTCGACATACACTTGGTTGCCCCCAATTCATTCCTAAATGAAGAATGTTTGGCCTACACCTATATTCCGAATGAATGAACCCATTCTTGAAAACATACATTGAATCAGGAATGGAAATGAGGGAGGAGTATGTTGTGACAAACGGCGATTACGTTCGTCAGGGAACGTTTGAGCTTCGCTTTTGGCTTCAAATCCTCGGGGATCATGCCCGTTTCCTCAAGCAAGCTCTTGCCGTACAGGAGATCGATGAAATCAACAAAGCGGATCACTTCATCCGCTCTTTTGATCAATTGCTTCGTCAAGCGAGGGAACCATTGAATGCCGGGCATATTCAGAAAGTTTCCGAGGAGGCAGAGAAAGCCGCTAAAGCATTACGCGTTTATAAATTGAATATCATCCGAAAACAATTATCGAATCGGATTTTGATTCATTTTACGCCAAGTTTTATCAACCATATGGTGAATGAATTGGATGAATTCCTGCGCCTTCTCCCCTACTTACAAGAAGGAAAAACACCACCTGTGATGCATGAAATCCATCATCATCTCCTGTGGTTGCAAGATGCCTACGGTCATTCCGCCTCGTTAAACAGCAGTTTGGATTTTAGCGAATACGAACTTATTGAAAAAACACTTGATTTTACAAAAGCTTTTAAGGAACTCTATTTAAAAGCAGAAGAAATGGCCGGATTTTTACGTACTGGCTTAAGCGATTTTCCTGCCCTTCAACGGTTCAACAACGAAGTTGACTTAAAGATGTCGATTTTTAAGGAATTTCTCAATGAATTGGAAGAATTAGAGTTGCAAGGTGAAATATTAGATATGATCTCGCCTTTAATTGCGGATCATATGTCCCGTGAGGAATGTTATTATCTCATTAAACTCGCTGAATCAAGAGGGGCAACGGTTCCGGGGTGTGACCCTACCAAGCCACGGGTGGAACAGTAAAAAAACTAGGCTCCGCAAAGCCTTTTAGGTGATTGCGGAGCCTTCGCTTTCTTTATGCTAGCCCAATAAATAAAAAGCCGGTGCAAGTCTTTTTAGAAGGGCAGAGATTTCGCTACCTTATTGCTGAATTGAAAAACGATAGACTTTATGAATGGTATAAGAAAAGACTCCTATAGAGGAGCCTTTTCAAATGTTACATTTCATCTGGTGCTTTGATGCCGAGTAAACGCAAACCTTCCTTGATGACGATGGCAACCGCACGCACTAAAGCTAACTTGCTCTCTTCATTTTCGCTGCCGAGGATTCTCGACTGAGCATAAAATTGGTTAAACGCTTGAGCAAGGCGGAATAAGGACTTGGCAACCTGAGCGGGATTGCGTTCCAGAAAGGCTGTACGAATGTCTTCTGGAAAGGCGGATAAAGCTGTAATGACCGCCCATGATGCATCATCCCCAAAGCCTGCTGTTACCCTCTCTGGTGCGCGCCCTGCTTTTCGCAAGATGGAGCACGCCCGGGCATGGGTGTATTGCAAATATGGACCTGTATTCCCTTCGAACTTGAGCATATCCTCCATGGAAAATTCAATATCATTCATCCGATAATGCTTTAAGTCGTGGTAAATGACGGCACCGACCCCAACCTGACGGGCCACTTCTTCTTTGTTTTTCAAATCTGGGTTTTTCTCAAGGATGTTCGATTCGGCAAGTGCAATAATTTCCTGTAAAACTTTTTCCAATAACACGACCCGCCCTTTGCGCGTCGACATTTTTTTCCCGTCTTTAAGGATCATGCCAAAGGGGACGTGCTCGATCCGGTCAGCCCAATCATAACCCATTTTCTTGAGCACTTCTTTAATTTGCTTAAAATGGAGTGATTGTTCATTACCGACGACATAAAGGGATTCGAAAAAGTCATATTCCCGTTTTCGGTAGAGGGCGCTGGCTAAATCGCGGGTCGCATACAGCGTCGCCCCGTCTTTTTTCTTAATCAAACAAGGGGGTAAGTCATCTCCGAGCTCGACAACAAGCGCCCCTTCGGATTCCACGAGAAGACCCTTTTCTTCAAGTTCTTCAACAACGGCGTCCATTTTATCGTTGTAGAACGCTTCCCCATTCATCGAGTCAAAACGGACGTTTAGCAGATCGTAAATTTTGTTAAACGCTTCAAGGGAGACGGTGCGGAACCATTCCCAGATGCGCGTCGCTTCCGGGTCCCCGTCTTCCAATCGTTTAAACCACAGACGGCCTTCATCATCCAATGAAGGATCGCGTTCGGCTTCTTCGTGAAACTTCGTATAGAGGCGGAATAATTCCGGAATCGGATCCCTCTGCACTGCCTCTTCACTGCCCCATTTTATATAAGCATAGATGAGTTTCCCGAATTGGGTGCCCCAATCGCCAATGTAATTGATGCGAACGGCCTTATACCCGCATTTTTCCGATAAATTGGCAATGGCATTGCCGATTACGGTTGAACGCAAATGCCCCATGGAAAAGGGTTTGGCAATATTTGGAGAAGAAAGATCGAATGTTATCGTTTTCCCGTCTCCGAAATGATGGTCACCATAATGCTGCTTTTGTTTGAGAACGTCCTCAATGACGGCTTTCGATGCGATTTCTCGGTTGATAAAGGCATTGATGTATGGGCCATTAGCTTCAACCTTTGAAAAATGCACGTCGCGAATATGTTCAGCGGCTTCTGCGGCAATTTTCTGAGGTGCCGTTTTCAAAGCTTTTGCCAAAATGAAGCATGGAAAAGCCAAGTCCCCATGAGCTTCTTGTTTCGGTTTTTCTATTAGTTCCGTAATCTTTTCAACACTTAAATGCTCCGAAAAATATCGATGCAAACTCTCGGCAAAGTACTCCTTATATGTTTTCATAACGTACCTCTTTCTACATTTCATCACAAAGTTACAAAACTTCCCTTATGGTTACCGTCCTTTTTTGCAATTAGCTATTATTCTATCCACCAACCATTAAGAACAAACCTAAAGCCTAGCCTCCGATATAATTTTGATACAAACGCTTAGCTTCGTCTATATGATTGGTCCCATGGATTAAAGCCCGTCCATCTTTAAATAATACCACGCGATAAGGTGGTATGACCAGTTGGGTTAAAAAGTCATTGGATTTCACATCAAACTCCGCCTTCTGAAAGCGCTGAACTGTGCTTTGATAATCAAAATCGGTATCTTTTGCGGGCCGGATTTGCACGGTTTCCCGTCCGCACAACACCGTTGTTTTCGTCGAAAATTCCACTTCAAGATATGGGAATTGGCGGTGTTGACATGTCGGACATTCGCGATCGGGCGAATATGGCATAGCGATTTGTGAAAAATCATTTGTCCAGATATCAAAATAAAAGAGTCCTTTTCGGACGGCATCGCGATTATCAGTTAACAACTTCAAAGCTTCGGCGCATTGAAGCGATGCGGTTAGGTGTGAGGCAGGCGCTATAATGCCCACCGTTTCACAGGTTTCACCACCAGCAGGCAAATAGCGGTAAATACAACTCAAACATGGGGTTTCTTCAGGTATATATGTATAGACCAGACCGTAACTCCCCGTTGCAGCACCATAAATCCAAGGTATACCATGTTTTACGGCGACATCGTTGATGATAAACCGCGTTTCAAAGTTATCCGTGCCATCCAAAATCACATCATGTCCGGAAAGCAGCGCTTCGGCATTACTGGCATTGATGTCGGTTGTCACCGCCGTGACTTTGACGTCATGGTTGATGGCCTGAAGGCGTTTTTTAGCTGCTTGGGCTTTCGGCCATTGGTGTCTAACATCATCTTCTGAATAGAGCGTTTGTCTTTGTAAATTCGACAGCTCAATGATGTCACGGTCGATGATCGTGATTTCGCCAATACCAGAGCGGACAAGTTGTTCAGCCAGGACGGTACCAAGCGCCCCCATTCCCACAATGACTGCGGATTTGTTTTGAATCTGCTTTAACCCTTGAGTCCCAATAGGTCGGAAACGACTTAAGCGCACATAACGGTCTTCCATTGTTCACACCTGATTTTCTTTCTGCGTTTTTCTCGGAAGGGCAACAGTAATGGTCGTTCCCTGTCCGACTTCACTTTCAATTTTAAGATGCCCCTTATGATTTTTGATGATTTTTTGACAAATCATGAGACCTAGACCCGTTCCCTTTTCTTTCGTACTGTAAAAAGGTTCACCTATTCTCTGCAATCGATCTTTCGGAATTCCTACCCCTTGATCAACAAAACTGATATCGACCTCTTTGGCACTTTGTTTCAAATAAATGTGAATCGGTCCGCCATCAGGCATGGCTTCCATGGCATTCCGAAGAATATTTATAAACACTTGTTTTAACTGATCGGGTTCACATTCCAACTCAACCTTTTCGACTTCCGGGTGAAATTTAATAATTATATTTTGTAAAATGGCTTGCGAATTCAGCAAGGTCACCGTACTTTTGATCAATTTCACGATATCGACGGTCTCTGCTTTCACCACTTGCGGTTTCGCTAAAACTAAGAGGTCACTGACGATGGTTTCGATGCGGTCCAATTCTTGTAAAATAACCGAGCAATATTCGGGATTGATCTGTTCCTTAATCAATTGTGTAAAGCCTTTAATGGCTGTTAGAGGATTGCGAATTTCATGGGCAATGCCTGCCGCCAACTGCCCGACAACGGATAATTTTTCAGCCTGTTGCAGTCGTTCTTCCGTTTTCTTTCGCACGGTGACATCCGTCATGACGATTTGCAGCTTGTGTCGATTTTTATAAAATGTCGGAATAAACGACATATCCACGTCCTTCGTGTCCCGATCCGTTCGTATTAAGGTGATATCGCGAACGGTACACGGTTTGCGGTTCTCTATCGCCATCCGTATGGTTTGTGCAATTTCCTCGCGGGCGTCCCCTTTTGCAATAAAATCCAGCAAGGATTTACCGATCACCTCTTCCGTCCGCGTAATGCCGAACAATTTCTTCCCGCTCTCATTTAAGTAAACAATATTTCCCGATGATGTCAGGATGCCTATTGTATCGTGAAAATGTTCTACTAGAGTGCGGTATTTTTCTTCACTGATTTTCACATCTTCTTCCGCAATCTTGAAATGAGCAACATCTCGCGTGACACAAAAACATTCCCCTTCATCAAAATCCATATCGGAAGCAAGTTTATCCCCTTTCACGAAGTCGGTTTCCACCCAAATATAGTCGCCTTCTTTTCGGCGCAGGCGATACAAAACTTTTCCCGAATGCTCATAGGGATTTAAAAAACGCATTTGAACGCCTTGTACATCATCGGGGTGAATGAAATCATAAAATGTGTGGTGATAGAGTTCTTCGGGTGAGACGTTAATCAGGTTGATAGCTGAAGGCGACACATATGTAAATAAACCGTCTTCCAAACGGTGGCGGGAGAGCATTTCCGCGAAGTAATTCGTGAAAATATGAAAATGGTTTCGGTCCGCGTCTGAGAATGGGTATGTTTGATTCTCTTGTTCCATCATCACTTCCAACTCCCCTTTGAACGGAGATCATCGAAAAATAGTATAGGTTTAATGTTTGCGCAAATTATACGGTTTCTATTATATATTTTAAAAGGCTTATGATAAAGTTATTGTTATAAAAAAGATAGTGATAATACGCTTTTTTTACAACAACGTGAATGAGGTGGCGAAATGATCAACCAAGAATTCCTGTTGGACTTACTTAGAACCCCTTCCCCATCAGGTCAAGAAGTGGCGATTCAGAAAAAGTGGCTGTCTTATGTGAAACCCTTTGCGCACCACATTGAAACGGATGCAGCGGGCAATGTCATCGCCTCACTCAACCCTAAGAGTGACTTTAAAGTCCTCCTAGCCGGCCATTGTGATGAAATTGCTTGGGTCGTCAAGCAGATCGATGAGAATGGTTTTATCCGGGTGGAAAAATTAGGCGGAATCAGCGCAAAACCTGCTTTAGGAATGAAAGTCGATGTCCTCGGCAAAACGAAAACATTGACAGGTGTCTTCGGTGTGATTGCCGAGCATCACGGCGGGGCCAAAGATGACTTCGATGTTGAGGATCTTTATATTGATTGTGGGGCCAAATCGAAAAGAGATATTGAAAACTTTATCACCATCGGGGATCCCATTATTTATAGAAGAGAACCAGAAGTTTTAGCCAATGGCCGTCTGACCGGAAGAGGGTTAGATAACCGCACCGGTGCCTTTATTGTGGCAGAAGTATTGAGGAATTGCGCCGAAAAAGGCGTTGCGGTCGGCGTCTATGCCGTAAGCACTGTCAATGAAGAGACCAACATGGGCGGCGCCTATTTTGCCACCTCTAAAGTAAAGCCGACATTGGCCATTGCTTGTGATGTGACCTTTGCGACGGATTATCCCGGTGTCAACCGCGAAAAGCATGGGGATGTCAAACTCGACGGCGGTCCAGTGCTTGCTAAAGGAGCTCCGATTAACGTAAAGATTAATGAATGGCTCGAGGAAGCGGCTAGTCGCTTAGGAATATCCGTCCAATATGAATTAACACCAAGTGCAACAGGAACAGATGCCGATAAAATGCGATTAACCGGTACAGGGGTCCCGGTTGCTCTTGTTTCTCTGCCGCTTCGCTATATGCATTCCCCTGTTGAGACGGTCAGTTTGGCCGACATCGAGCGCGAAATCGAATTGTTGACGGAATTTCTTACCCATCTCACTGGCAAAGAGAATGTCAACCCGATTGAACTCTGATGTTTTGGTTATTTGAAGTATGCTCATGGGCTCATGCGGGGCATTCGTGCGTATGCCCCGACTTATTTTTCATCGATTAAGTGTAATAAGTGAGAGAGCTGAGGTAAATGTGAATACCCAAACATTTGCAAGCGTTTATATTTTCCATACTCCCTTAAAGCCATCACGGCTTGCCGCATATATTGTTTATATTTTGCTTCCCATTCCCTTAATTCCATAGCATAATTAAAAAGATGATAACGATTTTGAAACAATCCTACGCATGAGATCACTTTGTCATGCGGGTGAAGCGGCTCGATCTCATGGGGCGAGCGACTTTCAACGACGGCAGTTTTTATTTCTGAGAGAATGACGCCATCCCATTCATCCGGATAGAAAGGACAATGATAAAGCAACAAGTCGTACCCTTGTTCCGTGGCTCGATCCACGAGGCGGCTTAACAATTGAGAAGGGAATGTAGAATTTTCACTTTTAATGATAAAATAACGCTCTACTGGAATCGGAAACCGGCCGATGAACGTCGGACCATCCCCGCCATTCGTGCCAAAGTATGCGGCATCGGTAGCGGTTTTTTTATTCTTTTTCATCGATTTCGGAAGCAACTCCGTTAAGATCGCCTCACTGAAAGGTTTGACTTCCCTTTCCTGGATCGCGCCATCATAAACCTGGCGAATGGCATCGTTATATTTTCTGGCCTCCAATAATTTCGTTTTGGCCGTATGGAGTGCTGACCGTTCTTTATCCTTTAAAAACAAGAGGTGTGAATCATCAGCGTCGCGGCATGATGGAAGGCGAACGATTTCCGCAAAAGGGATTTTCTCCGCTGAAACGATCCTTTCATTAAACAGACCAACTCCGGTTTCCCGATTTAAAATCCCTACAATGAGATCACTATCCGCCGAATCAGGAAAAATGATGTAACGATCCGGCACCATTTTTTCCTCGTTCATGACCTCTTTTAATTGTGGTCTTTCGATCACCCAAGTTTCATCGAAAAGATAGGCTTTTCTTATACGGGAAAACAACGTTTTGGGCCACAAGGAAATCAACGGATTAATGACGCTCGTGAGATAGATTTCACAACACCCTAACACGGTTATGGATCCTTTCATAAAATTTTTTTGAAACCCCTGCAGAGAACTTTGCTCTGCCAAGCTCGGTTAAGAGAGAGCCTTTGTTGCCATCTTCCTACCTGTGCTTTTCCAGACTTTCTAACCGGTACAACAAAAAGCCAACCCTATCTTGTTAAGGGTTGACCTCTTCTCCCTCTTAAACATGGGATTTAACACAGACTTGAATGACTGGCACAAAGGTAACAGCAGCAACGGACACCGGAAGCCAAGCAAAAAGGAGTATGAGAAACAATGTGAGACGGTGTTTTAACGGACAGCGATGCCTTTGGTCAGGCGCAAAACCAAGCAACAGTCCCATCACAAGACCGACCGTTAAATAGATGAATAGAACAGTGATCGGATAAACGGCCACGGTATCAACTCCATCTCGCGTTCGCACGCTTTTTAATAAAATATGCCGGAGCCGGATTTTCTGTGATTGGCGTGATTTGAGGATTTTTCGCGGATATAGCGGAAAAATAGTTTCACATCGCGCACCTTGCGAGACAAGAAAAGCCTTCATCGTCTCTGTTATTTCACAAAGACGTCTGAAGGCTACCTTAAACCTTTTAAAGAAGTAAAAGACTGCACCCGCCCGTTCAACCGAGACGGTTTCGAGTCTTATCGTTCACCGTTTCTTTTCATAGACGAGAAAGCGGTGTGGATAGCGGTTTTTTTCATCGACAGTGCCAGGGGTATCCGAAACAAGCGTCCACTCGTTCGGATTGAAAGTAAATGTGGTGTCTCCTGCAAAAGTATGTTCAATCCGCGTGATATACATGCGGGCCGCAACGTCCTTAAAAGCTTCAAACACTTGCGCGCCACCGATAACAAATGCCTCTTCATCTGCAGGAAGTTCGTTAAGAATAGCTTGAGGGGTATGGTATACTTCACAACCTTCCGCATGAAAGTTCGGATTGCGCGTCATCACGATATTCCGTCGACCCGGGAGCGCCTGACCAATGGATTGAAAAGTTTTTCGCCCCATAATGATGGCATGTCCCATCGTTAATTTTTTAAAATGCTTCAAATCATTAGGTAAATGCCACGGCAATTGATTGTCTTTACCGATTGTGCCATGCTCGTCCATCGCTAATAAAAAGGAAATCATACCGATACCTCACCTTTTATATGAGGATGCGGGTGGTAATCGACAATGGAGAAATCCTCATATTTAAAATCAAAAAGATTGTCAACCTGGCGATGAATCACGAGCTTTGGTAAGGGACGCGGATCGCGTGTGAGCTGAAGACGCACTTGATCCAAATGATTTAAATAAATATGAGCATCGCCTAACGTATGAATAAAATCCCCGACTTGAAGCCCCGTCACGTGTGCGATCATATGCGTTAATAGCGCATAGGAGGCGATGTTAAATGGCACCCCAAGAAACACGTCACCGCTTCGTTGGTAAAGCTGGCATGACAGACGTCCATCTTGGACATAGAACTGAAAAAGGCAATGACAAGGCGGCAAAGCCATCTCGGGTATGTCAGCGGGATTCCAAGCGGTGACGACGAGTCGCCTGGAGTTAGGATTTTTTCGGATTTCTTCTACCACTTGTGCGATTTGGTCGATCGTCTCACCACTTTTTCCTGGCCATGACCGCCATTGATGTCCGTAAATCGGACCGAGATTGCCTTCTTCGTCCGCCCATTCATCCCAAATTGACACGCCATTCTCCTTAAGATAACGGATGTTCGTCTCCCCGCGTAAAAACCAAATGAGTTCATGAATAATAGACCTAACATGAAGTTTTTTTGTTGTTAAAAGCGGAAAGCCCTCTTGTAAAGAAAACCGCATTTGATGCCCGAAGATGCTTATGGTTCCAGTTCCTGTTCGGTCAGCTTTTTCATGGCCTTCGTTTAATATCCGCTGACATAAATCCAAGTACTGCCTCACTTACATTCCCTTCTTTCCTTGAAAATAATCTTTCTCTAAATCTTTAATTAATGCGATCGATTTTTGCGCCCATTCATTACCTTTCACCTCGAGCGCGGCGATTTTGTCCTCGACAGCTTTCTTTAATGAAGACTCGTAATCCGGAATTTCTCCATCAAAGCTTGTGATGGCATGATGATTGACAACCACTTTTTCCCTAAAGGCATGAGCCCTTCGCTGATGGAATAATGGTACATCCACTCGGTTGGGAAAATGAAGATCGCCTTGTGTCGGATGTTTTAACACGGCGAGAATTTCCACGACGGCATATTTTTCATTTCGATAGGATAAGAACTTGGCGACATATTCGCCCGTTTTACTTCTTACGGCCACGATATCTCCGCTCTGAAAGGTTTTCAATTCCCGCACCTCCATCAAATTCACTTTCCAGTATAACAAATTGGGCCTAAATGAGAAGAATCGATTTCACACAACAGCGCATTGCGACTTAAACTATCATGAATACGTCTAATCGAGGTGAAAAAGGTGCCAGCTATAAACGGCAAACAGTATATCGACCGCATTGATGCCCTTTCCGCCAACATTTGGTATAACGGCCGCAAAGTGACCGGCAAACTCTCTGAACACCCGGCCTTTAAAGGCGTCATGCATGAAACCGCCCGTTTATTCGATCTTCAAACCGCA
>Ga0207867_1001117_pt1 | contig 21979 bp, 14 predicted proteins | sample HigsolmetaAR206D_FD_184838 | JGI IMG/M metagenome (GOLD analysis project Ga0207867, IMG submission 184838) | Ionic liquid and high solid enriched microbial communities from the Joint BioEnergy Institute, USA - AR20-6-D (SPAdes) (version 2) ...
CCACCCGCTACGACAAGCGGGCAGACAACTTCCTCGCTGCCATCAAGCTGTTCTCAACACGCCTCTGGATCAAAGCTTATGAGTCTACGGCGTAGGCAAATCGCATCCATCGGGCAGGAGGGCGCGCTGATGGGGGCGGGGATGGGCGGGATACGCGCCGCCGTTTGAGACCGGAAATTGTTGCTTCTGGAAACAGAGGGGCGATACTTTTCAATAATGATTGTGGCAAGGGCGCCACATGGTCGCTAAAGTTCGTCAAACTGGGCAAAAAATCCGAATTGTCTGATCTTATTCTGTGTATTGCTTCTTACAAGCAACGAGTTAACGCCATGTTAACTTTGTTATTTTTCTAGATAACCGAATTTCATTACAGCACACTCCCACCACATTATTCATTATTAGGTGGAGAGTGGTTCACGCCATGCTGACGCGCTTCAAGTTCAAACGCGCCTTGCTTCAGTCCTCTTGCTGGACGGGCGCTGTTCCGTATGTCGGTGCGACGTTCGCGATGGCGCTTTTGGTGCCCGCCACGCCAGCCCGTGCGGCCAATGAGTGCGGAGCACCGTCCGGCTCACCCCAGACTGTCGTGTGTACCGATGCCGGGAACCCGTATAGCGGTGGTATCAATTACCACGAGCCGGATGGGCTGTTGCTCGAGGTCCGCAACGGCGTTGTCGTGAACCGGACGCCCGGGACGGGTGCCTATTCCGTCCAGCTCTCCAGCAGCGGCACTGGGCCGCTCCACCTCAAGGTTGAGCAAGGGGTCGAACTGACGACCAGCGGCGACCAGGCCTACAATGTTCAGGTGCATGCCGGGGCAACCAGCACCAGTGACGTCACCATCGATTTCGCCGGCAACATCTCCTACTCTTACAATGGGCCTGTTTCCGGGGGCGCTGGCGCTGGTGGCATCATTGGCAGAGCGTCCAATACGGACAGTGCCGCCTCGATCTCGATAACGCAGCGAGCCGAAAGCACGATTGACGTCGAAGGCGAAGAGGTCCTCGGCCTCTATGCCTACCATGCAGGGTTGGGTGACGCGACAATCACCTCGTCCGGCAAAATCCAGGCCAAGGGCTACGGGGCGTATGGTATCAATCTATTCGCCAGCAACGCCAGTTCCACGGGCAATCTTAGCGCTGTGCAGACTGCCGGCGCCACAATCTCGACGTCGGGCGAGGCGGGCGCAGGCGTCTATATCCTTCACTATGGCCTGGGGGCGATCGATGCGGATATCCGCGGTTCCATTGAAACAGATGGAAATTTTACAGACGGCCTAACGGCTTATATAGCGAATGCCGATTCTGCCGCGGGCATGACAATCCGCTTTGCCGAGACCGCGCAGGTGACAACTCAGGGCACGGGATTCGGCGCGTGGTTGTTGCACCTGGGCCGTGGTGCGACGACGGTGACGAACGCTGGTACGATCGAGACGTTCGGCGCAAGTGCTTTCGGCATTTTCGCTCAGAGCAGCAATGCGGCCAACGATGCAATTCATTCCGTAACCCTGACCGGTAACGGCAGCGTTACAACGCACGGCGATGATGCGAGCGGTATCAGGATCAGTCACGCCGGCAGTGGCAAGGCCGAGGTCTATCTGAAAGACGCCAGCCAGGTGACAACCTCTGGCGATCGCGCCCACGGTGTCTGGGCGAAAGCGACAGACAATGGCGCTTCAACCGTGGTCCAGGAGGCAGGATCAGCCATCTCCGTGGCGGGCGAGGAGTCTTATGGCGTCTTTGCGGAGGCGAAGGGCGCCACGGTGGTGGGAATTGCAGGGACCGTGCAGGCGACGGGAGCGTCTGGCGTCGGTATTTTTGCAACGTCTTCGGATGATGCGGCGACCGTTGCTCTCGGCTCGGGCGCGGTGGTCACGGGCGGCTGGCAGAACGATGCCGGCGGCCCCGCCACACCGGCTGCCGGCGTGTTGATCGGGGCTGCTACGGCTGGCCTGGTTGACACTGCGGGCAAGATCGGTGCGGCGTCGGATCGCGCCATCGCCGATGCCAATCGCGGCAGCGGCTCGGGCGGCGCTCTCGAAATCCGCAACGCCGGCACCATCACGGGCTTTGTGGAGTACGCCGAAGTCGCAGGCAACAGCTTCAACAATACGTCAAGCGGCGTACTGGAGCTGCGCCATTTCGCCGACACGGATGGGGACGGCGCGCGGGATACCAAGCGCGTTGCCATTTCCGATTTTGGCGGGCCGGACTCCGTGTTCAACAACGAGGGCACGGTTCGCCTGGTGCCGGTGACGGGTGAGACCACGACCGATGCGACCGGTTATTATGCGCCCACCACAGGCGCCGACAGCCGCCAGCTCGAGCCCACCTTCTATGATATGAACCGGACCGGCATCGTGCAGGCGCAGCTGGTGAATCTGGGCACGTTCAATCACGCCGGCGTGATCGATCTGCGTGGCAACGCCATCGGCAATACGTTGGTGATCACCGGCGGGGCCGGCGATCCGGCTGTCTTCGTCTCCAACGGCGGCAAGCTTTACGTCAATGCTGTTTTGAACGAGGGCCTGGCGCCGGGCGGCGCTTCCAACAGCCATGCGGACATGCTGATTGTGGACAGCACCCGGCTGGGGAGCGCGCCCACGGCGATCGAGGTGGGCTACGATCCGGCGCTCCTCGGTGCGCTGACGACCGGCAACGGTATCCAGCTGGTCGAGGTGCGGAACAAGGCGGCCTCGGCGGCAGGGGTTTTCGTCCTCGAGAACCGGATCGTGGCCGGCGCCTATGAATATGAGCTCTTCCACAACGGGCTGGAGGGCGACGCCGCCGACGGCAACTGGTACCTGCGCAACACCCTCGTGGAAACCCTGGAGCCGGGCACGGATCCGGTGCCGCCGGGCGATCCGGATAAGGGGGGAACGCCGCAGCCGGACCCTGAGCCTCAGCCTGAATATCCCAATTATCGTCCGGAAATCCCTACCTATGTGGCGCTTCCGGCTCTGGCGCACCGTTTCGGCATGGAGATGCTGGGCAACTACCACGACCGCGTGGGGCAGGATTACATCCACCTGCCGGTCGCCAACCCGGCCCTTGCCGATACGTCTGCGCAGCAGAACACCCTGCGCCGCGAGACCTCGATGTGGGGCCGCATCTTCGGCTTCCGGGGGGACTTCGGCAACAACAACGGCAGCGTCGCCACGCAGTACGACAAGTTCCAGAAGCGCGGCGCGTCGTACAACCGTCATTCGCAGGGTCTCCAGCTCGGCTTCGACCTGCACCGCGTCACCGGGCCGAAGGGGTCGCGTCTGGCGGCGGGCTTGTACGCAGGTGTCGGCGAGATCACCGGCACTGTGGACGCCGTCTATGGCGGCCGCTCCGGCAAGGCCAAGCTGACCGGGTACAGCTTTGGCGGGTATTGGACCCACACCGGCAGCAAGGGCAGCTATGTGGACTTTGTGCTTCAGGGCACGCGCTACAAGAGCACGGTGGAGACGGCGACGGCCGACGGGTTCAGCCCCGATGGCTGGGGCATCAGCGTGTCGATCGAGGGCGGTACGCCGTTTGTTGTTGGCGATGGCTGGGTTCTCGAGCCGCAGGCGCAGATCATCCACCAGTACGTGACGTTCGAGAATGGCCAGGATCGCGTCGCCCGCATTCATTACGACAGCAGCCGCTCGACCTACGGCCGGCTCGGTGCGCGCCTTGTCCGGAGCTGGACGGCCTCGGGCGATCGCCGGATGACGGCGTGGGGCCGCTTCAACGTGTGGCATGACTTCGAGCAGAAGGCCGTGACCCGGATCAGCACCCTGTCTGACCTGTATCCGGTCAATCTGGGAACCAGCCTGGGCGGCACCTGGGGGCAGGCCCAGCTGGCGATCTCGGGAGAGCTCACGCCGACGGTCAGCGCCTTCGCGTCGGGCGACTACAACTTCTCGCTCGATCGCGCCAATGCGGAAGGCTTCGGCTGGCGCGTCGGCATGAGAGTGCGTTTCTGACCCGCAAAGCAGCGTAAGAACCTCGGCGAGGCTTCGGACGAAGCCTCGCCTTTTTCATGTCCCGATCCTCCCTGACGGAAGGCGGTCAGCAGCGCTTCCTCTCAGGATCGGGCAGGCCGTCAGATGCGCATGCCGCCCGAGACCTCGATCCGCTGCGCGTTCACCCACCGATTGTCCTCGGAGAGGAGGGAGGCGATCATCGGCCCGATATCCTCGGGCACGCCCGGCCGGCCAAGCGCCGTCATGGCGCCAATCGCCTTGGCAACCTCCTGGTTGTCGCGGACGACACCGCCGCTGAAATCGGTGGCGATCGCGCCCGGCGCCACGCAGTTGACCGCAATCTGCCGCGGGCCAAGCTCGAAGGCCATGTATTTGGTCATCGTCTCGACGGCACCCTTCATCGTGGCGTAAGCCGCGCGGTTCGCCATGGCAAACCGGGTGAGGCCGGAGGAAATGTTCACGATGCGCCCGCCGTCGTGCATCAAGGGGACCAGCTTCTGGCTCAGGAAGAACACGCCCTTGACGTGAATTCTGTACAGTGTGTCGAATTCATTCTCCTCGGCCGTCAGGAATCCCATGCCGCTGGAGTTCCCGGCGTTGTTGACGAGGGAGCTGAATTTTTCCGCGCCCAGGGTGGGAAGGGTCTCCTTTACCGTCTCGACGAAAGCGTCGAACGAGGCCGTGTCGCCGGTATCCAGCCGAAGCGCGACGGCTTTGCTCCCGGCCTGCTCGACCAGGCCAACGACCTTCTCCGCCTCGGCCTTGTTCGCGTTGTAGGTGAAGATGCTGGCGACGCCGCGACGGGCAAGGGCTTCGACCGTCGCGCGGCCAAGGCCGCGGCTGCCACCGGTCACGAGGGCAATGTGGGGAAGATGTGTCATGGCAGGTCTCCTTGTTCGGGAGCCCCAACATAGATCCCGGACCCACGGCGGATTAGATCGCCTTTGCCGTCATCTCTATTCTGCCCTACAGAATAGTCCGTATGGACCGCCTCTCTACTCTCGAATTATTCGTGCGGGTCGTCGAGCGCGCCAGCTTCAGTGCGGCTGCGGCGGATCTGGGCATTTCCCGACCCGTGGCGACCGCTGCCATCAAGGATCTGGAACGGCGGCTGGGCACCCGCCTGTTGCAGCGGACGACGCGCCATGTGCAGCCTACAGCGGAGGGAGAGGCCTATTACCGTCGCTGCGTCTCGATCCTCGCGGATCTGGAGGACGCGGACCGGAACGCCGGGGGCGTCGTCGGCGGATTGCTGCGCGTCGATGTTCCCGGGAACCTGGCCCGCAGGCTCCTGCTGCCGGCCTTGCCTGCGTTTCTGGCCGAGCATCCGGGGCTGACGGTCCATATCGGGGAGAGCGAACGCTTTGTCGATCTGGTGCGCGAGGGCGTTGATTGCGTCGTTCGCGCAGGCAAGCTCGACGACAGCGACATGGTGGTCCGGCCGCTGGGCGTTATGCAGGAAATCACCTGCGCGAGCCCCGACTATCTCGCCCGATACGGCACGCCCGGATCGCCCCACGACCTCGACGGCCACATGATGGTGGGGTTTGTGTCGTCCCGCACCGGCCGGGCCATGCCGCTGGAGTTCCAGGTGGAGGGGAAGACCCTGGACGTCATGCTCCCCTCGCGCGTGCTGGTTTCAGGCGCGGATGCCTATGCGGTGGCGGCGCGTCTGGGACTGGGTCTCGTGCAAGCGCCGCACCATCGTTTCGAGAACGATCTGGCCGCCGGTGCGCTGGTGGAGGTTCTGGCGGACTTCCGCCCGGAGCCCACCCCCGTCTCCATTCTCTACCCCAGCAAACGTCATCTCTCCCCGCGCGTGCGGGTGTTCGTCGACTGGGTTGCCACCATTCTCGGCCCCCATCTCGCAGCCGCCAGGTAACGGATTGCGGGTTGTGTTGTCCGGGCGGCGTCGCGCTCAGGGCTGCGCGGTGGTCACATCGCCGCCGAGGGCGCGAACCAGCGCTATCCGGGTGCGCAGCCGCTGGGTCTCGAGGGCGATCATGGCGCGCCGGGCGTTTAGCTCGTCCGTCTGCGCGGTGACGACCGCCAGATAGTCCGAAGCGCCGTTGCGGTAGCGGGTGAGGGCCAGCTCCGCCGTCCGGCCTGCCGCTTCCGCCGCGGTGCGCTGATCGACCAGCTGCGCCGCGAGATGGCGGCTGGCGGCCAGTGCGTCCTCCACCTGACGGAAGGCGGTCAGCACCGTCTCGCGGTAGCGGGCGGCCTGCTCCTCATAGTCCGCGCGGGACAGCTTCACCTGCGCCGTGCGGCGGCCGCCGTCGAAAATGGACAGCGCCGCCGAAAGCGGCCCCAGGCCCCAGTAACTATTGGGCGTTTCCAGCAGCTTGCCGTGGGTGGTCTCCCAGCCGCCGCTCAGCCCGAGCGTCAGGGACGGGAAGAAGGCGGCCTTGGCCACGCCGATGCGCGCATTGGCGGCGAACATGCGCCGCTCCGCCGCCGCCACGTCCGGGCGGCGTTGCAGCAGTTCCGAGGGCAGGCCCGCCGGCAGATCGGGCGCCGTCAACGGCCCGACGCGCGGCGTAATGCGGAAGTCGGAGGCGACGGCGCCGATCAGGGCCGCGATCTCATGCTCGGTTGCCGCCCGCTCGCTGGCAATGGCGGAAACCTCGGCCCGGGCGTTGGCCAGCACCGTCCGAGCGCGGTTGACGTCGATGGAGGAGGCGATGCCGCCATTGTACCGCTTGAGCGTGAGCGCCAGGGCCTGGTCATAGGCCTCGACGGTCTGACGCAGCATGTCCGCCTGCTCGTCCAGGCCCCGCAAGCGCATGTAGGCATCCGCCACCGCCGCTTGCAGGCTGAGACGCGCCGAGGCCAGATCCGCCGCGCTCGCGGCGGCTTCCGCGCGGGAGGCGCGCACGCTGTTGCGGATCCGCCCCCAGAGGTCCAGTTCGTAATCGAGCGCGCCGCCGACGACATAATCGCTGTAGGTGCGCGGCTCGCCCGTGCCCTGCGGCCGGTTGCCCGAGACCCGCTGGCGGCCCGCCCTGGCACCGACGGAAATCGAGGGATAGAGGTCCGCTTCGTCGATCCCGGCTGCGGCGCGCGCCTGGTCGTAGCGCGCCAGCGCGGCCGCCAGGGTCGGGCTGGCCTGCTCGGCCCGCGCCATGAGATCGTTCAGCACCGGGTCGCCGAAGGCTTCCCACCAGGCTCCGCGCTCGACGTGGTCCATCGGCTCCGCCGCCACCCAGCCGTCCGCCTCGCGGAACTGCGCGGGGAGGGGCGTCTCCTGCGGACGGTAGTCGGGCGCCATCGAGCATCCTGCCAGCGCCGCCAGCGCCAGCGCCGCCATCCCCTTAGCCCGCATGAGCAGCGCCCTTCGCAGGGGTGGCCGTTGCGGCCTGAACCTTCACCTCGTCGCCGGACTGAATGGCATCCGGCGGCGAGTCGATGACGCGGTCGGTGGGCTCGACACCGGCGGAGACAATCACCGTGCGGCCTTCGTCCCGCGCGATGGTGACCGGTTTGATTGTCACCTTCCCCTTGTCGTCCACGACGGCGACGACCGGACCATTGATGCTGTACAGCACGGTGCTGCCCGGCAGACGCAGACCCTGCGTGCCGCCGTCATCGAGGTCGAACTGCACCTGGGCGAAGGCGCCAGGCTTGAGCGCGCCGTCCGCATTGTCCGCCTGCAATTCCACCAGCACGGCCCCGGACTGCGGATCGACGGCCCCGGCGCTGCGGGTCACCTTGGCCGGGAACGTGCGGCCCGGAAATTCCGGCAATGTCAGGTTCGCGGACGTGCCGGTCTTGACCTGAGCCGAATAATTCTGCGGCACCCGCACGTAGATGCGCATGCGGTGGGTGTCGGACACGGTGAACAGCGGCTCGGCCGATGCTCCGGCCACCACCAGCGCGCCGATCTGGGCCGACCGGCTGGTGATCACGCCGTCAAAGGGCGCGACCAGCTGGGTGAAGCCATGCAGCGCCTGCAAGCGCCGCACATTGGCCTGCGCCGCCTCGGCGAGCGCGGTCTTGGCGGCAAGGTCGCCGGCCTTTTCGTCCGCTTCCTGCCGGGAGACCGCATCTTCCGCCACCAGAGCGCGCCAACGCTCCGCCGTGGTCGCGGCAAGCTGCTGATTGGCCTTGGCGGTTTGATAATCGGCCAGGGCCTGGGCGAGCTGCTGCTCGATCTCGGGCGCATCAAGAACCGCAAGCGTCTGGCCCGCCTTGACGCGATCGCCGATGTCCACGAGCCAGCGGCGCACGTAGCCGTTGGTGCGCGCATAGATGGGCGCGGTGTTGAATGCTTCCACGTTGCCCGGCAGCGTCAGGACGTTGCCCTTGATGTCGGTCTCCGGCGTGACCACCGCCACCACGGGGATGGCAGCCTCGGCCGCCACCTCGCGCAGGTGATTGGTCGCCTGGAGGCGGGACGCCGTGCCGATGGCGACAATGCCGAGCGCAACAACCGCTGCGGCGATGCCATAACGCTTCAGGGTGCGGGAGTTCGCCTTGGCGGCGGGCGGGGCGTCAACGGGCATGATCTCAGACATGGCTGGGCTGCATTTCTACCTGAGGCTTCGCGGCACGGTGATGCCGGTGGACGAAGCTGAAGACGGTTGGCACGAAGAACAGGGTGGCGATGGTCGCGCAGATGAGGCCGCCGATCACGGCGCGGCCGAGCGGGGCGTTCTGCTCGCCGCCCTCGCCGAGGCCGAAGGCCATGGGCGCCATGCCGATGATCATGGCCAGGGCGGTCATCAGCACCGGGCGGAAGCGGACGAGACCGGCCTGCATGGCGGCTTCGGTGGCGTCGCCCAGTTCGGCCAGCTTCTCGCGGGCGAAGCTGACGACGAGGATCGAGTTGGCCGTGGCGACGCCCATGCACATGATGGCGCCGGTGAGCGCGGGCACGGACAGCGTGGTGCCGGTGACGAACAGCATCCACACGATCCCGGCCAGAGCGGCGGGCAGAGCCGTGATGATGACGAACGGATCGACCCAGCTCTGGAAGTTGACGACGATCAGCAGATAGATGAGCAGGATCGCGCCGATGAGGCCCCAGCCGAGGCCGGAGAAGGCGGTGTTCATCGTTTCGTACTGGCCGCGGATGGTGACGTCCGTACCCTTGGGCTGCTCGGCTTCCAGTTCAGCGATGGCCTTTTCGATGTCGGCGGCCACGGCACCGAGGTCGCGGCCGTGGGTGGTGCCGTAGATGTTGAGCACCATCTGCATGTTGTAGTGGCTGACCACCGGCGGAGAGCTGGAGCGCGAGATGGTGGCAAGGCCGCCCAGCGGCTGCGGCATGGACGCACCCGCGCCGGAGATCGGCATGTTGGCCAGCTCATCGAGCGACTTCACCAGATACTCGGGCGTCTGCGCCACCACGGCGTAGGACACGCCGGACTTGGGATCGACGAAAAACACCGGCGAGGTCTGCGCGGTGCCCGCCAGCGAGCTGGACAGGCTGGTGGTCACGTCCCGTTCGGTCAGGCCGTACTGGCCGATGCGGGTGCGGTTCACGTCCACGTAGAGCTGCGGGGCGTTGGCCGGCTGCTGGAGGCGCACGTCCACCAGGCCCGGAATGGTGGCGAGCTTGCGCATCAGCTTCTGCGCGTAGGCGCGGTTTTCGGCCACGTTCTTGCCGGAGATCTGGATGTCGATCGGAGCGGGCGCGCCGAAGTTCAGGATCTGGCTGGTGATGTCGGCGGGCAGGAACGCGAAGGAGACGCCAGGGAACCGCTTGGGCAGCTCGCGGCGCAGCTCGGCGACCACCTCCTCCGTCGGGCGGTGGCCCTTCTGGAGGGAGATCATCACGTCGCCGTCCTGCGGGCCGATGGTGCCGCTGTTGGCGTAGACGGTGTTGATGGCGCTGACCGGCAGGCCGATGTTGTCGGTGATGGCGCCCAGCTCGTGCGCCGGGATGATCTCGCGGACGGCGCGGCCGATCTGGTCGAAGCGGGCGGCGGTCTGCTCGATGCGGGTGCCGGCGGGCACGCGCACGTGCATGGCGATCTGGCCGGAGTCGACGCTCGGGAAGAAATTGCTTCCCAGAAGCGGCAAGAGGCCGAACGACAGGATCGCCACCGCCATGAACCCGATCAAGAAGGGCTTGCGGGCTTGCAGGGCCTGACGCAGCAGGCCGAGGTAGCGAGTGCGGATGCGCTCGAAGCGCAGCTCGAACGCCCGCTGGAAGCGCACGAAGGCATTGCGGGTGGCGGGAGTGCCCGCCAGATGGCGGTTCTCGCCGTCCGGCACATGCGGGCGCAGCAGGTACATGGCCATGGTCGGCACCAGCGTGCGCGACAGGATGAACGAGGCGATCATGGCGAACACCACCGACAGCGCCATCGGCACGAACAGGAAGCCGGCCACGCCCGGCAGGAAGAACATCGGTACGAACACGATGCAGATGCACAGCAGCGAGACAAAGGCGGGCGTGACGATCTGCATGGCGCCGTCCATGATGGCGTCGTGCACGCTCTTGCCCTGCTCAAGGTGCCAGTTGATGTTCTCGATGGTGACGGTGGCGTCATCGACGAGGATGCCCACGGCCAGCGCCAGGCCGCCCAGCGTCATCACGTTCAGCGTCTGGCCAAAAGCGGCCAGTGCCGCGATGGCCGCGAGAATGGCCAGCGGAATGGACAGGGCGATGATGAAGGTGGAGCGCAGCGAGCCGAGGAACAGCAGGATCATGAGCGACGTGAGCGCCGCGGCGATGAGGCCCTCGTGCACGACGCCCGCAACCGCCGCCTTCACGAACATCGACTGGTCGCCGACGGGCAGCACCTTGAGGCCCTCGGGCAGGGTCTCTAGGATGCGCGGCAGCTTGTCCTTCACGCCGTCGATGATGGCGAGCGTGGAGGTTGCGCCGTTCTTGAGGATGGTGAGCAAGGCGGAGCGCTGGCCGTCCACGTGCACGATGTTGGTTTGCGGCGCGTTGCCGTCGCGCACGAAGGCCACGTCGCGCATGTAAATGGTGGCGCCATTGACCACCTTCACGGGAATGTCGTTCAGCCCCTCGATGGTGGCGGGCGAGTTGTTGAGGCGCACGCTGTACTGGTTGGGGCCGATCTTGACGAAGCCCGCGGGGTTGATCTGGTTCTGGGCGGCGATGGCGTTGCCGATGTCCTGCGCGGAGAGGCCCTTCGATTGCAGGGCGATGGGGTTGAGGTCGATCTGGACCTGTCGCTCCTTGCCGCCGGAGGGCTGCGGCATGGCGAGACCCTTGACGGTCACCAGCTGCGGGCGGATCTGGTTCTGGCCGATGTCGAACAGCTGCTGTTCGGAGAGGCCCTTGCCGGAGAGGGCGAGCTGGATGATCGGGACCGTGGAGGCGCTGTAGTTGATGATGAGCGGCGGCGTGATGCCGGGTGGCAGGCGCTTGAGGATGGTCTGCGAGACGGAGGTGACCTGCGCGGTGGCGGTGCGGATGTCTGCGCCCGGCTGGAAGAAGATCTTGACGACGCCGATGCCCTGAAGCGACTGGCTTTCGATGTGCTCGATATCGTTGACGGTGGTGGTGAGAATGCGTTCGTAGGGGGTGATGATGCGGCTGGCCATGTCCTCGGCGGGAAGGCCTGCGTATTGCCAGGCGACCCCCACGACGGGGATGCGGATATCCGGGAAAATATCGACCGGTGTTCGCAGCGCCGCCAACAGACCCGCGATCGCGATGACGATGGCCATCACGATGAATGTAAGCGGGCGACGCAATGCAACTTTAACGATCCCGATCATTCGTACCTCTTTGTCCGAGGCGACTTTGTCCGAGGCGACGGCGGGCCTCTCCGGACCGCCCCAGGTGCCAAACCGCTTATTCTTCTTCCGGGAGGACGGATCGTTCGGGCGCAACAGGTGACCGAGCCGATGACCGTCTCTGGCGCATTGATGCCGCCTTGGCCTTTTTGCGTCTAATACATAATATGGCATGATCGATATGATGTGAGACTTGATCGTGGATCTCCGACACCTGCGTTACTTCCTTTGTGTGGCCGAGGAGATGCACTTCGGTCGTGCCGCCATGAGGCTCGGCATCACCCAGCCGCCGCTCAGCCAGCAGATCCGCGCGCTGGAGGAGGAACTGGGGGTCAAGCTGTTCGAGCGCACCAGCCGCCGCGTTTATCTGACGGAGGCGGGCAAGCAATTCGAGCCGGAAGCCCGGCTGACGTTGCAGCAGGCGGAGCGGGCCATGCAAAAGGCCCGGCTGGCGCAGAGGGGGGAGCTTGGTCACCTGGGATTCGGCTTCCCGGCCTCCGGTCCTTTCGTGCCGCGCGTCGCCGATGCCTTGTATGAATTCCGGCGCGCATACCCGGAGGTGGAGCTGACTCTGGAAGAGGCGGGCGGGAGCCAGCTCATCGAACTGATCCGCAGCGGCAAGCTCGATCTCGGTCTCATCCGCGGTTTCGACCGGCCGATCCTGCCCGACGGCATGGAGTGCGCATGCTTGCAGGAGGAGCACATGCTGCTGGTGCTCCGCGCCGAACATCCGCTCGCGCAAGCCGAGGCCGACCCGGAAATTGCGGATCTCGCCGGACAACCGCTCGTGCTCTACAACCAGGCCAGCGGGGCCGGCATCAACGAGCAATTCATCGCCCTGTGCCAGCAAGCGGGCTTCACGCCGCATGTCGCCTATCGGGCGAGCGGTCTTGCCACCCTTCTCGGCTTCGTGGCGGCGGGACTGGGGGTGACGCTTCTTGCCCGCTCGCTCGCGCGGCTGCGCCCGGACAGCCTGGTGTTCCGGCCCTTCGCAACGCCGGTCAAGAGCCGGTTGTGGCTGATCCACAACACGGATCTCTCGCCCACGGCCCAGAAATTCAAGAACGCCGTTCTGTGCGAAGTGCGCGCCTGAGAGGAGAAGACTTGCGGGCGGCTCAACCGCCCGCCCGCGTTATCTCCTGCTCCCGGGCATGTCCCGGCACCGGCCGGGCGGCAGGTTCTTCAGGAAAAGAACTCAGCGGGACGCCAGTTTTTCCAGCGTCTTGTAATCGATGCGGGACACGGCCTTCTTGAGCGTGTCCATGTCGACCCCCCGGGCATCCGCCTGCACCACAAAGCGGTTGGCGACGATCACGCTGTAGCTGCCGCTGCGCGAGGGCTCGTCCCAGGTCTCGCGTCCACCTTGCCCACGCGCTCGTAGCCATTGGCGGTGGTCCGGTTGCTCTCGATGTTGAGGCCCGACCCCAACGCCGCAAATCCGCCCATGGCCGCAAGGTCGGTGATCTGCACCGTGACGCTTGCGTCGTCCCTGTCGTATCTGGCGGTGACGGACGATCCGCCAATGCCGCCGATCCCGCCCGAGGCAGACTCAAGGCTCACCCGTTCCATGCTGGCGAATGAGGCAGGCAGCAGGGCTTCGAGGCGGCTGGGAGCGATGGGCTCGGCATTCTGGCTTTTCTCCAGCGCTTCCGCGACGGCCTGAACCTGGCGGCTGGCTTCGTCGAGCTTGCCGAGATCAACCGAGGCCTCCGACCCGATCTTCACGGTGCCGTCCCCGAAACGGGGGGTCATCGCGCCCACCAGCGCCCCGATGACCAGCCACACCACAACGGCCGCGATGATTGTCACCACCGTATAGGCCATGGCCTTCTCCTCGGGTGCCTTCATGAGCTTGGGCAGGCCGAGATAGAGCAGGTAAAGGCTGTACAGTCCAAGGATGGACAACAGGGCAATGGCCGGGATCAGGTTGAAGATGCCGGCAACCCAGGCGGCAGTCGCGGAATAGGCCGCAACCTTGAGGGCCTGGATGCGATCGCGCACGCCATTGAAGGTGGGCGCAAGGGCATCGATGATCAGCGCCAGCACGTAAACGCCGGCGAGGGTCAGTACATATTGCAGCAGGGCGCCGACCAGTGCGCTGCCGAAACTGGGCCGGAAGGTGACGCCGAGAATCGACGTGCCGAACACCTGCGAGCCGATGAACCCTGCAACCGCGGGAATGGCCGCGACGGGCAGGACGAAATTGCGGTAGATCTGGCTGGCCGATACGGGCTCGGCGTCGATCTGGTCCCAGGCCGCGCCCGGGGTCAGCAGAATGGACTTGATCCGCGCAATCAGGCCGGACCAGACGGATGGTTGAGCTGTACCGGATTCCATGTTGTCTCCCCCCGTTTTCCTTGCTCGCGCTGTCACTGGGCAAGGCAAGCAACCGGCAAATGCCCGATCCCCGGCAGTGTTGCTGCCACCGGCTGCTGGTTAATTTCTGAACATTACATCGCTTTGCGCAGGATTGCTATCAGAGCGCGTAAAAATCAACCGATAGTAGCAGGAAAAAGAGAGGCTTGCGACGGGTCGGGCAATTTCGGGGCAGCATGCCGGAATGTGCGGTGGACTTCATCCCGTGGTGTGGCAGATTGCCGCAAAAAGGGGAGAAGTACTGCCATGAATTGCAGTCTTGGCCCGCGCTGGCGGGCAGGGGAGTCGACAGCCGGCTTGTGGCTCAGTCTCGGCACGCCGGCGGTGGCGGAACTGGCTGCAGAGAGCGGGGCCGACGCCATCGTGCTGGATGCGCAGCATGGCCTGTGGGAGCGTGCCACGCTGGAATGGGCTGTCCGGCTGGCGAGCCCCTGCCCGGTGCTGGTGCGGGTGGCCCGCAACCGGCCGGAGCTGATCGGCGCCGCGCTCGATGCGGGGGCCGAGGGCGTGATCGTGCCGCTTGTGGAGACAGCGGCTGAGGCCGCCGCCGCCGTTGCCGCCTCGCGCTATCCGCCGGACGGAGAACGCAGCGGCGGCGGGGTCCGCCCGCTGCGGGACATGAAGGGCTATGTCGAGCGCAGCCGGTCCGGGACACTGGTGTGCGTGATGATCGAGACGGCTACCGGCCTTGCCAATGCGGCGGCCATTGCCGCGACGCCGGGCATCGACATGGTGTTCATCGGCGCGGGCGACCTGTCCCTGTCGATTGGCGACGACGGCGCGGCGCTCGAGCACGCCCTTGAGACAATTCGCGCGGCCTGCGCGGCGGCGGGCGTTCCCTGCGGCATCTACACGCCACATGCGGAGGCGGCGCGCGCCCGCGCCCGCCAGGGATTCCGGTTTGTCATTGCGGGAGATGATGTCGGCCTGCTGCGGCAAGGGTTCGCCGCTGCCCGTGCCGCGTTTGTAAAGAAGGAGGAGAGTGCGCATGGCTGACACGGCAGGCAAACCGACCGATCCGCTGGCAGGTGTCGCGCCGCATGTGGCGGCTGTCTCGCTGGACAACATCGCCAACATTGCCAAGCAGGCGTTCAACAAGGACAACGTGGTGCCGCTGTGGTTTGGCGAAGGCGACCTGCCCACCCCGGCGTTTGTGGGCGAGGCTGCCGCGCAGGCCATCCGCGACGGGCATGTGTTCTACACCTACCAGAACGGCATTCCCGAACTGCGCCAGACCCTGGCCGACTATCACACCCGCCTGTGCAACACGACGGTCGGGCCGGAGCGGATCACGGTGACCTCGGGCGGCATGCCCGCCATCATGCTCGCGGTGCAGCTGGTGCTGGAGCCGGGGGACAACATCGTTGTCATCGACCCCGTGTGGCCGAACATCGGCGGCATCACCCGGCTGCTGGGCGGAGAGGTGCGCTCGGTCCGCATGGATCTGGGCGAGGGCGGCTGGACGCTCGATCTGGAAAAGGTCGCCGCCGCGTGCGACGCCCGCACCCGGGCAATCTTCTATGCCTCGCCCGGCAACCCCACGGGGGCCATGGTTCCGCTCGAGGTCCAGCGGGAGTTGCTTGCGTTCGCCCGTCCGCGCGGCATCTGGCTGATCGCGGACGAGGTGTATTACCGCCTCGTGTTCGGGTGGGAGGCCGGCGATACCATCCTCGACATCAGCGAGCCGGAGGACCGGGTGCTGATCATCAACAGCTTCTCCAAGGCCTGGGCCATGACCGGCTGGCGGCTGGGCTGGCTGGTGCATCCGCCGTCGCTGGGGCCGCGCCTTGCCATGATGGTGCAATATACCACCAGCGGCACCGCCACCTTCCTGCAACACGCCGCCATCGCCGCCATTCGCCAGGGCGAGCCGTTCGTGGCGGAGATGAACCGCTATTGCCAGCAGGGCATGGAAATCGTCTGCGATGCGCTGGAGCAAATGCCGCGCGTGCGTCTGCGCGCCCGGCCGGAGGCGGCCATGTATGTGTTCTTCGAAATCGAGGGCATGACGGACAGCCGCGCCGCCTGCCTCGATATCCTGAACGCAACGCAAGTGGGGCTTGCGCCCGGCCTCTACTTCGGCAAGGGCTCGGAGAGCTTTGTGCGCCTGTGCTTCTGCCGCTCGCCCGATCTGCTCCGCGAAGCGATGGAGCGCTTGCGCCCGTTCCTGTCGTGAGGAGGCTTCCCGTGCCGGAAGAGGAGGATGACCGCCGGATCGCCCCGGCGGCCGAGCGCAACAAGGGGCCGATCCTTGAGGTGCTGCGCCGCGTGTTGCCACCGCAGGGGCTGGTGCTGGAAATCGCCAGCGGCACCGGCCAGCACGCGGCTCACTGCGCGGCGCACCTGCCGGGGCTGGTGTGGCAGCCGAGCGATCGGGATGCGGGCGCGCACGCCTCCATCACCGCATGGGCGGCGCATGGCGGGCTCTCCAATGTGCGCCCGCCTCTCACGCTCGACGTGACGCAGGAGCCCTGGCCGCTGGAGCGGGCGAATGCGATCGTCTGCATCAACATGATCCACATCAGCCCGTGGGATGCCTCCATCGGGCTCATGCGCGGGGCGGAGCGGCTGCTGCCGCCGGGCGGCGTGCTCTATCTCTATGGCCCTTACAAACGCGGCGGTGCACACACCGCGCCAGGCAACGCCGCGTTCGACGAGAGCCTGCGGCAGCAGAACCCGGCGTGGGGCGTGCGCAACCTGGAGGATGTGGCCGCGCTGGCATCGCGCCACGGCTTCGACCTCGAGGAGGTTGTTGAAATGCCTGCCAACAACCTCTCCGTGATCCTGCGGCGGCGTTGAGGGCCGTCAGTATTGCGCGGCGCGCCACCCGGCGGCCTTGGCCTCCTGCTCGGTGCAGAACCAGCGCTCGCCCTTGGCGGTGTTGATGGTCACGCGCTCATACCAGGGGCTGGCAGGGGTGTGGTAGACCTTCTCGCCCTTGGCGGTGATGTTGCCCTTGATCGGGCAGTCGCCCGCCGTGACGGTTTGCACGGGCGGCGTCTCCGTCAGGGGCAGGCGCTTGCCCTTCCGCCAGTCCCACGGGTAGTCGAAGGACCCGGCCCAGACCCCGCGCCGGGCACGCTGGGCCTCCATTTCCTCGGTGACATAGTCCTTGGAGTAGGACCGGTAGGCGAGGGCATGACCCTGCGCCACCATCCAGCCGTTGATGTCCGTACCGCCCAGTTTGCAGACGGCGACGATGCGGCCGTAGCGGTCCTTGTCCTTCTGTTCGCAGCGGATCGTGCGGCGGCCGATGAGTTCGTCCAGCGCCAGCGCCGCCTTCTGGCCGCAGCGCACAGCCCGGCCGGAGACATGGCAGAGCTGGCGGGACTCCGGCGCGTCGATGCCATGGAGGCGAATGCGGGTGCCGCGCAGGTCCAGCGTGTCGCCATCAATCACCGACGGCACACCAACCAGGGCATCCTCCGCGCTGCTTCGGTTCAGGAAATTCCCGTCTGCAACGGCGGCGGCAAGGCCGGCAGCAACGAGAAAAGCAATACTCATGAGAGACTTCCAACGCAGGGTACCAAACTCCGTCGCAGATCAATAAAGGATGTGTATCAGGCGGGGGGTGTATAAGATCGTTGGGTAGGCGGCAAGGAAGTCGCGCCTTTGTGTGGCGGTCACGAGGGGAAGAACGATGAGCCAGCGGGTCGGGCGCATGGGATTCTGCACGGAGCGGCTGGCGCGTTTGGACCGGTTCCTGCAGACGCGCTACATCGAGACCGGCAAGCTGCCCTGTGCCGAGACGCTGATCTACCGCCATGGGGAGATCGTCCACCGCAGCCGCCTCGGCCTGGCGGATGTGGAGCGCGGCCGGCCTCTGGCCGAGGATACGCTGTTCCGCATCTATTCCATGACCAAGCCCATCACGAGCGTCGCCTTCATGATGCTGGTGGAGGAGGGGCTGGTGGCGCTGGACGACCCGGTGCACCGCTTCATTCCCGCATGGGAGGGGCTGGGCGTCTACGACGGCGGCGGACCTGGCGCCTTTCGCACCCGCCCGCCGGAGCGCCCGATGCAGATGATCGACCTGCTGCGCCACACCTCGGGCCTGACCTATGGCTTCCAGCAGCGAACGCCGGTCGATGCCGCCTACCGGGCGCGGCGTATCGGCGGCATTGCCCCGGGCGGAAGCCTCGAGGACATGATCACCGCGCTCGCCGATCTTCCGCTGGAATTCTCCCCCGGCACGGCCTGGAACTATTCGGTCTCGACCGACGTGCTGGGCTATCTGATCGGCAAGATCGCGGACAAGCCGTTCGAGGACGTCATTCAGGACCGCATCCTCACCCCGCTCGGCATGAAAGACACCGGCTTTTCGGTGAGGAAGGGTGAGGAAGGCCGCCTCGCGGCCTGCTACCAGGCCACAGCGGACGGGGGCTTCACCTTGCAGGATGACCCCGCCGCGAGCCCCTTCCTGTCCCCGCCGGTCATGGCCAGCGGCGGCGGGGGGCTGGTCTCGACCACCGATGACTACCTGCGCTTCTGCCGCATGCTGCTGCAAGGCGGCGTGCTGGATGGCGTGCGTCTGCTCGCGCCGAAGACCCTGGAGCTGATGACGGCCAACCATCTGCCGGGGGGCAAGGACATCCACAGCCTGTCCCGGTCCATGTTCAGCGAGTCCACCTATGCGGGCGTCGGCTTCGGCCTCGGCTTCGCCACCACCCTCAACCCCGCGCTCACACTGCTGCCGGGCAGCGCGGGCGATTTCTTCTGGGGCGGTATGGCCAGCACCTACTTCTGGATCGATCCCCGGGAGGACATGATCGTCCTCTTCATGAGCCAGCTCATCCCCTCCTCCACCTATCCCGTTCGCCGGGAGTTGCGGACGCTGGTCTATTCAGCACTGGTTAATACAAGCAATTGAATTTATGCCGGCAGACGCGGGAAAATGGCGGAAAACCGGCCAGACGAGCGCTTCTCTTGCCGCAGGGCGGAAACCAGACTTGGACGGTGAGGCAACCGGCGATCGTTCCGGCCGTTCCTTTACGGCGCCATGCTTGCGGACCTGTCACGAACTCTGGGGGATCCATGACTCTGGCTGTTTGCGCCCGGACCTTGCCTGACGGTGCCATCGTGCGCGACTGGCAGGTGGAGGGCGTTCTCGGCATGAGCGAAGACGCCGTTCTCTACGCGGCCCGGCATCTGCAAACCGGGGAGGGGGCGTTTTTGCAGGAATACTTCCCCGCCAGCCTCGCCATGCGGCAGGCGGACGGCGCCGTCATCCCCCGCAGCGGCGCGGCGGAGGATTTCGCTGCGGGGCGCGAGACCTTCCTCATGCAGGGTGCGGCACTGGCCGGGCTCTGGGCGTCCCGGGCGACAGACCATCTGCCCCGGGTGCAGACCGTGTTCGCCCGGGGCGCCGCCGCCTACATGGTGATGGAGCGGTATGACGGCGTGCCGCTTTCGTCTGAACTGGCGTCGGGCGCCCGGTTCCCGGAGGAAAGTCTCATCGCGCTGTTCCGGCCGATGGCCATGGCGCTGCACCAGTTGCACACGGCGGGCATCTGCCACCTGCGTATCCACCCGGGCGCGATCGTGCGTCAGGAGCATGGCCTGCTGCTCACCGGGTTTGCCGGGGGCTTTGCCTCCGGCAAATGGAACGACGAAGCCAATAGCGCCTACAGCCCGATCGAGCTGCTGGTGCCGGTGGCGCCGCCCGGGCCCTGGAGCGACATCTACGCCCTCGCCGCCGTTCTCTACCATTGCATGACGGGCGCGCCGCCGCCGGAGGCGGTCTCGCGGCTCGGGGACGTGGATTTCCCGCCAGACTGCGCGGGCGACTACAGCCCGGCGTTTCGGGAGGCCGTCATCGCGGCCCTGTCGTGCGTACCGTCGGAGCGTCCCCAGACGATCCGCGCATGGTGCGCCGCCTGGCCGGACCATGGCGAGCCGCTGCTGCAAGCGCCGCGGCCGGGGCGTATGCTGGTTGCGCCGGGCGTGCTGCCGCCGGCGACCGGTTTGCTCGCCGATGGCCCGGAGCCGGCGGGCCTGTCCTTCCCCTCGCGCCCCCGCCGGTTGCTGGCCCGTCTCTCCGGGCCGATGATCCTGCCGTGCCTCGGGGGCGTGGTCATGGCGGGCGGAATCCTGCTGGCGCTGTCCCAGGCCCGCACGTTCCTGCCGGACAAGGCCGAGGCAACGGGCGTCGCCATGCCGCCCGGCCGCATCCTGCAAACGGAGAGCAACGCCGACGGCCAGGCCCTCTCCGCGCCGCTGCTACTGCTGGATCATGAGCTGGCCATGGCCCACGATACGCAAAAACACATCGACGCGCAGGTGCGGGAGGCCGAAGCGCTGGAGTGGCCGGAGCAGCAGCAGGAGGCCTTGCGCCGGATCTCGGAGAAGGTGGCGCGGGCCATCGCCGAGATGCAAGCGCTCTACGCCGCGCCAGACGTGGCGCAGCGCAGAGCGGTCGCGCCCTCCTTCCTGTCCGTGCTGGAGCAGCAGGGCAATGCCGTGCGCGCCTCCCTCCGGGAAGCGTGGGAGACGAGCGTTGCCGGATATGTGGAGACCGCCGAACGGCTGCGCGTCAATGCGGATGCAAACTACCGGGCTTTGACAAAAATTCTGGCGAAGGACGGCCGGAGCGAGTCAACCCTGCTCAAGAGCACGGCCACCACGGCCTACGACCTTCTGGCGGGTGCCTCGGAACGGCTGAAGGCGGCCGCCAACGCCGAGGCCCCGACCAACCCCATTGCCGCCAGCCGGCAGCTCGCCGCGATCTCGGCGGCCTTCGGCGAGGTGCAGTCCCAGGCGGCGACGATCCGGGAGGCGTTGCGGTCGGGGCAGGCGCACGCCGCCGAGCGCAACGACGCGATCAGCGACCAGGCGCGGGAGCGCCGGGACTTCCGTGCGGCGCTCGCGGCGGCCCGTCGCACGGCGGCGGCAGTGGAACGGGCCGCCAGCGGGCGGGAGAGCGAGGGCGTTGTCCTGACCGGCGAGCGGCGCGTCGAGGCGTTGCAGAAGGTCAGGGAGGCGAACCGGCGGCTGGCAGGGCTGGAGCGCATCGTGCTTGAGACGCCCGATCTGCGCGGCCCGCAATTACAGGCAGCACTGCTTGAGGTGACGGAGACGGAGAAGGGCCTCCGCAGCCTGCTGGAGGGCACGGACCGGCCGGCGGTGGCGAGCCATCGCAATGCGCCTGCGCCGGAGGTGCTGCGTCTGCTCAGCCGGGCCGACTCCCGCCTCGCGCGGGATTATCGCCGCTATGCCGAGTTGCAGGACCTGCTTGCGGCGCACGGCGGCATCATCCGCATCAAGGGGGACGACCAGGTTGGCGGCGAGACCGTCAACCGGCTGTATCGCGACATGCAGAAGCTGGCGGCCATTCGCGAACGCCTCTCCACCGCTTCCTCGGAAGCGGACGCCAAACGCATCTACAAGCAGTTCGCCGAACAGCATCAGCTGATCGACAATCAACTGGATCGGCTGTTGGCCATTGCCGCCAGGGCGCAGCGCCGCACCGGCCAATCCGCCATGCGGTAACGGCTCCCGGAAAGGGGCGAGTCTGCCGCTGGTCGACGCGCCAGCGGCCGGGCCAGCGCGCCGTTGTCCACGATCTGCAATATCGACGAAAAATATCGGGGGGCTTCTGGTCGAAAGGGAAGCCTGCGGTGCGGTCAGGGCGAGCGCAAATGCCATGCCCGGCCTTGGGGGCGCTCAGAAAAAATGCGCCAGGGCGGGGTGTGAATTCATCCCCGCCGCCATGTCTCTGCATCGTGCCGTTAATGGGTGGAAGGCTGTGGGCCCCATTGTGGCCTACGGGAAGAAGAAATCGCGGCCCGGATATACATCGGATTTTGCGGGTGTAGTGCCCAAATATTGTAGGGTCCGGACCCATAAACAGGATTCACATGGTTGCCGCGATGTGATTCACCTGCCTTTGGCGAGGAGGCACCATCGATGGCGGATTTCTTCTGGTTT
>Ga0207867_1001121_pt1 | contig 21911 bp, 11 predicted proteins | sample HigsolmetaAR206D_FD_184838 | JGI IMG/M metagenome (GOLD analysis project Ga0207867, IMG submission 184838) | Ionic liquid and high solid enriched microbial communities from the Joint BioEnergy Institute, USA - AR20-6-D (SPAdes) (version 2) ...
CTCCTACTTCGGGCCGTCGTTCATGATCAACTGGCTGCACAACACCTACGGCGACTACAAGTCCGAGTCGATCCTGATCAACTGCCACTACCCGGTCACGCAGGACTCGTTCGTGCTGCAGTGGGGCGTGATCGTGCAGAAGCCCAAGGGGCTCGACGAGGAGATGACCAACAAGCTCGCCGATATCTTCACCGAGGGTGTCAGCAAGGGCTTCCTGCAGGACGTCGAGGTGTGGAAGCACAAGACGCGCATCGAGAACCCGCTGCTGGTCGAGGAGGACGGCGCGGTGTATCAGCTGCGCCGCTGGTATCAGCAGTTCTACGTCGACGTCGCCGACATCACCCCGGACATGACCGACCGGTTCGAGATCGAGGTGGACACCACCGCGGCCAACGAATACTGGCAGCGTGAGATCGCGGCCAACCTGGAACGGCAGGCCGCCGAGAAGCAGGCCGCAGAGCAGAAGTCGTGACCGACGAGCGCAACACCCCCGACGTCGACCGGTTGGCCCGGTCGATGCTGAGGTTGTACGGCGCTCTCGATCACGGCGACCATGCCGCGTCCCGCACCGAGTCCGGTGCGGGACGCGGGACGTGGGCCAAGGCACCGACGTTCGACCCGGAGCGGGCTGCGGCGATCCGCGCGGCGACCGAGCGTGACCGCGAACGCTATCTGCGGTCGGGGCTGCGCGCGGTGGACTGCCGGTTCTGTCATGTCACCGTCGAGGTGAAGAAGCTCGGCCCCGACTACACCGCGGTGCAGTGGACCACCGAGGCGACCCGGCGCTGCGCGCACTTCTCCGCGATCCGGGCGGCCGGCGGCGAGCCCGCGCGCGAACGCTCGTGCCCGAAGCTCAGCGACAGCATCAAACACGCGCTCGCCGAGGGGTACCTGGAGCAGTTTCCGTCCGACCCGCCGCCCGGCGACGGATAGGCTTTCCGCACGGGCGGAAAAGACGTCCCGCGCGGAAAGGAGTCCCGGACGTGCGCGTTGCGGTCCCCTCCATCGTGGGCGTGGCACTGGCGCTCGCGGGATGCACGCACGTCATCGACGACGCCCAGCCGCGCCCGGCACCGCCGCCGGTCGGGCCGATCGCCGCCGGCCAGGTCTCCGACCTGCTCAGTGACAAGATCGAGGCGGAGGACGGCAACCTCTTCGCCGTCGTCGAACCGGAGGAGTGCGCGGGGGTGGCGCGGGAGGCGCATGCGCCGTTCATCATGGACCACAAGCCGGCCGCCCACGACGGCGGTCACTGGCATGAATCCACCAAGGGCGGAACCGTGTACGTCGAGGAGATCGTCGGCGTCTACCCCACCGAGTTCGATCCGCAGCAGGCGCTGGCGGACGCCCAGCGAACCCTCGACGAGTGCCGCGGACGCCCGCTGATAATCACGTCGCTCGACAACCAGACCAACGAGATGCACCTCGATCCGCCGGTGGCCTCGGATTCGCCCGAGATCCTGCTGTGGTCGTTCCGTCGCAGCGACTGGGTGTGCGAGAACGCGCTCGTCGCCGCCCACAACGCCGCGATCGAGATCACGACGTGCAGCGCCCGCGGGGGCCATCCGATCGAAGACCTCGCCGACGAGGCGCTGGACCGCATCAACAAGCTGGCCAACAACGCGCTGTGACGATCTACAGCCCGGCGAACTGCTCCCTGACCTGTTCGGCGGTCAGCCCGTAGTCGGCGAGCGAGTAGGTGTGCCGCGGCGCGCGCGGACCCTCGCGGCTCTGGTCGTGGCTGCGCCGCATCGCGGCCCGCGCCTCGTCGGTGAACTCGATGCCGAAGTGGCGGTAGATGTTCTCGACCGCCGAGATCGGGTCCTTGACGAACTCGAAATAGTCCAGATCGTAGAACTGGTCCGGATTATGTTGCGCGCGAACCTCGTTGAAGCGCCGCAAGCCCCGCGACCAGGTCTCCATCGAATCGCGGCCGATCACCTCGCCGACGAAGGTGTTCGACCACCCCGCCGTGGTGTGCGCGGCCAGCGAGCACATCGACGCCATGATCGTCTCGACCGGCCGGTGGCACTGGATGACCAGGGCGTCCGGGTAGACCTGCAGCAGCGCGTCGAGGGCGAACAGATGGCTGGGGTTCTTCAGCACCCACCGCTTCTCGGTGTCGTTCAGCCCGATCAGCTGCAGGTTGCGGCGGTGGCGCCGATACGGCTTGATCCAGTCCTGCTCGGCCAGCCACTGCGAGTAGGTCGGCAGGTGAGCCAAAGTCTCGTAGGACACCGAGTGCATCGACTGGCGCAGCAGCTGCCAGCACTCCTCCACCTCGTCGGCGGTCATGTAGTGCAGGCCGGTGTAGTCCGGGTTCTCTTCGTGCGCCTTCTTGAACCGTGCGTCAAGCTCGGCAAAAACCGGGTTCTGCGGCCAGGTTTCGCGTGGCGGACGGGGTTGCGGGAACTCGGCCAGCCACAGCTCCAGACCCTGATGGCGGGGGTCGGCGACCAGCAGCCGGTGCAGCGCGGTGGTACCGGTGCGCGGCAGGCCGGTCACGAAGATCGGCTGGCGGATCTCGACGTCGGCGTGCTGCGGGTGCTGTTTGAACGCCGCTTCCGAGACCGCGCGCGCCACCAGGGCGTTGCGCAGGAAGAACCGGTGCATCTTGCTGCCCAGCTCGGTGAGGTCGGCGTCGCGACGGAACGAGTCGAGCAGCACCGACAGCGCCTCGAGGTAGTTGTCGTCGTCGCTGCCGAAGTCATCGAGCCCGCACGCCTTGGTCGCCGAGGCGTGCAGATCCTCTACCGTGCCGACATCGGTACGCGGTGCCATCAGGCCTTGAACTCCCCACAGTTGACGTCCAGCGACTGCCCGGTGATTCCGCTGGACAGATCGCTGGCGAGAAACAGAATCGCCGACGCCACCTCGTCCTCGGTGGGCAACCGCTTGAGATCGGACGCGGCCGCGGTGGCGCGGTAGATCTCCTCGACGGTGGTGCCGTACTTCTTCGCCTGGTGGTTGAAGTAGCTCTCCAGTGTGCCGCCCCAGATGTATCCCGGCAGAACGGAATTCACCCTGATGCCTTGTTCGCCGAGCTCGCTGGCCAAGGACTGCGACATCGCCAGCAGCGCGGACTTGGCCATCTTGTACGCGCCGTACTTGGGCTGTGAATGCCGTATCACCATCGAGTTGACGTTGACCACCGACCCCTTCGCCGCCGCGAGCGCGGGGGTGAAGCCCTGGATCAGCCGCAGCGCCCCGAACACGGTGAGCTCGATCGCCTCCCGCATGTGCTCGTAGCTGGTCTCGGCCAGTGGTTTCATCGACGGCACCCGGAACGCGTTGTTGATCAGCACGTCCACCCGGCCGTAGCTGTCCATGGTCTGGCGGACCAGGTTGTTCACCTGCTGCTCGTCGGTGATGTCGGTGCCCACCGCCAACGCCCGGCGCCCCAGCGCGGTGATCTCGCCGGCCAGCGCCTCCAGGCGTTCGGCGGTGCGGGCGGCCAGCACCAGGTCCGCGCCGGCCTGCGCGCAGCGGCGGGCCAGCGTGGTGCCCAGCGCCGGACCCACGCCACTGATCACGACGACCTTGTCCTTGAGCAGTTGCCCGGTTGTCTCGACCACGGATGCGCCGTTCGCCATCAGCCCACCATCCTGTCGGCGATCTGCTTCTGGCGCAACGCGATCCGCGCCCGCCATTCCGACTCGGAAATCTTGTTCTGCTCGTAGTAGGGCAGCTTGTCGGGCACCTGCGCGATGTCGACCACCTCGACGGTCGGCCCGTCCGCCTCGGTCAGGGCACGGGACAGCCGCTGCCAGCGGAACTGCAGATAACCCTTGCGGTGGCCCAGCGTCTCACACCAGTTGGTGACGCCCGGGTTGGCGTCGGAGACGACGATGCGGATCTTGCCGTCCGGATCGGCCTGCGCCTGAGTGCCGTTCAGCGAGGTCTGGTGGTTGATGTAGTCCAGCGAGATGTACCAGAGGCTGCCCAGCTGAAAGCCCATGTACGGGGCGTCGGGCACCGGCACCGTGATGATCATCGCCTGGTCGGGTTCGAGCTCGTAGTGGCCCACCGACGAGTACTGGGTGGCCAGACCACCCGGGGTGAGCCGCGGCGGAACCATCGTGTTGACCGGCAGCGTGTTGTAGAACCACTGCGGGAACTGCAGCCAGGTCTTGACCCGCTGCACCAGTTGTCTGCCGGCGACGGCGTAGCGCTTCTCGATGGTCTCCCGGGTCAGCGGCGGCGGCGCGGTGCCGATGGTGTCGGTCCGCGCGATGCTGATGGTGCCGCGCTGCGCCGACCAGTCGTTGTAGACCTCGCGAATCACCAACTGCGACGGGCTGTTCGGGGTGAACCGCCATTCGAACGTGCCGTCGGGCGCGATGTCGAGTTCGCGGTCGTCGAACGCCGCCTGGCTGGGCGGGACGTTATCGTCGGTGTATTCGCCGCCGAGCAGCTGGAAGCTCAGGTCGGTGGTGGTGCCGCGTTTCCCGGTGACGACGTATTCGTGGCCGGGCAGCACCCGGGTGCCGAAGTACAGGGTGTCCGGGTTGTCGAGGCCCATCTTGGTGAACGGCCCGGTGCCGGTGTGCAGGAACGGGTGATCGCGTTCGTAGTCGAAGGCCAGGTGGATGCAGGCGGACACGCAGCCGGCGAGATACTGCAGGCCCTCCAGCAGGTCGGCTTCGGATTCGATGAACGGCGCCTCGGCGACCAGCCGTTCCGCCTCGGCGATCGCGTCGATCAGGGGCTGCGAGTACACGCCCCCGAAACTAGAACGCGTTCTAGCAGTAGTCAATATCTCGACCGACTCGGTACATATTTGAACCGAAGGCTATGCTGCGAGGGTGGCCTCCGACAGCGCCGGGCGGGCCTCCCCGCCCACCGACCGGGTGGTGCGTGTGCTCGATTTCCTGGCCGCGCACCCGCGCGACCGCTTCGGGCTGTCCGAGCTGGCCCGCCGGGTCGGGCTGAGCAAACCCACCTGCCTCGGCATCGTCACCTCGCTCGCCGAGGCCGGCTATCTGGTGCGCGATCCGGTCGACAAGACCTACCGGCTGGGACCGTCGCTGATCACGCTGGGCCATCGCGCCCAGGAGGCGTTGCGGGTCAGTCCGGCCGCCCGTGAACAGTTGCGCCGGCTGTCCGCCCGGTTCCGGGCCACCGTGGCGCTGAGCGGCGTCGTCGGTGATCGCATCACCGTCCTGGATCTGGTCGCCCCGCCCGGCGCCCACCCGGGGGTGGAGGTGGGCCAGAGCTATCCGTTCGCACCCCCGGTCGGTCTGATGTTCGTGCTGTGGGACGACGAGGCCACCCGCGAATGGCTGGCCCGCCGCCCCACGATCCCGCTGCGCACGGATTCGGCTCGGCTGCGGCGGGTGATCGCCCGCTGCCGCACCGACGGCTACCTGGTCGAGCGGCTCACCCCGGCGGGCCGGCGGCTCTACGCGTTGATGGCGGGCATGTCGGCGGACCTGCCCGACGAACTGCGCGCGCTGCTGGGCGAGCTGGTGTCCGACATCGGCGAGCGGGTCTACCTGCGCGACGAGAACGGCGCCGGGCCGTTCGACATCAGCGTGATCTCCGCCCCGGTCTTCGATCATTACGGCAGGCAGGTCATGGTGGCCTCGATGCATGTCGGAACGACGTTGACCGACGACGAGATCAGCGAGCGCGCCGATGCCGTGGTGGCCACCGCGGACGCGGTGACCGGCCAGCTCGGCGGCGTCAAACCACAGTGAGGCCGCTACCGGGTCTCGATCGTGTGGGCCTCGGTCGATGCCACGGCGACGGGCGGCGGCGCCGGGTCCGCTCCGGCGGGTTGCGCGTCGGCCATCGGGCCGGTCACGACGGCGGCCCCGAAGGCGAGCAGTCCGCCGGCGAGCATGCCGTACAACCCGCGACGCACGGTCGTTTCGGACAGCGACATCGTTCACTCCTTCGGCTGGGGGGCTGGGAGCCCGCTTGGCCGAAGGCGTAGCCACGACACCGGGGTTGCTAAACACCGCCCAGTTCAGGACCGGTGTCGCCGGTCAGAGCAGCGACGGCAGCGGGCTGATCGGGACCTCGACCTCGACCGGGATGACCGCGCCGTACTTGTCGGTCACGTAGATCACGAAGGTGTCGGTCTTGTCGGCGGCGGTGGCGGTGTCGGAACCGGCCTTCTTCCGTGCCGCGGTGGTCGGGGTGTAGGTGAACGTGCCGTTGCGCGAGACCGTCACCCGACCCTTCGCCGTCCGGGTCGATCCCGAGTAGGTGAGGCTGTCGTTGTCCGGATCGGTCGCGATCACCGAACCCTTCACCACACCGGTGCTCGACGGGCTGCCCACCTCGGGGGTGGCGGACCCCGGAGCGGAGTTGCTCGGCGCGACGGTGACCGGCACCGTCACGGTCCTGGCGCCCCCGTAGCCGTCGTCGACCCTCACGGTGAACTTGTCGACGACCTTGGTCCGGCTCAGACGCGCCGCATCACGCGCCGCGGCCGTCGGGGTGTAGGTGAAGGTCCCGTCCGGGTTGACGGTCACCGCCCCCTTCGCGGGCTGGGTGACGACGGTGTAGGTAGGCGCGTCGCCGTCGGCATCGGTGACGTCGATCCTGCCGGTGACCGTGCCGCCGACCGGATCGGGTTTGTCGACCTTCGCCTTGGCGGTCGGCGCGGAGTTCTTCGGCACCACCGGCACCGTCACGGTCTCGGTCGACACGCCGCCGTAGGCGTCGGTGACCGTGATGGTGATGGTGGCCTCCTTGTCGGCGGGGCTCGCCGTCGAGGCCGCGGCGGCGTGCCGGGCGGCCGCGGTGGGGGTGAACGTGTACGCGCCGGTGCTGGAGATCTTCACCGTGCCCTTCTCCGGCGGCACCGTCGCGGCGTAGCTGATCTTGTCCTTCTCGGCGTCGGTGGCGGTCACCTTCCCGCCGACCGTTCCGGTCCAGGTGCTCACCCGTTGCGCGCCGCTCACGGTGATCACCGGGTCGGTGTTCGGCAGGCTGGGATTGAGCCGCAGCACGATCGCCTTGCCGTTGTGGTCGCCGGTGGTCTGGGTGGCGGTGTCGACGGCATTGTCCAGATCGACATCGTCGAGCCGCACCGCAGCGCCGCTGGCCACCAGTCGGTCTGCCAGCGCTTGCTGGGCCTGATCGAAGGAGTGGTACCCGTGCAGGGCGTTCTGGGTGCTGAAGGCCCCGGTCCACACGTAGCCCGAGCCGTCCGGCAGCGGCGCCGGGCCGAACAGCCGCCCGTGGCTGTTGGGACTGCCGTGGTCGTCGTAGGCCTGCAGCAGGCCGCTCGGCTGCTGCCCGTACACCTTGCCGTCGATCAGACCCCGGTAGCCGGAGCTGTGCGGGGCGCTGGCCGGGAAGCCCGACCTGCTCAACGCGGCGTTCACCCGCCGGGCGGATTCCTCGGGGCTGGACGAGTACTCGTCGATGATGATGACGTTGACCGGCTCGACGAGGGATCGGCCCTGGTACTTCGAGCCGCCCCAGTCCGCCACCTGGCCCGAGGATTTCAGCATCCACTTGCCGATCTCCCCGTACTGGGTGGACGCCGTGTCGCCGGGCTGCGGCGTCACGATTGTCGCGGCGGCAGCGGTGGTCAGCCCGAACAGCCCCGACGGCTCGGTCGCCACCAGGCTCCACGACGAAACACCGTTGATCGTCGAAATACCCTCTGCCAGACTGCTTTCCAGCTCACGGCGCACGAAATGCAGCAGACCGATCGCCAACGCCATCGGGGCGGGAGGGACGTCACCGGTGCCGGCATCGAACGATGGCGTCAGCCCGGCCGCCACCAACAGTCGCGACACCGCGGTGACCACCCGGCGCGCCGCGGGCGCGGTCCGGCTCGCCGTTGTCGAGCCCGTCGTGACGGACGACGACTCGATGACCGGCGCGCTGTTGCTCGCCGGCCCGGCGAGCTGCTGAGCAAGACCGGTTTCCGCGATGGTCTTCACCACAACCGTGGTCGCGGTCAGCGGGGTGACGGCCGCCGGGGCCGACGTGATCCGGTGCGGTGCGACGCGCGCGGTGGGTGCGGAATCGGCTCCGGCCGTCGACACCGCGCCCGGCCACCGGCCCGGGCCTTCGGCTCCCCCAGTTCTCCGGTGGCGGCGTTCACCCGCTGTCACCGACGGTTCGCCGGTGGCCGGGGCGGCGAACGGCTTGCGCCGCACGGGTTCGGTGTCCTTCGTGGCGCTCCCCGGATTCTCGGTGGTCTCGCCGGCGGTGCCCGCACGGGTCGACGTATCGGACTGCGCGCCGCGGCGCACCACCGGCCGGTACCGGACCAACCCGTTGCTCTGGGAGAACTTCCGCCCGTGCGGTCGCCGGGCCGCGGCGGTGGAGTCGCCGGTCCCGGTGGTCTCACCGGTCGCCGTGTCACCGGGCTTCGGGTCGCCGGACGGCGCGGTGCCGGCTCCCGGACCGGACAGGCCGGTTCTCGACGTGTCGGACGGACTGCCCGCCGAGTGGGTGTCCGCGCTTCCGGCATCGGAATCGTCGGCGTACGCGATGGGCCCCCCGCCGGCCACCACCGACCCGACCCCGAGTGCGAAAGCCAGTGCCCCGACCCGCCCGATATACCGTGCCGACCCGCTCCTGGCGGAGCGTTGTGCCCGATGTCTGCCCATGGTGGCGCCCCCCGCGGTCTCGACCCGCGCGCACCGGTATCGCCCGCGAGCTGGCTAATGATTCGGTTACAGCAGCCTAAGCCAGATGCCGATTCCCGCAAAGTTTTCTCTCGTCGACCCCGTGCGCCGGGCGAAAGCGCGGGGCGGGTGCCGTGGCCGGAGTCGAGGTCGGACGGTCCCGGCGTCAGAAGTTGCTGCAGGTGTCGAACATCGTCTGCAACGTGCCGAGGTACGGCTGGTTGGCGGGATGACTCACGATCGCCGCCGCCATCTGCCGGCGCACATTCGGCGGGGCCGCGACGAACTGCTGCAGCGCCGACTGCATCTGCGGCGACGCGTTCAGCGCCGAACCCGCCGCCGGGTCGTGCGCAGTGAGCGCCGCAGCCAGCTGCGGATAGGTGCACGTGGTGTCGACCGCGGAATCGAGATTGGGTTGGGCGAACGCGATTCCGCTTCCGACGGTCGAAGCGATCGCCATTCCGCCGACGACGGTGCATATCCTGCGCACTAACGGTTTCATGTCGTCTCCTCCCCGGGTGGCCCGAACTCTACCCCGGCGTTTGCGACCTTCTCCGGCAATTCGGCAAAACCATTCGACGAATTCAAAATGCGTTTCATCACCAGTTTCGTTACCAGTTTCGTTGCCGGTTGCAGCCGGTTTCCTTTCCCGTTTCATTGCCATCGGAACCGTATTGCCGCGCCCACCGCACGCGGCCGGCCGTGGCGCCCAAAAAAGCGAGCTCAACGACGTCTCTCACTTCGCCGCCGCGGCGGACACGCCGCCGGGCCCCGTTACCGGTCACCGCGGGAGCAAACTCGCACCATGCGGCATACACCGCACGACCCCGCGGTGTCGACGCGCATTTATCTACGCGCGCGACAATCGGCGCGAAGTAGTTGAAATCGGCGCTATCCGGTCGGCGAATATCCGAATTCACAGACAGCCGTCGGCGGTGAAATTACGGTTGCTTTCAGGGGTACCGAAATCAGGACGGCGCGTCGATCGCGTGCCACCGCATCGGTGGTGTGTGCCGCGTTCGCCTGCGGGAGGAGGGCAATCGTGATCATCGGTGCGTTCCGGACCGGGTTCCGGCTCCCGCCGCGGCGGTGCGTGCGACGTCGCGTCCGCCGGGTCCGCGTCTCGCCGGCCCGCACCTGACGGCTGGAGCGAATCGGCGATGTGGGGTCCATTGGCGGCGCTGGCACTGTTGACGACGATCAATCCGGTCCGTCTCAGCCTGATCCTGCTGGTGTTGTCCCGCCCCCGCCCCATGCAGAACCTGCTGGCGTACTGGTTGGGCGCGCTCGCGGTGGGGCTGGTCAGCCTGCTCGTTCCCCTGGTGGTGCTGCACACCGCCCCGGCATCGGCGGAGTTCGCCCGCGGTTTCGCCGAACCGGCCGCCAACCCCGCCCTCCAGCGTGGGGTGATCGGCACCGGTGTGGTGCTGCTGGTGCTCGCCGCCGTGCTGCTCACGCTGGCCGCGCTACGCACACCGCGCCGCGATGCGGTGGCCGTCGGCGGCGCGGGCGGCGCCCACCCGACCGTGGTCGACGGCTCGTCGGTACCGCCGTTCCTGCGGCGCCTGCTGAACCCCGACCCCGGTCCGCCGAACGGCGGCGACGCCGCACCACGACGGCGTCTTCTCCGGCTCCGCGACGCCTGGCGCGAGGGTTCGCCGTGGATCGGTTTCCTCATCGGTGTCGTGTTCCTGCCCCCGCTCGACGGCATCTTCTTCGCCCTCGGCATCGTCGTCGCCTCCGGCGCTCCCACCCAGACCCAGTTCGCCGCGCTCGTGGTGTTCGTCCTCGGTGTGCTCGCCGTCGAGGAGATCATCCTGGCGATCAACCAGTTCGCCCCGGCGCGAACGCAGTCCGCACTGCACCGGATCCACGATTGGGCTCGCGCCCATCACCAGAAGTTCGCCGCGGCGATCCTGACGGTGGTCGGGGTCGCTCTGATCGTCCGTGGCATGGGAGGGCTCTGAGGGGATCCATGAACATCTTCGTCAAATCGGTGGCCGCCCACCTGCAAGGTGTCGCGATGACCGGGCTGGTGCTGTTCCTCGCCGCCGGAACGGTGAACTACTGGCAGGCCTGGACCTACCTGGCGGTCATCGCCGCCGTCGGGGTGCTGACGAGCATCTGGTTTCTGCGCACCGACCCCGAGGTGCTGCGGCGGCGGCTGCCCGCCGCCGAGTCGCGGCGCAGCCAGAAGCTGGTTGTCGCAGCGTCATTCGCCTTGTGGGGCGGTCTGCTGGCGGTCAGCGGTCTCGATCACCGGTTCGGCTGGTCGGAGGTGCCCACGGCGCTGTGCGTGGCCGGAAGCGTCCTGATGGCGGTCCAGATGGGACTGGTCGCGCTGGTGTTGACCCAGAACAGTCACGCCAAGGTCACCGTCGGAGTGGACGAGGACCAGCCCATCATCACGACCGGCATGTACGCGGTGATCCGGCATCCGATGTACGCGTGCACCGCGCTGCAGACGGTCGCGACACCGATCGCCCTGGGTTCGTACTGGGCGCTCGCCGTCGCCGTTCCCATCGGGGCGGTGCTGGTGACCAGGATCCTCGACGAGGAGGAGCTGCTGTGCACCGAACTGCCCGGATACGCCGACTACGCGCAGCGGGTTCGGCACCGGTTGGTTCCGGGAATCTGGTGAATCACTCCCACAGGCGCGTAAGCCGGTCGCCGTAGCGCCGCAACGACGCCTCGGTGAACATCTCGTAGTGTGTGCAGTCGACCGAATGCGCGGCGATGCGCCCGGTCACATGCGGTCGCCAGCTGCGCAGATGCGAGCGGTGAGCCATGCGGTCGCGCATCGCGCGCCAGCGCCGTCCGATCCGGCGGTCCTTGCCGTGTCGCGCCGCGAGGAACACCACGGCATCGCCGTCGAACACCGGGGGTTCGTGGTCGAGCAGGCGGAGCTGGTTGGCGGTGAGGCTCTTCACCATGAACTCCACCAGCGCCTTCGGCGGCAGGACGAACTCGCCGGCACCGCTCTGCGTGAGCAGCCGCTCGACGCGCCGGTAGGTGAGCGGACGTTGGTGGTTGGGGATGGGAATACGGTTGGTGCCCAACAGATATTCCAGCACCAGTCCTTCGGCGAGGGCATGGTTCTTGGCGACCGTCCGGTAGGAGCCCCGCCGCAGCGGACCCACCTTGTTGACGTTGAGCGCGGCGTCCATGAGAACAAGCCGGTCGACTCGACGGCCACGGCGCTGGAGTTCCACGGCGAGCTCATGGGCGACAACGCCGCCGAACGACCAGCCGAGGATGCGGCAGGGGCCCTCGGGATGCAGCGCTTCGACCCGGTCGGCGTAGTGTTCGGCCATCTGGCGGATCGAACCGGGCTCGGCCCCGTCCGACACCTGGTTGATGCCCAGGATCGGTCCGTCGACGTAGTCGGCGAGGGCGCGGTAGGACCAGCTCAGCCCGAACCCGTCGTGAACGCAGAACAGCGGGATCCCCTCGCCCGGTTTCAACACGTCGACCGGCAGCACCTCCCGCTCGCTGTCGGCGCTGCCCACCTGTTGACACAATGCGGAAACCGTTGGTGCGTCGAACATCACCCGGACCGCCAGGCGCGTGTTCAGCGCCTTGTTGAGCATGGCGATCGCCCGCATCGCCGACAACGAGTCGCCACCGAGGTCGAAGAACGAGTCGTCGACGCCCACCCGCTCGAGATCGAGCACATCGGCGAAGACACCGGCCACGATCCGCTCGGTGGGGGTGCTCGGGGCCCGGTAGGCGCGGCTGCCGTATTCGGGAACCGGTAACGCCTTGGTGTCGAGTTTTCCGTTGACCGTGCGCGGCAGCGAATCGACCACCACGAGGGCGGCCGGCACCATGTACGCCGGCAGCCGCTGGGCGAGGGTTTCGCGGATCCGCTCGGTGTCGGCCGCCCCCGGCCCGGTCTCGGTGAGATAGCCGACGATGCGCTTGTCGCCGGGCCGGTCCTCGCGGACGACCACCGCGGCCTGGGCCACACCGTCGGCGGCCGCCAGCGCGGTTCGTATCTCGCCCAGTTCGATTCGGTAGCCGCGGATCTTGACCTGTTCGTCGACCCGGCCCAGGTAGTGCAGCTGCTTGTCGGTGCCCCACCGCACCAGATCTCCGGTGCGGTACATCCGCGTGCCGCGCGGCCCGGGGCCGAACGGACACGCGACGAACCGCGAAGCGGTCAGCCCGGGCCGGCCGAGATATCCCACCCCCACGCCCCGGCCGGCGACGTAGAGCTCGCCGACGACCCCCACGGGCACCGGTTGCAGCCACTGGTCCAGCACGAACAGCGCGGTGGTCGGCACCGCGCCGCCGATCGGGATCACGCTGCCGCCGGGGCACAGCGGGGCGGTCATCGACGCGTAGACCGTGGCCTCCGTCGGCCCGTAGGCGTTGATCACCACCCGGCCGTTCGCCCAGCGGTCCACCACATCGGTCGAGCAGGCCTCACCGCCGAGCAGCAGCGCGGTGTGCTCCAGCCCGTCGGGCGACAGCGTGGCCACCGCCGACGGGGTCTGGGTCAGCACGTTGACCCGCTCGGCGGTCAGCAGGGCGTGGAAGTCGTCCGGCGACGCCGCCACCTCTTCGGGGACGACCACCAGTCGACCGCCGGTCAGCAGGGCGGCCCAGATCTCCCACACCGAGAAGTCGAAGGCATAGGAATGACATTGCGTCCACGCCTGTTCCGTGGACAGTCCGACGGGCAGTCCGACGGGCATCGACGCGGCCAGGTGGGCCAGGTTGCGATGGCTGATCAGCACCCCCTTGGGAGTTCCGGTGGTTCCCGACGTGTAGATCACGTACGCGATGTCGCCCGGGGAAGGTTCGGGCGACGGGGTGGGGGGCGCGGCGGCGATGCGCGGGTCGTCGATGTCGACGACCGTGAGGTCGTACGCCTCGAGACGCGGGCGGTGACGTCCGGAGACGACCGCGACCCGCGGTGCGGCATCGTCGATCACGAACCGCACCCGGGTGTCGGGCAGGGCGGGGTCGACGGCCAGGTAGGCCGCTCCCGCCTTCAACGTCGCCAGCATCGCGACGATCGCCTCCGGGCAACGGTTGAACAGCAGTAGCACACACTGCCCCGGACCGGCCCCGGCTCGGGTCAGCACGTGTGCCAGCCGGTCGGACGCGTCGTCGAGCTCTCGGTAGGTGATCGACCGGCCGGCACCGGTTACGGCGGTCGCGTCCGGTGCCCGCCGAACCTGCTGTGCGAACAACGCGGTGACGGGGAGTTCGAACTCCGGTTCCGCCAGAATCCCCCGATTGGCCAGGCGATCCAGTTCGATCCGCTCGCCGGGACCGATGATGTCGACGGCGGCCAGGCGACGGTCCGGTTCGGCGATCAGGGCCTCGACCAGCAGCCGCAGCCGCTCGACCAAACCCTCGATGGTGGCGGCGTCGAAGACGTCGGTGCGGAACTCGACCATGCCCCCGATCCCGGCCGGCGCCCCGGACCCGGTGCGGCGTTCCTGCAGTGAGAACGCCAGATCCATTCGGGCCGAATGAGTATCGGTTGTCAACGGGCTGATCGTGACGTCGTTGAAAGCCGATGCGGCGGCGTCGTCGCGGTCGGTCACCACGAAGTTCTGCCAGCCGAAGATGACCTGGATCAGCGGATGGTGGGTGAGGCTCCGGCTCGGGTTGAGCCGGTCCACCAGGACCTCGAAGGGCACATCCTGGTTCTCGTAGGCGGCTATGCTGCGCCGGCGGACCTGCGAGATCACCTCGGCCATGGTGGGATTGCCGGTCAGATCCACCCGCAGCACCAGGGTGTTGACGAAGAATCCGACCAGATCGTCGAGCGCCGGGTCACGCCGCCCCGCGATCGGGAATCCCACCGCCACATCGCTGCTGCCGCTGAGTTTCGCCAGCAGCACGGCGAGCGCCGCCTGGATCACCATGAAACCGGTCGCGTCGTGTCGCCGGGCGACGTCGGTGAGCCGTTGCTGGAGTTCGGCGGGCCAGTCCACGGTCACGCTGGCGCCGCGATTGTCGGCCACCGGCGGATACGGACGGTCCGTGGGCAGCTCGAGCCGTTCCGGCAGCCCGGCGAGAGCCTCTTCCCAGTAGGCCAGTTGGCCCGAGATCACGCTGTCGGGGTCGGACAGGTCACCGAGATAATCCCGTTGCCACAGAGTGTAATCCGCGTACTGCACCGGCAGCGGGGTCCAGTCCGGTTCCCGGCCCGCACAGCGACTCGAGTAGGCGACCCCGATGTCGCGTAACAACGGCGCGATGGAGGAACCGTCTGCGGCGATGTGGTGGACGACCACCACCATGACGTGTTCGAGGGGGCCGAGGCGCAGCAGCTTCGCCCGCAGCGGTGCCTCGGTGGACAGGTCGAAGCAGTAGCCGACCTCGGCGCCGATGACGGCGGCCGAATGTTCCGGGCTCCAGCCCTCGGCGTCGATGACCTGCCACCCGATGTCGACCTCGTCGGCCGCCAGCACGACCTGGTGGGGTACCCCGTCATCGGCCGGGAACACGGTGCGCAGGCTCTCGTGACGCGCTACCACGTCGGCCAGCGCCGCTCCCATCGCGGCCGGGTCGAGCGGTCCGCTGATTCGGTAGGCCGCCGGCATGTTGTACACCGGTGACGGGCCCTGCAATTGGGTCAGGAACCACAGCCGCTGCTGCGCATAGGACAACGGGACGACCGGCGGGCGGTCGTAGCGAAGCAACGGCGGGCCCACCTGTCCACGCCCCTCGGTGTCGACCCATGCGGCCAGCGCGACGACGGTGGGCGCGTCGAAGAGGATCCGGATCGGGACGTCGACGCCGAGTTCGGTGCGGATGCGGGCCAGCAGCCGGGTCGCCGACAGCGAATGACCGCCTAGATCGAAGAAGCTGTCGTCGATGCCGACGCGGGCGATCCCGAGGATGTCGCCGTACATGCCGGCCAGCGACCGCTCGGTGTCGTTGCGCGGAGCCCGGTAGGCGACGCCGGTGCTGACCTCGGGATCGGGCAGGCCGCGGTGGTCGACCTTGCCGTTGACCGTCAACGGGAATTCGTCGAGCACCATGATCGTCGTCGGCACCATGTAGTCGGGCAGCTTGTCCTTCACCCAATCGCGCAGATCGCCGACGCGTTCGACGGCCGCCGGGTCGTTGACGTACTGCGCGAGCGATCCGACCGGCCCGGCGGGCAGGTACACGCCCGACAGTGCCGGCGCCGGTCCGCGGTCCGCCCGGGTGAACAGCACGTCCATCAGGCCCGCGGCCGGCGACCAGGTGACGATGGTGGCGTAGCCGAGCTCGCGACCCAGCTGATCACATTCGCACGGCAGCAGGGCATCGGATCTGTCGGTGCGGGAGCGGATCTCGCCAAGGGTCAGTCGGGCCTCCGGATTCGCCAGGGCCTGTGCGATCGCGAGCTCGGGCGCCACGCCCGCGTTCGGCACGCCGGTGATGCGCACCTCTCGCCGCGACTGGGACCGCAGGAATTCCCGCAGCGCCGCCGGATCGCCGAACCTCTCCCAGGGTTCGGCGGGCAGGTCGGCCATCGATCGCGCGGCGACGGGGGTCTTGCGGAGCACGACGTCGTAGCGGTAACGGCTGAGTTCGTTGACCGCCCGCAGGTGTTTGAGCCGCACCTCGGCGGTGGCGATCTCGGGCAGCTGCCGGGAGAGCCCGACGAAGAACTCGGGGGCGATCAGCAGTTCCTGCTCGGCGAGCAGTTCGCGGCGTACCCGTTCGGCGACGGCCGCGGCGTCCTCGTCGTCCGGGGTGTCGGCGCACACCACGCCGGTGGTGAAGGCGCGCAACAGCGCCAGGTTGCGCACATCCCCGATGAACAGTGCGCCGCCCGGGGCCAGCGCCCGCATCGCCACGGTCAGCACGTCCAGCAGATATCCGGCGCTCGGGAAGTACTGGATGATCGAGTTGAGCACCACGACGTCGAAACGGCCCGGCGGCAGCCCGTCGGCGGCGTCGGCCGGTTGCGCCCGCAACCGCACCCGGTCCCCCCACGGCTGCTCGGCGACCGCGGACCGCAGCGTGTCGATCGTCTCCGCGGAGAAGTCGGTCCCCCAGTACTCGGCGCACCGCGGCGCGATGTGCGCGAGCAGCAGGCCCGACCCGACACCGATCTCCAGGACGCGGTGTGGCGCGAGGGCGAGGATGCGGTCGACGGTCTCGTCGCGCCATTCCCGCATCTCGGCCAACGGGATCGGCTCACCGGTGTAGCTGCTGGTCCAGCCGCCGAAGTCCTCGCCGAGCTCCGCCGTCGCGGTCGCCGGCTGCTCCGAGTACAGGCCGCCGAAGACCCGTTGCCACTGTTGGACCAGCCGGGCTTCCCGCTCGGGTTCGCGAACCAGCGTCTGTTCGCGGTCCAGGACGACGTAGCCGGCCAGGTGCCGGTCGGTGGAATCGTGGCCGGTCCCGGCCGATCCGGCGGCGCTGCGGGCGACGGTCACCGCCTGGGCGACCCGTGGATGCTCCATCAGGGTCGCGGTGATCTCGCCGAGTTCGATGCGGTAGCCGCGGATCTTGACCTGGTCGTCGGCGCGGCCGAGGTAGTGCAGCTGCCCGTCGGCGCTCCAGCGCACCAGGTCCCCGGTGCGGTACATGCGCCGGCCCGGCCCGCCGAACGGGCAGGCCACGAACCGTGCGGCCGCCAGACCCGGGCGGCCGACGTAGCCGAACGCCACCCCCGCCCCGCCGACATACAGTTCGCCGACCACTCCCGGCGGCACCGGGCGCAGGTAACGGTCCAGCACGAAAAAGCCCAGATGCGCCAACGAGACACCGATGGGGCTGGCACCGTCGTCGAGATCGGCGTCGACGATTTCGCGGATGGAGGCGTGCACCGTCGTCTCGGTGATCCCGTACATGTTGATCAGCCGCGGCGATCCCAGTGGGTGCCGCCGCACCCACGGGCGCAGCCGCTGCGGCTCCAGCGCCTCGCCGCCGAACACCACCGTCGCCAGCCGCAGCCGCGCCTCCGCCTCCGGGTGCATCCCCTCGGCGGTCTGCAGCGCATAGAACGCCGACGGAGTCTGGCTCAGCACGGTGACCTGTTCGTCGGCCAGCACCGTCAGCAGGTCCGTCGCCGACCGCGCGACCGCGTCCGGGACGACGACCAGCCGGCCGCCGTACAGCAGCGCGCCCCACATCTCCCACACCGAGAAGTCGAACGCCAGCGAGTGGGTCAGCGACCACACCTGTTCGGCGAACTCGATCTCGGCGGCCAGCGTCTCCATCAGCCGGGTGACGTTCGCGTGCGCTACCGCCACCCCCTTGGGTCTGCCGGTGGTGCCGGACGTGTAGATGATGTAGGCGAGATCCCCTGCGGCCGGCGGCGGCAACGGATCCGAGGGCTGTGCGGGCAGGCGCGGATCATCGATATCGACGACGGCCATGTCGAAGGCGGCGAACCGCTGCGTGAACTCCGCGGTGGTCACCGCGGCGATCGGCGCCGCGTCGTCCAGCACGAACCGAACCCGCGAATCCGGATGGGCCGGGTCCAGCGGCACGTAGGCGGCCCCGGTCTTGAGTACCGCCAGGATCGCGGTGATCGCCCGCTCCGAGCGCGGCAACAGCAGCGCCACCCGCTGTCCCGGGCCGGCCCCCTGCTCGATCAGCAGGTGCGCCAACCGGTTCGACGCGTCGTCGAGCTCTCGGTACGTCAACGACCGGCCCGAGCACGTCACCGCCGGCGCATCCGGGCGGAGCGCCACCCGGGCGGCGAACAGCTGCGGGATCGAGGACTGCGCCGCCGGAGCGGTCAGCGCGCGGAACCGGCCGAGCTCGGCGATCCGAAGATGTTCGGCCGGGTCGAGCACATCCACCGATGACACCCGGGCTCCGGTGTCGGTGGTGACCGCGGCCAGCACGCGCTCCAGGCGCGACAGCAGTGCGGTGATGGTGTGGGTGTCGAAGACGTCGGTGCGGAACTCGACCGAACCCCGGATGCCCGCCTCCGCACCGGACTCGGTCCACTGCTCCCGCAGGAACAGCAGCAGATCCATTCGTGCGGTTGAGGTTTCCGCCGCCAACGGCGTCGCCTCCAGATCACCGAGCCGCAGTGCGGCCGCGGGATTGTCATCGAGGCCCGGGAAGTTCTGCCAGGCGAACATGATCTGGACGATCGGGTGATGGCTCAGGCTGCGGCGCGGGTTGACCCGCTCGACGAGCACCTCGAACGGAACGTCCTGGTGTTCGAACGCTTCCAGGCTGCGCTGCCGCACTCGTGCCAGCAGCTGCGACACCGTCGGATCACCGGACAGGTCGACCCGCAGCACCAGGGTGTTGACGAAGAAGCCGACCAGCTCGTCGAGTGCCGGATCGCGCCGTCCCGCGATGGGGAATCCCACCGCGATGTCGTCGGATCCGCTCAGCGCCGACAACACGATCGACAGCGCGGCCTGCACCACCATGAAGCTGCTGACGTTGTGTTCCCGGGCGACCGCGTTGATCCGGTGCTGCAGGTGCGCCGGCCAGTCCACCCGCAGCGTGGCGCCTCGGTAGTCGGCGACCGCGGGGTAGGGCCGATCGGTGGGCAGCTCGATACGTTCCGGCAGACCGGCCAGGGTGCGTTCCCAGTAGGTGACCTGTTCGGCGATCGGACTCTGCGGATCGGTGAGGTCACCGAGATGTTCCCGCTGCCAGAGCGTGTAGTCCACGTACTGCACCGGCAACGGCGCCCAGTCGGGTTCGCGGCCCGCACTGCGGCAGGTGTAGGCCGTGCTCAGGTCACGGATCAGCGGCCCGACCGACCACCCGTCGGCGGCGATGTGATGCACGACCGCCACCAGGATGTGCTCGTCCGCACCGACTCGGAACAGGCGGGCCCGCAACGGGATTTCCACCGAGAGATCGAAGTTGTGGCAGATCTCGGCGTCGACCGCGCCGGCGAGCTGCTCCGGCGACCAGCCCCGTGCGTCGATGACCTGCCATCCGAACTCGGCCCGCTCGGTCGGCAGCACCACCTGCACCGGCACCCCGTCCGCCTCGGGGAACAGGGTGCGCAGCGATTCGTGGCGCTCCAGCAGATCCGAGAACGCCGCCCGCATCGCGTCGGCGTCGACCGTGCCGCTGATGCGATATGCGGTGGGCATGTTGTAGGTGGCTGCGTGGCCCTCGTACCGGTTGAGGAACCACATCCGGTTCTGGGCGAACGACAACGGAATTCGGTCCGGCCGTTCCCGCCGCCCCAGCGGCGGCAGCCCGCCCGATTCGGTGTCGATGCGCGGGGCCAACGCGGCGATGGTGGGCGCATCGAACACCGTACGCACCGTGATCGTGGTGTTCAGGGCGGAGTTGACGGCGGCGATGAGTCGCATCGCGGCCAGCGAGTCGCCGCCGAGGTCGAAGAACGAGTCGTCGATCCCGACCCGGTCCAGGCCCAGGATCTGCGCGTAGATGCCGGCCAGCACCTCCTCGACCGGGGTGCCCGGCGCCCGGTACTGGGCGCCGTCGAGGTAGTCCGGCACCGGCAGAGCCCGTTTGTCGAGTTTGCCGTTGACCGTCAGCGGCAGCGCGTCGATCGCCATGATCGCGGCCGGTACCATGTAGCCCGGCAGCCGCTCGGCCAGTTCGGCGCGCACCGTGGCCGGGTCCGCGTCACCGGTCACATATCCGACCAGGCGCTTGTCCCCGGGGCGGTCCTCGCGCACCACCACCGCGGCGTGTTCCACCCCACCGCACTGGGCGAGCACCGCCTGGATCTCACCCAGCTCGATGCGGTACCCGCGGATCTTGACCTGTTCGTCGGCGCGACCCAGGTACTGCAGCTGGCCGTCGGCGCCCCAGCGCACCAGATCCCCGGTGCGATACATGCGTTGCCCGGACGCGTAGGGGCAGGCCACGAACCGGGCCGCCGTCAACCCGGGCCGCTGCACATACCCGACCCCGACCCCGCGGCCGGCCACGTACAGCTCACCGACGACACCGGGCGGCACTTCCCGCAACCACCGATCCAGCACGAACAGCGCCGCGCCCGGCACCGCCCGGCCGATCGGCACAACGTCGTCCGGTCGCAGCGGATCGCTGAAGGCCACCCCCATGGTGGTCTCGGTCGGGCCGTAGCCGTTGATCATCACCCGGCCGGGTGCCCACCGTTCCACCACCTGGGGTGCGCAGGCTTCGCCGGCAACCACGAGGGCGATGCCGGGCAGCCGAGCCGGATCGAGTACGGCGGCCGCCGACGGGGTCTGGGTCAGCACCCCGCTGTGCCCGCCGTTCAGCTCGGCTGCCAGCAGCGCGGTGAACTCGTCGGGTGAGGCGACCACGGCCTCCGGTACCACCAGGATGCGGCCACCCCGCACGAGCGCGCTCCAGACCTCCCACGCCGAGACGTCGAAGGCCAGCGAATGACACAGCGCCCAGGTGCCGTCGGCGGGCAGGTTGGTATCCGCAGTCAGTAGCTGTGTGACGTTGTGGTGGGTGATGGCAACCCCTTTCGGGGCGCCGGTGGTGCCGGACGTGTAGATGACGTAGGCGATGTCGTCCGGGCCGGGTGTCGGCAGCGCGACGGTCGGGGTGTCGGCGGAGTCCTCGGCGACGTCGACGACCGGGGCGGCGGATCCGGCCAGCCGAGGCGCGAACGCGGCGGTGGTCACCACCGCCGCCGGCGCGGCGTCGGCGATCATGAAGGCGATGCGGTCGTCGGGATGCAGCGGGTCGAGCGGTAGGTAGGCCGCGCCGCACTTGAGCGCCGCGACCATGGTGACGACGGCCTCGGCGCAGCGTTCCATCAGCAACGCGACGCGGTCGCCCGGCCCGACCCCGGCGCGGATGAGGCGCCGCGCCAACCGCGTTGCCGTCTCATCGAGTTCCCGGTAGGTCAGGCAGCGGCCCGGCCCGGTCACCGCGACCGTGTCCGGTGTGCGCTCGACCGACTGCGCGAACAGGCCGAGCAGGGAGAGCCGCGGTTCGGGTTCGGTCAGCACCGCGCGGTTGCTCAACTCGGCGAGGCGGCTCCGTTCGTCCGGGTGGAACAGGTCGACCGCGGACATCCGGCGACCGGTGTCGGCGGTCATCATGACCAGGGCGCGCCGGACGCGGTCGACCAGGGTGGCCACGGTGGCGGCGTCGAACACGTCGGTGCGGAACTCGACCTTGCCGCCGATGCCGTCCGGCTGTCCGGACTCGTCGTGTCGCTCACCCAGCGAGAACAGCAGATCCATGCGGGCGGTCCGGGCCGCGACCGGTAACGCGGTCACCTTCGCATCGCCGAGCATCGCACCGTCGGGGCCCGTTCCGGCGAAGTTCTGCCACGTCAGCGACACCTGCACCAGCGGGTGGTGGCTGAGGGTGCGGGTGGGGTTGAGCCGGTCGACCAGGAGCTCGAACGGAACGTCCTGGTGCTCGAGGGCGGCCAGGCTG
>Ga0207867_1001160_pt1 | contig 21145 bp, 26 predicted proteins | sample HigsolmetaAR206D_FD_184838 | JGI IMG/M metagenome (GOLD analysis project Ga0207867, IMG submission 184838) | Ionic liquid and high solid enriched microbial communities from the Joint BioEnergy Institute, USA - AR20-6-D (SPAdes) (version 2) ...
GAGCAGGCCGACCGCTGGCTTGATATGGATGTCTGGGATGCCGGCGCGGTGCCGGTAGACCCGGAAGCACTCCGTGGCCGGCCGTGTTTCGCCGGTCTCGACCTGTCGAGCACCACGGACCTGACAGCATTCGTCGCGGTGTTTCCCGACGATGATGGTGGATACGATGTCCTCTGCCGGTTCTGGTGCCCGGCCGAGGGCATCCGCGAGCGCGCGCGTCGCGACCGGGTCCCGTACGACGTCTGGGCAGAGCAGGGCTACCTCACGCCGACCGAGGGGAATGTGGTGGATTACGACCACATCCGCGAGGAGATCCGCGAGTTTGCCGAGACGTACCAGGTCGTGGAGATCCCTTACGACCGCTGGAACGCGACCCAGCTCGTGACGCAGCTCATGAACGACGGCGCGACAATGGTCCCATTCGGCCAGGGGTTCGCCAGTATGGCCGCGCCGACGGCCGAGCTCGAACGGCTCATACGGGGTGGCAAGCTGCGGCACGGCGGGCACCCGATCCTCCGATGGATGGCAAGTAACGTCGCTGTTGAGCAGGATCCGGCCGGCAACCTGAAGCCATCCAAGCGGCGCTCCACCGAACGGATTGACGGGATCGTGGCACTCATTATGGCGATCGGCCGAGCCATGGTGCACCAGGTGCCAGGGGACGAGGAGTTACCGAGCGTATGGTGAATCGACGCAATCGCATCCAGTCACTGGTGACGCGCGAGCGCATCGACGCCGTGACGGAGCTGCTAGGGATGGCGTGTCTGGTGATCGCGGCCGCGCTGGTGACGCCGGCGCTGGGGTTCGCGGCCGCTGGCGTGGCGCTCATTCTGTGGGCAAACGTGCGATGACGGTATTTCGACGGTTGGCCGATCGACTGGCGAGTCCTGAAAACCCGCGTTATCCACTCACCGCGCCGGAGCTGGTGGCGTGGCTGGGGCAGGCGGGTGAGACCGATAGTGGGATCACCGTCTCTCCGGAACGCTCGGTGCAGGTGACGGCGGTTTACCGGGCGGTGTCGTTGATCGCCGGCGCCGCGGCCGCATTGCCGCTGAAGGTGTTCCGGTCGGGCCGGCGCTCGGAGGTGCGTGTCCCGCTGCTGGAGCGGCCGCATCCGGACCTGACCGACTTCGAGCTGTGGGAGTATGTCTACGTCTCGCTGCTCCTCTGGGGCAACGCGTACCTCGAGAAGCGACGTGACGGCCTCGGTCGGGTGGTTGAGCTCTGGCCGATCAACCCGGCGACGGTGACGGTGCGGCGCGGGGCACTGACCGAGGCCAACCCCTCGGGCAAGGAATTCGTTATCGGCGGCAAAACGCTTACGCCATACGACATCTTGCATATCCCTGGACTCTCCTACGATGGGCTGGTCGGGCTCTCCCCGATACAGGTGGCGCGGCAGGCGCTCGGGTTGAGCATCGCCGCCGAATCGCTCGGCGCGCGGCTGTTCGCCTCCGGGTCGCTCCTTTCCGGGGTACTTCAGACGGACCAGAAATTACCCGAAGAGGCGGCGCGCCGGATCAAGACTGCGTGGCAGCAGAAGGTCGCGGGACTTCAGCGCGCGCACGAGATCGTGGTGCTCGATGCCGGGCTGAAGTTTCAACCCATCAGCATCCCGCCGGAGGATGCGCAATTTCTGGAGACCCGCAAATTCCAGGTACAGGAGATCGCACGGTTGTTCGGGGTGCCGCCGCACCTGCTGATGGATTTGGATGGATCAACGAGCTGGGGGACCGGGATCGAACAGCAGACCATTGGGTTCGTGATCTATACGTTGCGGCCCTGGCTCACTCGTGTTGAACGGCGGGTGACGGTCAGCGATCTGATCCCGGCCCGTGCCTACGCGGAGTATGTGGTCGAGGGCCTGCTACGTGGCGATACACAACAGCGGTATCAAGCCTATGCCACGGCGCGGCAGTGGGGCTGGATGACCATTAACGAAATCCGGGAGCGCGAGAACCTGGAACCGGTCGAGGGCGGCGACCAGTTGATTTCCCCGCTGAACATGGCACCGATAGGAGGCACTGATGACGGCGACGCAGAGCCGACGCCGGCCGATGCGTGATGCGCTCGGGCGCGAGCGGCGGGCAGTCACTCTAAACATGCTGGAGGTGCGGCGCGCCGATGAGAATGCACCGATCATGTTTGAAGGCCACGCGGCCGTGTTCAACACGCCGACGCGCGTCCGTGACTGGTTCGGCGAGTATGAGGAGCAGGTCGCGGCCGGGGCGTTCCGCGAGACGATCCAGGTGGATGACATCCGGATGCTGGTCAATCATGACCCGAACCTGGTGCTCGCGCGCAATACGGCGGGGACGCTGTGGCTCGCCGAGGATGACGTCGGCCTGTTCGTGCGCGCCGAGCTCGCGCCGACGTCGTACGCGCGGGACCTGGCAATCCTGCTCGAACGCGGCGATATCAGTCAGATGTCATTTGGGTTCACCGTGATCGAGGACCGGTGGGACGTGCTCGACGACGGCACCGAGCGGCGTACGCTGCTGAAGGTCCGGCTCTGGGAGGTCTCGCCCGTGACGTTCCCGGCCTATCCAACGACGGACGCGGGGCTGCGGGCTATCGATGGAGCAATGGTCGACGCGCTCGCGGGCGCTGTCGCGGAGCGGGTGATCGAGCGGCTGGAGGCGGATGATGGCGCCGTTCGGGCGCGGCTGGAGGTGCTGATGAGACATCACGAGAATCGACGGCGGTACCACGGCCTATCATGAGGTACGATCACGCTATCGACGACGAGCGTGATGACGAGCAAACGGAGGGATAGTCCGATGAACGAGCGACAAATCATCGAGAAGCGGGCGAATATCTGGCATCAGATGCAGGAAATTATGGAACGCGCCGAGCGCGAGGGGAGGATCTGGTCGGCAGAGGAGCGCGAGCAGTACGATCGGCTGGAGGCCGAGCTAAACGAGCTCACCGAGGCTCTAGAGGCGGCTCGGCGGCATGCGGAGATTGAGCGCCAGCTGGCGACGCCGGCCGGTGAGCCGATCGCCGTGCAGACGCAGCGGGAGCTGACGCAGCAGCCCATTACGGCCACGCCGCAGTACCGCGATGCCTGGCTCGCCTGGGTGCGCGGCGGCATGGCGGACCTGACCAGTGAGCAGCGCGATATCCTCCGACGTGGCTACGTGGAGGCATCGCGCGAGATGCGCGCGCTCGGCGTCGGCACCGATGCGGGCGGCGGCTATACGGTGCCGACCGGGTTCTGGAGCCGCCTCGCCGAGACGCTGGCGTATTATGCCAACATGCGTCAGGTCGCGAATGTGCTGGTGACATCGTCCGGGGAGACCTTGCACTGGCCGACCGTTGATGAGACCGCCGTCGAAGGGGCGATCCTGGCCGAGGGTTCCGCCATGGACGAGGGCGATCCGACGTTCGGTCAGCGCACGATCGGCGCCCATATGTACACCTCGAAGATCGTGCGGGTGTCGGCCCAGCTGCTCCAGGACACCGGGATCGACCTGGAGGGATTCCTGGCGCGGGCGCTGGGTGAACGCATCGCACGCATCCAGAACCGCCATTTCACCGTCGGCACTGGCTCTGGGCAGCCGCTCGGTATCGCCACCAATCCGACCATTGGCCGGCAGGCAGCGAGCGGCCAGGTCGATTCCGTGACCTGGGATGACCTCATTGATCTCGTGCACTCGGTCGATCCCGCCTATCGGGCCGGCGGTCGCGCGCGGTTCATGCTGCATGACCAGACGCTGGCGGCGGTTCGCAAATTGAAGGACGGCGATGGGCGGCCGATCTGGCAGCCGAGCGGGCAGGCTGGCGTGCCCGACCTGCTGCTCGGTTACCCCTATACCGTCAACAACTACATGCCGGTGATGGGGGCGAATGCGAACAGTATCCTCTTCGGGGACTTTGTCGCCGGTTACGTCATCCGGGACGTGCAGGGCGTGGCGTTGATGCGCCTGACCGAGCGGTACGCCGAATACCTCCAGGTTGGGTTCCTCGCGTTCGCCCGGGCGGACGGTGTCCCGGATGATCCCGCTGCGGTGAAGGCTTTCCGGAACGCGGCGTCCTAGCGGTGGAGGGGCGCGCGTGCGCGCGCCCCTTCACTACCTGGAGAGAACGATGCAAATTCGCATTCTCACGAGTATCGCGGGCACGTCGTTCGCCTGGCATCCGGGCCAGATCGTGGACGTGCCCGAACGACTGGCGCGGGCGCTGGCCGACGGCCGGCGTGCCGAGCTGGTGCGACCGGAGCGGCCCAGACGGGCGGCCAGAGGCGATAATGACGCGGGAGGACGGCAATCCGATGCGGGTGCGAATGCGAGTGACGCTGGCGGGGCCTAATGGCCCATACCGCGCCGGCGATACCGTGGAGCTGCCGGCCGACGTAGCCGCGCGTCTTGTGGCCGATGGCTGGGCGGTGCCGGTCGATAATGGCGGGGATGGTGACGCGCCCCGCCGGCCCACGCGCCGGCGCGGCGGTCAGGACATTGACACCGCGAGCGTTGAGCCGGCCGAGGAGCGGTAACGGTGGACGTGCGGATCACGCCGGCAGAGCTGATTAGGGGACGGCCAGCAACTATCGCCCTCACGTATGAGGAGGGAGGTCAGGCGGTCGACCCCGGCTCAGTGAGCGTCACCATCACGGGTCACGACGGGGCGGAGGTGTGGTCGGGGATCGCTGAGGGCACCGGTACGTCCGAGCGGACCGTCGCTCTGACCGCTGCGCAGCTCGGGCGGCTTGATCAACTCACGATCACCGCGACCTCCGCCACCGTCGGTGAGGTGACGCTGAAGGTGCCGGTGGTGGGGGCGGAGCTGTTCGGCGTCGGCGAAGCGCGGCGGTTCGGTGATGGCGCGCTCGCGGACCCGATCCGCTACCCCGATGAGGCACTGATTGAGCTCCGCGCACGCATCCGAGAGGCGTTCACCGTCATTACCGGCCAGCGATTCGTGCCGGAGCTGGTCACGGTCACGCTCGATGCCTACGGCGGCCAGGCGTTACTACTGCCAGACGTGCGCGTCAGCCGGATCGTCGCGGTGGCTGAACGCTACGGCGCAACGTGGACGGAGCTTTCGGCTGACGACCTCGCGACGCTCGTGCTGGCCGAGTCGGGGATGATCCTGCGCACGGCGGGCACCTGGCCGCACGGCTCCCATGCGGTGCGGCTGGCCTATGAGTGTGGTTGGCCGCAGCCACCGCTCGAAATCCGGCGGGCGGCGCTGAGGTTGGCTACGTCTTACCAGGGCCTCCTCAGTTCTAACCTGCCGGACCGCGCGCTGTCCATGTCAGACGAGCTGGGGACGTTCCGTCTCGCCACGCCCGGCGTGGGCGGGTCCTGGTTCGGCCTGCCGGAGGTTGACGCGGTGCTTGATCGCTACCGAGTCGTGATGCCGGGGATAGGCTGATGGCGCGACTGTGTTGGGATGCCGCTCTGTCGGCGCTGGTTGACCGGATCGCAACCGACCCACGTGCCGATGGTGTGACCGTGACCTCGGGCGCCATCGCGCCGGACCAGGCCGGCATTGAGTCGGTTCAGCTGTGGGACGTTGAGGACACGACCGAATGGCGCGTGCTCGGACCGGGGCAGCTAGAGGAGACCGCCACGGTGCGAGGGCTCGTGTGGGTGACGCATCCCGGCGGCTCCGAGGCCGACATTCGCGCCTGCCGTGCGCGAGCGCGGGAGCTCCTCGAAGTGATCCTTGACGTACTCCTCACCGACCCAACGTTGGGCGGAGCCGTCCAGGCAGCCTATCTCGCGAGTCACACGGTCGATCAGGGCATCAATGCCGATGGCCGGCGAGCAGTGCGCATTACGTTCGAGATTGCGCTCTCGGCATGGATTCGATAGGAGGATGAAGCGATGAGCACCGGGACCGGACTGTCAATGCAGCTCGGCATCGCCACCGAATCGAGTTATGGGACGTACGCCGAGCCCACGCGGTTCCTACGGATCGACGCCGGTGGTGAGTCGGTACAGGAAGTGGTTGAGCCGGTTGTGGCCGAGCTGCTGGGAGGCCCGACGATCTGGCGCCGCACCGTTGATGTGCGTACGTATGCGAGGGGCGCGGCTGGCGATATCCCGTTCGTGGCGCTCACCCGGGGATTCGGTATCGTCCTCCGGCACGCGCTCGGGACGGTCACGAGCGATCAACCGGACCCGGCGGAGCGCCCGAATGAGTGGCGGCACGTGTTCGCTCCGTCCGATGACGGCTGCCGGGGACTCTCAGCGACCGTCCAGATCGGCCGACCGCGCAGAGATGATCGGGTAGTCGTCCCGTATACCTACCTCGGCGGGAAGGTCACGAGTTTCGAGCTCAGCTGTTCGTCCGGTGAGCCGCTGCGAATGTCAACCAGTTGGGACTTTCAGTCGGTCGATCTTTCGCAACCACTGGCATCGCCCACCTGGATCGATGGGGTGCCGTTCATCTTCGCCGACCTCTCGGTGATGGTTAACGGCACGGCGGTGCGCGTGCGGCAGGCGTCGATCTCGATGGATTGGTCGCTCGCGACGGATGATTGGCTGTTCGGCGCGACGCGGGATGAGCCGGTGCTATCCGATCGCCCGACGATTGAAGGCTCACTGAGTACGTCCTACACGTCCGATGTGGAAGCGTTGCTCACCGCCTGGCGCGATGGCGCGACCGTCGGGCCGCTCGTCCTGGCGGCCGAATATGGTGAGATTGACGCGGGCCAGGCCAACCCGTACCGCCTGATCGTCGAGGTGCCGTCGCTCCAGATTCGCGGCGAGCCGCCGCAGGTCAGCGGTGCCGGACCGATCGAGCTGGGGCTATCATTTGAAGCACTGGCGACCGAGAGCTACGCGCCGTTGACCATCACCTACCACACCACGGAGGCGATGCCGTAATGTCGCTGCCGGTCATCCGCGTCGAGGGAATCAAGGGGTTGCGGCGGGCGCTCCGGGAGGTTGACCGGACTGCTCCGCGCGAGCTGCGACGGATTAACAAACGCGTGGTCGAAGAGATCATCATTCCTCCCGCGCGCGAGCGGGGCAGCGAGACGCGGGTCAACCTGGCCGGTCGCCCGACTCGGCTTGGTTCACGCGGTGTGGCGACGATCCGGCCGCGCGTTGAGCAGACGCGCGCGGCCGTCCAGATGGGCGGACCGAGGGCGCCCCATGCGTTCGGCCACGAGTGGGGCGCGAAGCGGTATCGGCAGTTCCCGCCGGCCTCGAAAGAGGGCTACATCCTGTACCCGACGATTCAGGAACGGCAGGACGAGATCCTGGAGGCTTACGCTGAGGCGTTCGAAGAGTTGATCGACCGCTATCTAGCAGAGGGATGATCTATGACGGTGACCGTACGACCGCTGACGATGCGGGATGTGTTCACGCTGGCGCCGATCCTAGCGAGCTGCCGGTCAGAGGTGCAGGCACTCGCGGCGTCGCTCGCGTCGGGCGCGCAGTGGGAGACGGGGCTGCTCGGGCTGCTGGCCGTGCTGGAGCGGCTGCCGCAGCTCCGCGCCTGGTTTGCGGACCTGGTGGGCATGACACCGGAGGCGTTCGATGAGCAGCCGCCCGATGTCCTGATTGATATTCTGCGGCAGCTCAGGGAGCGGCCAGAGGCTGGTCGTTTTTTCTCGCGGCTCTCGGAGATCCTGACGGTCTCCGTCGCGGTCGAGCTCTCATCCAGCGAGTCTACCGCTGGACAGACGACGTGATAGATGCGCTCCCACCCGAGCGGTTCGCCGCGCTGGTGGAGGATGCCGCGGCGGCAGTCGTGGATGACGAACGGCGCCTGCTCCGCGCGGCGGCATTCGTCGGCTGGCAGCTGGCGGCCATACACGGGAAGCGCGTGGGATCGTTTGGAGCGTATCTCAAACGGTTGGGGTTAGACGACGATGGCGGCTGAGCGGCTAATCCGGTTCATCATCGCGGGTGACGCCTCCAAATTCCAGGCTGCGGCGAAACAGGCGGAAGCCTCAACCGAGAGCCTGACCCGCAGCATGGAAGAGGCCGAATCCCAGAGCGGGAGCCTGTCCAGCCGAATTGGCGGATTTTTCGGCGGCATCGGTAAGGCTATCGCCGCCGGCGCCGCAGTGGTCGGTGGCGCTATCGCCGGCATCGGTGCGGCGGCGTGGACGCTCGGAGAGCAGCTGGATGGCGCCTACGACACTATCCGCATCGGCACCGGGGCAACGGGGGAAGCCCTGGAGCAGCTGAACGCGGATTTTCGCGCGGTCGCGAAACAGGTGCCGGTCGATCTGGAGACCGTCGGCTCCGCCATCGCCGACCTCAATACCAGGATGGGCGTGTCCGGCCCGATCGCTCAGGAGCTGGCAACCCAGTTTCTGAACCTCTCACGCATCACCGGCGAGGACGTGTCGCGGTTGATCCAGTCTGGCTCGCGCGCGTTCGCCGATTGGGGCATCTCCGCCGAAGAGGCCGGCGGGAAACTCGACTTCCTCTTCCGGGTGTCGCAGTCAACCGGCATCGGCGTTGACCGGCTCATGCAACTTGTCACGCTGTCGGGCGCGGCGATGCGTGAGATGGGCCTCGATTTTGAGACCAGCGCGGTCCTCCTGGGACAGTTCGAGAAGGCGGGCGTCAACACCGAGCAGGCGCTGATGGGCCTCAATCGCGCCGTCGCGACCGCCGCGCGGGAGGGCAAACCGGCGACGCAGGCCATCCAGGAGCTATTCGACGCGATTAAGAACGCGAAAGACCCTGCCGAGGCCACCCGGATCGCCGTTGAAACGTTCGGCACGAGGGCGGGACCGGAGCTGGCCTCCGCGATCCGCTCCGGCAGACTCGACGTGGCGGAGCTCACCGAGACGCTGAAGGAGGGCGGTGATACGATCAATGCCCTCGCCGCCGAGACTGATGACTGGGCGCAAAAATGGCAGCTGCTGAAGAACAACGTCGCCATCGCCGCTGAACCACTCGCGAACACGCTGTTCGGCATCGCTGGCGCGTTCGCGGATCAATTGATCCCGATTACGACGCAGTTTTTCGAACAGGTCGGACCACAGCTCCAAACCCTGTTTACCAATATCGGTACGTGGCTCAACGACAGCGCGCTGCCGGCGCTCGGTCGGTTTTCTGACTGGTTCATCACGACGGCACTCCCGGCGATTCAGGGGTTCCTCTCTGGCGCCTGGTCGCAGGTGGAGGCGGCGTTCACGACCGTTTGGACGGTCATTGATGGACAGGTGCTCCCGGCGCTGCAACGATTTAGCGACTGGTTCACCGGCACGGCGCTGCCGGCTGTGCAAGGGTTTGCCGGCCAGATACAACCGCTCTTGCAGCCCGTCATCGAGTTTTTCTCCGGGAGTTTCCAGGGGATCATCTTGACTGTCCTCGCGGCGATCACGGTTGCGTTTGGTGCGTGGGCCATCTCCGCGGCTGCGGCGGCCGCAGCCACGATCGCCGCGCTCCTGCCGGTCATCGCGCCAATCGCCGCAATTGGCGTCGCAGTCGGGGCGCTTAAAGCCGCCTGGGACAACAACTGGGGCGGCATTCAGGATAAATTGCGCGCCGTTTGGGGCGTCATCCAGCCGATTATTCAGGCCATCATCGACCATCTCGCGCGATTCTGGCAGGACGTGCAACCACGCCTCATTGAGGCATGGGAGACGATCCGCGCCCGTATTGACAGCGTCGTGCAGGTCATCCGGACCATCATTACCACGACGTTCGACGCGATCCGTGACTTCATCAATCGGCATCGCGATGAGATCACCACGATCCTTCAGGGCGCCTGGAATGTCATCGAGGGCATCATCCGTACCGTGACCGCAATCATCGAGGGCATCATCAGGGTCGCGCTCGATATCATCTCGGGTGACTGGCAGGCTGCCTGGAACGACATGCAACAGATGGCGCAGAGGATATGGGACGGTATCAAGCAGGTCATTTCCGGCGCCCTCGATATCGTCAAGGGCGTGATTAGGACCGGCCTAGAGGAAGCGCAGCGGATTTGGGACTCGATCTGGGATGGCATTCTGCGCAAAGTAAGCGAGATCAAAAATTCGCTTTCCAGCGTCGTGCAGGGCCTGATTGGTGACATCAAAGGGGCATTCTCGGGCTCGATCAATTGGCTCTGGTCGGCTGGCCGGGACATCATCCAGGGGCTCATTAACGGGCTCAGGAGCCTGCATATCCCGCTGCCCCACATCAGTGTAAGCTGGAGCAGCGTCGGCGTCGGGCCGGTGTCGGTCCCGATCCCGGATTTCAGCGTCTCCTGGTACGCGCTCGGTGGCATCGCGCTCGGCCCGGCGATCGCTGGCATCGGTGAGGCCGGGCCGGAGGCCATCATCCCGCTCTCCGGCCGGGGGCTGGAGATGGTGCGTGACGCGCTGGGGCGGGAGACGGATGCACTCACCATCACGGTCAACATCGACACGGTCTACGCGACCGACCGGGCGGCCGCTGAGCGCGCCGGTGAGGATGTCGCGTATGCTATCGCGCAGGCGCTCAGACGCCGGGGAGTGGTCTGATGCGGCACTTCACGCGCTTCGAGAGTGTGGATGGCGCGTTCGTGCTGCCGCTGCCGATGCGGCGCGTGGAACAGGAAGAGGGCCAGGCGGCGCGGACGGCGCTCGGGCGGCCACCGCTGGTTGACTACGGGATTGACATGCAGGGCGGCGCGCGGGTCGTGGCAGACATCGCGGAGATACGGCATCGCGCGGTGCTGCTGAGTCCTGAGTCAGATGATGAGCTCGATGCACTTAGGGCGTTGCTGCGGCGCATCGGGCGCGGGCGGCTGTGGCTGAAACTCAGCGACGGCACCGAACGCTGGGCCTGGGCGCGCGCAACCGACCTCGGGAGTTATCAGGTCGCGAGCGCACAACCGATTGAGACGGGTATTACTATCGGGTTCGTCCGGCTTTCGGACTGGTTCGCCGCGACCGAAAGCGAGCTGGTGGCTTCGATCACCGAGTCACCCGCTGACATCGTCGTGACGACGAGCGGTCTGATCCCGACCCGGCACGTCACGGTCGAGATCGAGGCGACCGCGGCGGATGGCGTGGTCAACCCGACGCTCGAAAACCGATCGAGCGTCACGAGTTTCACGGCCCAGGTGGCCAGCAGTGCCATCGGCCAGACTGTGACGGTCGATGTTCTGGCGGCGCGCGCGCGCCGGTGGGACGGCCAGGAGGTGACGCTTATCCCCGGTGGCAACCAGGCTGAGCTCTGGCGGCTGGAGCCGGGCACGCAGACGGTACGGATCACTGGCGTTACGAGCGGCATCCTCCGGCTGCGCTGGCGTGACGCCTATCCATAGGAAGGATGGTGATATGAACGGCACCGTGCGGGGCGCGGCGCCCCATCGCGTCGAGGTACGGCTGGAAAAGTTTTCCAGCCGCGCCGCCTACGAGCGCGACGAATCAGATGAGGAGGTCGTTGTCACGCGCTGGTTCGAGCCAGACGGACGGCCGATCACCGACCCGGCGCGCATTGCCGAGCTGGAGGGCCGGACCGAATTGACGAATCGCGCGAGAAAGGAGCGGTGAACAGATGCCGTTCACGCAGGTATATCATGAGTGGATGGCACAGGCCACGGTTGGCCTGGCGCCGACGCCGTTTGACGCGGCGAACGCCTACATCGGCGTGGGCAACGGTACGGCGGCGTTCGACCCGTCGCAGACCGATCTTCAGGGGACCAGCACGGTCCGAAGGCCGATGGCGACCGGTTATCCCACGCTCACCGGCAATCAGGCGCAGTTTCAGGCGGTGTTCGGGGAGACTGACGCCAATTTCGACTGGCAGGAATTTGCCGTGTTCAACGCGGCGGCCGGCGGCGTCATGCTGGGACGTGAGGTCCAGGATCTTGGGACGAAAGTCGCGGGGACCATCTGGCGCATGACCGTGACGGTCACGTGGGCCGCCAGCTAGGAAGGGGAGATCGATGACGCGAACGATGCCGGCGGAGCTGCGACTGTCGTATGCCCGGGCCATCAGTGCCATCGGCCAGGACATGGGGGCGTGGTCAGTCATCCAGGCGCTGCACGCGACCAACCTGGCCGGGGCGCTCCAGACCGCCTATGCCGCCGTGGATCAAGACGCGGTGTTCGCCGAGGAGCGGGCGCGGCTGGTAGCACGGGCCTGGGATGGGGCCGAGCCGATCAACGGGGTGCCTGCTGACCAGGTGCGGGCCAGCCACGGGATCGGTGAGACCGTGGGCGCGTATCTGATCGAACAGGATGGGAGGGCGATCATCTTCCAGCCGGTGCCGGGGGTGACCGATCCGGCGGCGCTGGACGCGGAAGCTCAGGCGCACGCGGACCAGCTCGCGGCGGCGCGGGCGCACGAGCGGATTGTCGAGCAGATCAAAGAGGCGTTGCTGTCGTAGGACTAAGGGCGAGGTGCGACGATGCCGTGGGTGCCGCGTGCGGGCCTAGGGACCGCGCGCTATTTCCCTGCCGTTGCAGGTGATGGGGACCGACTCTATGTGGTGGCTGGGTCGGATGCAGGGGATAACGTCGCGGGCGCGCTACTCTCGGGTGAGGTCTACGAGGTAGCAGCCGACACGTGGTCATCCATCGTCTCGCTGTCTACGCTGCCGCGATTCCGCACAGGCGGCGCGATCCATGGCGGCAAATTCTACATCGCTGGTGGAAGACATAGCGGTGGTATCACCACCCGCACCGACGAGTACAACCCAGCGACCAATACCTGGACACAGAGAGCCATTATCTCCCCATCCGGCGAGTATATGCCGTTCGTCCGCTGCGGGGAATTCTTGTATTCTCCTGGCCGCTGGTTTGGCTCCGGTCCGAATGCGTCGCACCAACGATATGATCCGGCAAGTAACACATGGACAAGCCGTAGCTTTTTGCCCTTACCTGGCCGTGGCGGCCACGCGGCGGCGTCGAACGATGTTGTCTTCTGGGTATTCGGTGGCTTCAGTGGGACGTCGCCCTATACCCCGATTGCTGACACCGACGAGTACAACCCAACAACGGACACGTGGGCGTCGCGGGCGGATATGCCCACGGCGCGCGGCGAGCTGGCGGGCGTGTTCCTCGACGGCGATGTCTGGGCCATCGGCGGTCGCACCGCAGCGGGCGCCGTCGCGACGGTGGAGCGGTACACGCCGGATACGGATACCTGGTCGAGTTTCGATGCCCTGCCGAGCGCGCGCTACGGCCTTGCCGCTGGGGCCGCCGGGGGGACGGTCATCGTCGTCGGTGGGACCACTAATGGCACAACATCGTTAACCACGACCACTGCCTTTGCGTTCACCGGCACCGTCACCGGCACCGTGCGCAACGCCACCACGCTCGCTCCCCTCGCCGGCGTGTCCGTCACCAGTGATGATGGGCAGGCCACGACCACGGGGCCGGACGGCAGCTACACGCTGGCTGAGGTGACCGCCGGCACGCGGACGATCACGTTTAGTGCCGTCGGCTACCTTCCACGTATCGAGATCATCACCGTCTCGGCGGGCGAGACGTACACGCTCAACGTCGACCTCGTGCCGGCGGTCCAGAACGTGGGCGGCATGATCAGCGACGCCATCTCCGGTACCCTCACGCCCGGACTCCAAGCCACGCTCACGCAGAGCATTGCCGATGGTCTCACCGGCTCGCTCGCTGCGTCTGTCGACATCGAGCTTTGGCGCGACGGCGCGATCACGGGCACAATCGGGGGGACGCTGGCTCCGTGGGGTGGCGTGAGCTGGGTGACGCGGGCGCCGATGCCCACGGCGCTGTCCAACCGCGCCGCCGGCGCGGTCAATGGCGTCCTATACGCCGTGGGCGGGTACACCGGTTCAGCGCGGCTCAACGTCAACGATGCCTACGAGCCGAGCACTGACACCTGGTCCTCGCGAGCCGTCATGCCCACGAGGCGGTCCCACCTCGCCGCCGGGGTGATCGGGAGCTACCTTTACGCCCTGGGGGGGCACACCGGGTTATCACAGACCGCCATCAACGAGGCGTACGAGCCGAGCACTGACACCTGGTCCTCGCGAGCCGCCATGCCCACGGCGCGGTCCTACCTCGCCGCCGGGGTGATCAATGGCGTCCTGTATGCCGTGGGAGGGTTCACCGGGTCGGCGACTGCCGTCAATGAAAGCTATAACCCCTCCACCGACACCTGGGCCTCCCAAGCCACCATGCCCACGGGGCGGTACGGTCTCGCCGCTGGCGTGGTCAACTCCGCCCTGTACGCCGTGGGGGGGATCGACGATAGCGGGCAGCGGACCGCCGTCAACGAGCGTTACAACCCGAGCACTGACACCTGGACATCCCGAGCCTCTATGCCCATGGCGCGGACCAACCTCACTGCTGGGGTGATCGGTTCTACCCTGTACGCTGTGGGGGGGCACGTCGGGATAGTAACCGCCGTCAACGAGCGTTACAACCCGAGCACCGACACCTGGGCATCCCAAGCCGACATGCCCACGGGGCGGTACGATCTCGCCGCCGGAGTAGTTGGCTCTACCCTGTACGCCGTGGGAGGGATTGACGATAGCGGGCAGCGGACCGCCGTCAACGAGGCGTACGATCCCACCACCGCCACCATCAGCGGCACGATCAGCGACGTCATCTCCGGCACCTTCACGCCCGAACCCCAGGCCACACTCACGGACAGCATTGCCGACGGTCTCACCGGCTCGCTCGCGTCCGGCATCGCGGCCGCCGCCGCCGGCGTGATCGAGGGGACCATGGACGGCACGCTCGCGCCGTCCATTGAGTCGTATCGTACCGAGATCGGCGGGCTGCGACTCGACGTGGGTCCGCCGCAGGGCGAGCCGATCACGTCAATTTTCCCGGTGCTTAGGGCCGAGCTGACCTGGGCGCTCAATGACATTGGTTCGTTCGGTGTGGCGTTGCCGGTTACAGCCGCTGGCGCCGACCGAGCGGACGCCGGCATGGAAGCGCGCGTTATCCGCGAAGGGGAAGGAGAGATTTTCCGCGGCCTCATCGCGTCCCGGCGCGTGGTGCTCGAGGATGACGGGCCGGTGATCGAGCTAGAAGGTTATTCCACTGCGCGCGAGCTCGCCTACCGCACCACTCAGATCAACTGGCGCATCAATGCCGAGTCGCTAGCAGCCGCCGCGTCAGAGCTCGTCGCCGATACCGGATGGTCCATCACGGCCGACGCTGAGGTCATCGATGATCTAGTCTCTGCCGAATTCCAGGGCGTTACCCGGTTCGACGCGATGACGAGCCTGGCTCAGCAGGTGTACCGCCACGTGCGGCCGATGCCCGTTGAGCGGCGAATCGAGATCACCAAAGGCGAGCGACACTCAGGCTTCCGCTGCATGCTGCTCCCCGAGTGGCCCTACGGTGCCGACGATGAGGACGCGATCTTACCAATCGCGCGCATCCGGGTTTCGCGCCGCGATGAAGATATCGTGACGCGGGTTATCCCCGTCGGCGCCGGCGAAGGGCCGTCCGCGCTCACGCTGCGATGGGCCACGCGCACGAGCCCGTACCCGATCCAGACGATGGTAGGTCCGGACGGAGGGACGCTCTATTACCTGGAGGATGCCGCGGCATCGGCGACGTATGGCACTCGCGAACGCGTCATCGCGTTTAAGGATGTCACGCCGCTCGCCAACTCAGCGGCGGAGCTCGAACGCGCCGCAAACGTGCTCTACGACCTGGCGGCCGCCTGGCTGCAAGCGCGCACCAGCCCGCGCGTTGAATGGGCGGTCACGGTGGGCGGCACTCTGCGGCTGCGTGACCCATTCTCCGGCGCCTGGCGGCTCATGCCGGGGGACATGGTGCGCCTGGTCGCGCGTGGGGCCATTGACGATTGGGACGGCAGGCGGGTATTCGTTGACCTCAATACCGACGCGTTCGTACGAGGAATCACCCGACGCTGGGATGGGGACGCGGAGGAGGTCGAACTGACGCTCACCGATACCAGCCGGGTCGTGCGCGATGATGACCTACTCGCTGACGTGGTCGATCGTGTCTGGGCGGTGGCGGTCGCGCAAAAAACCGTGCCGGTGCGAGAGATTCACGGACCGTTCCGCCAAACGCTCGATGATAGCTCGCCAGTCCGGATGGTCGTGGACTGGGACGCGAATGTCCGGTTCCTTCATCAGGCGAAACTGGTCATCGTGTGCCGACGCATCAGGGCCAACGCGACCACGGCGGCCGCCGGCGGTGGGCAGACAACAAGCGCCGGCACCGCCCACAGTCACACGGTCAGCGGACAAACAGCGCAATCCGGCGGCGGGGGCACCAGCTCAGCCGGCACGTCACACAGCCACGCGTTGAGCGGGTTCACCGACTCCGCCTCGCTCGGGCACCTGCACGCTTGGGCGGACGCCAACCCGACCGAGAGCTGGAGTGACCCGCCGTTCCGGCAGCAGCTCATCGGCCAGGACTCCGCCGGCAGCCCGTTCGGGTTCTACGTCGGGCGCGGCGGCTCGGGTGGATCGACCGGGCTGAACACCGAATTCGTACAGCAAAGCCATAACCACGGCGTGGGCGGTATCACCGCGACCAACGAGGCTTCCCATACGCACAACGTGCCGGCGCACTCGCACAGCGTGTCGACCACGACCAGTTCGGCCGATACCTCGCACACACACAACGTTGCCGCCCATACCCACGCGTTGCAGTACGGCATCTTCGAGGGCACGTATCCAAGCGGGATTGCGCTGCGGGTGCTTGTCAACGGGACGGACGTTACCGAGGCGCTGGGCGGGCCGTGGAGCCCGTCCGAGGGCGCGCCGCTCACGCTCGATATCACGCAGTGGCTCCAGGAGCCGGATGGGCGGCCGCGCCAGCAGGTGAACACCGTCGAGGTGCAGGGAGCGAGGCTGGTTGACGTGGAGCTGACGGTCAAGAGCCTAATTGCGATCGCGACCGTCGTCCCGATCTAGAAAGGAGAAGATATGCAGTTCACGCTCGACCCGCAGCAGCCGATTGAAATGCTCAGCGACGGGTCATACATCGCGCACGTGGTCTGGTACGAGGACGATGCCGACCCGGAGCGGGACACGCCGGTGCTGCACGATCAGGTGCGGCTGCCGTACTGGCACCTCTATAAGGATGATGAGGAGCGAGAGCAGTACCTTCTCGCCGTCATTGCGGCGCGGCATGAAGAGCTGCTGCGTGAACGGCAGCTCCGCGAACAGAGCCGTGCGGCGGTCCCGCCGCGCATCCACGCGCTCGCGGGCGTGGCGCACCGGATCACGGCCACGGGCGAGATGCGGCTACGGCGCCGCGTTGTTGAAGAGAGCGTCGTGACACCGGAGGTGCCGGATGCGTCTGGTCGCAATTCCATTCCTGGTCCGTCGCGCTGACGGGTTGATCGCCCGCGTGATCGAGTCCGACGGTGTGACAGAGCAGGGGCGCTGGGTAGGGCCGTTCGCCGATGCTGACGAGGTGCGGCTGTGGCTGGACGTGCTGGCGAACGAGGCCCTAGAGGTGGTGACGCCGGCGGAGCTGGGGCTGCCGGCGGAGCTGGCGGTGCTGCGTGAAGCGAGCCGGCAGGCGGCCGCCTGTCGGCGGGAGCGAGGAGGTGAGCGGCAATGGGTCGGGATGGGATGATGGATTCGGCCGCCTGGGCGGTTCGGGTGCTGGCAGCCGCGGCGGCAGCGGTGTGGGGAGGGCTGACGCCGATGGTGCAGGTGCTCATCGCGCTGATGGCGCTGGACATCATGACCGGCGTGCTGGCCGCCTACGCCACTCGGTCGATCAGCTCAGATGTCTCATTCCGAGGGATGGCGCGCAAAGGGATAGTGCTCGTGGTCGTGGGCGCCGCGGCAGTCGTGCAGAAACCAACGGGGTTGCCGCTGGCGGATGCGGTGGCCGGATTCTATATCGCCCATGAGGGGATTTCTCTCCTCGAAAACACCGCGCGCGCTGGGCTGCCGGTGCCGGCCGTATTGGAGGCGGCGCTGGAGAAATTGTCGCCTGAGACGCCCGAGGCATCCAATCGCCCTGACCGAACGGAGCGGCACTCATGAGCGGTATCCTTGTGGGGCCGGCCGTGATTCGGGCCGGCGAGCCGGACTGGGAGGCTAACCGCGCCATTGTGCGGGCGATGCGGGCGGAGATCGCCCGGGTGCGCACACCAATTGGGTTCGGGTTCCGGCCGGAGCGGTTGACGGACCTCATTACCGACGGTGTGCGCACGGTGCTGCTGTGTGGCGAGGATGGGGACGTGACCCCGGAGCGCACCTGGCAGGATCTCGCGCGCTGGCTGCCGGTGATCGACGCCCATCCCGAGGTCCGCTGGATTATCGAGCTGGGGAATGAGCCAGACATTGCCGGCGTCGATATCTGGCGGCACCGGTATGACGCGCTCCAGACGCTGCGGCGCCTGCCGCAGGCGCTCGGCCGGCCGCAGCTCCAGTGGGCGGTGTCACTCCCGTGCAACCTCGCACAGACGCGGGATCTTCTGGCGCGGGATGAGCACGGGTGCATCCTTGACCACGTGGACGCCATCTGCGCGCATGTCTACGGCTGGTACGACCTCGGGGATGGCGGTGGTGGGGATTGGCTTCGGATTCTCGATCTCGCCGTTGATACCGGGCGACCGGTGTTCATCAGCGAGGCGGGGATTGATGACCGAGCCACGCCACGTCCGGAGAAAGCCCGGCGGTACCTGCGCTGGCTGGAGACCGCGCCGGCCGGCGTTGCCGGCGTCTGTTTCTGGGGCCTCGGGATTTGGGAGGATAACCCCACGTATGAGCTCACGATGGAGATGGCCTACGTCCTGGGCCGGTGGGAGACGACCCCGGAACAGCGCACACCACCGACGGAGGAACGGATGTTGTACGGCATTCGTGGGTTGATCGACCGGCGCGGGGAGCTCCCGCGCAACCCCAACGGCGGGCCGGGCACGCGCGTGCCGCTGAACCAAAAACGGGGCGTGGTCATTCACTACAACGGGCCGGAGGTGCCGAACCACACGGATAGTGCGGCGGCTTGGCGGCAGGTTGTCAACGATGCCCACTACCACATCGCCAAGGACTGGGACGAGGATCCGACGAACGGCCGGGTGCTTAGCGGTGATGGGCTCATGTATCACATCGCCATTGGCCCGGCCGGTGAGAAGTGGTTGTGCCGGGACATCGAGAGCGTCCTGTGGCACTGCGGTGCCTGGCCGCATAACGCGACGGCGCTGAGCATCCTCGTGCCACTCGGCGGGGACCAGCGGGCCACGCGCGAGCAGCTGATCGCGCTGGCCGAGGTGTGTGATGATTGGCTGCACCAGGGCCGGGGCACGGCCGCGCGCGATGTCTGGGGCCATCAGGAGCTCCAGCCGACCAGCTGCCCGGGCACGCTCATGACCGACTTTGTCCTACCCTACCGCGCGGGCACGATCTGGGAAGAGATTCACAAGCGCACGAAGGAGGAAGCGACGGTGGCTGACGGGCGATTCTTCCCGGAGACCGGGCACTATGTGGGGCACGGGTTCTGGGAGTTTTGGCGTGACAACGGCGGGCTGATGATCTTCGGCTACCCGCTAACCGACGAGATCGAGGAACCGGACCCGAAGGCGCCGGGCGGGCGGCGCGTGGTGCAGTACTTTGAGCGGGCGGTCTTTGAGTATCATCCCGAGAACGACCCGCCGTACCGCGTGCTGTTGCGGCGGCTGGGCGCCGAGGCGCTCGCGCGCAACGACCCGACGAACCGCAACCCCTTCTAACGTTGCCGATTCCTTCTCACCCCACACCATCCTTCACCGCAGAGCCGGCCGGGGCATGCCCGGTCGGCTCTGTTTTTTGTTTACGGCTGGAGCCTCGGGTTTTATCCACTGGCGCGGGCGTCCTCTTCGACTAGCGGACGCGGCCGCATCACGCGCTGCACCTCTTCCCACTCCACTAGCCGCTCTCTCCGGTCTAGCGGGTTCTCGTACAACGTGAACCGCCCCTCCTTGACTAGGCGGGTCATGAGGGTTTTGCTGATACCCAACCGCTGGCGTGCCTCGCGCAACGGAACCAACTCGCCCATGCGGCCCTCCTTTCTATCACCCTGAGTGTATCATGATAGGCTCAGAAAGGCAAACACAGGTCTTGACAAGCTCGCCCCAGTATGGCATAATAGGAACAGAAAGGGAAAGATAGAGACACAGAAGAGACACAGAACAGGAGGAAGGCAATGGCAAAGGCGATGACGAACCGGGTTGGCACCACGCGAGAGGTGACGATTGAGGACATCGCGCGGCGGGCGAAGGACATCCGCGCGGCCAACCGGCGGGACGTGGGGTACGCGGACCGTGACCCACTCGACTGGGGGTTCGCGGTCACGATGGATGACGCGATTCTCCAGGCGGCGGCGGAGCTGGGAGTCCGGATGACGCGGCCGAGGGGGTGCGCGGAGGGGACGCCCTTCCACCGGGCGTGGGTTGCGCTCTATCGGCTGGAGCATACGACGCCGTGAGGCGTAGGGGATGACGGGCGGGGCGGCCGCCCCGCCCACACATACGGCAGGGCATGATGCCCGACTAGAAAGGAGCGGTTTTGATGGAACGGTTTCGCGCGGCGGTGGTGATGCTTCAAGACACCCGGAACGCCGGTTGGGGCGTCATTGATACCGAGACGCTGACGACCGATGGACAAGCGACGTTCGCTATGGTGGTGCGTGGCGGTGTGTTCGCCACGGCCGCCACCGCGAAGGACTACGCGGCGTCCTACAACCTGGACCCCGGCGCACACCGCGGTCATCAGGAGTTGGCGCGGGTGCTATTCCTGGACGAGGAGGGGACGTAAGTCCCCTCCTCACTGCATATGGAAGGAGTCCACCGTGATGGATACAACGGCTATGGTGCGCATGCAGGCGTACGAGATCATGCAGCGGTGCATGCCGGCGCTGGCCGCGCTGGTTGACGCAACCGAGGTCGTACGCGCGGTGGCGGGCGAGGAGCTGGCGCGTCAGGTTGACCCGCTGTACACCGAACTGAATCAGTTCCTCTGGGAGCTGGAGCGGGCCGTTAACGAGGGCACCTCGTATCATCGGGGGATGGATGACCGGGCGAAAGTGCGTGACATCATTCGTTACCACCTGAATATGGGGCGCGAGTTGACACTGGCACAGTGGCAGGTTATGGCATACGCCCGCCGTGATGTGACCGTGGCCGCGCTGCGCGATCTGGTGGACGGAGGCTACGCGCGCCCCGTATGGGACGTGGCTAGTCCATGGGTCCGCTACGCGCGCGCCACACCGGACCAGGACGAGTGAACCACGAACAACGCACGCACGCCGGGGCATGACGCCCCGGCTTTTCTGTGTCCATGG
>Ga0207867_1001185_pt1 | contig 20836 bp, 16 predicted proteins | sample HigsolmetaAR206D_FD_184838 | JGI IMG/M metagenome (GOLD analysis project Ga0207867, IMG submission 184838) | Ionic liquid and high solid enriched microbial communities from the Joint BioEnergy Institute, USA - AR20-6-D (SPAdes) (version 2) ...
CATCGCTCAACCTGTAGTGGCGACACCCGCCACAACCCGGACAGCGTTTCATCTCCAAATCCTCTCGGATTTGGTCCGGTTTGGCTAGGAATTACCAAAACAAAAGGCCGGGCGTGGGCCCGGCCTTTGTGTTTTACGCCATGGACAACGCCGAGTCTTACTTCGGCGCGATGACCATCAGCATCTGACGGCCTTCCATGCGCGCGGCCTGCTCGACCTTGGCGTATTCCGCCGTGTCCGCAACCACGCGCTCCATGACCCGCATGCCAAGCTGGTTGTGAGCCATTTCGCGGCCCCGGAACCGAAGCGTGATCTTGACCTTGTCACCATCCTCGATGAAGCGCGCGATGGCCTTCAGCTTGGTGTTGTAGTCATGATCATCGATACCCGGGCGCATCTTGATTTCCTTGATGTCCTGGGTCTTCTGGTTCTTGCGGGCGGCTGCCGCCTTTTTCTGCGACTCGTACTTGAACTTGCCGAGGTCGAGAATTTTGCAGACTGGCGGATCCGAATTGGGAGAAATCTCGACCAGATCGAGTCCGACTTCAGCAGCAAGCTCCCGGGCTTCCCGCGTATAGAGAACACCAAGGTTCTCGCCGTTCTGATCAATGACGCGAACGCGCGGCGCCTTGATGAACTCATTATAGGCGGGACCATTCAGTGGCGGTGGTGGCGCCAGAGGGCGCCGTGACATAGGCGGGCGGATGGCTCATTCTCCTTTCAGTGAACGCAAACAAGCGCGCCGTCCCCGGCACGCTTGAGCAGGTAATCGCTAACACGAAACCCGCAAGGCGTAAACGCGCGAATTTTGAGTGAGCAACTGGTTCGCTCGCGTCACTTTTGCGCTGTTGCGGGCACAACACGCAGCACCCGCCCCTCCGCATTGTCGGTGAGCAGGTAGAGCGCGCCGTCCGGGCCCTGCACCACGTCGCGGATGCGCTCGCCCAGATCCTCGAGCAGCGGCTCCCAGCCCACCACCGTGTCGCCCTCCACATCCACATGGGCGAGGAGCTGGCTGGCGAGGCCGCCGACGAACACGTCGCCCTTCCACGCCGGGAACAGGTCGCCGGTGTAGAAGGTCATGCCCGAGGTGGCGATGGACGGATTCCAGTAGTGAATCGGCTGTTCCATGCCCTCCTTGTGGGTGCCCTCGCCGATCTTGGCGCCCGAGTAGTCCACGCCCCAGGTGATGACCGGCCAGCCGTAGTTCTTGCCCGGCTCGGGAATGTTGATCTCGTCGCCGCCCTTGGCGCCGTGTTCCACGGTCCAGATCTTGCCGGTGCGCGGGTTGATGGCCGCGCCCTGGATGTTGCGGTGGCCGTAGGACCAGATCTCCGGCTTCGCGCCTTCCTTGCCGACGAAGGGATTGTCGGCGGGCACCGAGCCGTCCGGGTTGATGCGCACCAGCTTGCCCAGATGGTTGTCCAGCGTCTGGGCCATGTCCTTGGCGACGTAGCGCTCGCCCAGCGTCACGAACAGGGTGCCGTCCGGCGCGAACACGAGGCGGCTGCCGAAGTGGTGGTTGCTCTTGACGGCGGGCGTCTGGCGGAAAATCACCGCCAGATCCTCCAGCCGGGGCGCGCTGCCCTCCGCCTCTACCAGACGGGCGCGGGCGACGGAGGTGCCGTTGCCCTCCTCCCCGCGCGGCTCGGAGAAGGAGAAGTAGATCAGCCGGTTCTCGGCAAAGCCGGGGTCGAGCGCCAGCCCGAGGAGGCCGCCCTGCCGGCGGTCATCCACCTTGGGCACGCCGGCCACCGGCGGCGAGAGCGTGCCGTCCTTGCTGACGATGCGCAGGCGGCCCGGCTTCTCGGTCACCAGCATGCGCCCGTCTGGCAGGAAGGCGAGACCCCACGGCTGCTCCAGCCCTTCGGCCACGGTTTCGACCGCCACGGCTTCGGCCGCGAACGACGCGCCGCCGGGCGCGGCACCGCCGCAAGCGGCCAGCATGAGCGCCACCACCGCCGCCCGGGCCGACCTGATGCTGAAACGTGCGGAAACCTGTATCGCCATGTTCGCTCACCCCCACTGGCACTCAAAACGCGTCGCAACGCCACGGAAAGCCGAACTCCTAACCGGCTCCTTTCGATGGCGTCAAGGACGGGGCGGCTCCCGCGCCGCCTCCCCCCCCCAGCCACGCGCGGGCAGACGGGCGGCGCGCCCCTTGCCTCAGCGGCGCTTGGCCGGATCGGGCGCGGGCGGCGCTCCTTCGGGCCGCGCGCCGCCTGCCTTCCGGTCCTCCGCCCTGGCGCGGCGCGTGCGCGGGATGGGCCCCACGTCGCCCCGCGCCACCGACATGCCCAGCGACTCCTGCGGCGGCACCAGATCCTGGCCCCGGGGGTCGACCTCGTGCATACCGTCTCCCTCCCGCGCGGCCCACGCCCGGCGGATCAGCCCGCCCGCCGTATGGTCGCCGCTCTCCTCGCGCGTCTCCGGCCGCTGTTCCGGCCGCTGTTCCGGCGCCGGTGCCCCTGTTTTCCCGCGAGTCGTCTTCCTGTCCTCAGCCATCACGCACCTCCTCACCCGTCTCCAGCGAACGGCCGCGCGGTCCCGCCGGTTCCGAAAACGGACGTGCCCAAAACGGAAAAGGCGGCCCGAAGGCCGCCTTTCGCGTGTTCTCTCCGCCGGGAGGACGCCCCGCTCACCCGCGCAGATCGGGCGGCGTGCCTTCGTCGCGCAGGCGCTGGATGATCTCGTCGAGGCTGACCACCTGCTGCTTCTCGTCCGAGCCCAGACGGCGCACCGCGACGGTGCGCTCTTCCGCCTCGCGCTTGCCGACCACCAGCAGGTACGGCACCTTGCCCAGCGAGTGCTCGCGCACCTTGTAGTTGATCTTCTCGTTGCGGATATCCGCCTCGGCGCGCACGCCCGCCGCCTTCAGCGCGTTGGTGACCTCGAGGGCGTAGTCGTTGGCGTCCGACACGATGGTCGCCACCACCGCCTGACGCGGGGCCAGCCACAGCGGGAACTTGCCCGCGTAGTTCTCGATCAGGATGGCGATGAAGCGCTCCAGCGAGCCGAGGATCGCGCGGTGCAGCATGACCGGCCGCTGGCGCGAGCCGTCTTCCGCCACGTAGGAGATGTCGAACCGCTCCGGCAGCACGAAGTCCAGCTGGATGGTGCCGCACTGCCAGGTGCGGCCGATGGCGTCGCGCAGGTGGAATTCCAGCTTGGGGCCGTAGAACGCGCCCTCGCCCGGGAACACCTGGTATTCGTAGCCCGCCGCCTTCACCGCTTCTTCCAGGCCCTTCTCGGCGCGGTCCCACACCTCGTCCGAGCCGGCGCGCAGCTCGGGGCGGGTGGCCAGATGCACCTTGAACTCGGGGAAGCCGAGATCGGCGTAGACCGTCTTCAGCAGTTCGCAGAAGGCGATGGTCTCGTCGATGAACTGGTCGTCACGGCAGAAGATGTGGGCGTCGTCCTGCGTGAACTGGCGCACGCGCATCAGGCCGTGCAGCGCGCCGTGCGGCTCGTTGCGGTGGCAGCAGCCGAACTCGGTCATGCGGATCGGCAGATCGCGGTACGACTTGATGCCCTGGTCGAAGATCTGGATGTGGCCCGGGCAGTTCATCGGCTTCAGCGCCAGGAAGTCCGGGTGCTCGCCCAGCCTGGGCTCGTCCGTGTCGATGTTGGGGATCTCGTCGGGCACCAGGAACATGCCCGCGCGGAACTTGTCCCAGTGGCCCGAGGTCTTCCAGAACTTGTTGTGATAGAGCTGCGGCGTGCGCACCTCCACATAGCCCGCCTTGATGAGGCGGCGGCGCATGTACTGCTCCAGCGCCTGCCACAGCACCCAGCCGTTGGGGTGCCAGAACACCGAGCCGTGGGCCTCCTCCTGAAGGTGGAACAGGTCCATCTCGCGGCCCAGCTTGCGGTGGTCGCGCTTTTCCGCCTCCTCGATGCGGGTGAGGTAGGCGTCCAGATCCTTCTTGGTGAGCCAGGCGGTGCCGTAGATGCGGCTCAGCATGGCGTTGCGGTGGTCGCCGCGCCAGTAGGCGCCCGCCACCTTGGTGAGCTTGAAGGCCTCCGGGTTCAGCTTGCCGGTGGAGGGCAGGTGCGGGCCCCGGCACAGGTCCTTCCAGTTGCCCTGGCGATAGACCGTGATCGGCTCGCCCGGCGCGATGATGTCGTCGATGATCTGCGCCTTGTAGGTCTCGCCGATCTCGTTGAAGTGGCGGATCGCCTCGTCCCGGTCCCACACCTCGCGGGTGATGGGCTCGTTGCGGGCGATGATCTCGCGCATCTTCTCTTCGATCACCGGCAGGTCGTCCTCGGTGAACGGGCCGCGATTGGCGGGGGCGAAGTCGTAATAGAAGCCGTCCTCGATCGCCGGGCCGATGGTCACCTGCGTGCCGGGGAACAGCTCCTGCACCGCCTCGGCCAGCACGTGGGCGAAGTCGTGGCGCACGATATCGAGCGCTTCCTCGGTGTCCTTCGCGGTGATGAGCGAGAGCTGGGCATCGCCCTCGAGCGGGCGGTTGAGATCCCACAGCGCGCCGTTGACGCGCGCCGCCAGCGCCGCCTTGGCCAGACCTGCGCCGATGGACGCGGCCACATCCGCCGGAGTCGTCCCCCGCGCCATTTCACGCACGGAGCCGTCGGGGAGGGTAATGCGGAGGGATGCGTCGGTCATTGGTGTCTCGGTTTTCCGTCAGGTCTGGAAGGCGGGCAGACCCTATTCACCCATGCGGCCAAGTCAAGCGATGCGGTGTCGCCCCGGAGGACGCACCGGCTCGCAGGCGTCAGTAGCTGTAGACCACCGAGACGCGCATGGCCGTGTCGGTTTTCTTCAGGCTGTCGTCCAGCGGATCGCTTTCGTGAACCACATTATAGGACAGGCGGGCCGAAAGCGCGCCAATCAGTTTGGTGGTCAGCGAGGTGTTGGAGGTGAAGGTGTTGCTCTCGTCCATGATCGCCGTGGCGTCCTGGCGGAACACCAGCGTCGGCAGGATGTCCCAGCGGTAGGACAGCGAGCCGCGCGCCGCGATGGCGCTCTCCGACGTGCCGTCGATGAACCGCACCTGCCGGAATGCCGGGCCCGCATCCAGCGTCAGGCTCATGGTCTCGCGCCGGAGCAGCTGGAAGCCGATACCGAACGACTCGGTGAATCGATTGCGGTATCCGGCGAAGCGGTCGCGCTCCCATCCGGCAAGGCCGTAGAGCGAGAGGGTATCGCTGAACTTGCGGTTGAGCTGGTAGTTGGCGAGCGACCGGTTGCGGGTCAGCGTGCCGTCGCTTTTCTGCCGGTCCAGCATGGCGTTGACGCGGTGGCGCGTGGTCAGCCCCTCGCGCTGGGTGTCCACCTGAAACAGGGTGCCGGTCTCGTTGCTGTTGCCGGTGGTCTTGCTGAGGCCCGCCTCGATCGAACCGGTCCAGCCTTCAAGCAGGGTCTGCTCGGCCAGCTCGGTGCGGCGTTCCGCCTCAAGCACGCCCTTCAGTTCGGCCACCAGCGCGTCGATCTGGCCGGCGCTTTCCGGGAAGGTGCTCTTGGCGACGGCGGCCACGCTGTCCAGATTGGCCACATCGCCCGCCGCGCCCGCATGGCGCAGCATCGCCTCCACCGCCGGGGGCAGGGCAGCGGGACCCGCCGGCCCGGATTCGGCAGCGGGGGCCTCGGCAGCCGGGGTTTCGGCAGCCGGAGTCCCGGCCGCGCCGGACGTCTCCGGCAAGCCCGCCGGCAGGGCGGCGCTGGCCTGCGCCGCCGCAGCGCAGAGGTGGCTGGCGGCCGCCAGTCCGGCAACCGTTGCCGGGAACCGAGAAGTCAGTGAAAGCATACCCTACCCTTTTTACAGAACGCACCCCGGGAAAGGCGAAACCGGGACGACTCGTGAGGCCGGTCGATAGGGTGGCAAAATGGCAACGGTCGGGCAACGGTCGTGTTTTTATATTTCGTGGAATGCCCCTTGCCGTGCGGCCAAATGTTTCGGCCGCGCGATTTTCCGCAAGGCAATTCCTGTTCCCGCTGCCGGATCAATGGTCTAAGTCCCGGGGCCAGAACCATCGGAACAGCAAGCTGGGAGCCCCGCATGACCGACAGCCCGTATGGATACCTCGATCGCGGCGACGGCGTCCGCCTCGCCTACGCGTCCCTGCCCGGCGAAGGGCCGACCGTGGTCTTCCTGCACGGCCTCATGTCCGACATGGAAGGCGGCAAGGCGCTGGCGCTGGAAGCCCATTGCCGCGCGCGCGGACAGGCCTTCCTGCGGTTCGACTGCTCCGGCCACGGCAAGTCCGACGGCGCGTTCACCGACGGCACCATCTCCCGCTGGCGCGACGACGCGCTGGCCATGATCGACGCCCGCACCCGGGGCCCGCTGCTGCTGGTGGGCTCCAGCATGGGCGGCTGGCTGGCGCTGCTGCTGGCGCGGGCCCGCCCGGAGCGGGTGAAGGGCCTCGTCCTCCTCGCCGCCGCGCCCGACTTCACCGACTGGGGCACCTTCGCCAGCCTCAGCCCCGCGCAACGGGACGCGCTGGAGCGGGACGGGCAGGTGGCCATCCCCTCCGAGTACGGGCCGGACCCCTACATCTACACCAAGGCGCTCATCGACGACGGCGCGGCCAACCGCCTGCTGACGGGCCCCATCCCGTTCGACGGCCCGGTGCGCCTGCTCCACGGCCAGCAGGACCCGGACGTGCCGTGGGAGCTTGCCCTCAAGATCGCCGAGAAGCTGACCACGCCCGACGTGCGCCTGCATCTGGTGAAGGACGGCGACCACCGCCTCTCCCGCCCCGCGGATCTGGACCTGCTGTGCGCGGTTGTCGGCGAACTGACGGCGACGATGACCGCGCAAGCTGCTAGTCTCCCGCCATGCTGACATCCGCCTTCCGCCTGACCGCCCTCGCCGCGCTTCTGGCCTGCGCCGCGGCGCCCGCCGCCGCAGACGCCGCCACCAGCGCTGACTCCAGCGCTGACGCCGCCCCCGTTCAGGAGGGCGCGGAGCGGCACTACCAGGAGTGCGTCACCCGCGCCGAGCAGAACCCGGAGGAGGCGGTGACGCTCGCCACCCGCTGGCGCGACACCGGCGGCGGCATCCCGGCCAAACATTGCCTGGGGCTGGCGCTGTTCAACGCGGGCAAGGCCCGCAACGCCGCCGTCGCCTTCGCCCAGGCCGCCGCCGACCTCGAAAGCGGCAAGAGCCAGCTCCTCGGCGGGCCGATCCGCGCCACGCCCGGCACCATCGCCGCCCTTTACGGACAGGCGGGCAACGCCGCCCTCGTGGCGGACGATCCCGCCAGCGCCTACCAGCACTTCAGCCGCGCCCTCGGCTTCGTCAGCGGGACCCCCGGCCCGCAGCGCGGCAACCTGCTCATCGACCGCGCCCGGGCGCTCGCCGGCCTCAAGGACTTCAAGCTGGCGAAAGCCGACCTCGACAAGGCCGTCGGCGACCTGCCCGACTCCGTCGATGCCTGGCTGCTGCGTGCCGCCGCCCGGCGCCAGCTCGGCGACCTGACCGGCGCCCGCAGCGACGCGGAAAAGGCCGCAAGACTGGCCCCGAGCGAACCCGACGTGCTGCTGGAACGGGCAACCCTCGCCGCAATGGCCGGGGACATCGCCGCCGCCCGCGCCGACTGGCAGACCATCCTCAAACTGGCCCCGGGCTCAGACGCCGCCGCCCTCGCCCGCACCAACCTGGATCAGGCCCCGCCCGAGGCCGGCGCCCCCGCCGCGCCGGCGAAACAGCGGGCAAAACAGTCAGCGAAATAGAGGGAAAGGACGGATGCGGAGGGGCTCGCCCCTCGCGCTCCCGTTCGTTCGAGCGGGCCGCCCCCGGCCTCTCCGGCAGGCCTCAGCCCCGGAACACGTCCTTCCCGGCCCGGCGCTCGGCGAACGCCTCGACGGTCGCGGCGGTGAGGAAGGGGTTGGTCTGCTTGTCCAGCCCGAGGGGGAACGGCACCGTGGGCTCGCCCTTCGCCCGGCGGGCGCGCACCTCCTCCATGCGGGCGGCAAGCGCGGCGTTGCCCGGCTCCACGGTGAGGGCGAAGCGGCCGTTGCTCTCGGTGTATTCGTGGGCGCAGTAGACCTGCGTGTCGTCCGGCAGCGCCTTCAGCCTGGCGAGGCTGGCGAACATCTGGGCGGGCGTGCCCTCGAACAGCCGCCCGCAGCCCATGGCGAACAGGGTATCGCCGCAGAACAGCAGGCCATCCGCCGCGAAGTGATAGGCGATGTGCCCCGCCGTGTGGCCCGGCACGTCGAGCACCTGCGCCGTGGCCCCGCCCGTCAGCGTCACCCGGTCGCCCTCGCCGACGGCCTGGTCGATGCCGGGAATCCGCGCCTCTTCGGCGCGCGGGCCGATGATCGTGCAACCGGTGGCGGCCTTGATCTCCACGTTGCCGCCGGTGTGATCGCCATGCCAGTGGGTGTTGAGGATGTGGGTGATGCGCCAGCCGCGCTGCCGGGCCTCGTCCAGCACCGGTTCCGCCTCCGCCGGGTCGACAACGGCGCAGGTCCCGCTGTCGTCGTCGCCGATGAGATAGACGTAGTTGTCGCTCAGAACCGGAATTTGCACGACCTCAGGCATGACACATCTCCCCTGAAAGCAGGCTTGCCGCAGGGTTGCAGACCCCTCCGACACCATGTCCGTTTAGAAGACAGGGCCGCGCCCGTCATCCCGCGCGCGGCCGGTTCATCAAAACCTGTTGCCCGGAGCGTCATGCGCCCCGGGCCGGAACGCGGAACAACAATCGGGAAGCGCGCGGAGTGCGGGCACCGGCCGCGCGCCCCCGCCGCCTTCCCTTCGGACCCGGTTACCAGGTGCCGGTGTTGGGCATGGAGGCCCACGGCTCGGCGGGCGGCAGCCGCTCGCCCTTCTGGAGCAGTTCGATCGAGATGCCGTCCGGCGAGCGCACGAACGCCATCCAGCCGTCGCGCGGCGGCCGGTTGATGGTGACGCCGCCATCCATCAGGCGCTGGCAGGCCTCGTAGATGTTGTCCACCTCGTAGGCGATGTGGCCGAAGTTGCGCCCGCCCGTGTAGCCCTTCTCGTCCCAGTTCCAGGTCAGCTCCACCTGGGCGTCCTCGTCGCCGGGGGCGGCAAGGTAGATGAGGGTGAAGCGGCCGGCCTCGTTCTCCATCCGCCGCACTTCCCTGAGGCCGAGCAGGTCGCAATAGAACCGGAGGGATTCGTCCACGTCCGACACGCGGACCATGGTATGAAGGTACTTCAGACCCATGTCTCATTACTCCAGATTGGTGACGGAACCCGCGGCGCCTCACGGCAATCAGGCCGGGGAAACCGTCGATGTAATCCAGCCTTCGGCAACCGGACGATTTTTTTGCACAACCGAAACGGTTCATCTGGCGGAAAGCTGACCCAAGTCTTAATGGCACCAACGCCGCAAGGCCAAGCCGAAACAGAGTATAACAACAGGAGAGATGCATGACGGACCGCAACGCCATCATTCTGGGCGCCGCCGCCCTTGTGGCGGTGGGCGTGGGGCTGGGTGGCTATTTCATCGGCGACGGCTTCAAGAACGCGCGACGCGCCGACCGGTCCGTCACCGTGCGCGGTCTTGCCGAGCGCGACGTGACGGCGGACATCGCCACCTGGACCATCACCTACACCGCCAACGGCCACCAGCTGGAGACCGTGCAGGGCAAGATCGACAAGGACACCGAGACCATCCGCGCCTTCCTCAAGGGTTTCGGCTTCCCGGAGGAGGAGATCACCACCGCCGGCATCTCGGTGAACCAGTATTACGACAATTCGGACCGGGTGGCGCCCGAGCGGCGCAACAACATCCACATCCGCCAGACGCTGCTGCTGCGCACCCGGAACGTGGAGGCCGCGCAGAAGGCCCACGCCGCCATGAGCGAGCTGGTGCGCCGGGGCGTGGTGCTGGAAGGCGACGGCACGCCGGTGGTCTACAGCTTCACCAAGCTGAACAGCATCAAGCCGGAGATGATCGCCGCCGCCACCAAGGACGCCCGCGCAGGGGCCGAGCAGTTCGCCAAGGACAGCGGCTCGCGGGTGGGCGGCATCAAGCAGGCGAGCCAGGGCTACTTCTCCATCCTGCCGCGCGACGGCGAGGGCGGGCAGGAGACCGCCAGCCCCTACCAGAAGGTGCGCGTGGTCACGACCATCGACTTCTACCTGGAGGACTGAGCCGCACGCCACGCGCAAGGCAAAAGCAAAAGCAAATGCGCGCTTGGCTGGAGAAATGGATGAATTAATGAGGGGGCGGCGCGTCTCCCGCCTCCCGAGGGGGAGGGGCGCATTCGGGTTCCCGGTCAGGACAGCGAAAAGCCCCCTCCATGAACGAACGCAAGGTAATCGACGGCAAGGCCGCCGCGCTGATGGTTCTGCTCTGCGCCATCTGGGGCATGCAGCAGGTGGCGATGAAGGCCGCCGCGCCGGACATGGCCCCGGTGCTGCAAGTGGCGCTCCGCTCCGCCATTGCCGCCGCGCTGGTGTTCCTCGTGGTGCTCGGCCGCCGGGAAACCTGGGCGCTCGGCGGCGGCACCTGGAAGCCGGGGCTGGTGGTGGGCGTGCTGTTTGCGCTGGAGTTCCTGTTCGTCGGCGAGGGGCTGCGCCACACCAACGCCTCGCACATGGTGATCTTCCTCTACACCGCGCCCATCTTCGCGGCGCTCGGCCTCCACTTCGTCTACCCGGAGGAGCGCCTCACGCCCCTGCAATGGCTCGGCATCGCCCTTGCCTTCGGCGGCGTGGTCACCGCCTTCACCGGGCACGGCAGCGGCGCCGGGAGCGGCAGCGGCGTTAGCGTCGGCGCTGGCGTCGGCGCTGGCGCTGGCGTCGGCGGCAGTGGCGGCAGCGGCGGCGGCATCGGAAGCGGCGGCGGCGCACAGGGCGCGGGGGGCCTGATGTGGTTTGGCGATCTGCTCGGCCTCGCGGCGGGCATGGCCTACGGCGCGACCACCGTCAGCATCCGCGTCTCCCGCCTTGCCAGCGCGCCCGCCACCGTCACCCTGCTCTACCAGCTGCTCGGCGCGTTCGTGATCCTGCTGGCAGCGGCCCTGCTGATGGGCCGGACCCACGCGACCCTGACGCCCACCCTGCTGACGAGCCTCACCTTCCAGACCCTGATCGTCTCCTTCGCCAGCTTCCTCGCCTGGTTCGCACTGCTGCGCACCTACCTGGCCTCGCGCCTCGGCGTCCTCACCTTCATGACCCCGCTCTACGGCGTCGTCTTCGGCGTGGTCCTCCTCGGCGAAAAGCTGGAGCCCGGCTTCATCCTCGGCGCCCTCATGGTCCTCGCCGGCATCCTCCTCGTCAGCAGCCACGAACTGCTGGGGAAGGGTGGCCGGTCAGCGGCAGTGGTAACGGTAAGGATAAGAAAATGAATACTTCTTAATACTACCGGATTTTATCCTAACGTCTGATTTATAATTGGCCGGATGTAATTGCTTCGACGATAGCCCGACGACACAAAAAATCCAGAGCACTCATTCCTAACACTGCAACTTTCACATTCCGTTACATACTGCTGCTTCCAATCGCTAATTGATCGGCGAGCAAATCTCCATGCTTCCGTCTCCATTAGACAGAGAGGTGTATTATAGATTGAAACTCGCATACGGGCGCGGTCCAATACAAGGGCGGCCTCTCGAAGCTGAGAACGATATTCATATGGATCAACCCAAAGCTTATCGAGATTTGCTCTAGTGAAGCCCATAATTTCCAGCCCCATAAGAGCAACATGATCCACAAATAGAAGGTTTCTTACAATAAATTCCGCTATCTCCGGCAACCGATCCACCGTCAATTTATGAAGAACTATTCTCAACTCGACTTTAACATTATATTTCTTTAAATTAAGAATTCCCCGAATGGTTTCATCAAATGCCCCATCCGCCTGAACGACATAATCGTGAAGATGAGCAATATCAGAGTAAATAGGAATCCCAAGCATTAAATCATGATGTTTTACATCACCGAGTGCTTGGGAAAAACTTAGATCCGAAAATCTTCTACCATTTGTAAGTACATGAAGCGCTGTGCTAGGAAGATAAGATTTGCATGCCTGCACCAACTCTATAAATCTACCCTCCAACAATGTAGGCTCACCGCCAGTAAAACCAATCTCCCTAGTCTCAATATCAATAAGAGTAATGGCTTCTAAAATTTCATCCACAAGCCACTCATCATCCACATTTCGAGGCGGCTGAGAACACATCAAACAATAATTATTGCATCTCTCAGTTAGCAAGAAGCTATTATGAAAAGACGATCGGCGATATAAGGTTTGAAGCTCGCCCCGCTTAGGAGCCAGCCTAACGACGTCGCCGTCATTTAAATAATTAAATTCGTCAGGTATAAAAACTATCGGCTTCTTAATACTATCAACAAAGGATCGAACACCAGGAAGAGCTAAATACCAAGAAAAACCGTCTGGTACGTCATTCCCTGTTATAAGAAATGCCTCCCGCGAGCGCAAGGGACGTGGGCGATGAACATCTGTCGAAACCCGAATCACCACCCTATCCAAATCGGACGGAGCATTAAAATATTTTACGTGCCGGGAGCCAAGTATAATCATCCGACGTTCGCCCAACGTTCGAAGATTTCACGCACATGAGGGCGATCCACCATCCTCTCAATTAAGCCTTTAAAAATTGACATATTTCTTTTGCAGAAGTCTGAAACTGGCTTCTTTCCTACGAAATCACCTTGAGTAGCATAATGAAAAATGGGATCAGACCCACACCAAGGCTCAAAAGCACACCATGAGCACATTGGACTGCTCGCGGCAAAAGACTGCTCGATTGGATTCAACAACGCATCGCCCAAGAATATTTCTTCGTAACTATTTTCATGCACATTACCAATTCGGAAAGTATCATCACCCATTTCCGCAAGCATACGAGCTTCGTCCGAAGCATACACATTGCCATCATAATTATAGACAACAGCAGCTATTCCAATACCTGAAGGACTCATTAAGTCCACATACCCCGGCTGAAATGGCGTCAGCATCTTTTTAAGAACGGTCGCCGCATAATATTCCACAAAAAAGAAGCCATTAATATTCATGTCAATAATATAATCAAGACCATCAAAATAGAAATCGAGCCACTTCTCGCAAGTATATGATTGATAAAACTTAGTTTTAACGGCAAATCCGTAGGGGCTCAATGGTCGTAAGAATATCCCGTCAAATCCTTGAGAGATATATTCATCCACAATCTCTCGTGCCCGAGGCAGACTGGCCGAGGTTGTTGTCATCAGCGCCCCGACTTTGTCGCGGCCAAGTTTCATTCGAGCACGCTGAATACCTTCCACTGTACGCTGATAGGAATCTCCCCCAGGTCGAGGACGATTCCTGTTGTGAAGTTCCGCCGGACCGTCAAGAGACGTAGAAATTAGAATATTATGGCGTGCAGCAAGGTCTAGCGCTCGATCATCCAAAACGGCTAAATTAGTCGCAATGACAAATTCGAGATCCCGTTTTTCAACCTCATTACGCCGCAGAGCTTCATTAACAATGAATTCAATAATATCTATATTTAATAAAGATTCGCCACCCTGAAATTCTATTTTTATTGCCGGAGAAGGAGATTTAAAAACCAGATCGAGACTTTTAACGGCAGTCTCTCTGGTCATATCATATTGTTTTTGGTCATTATTTGCGCGCGACACTTGGCAGTAAGGACATGAGTGCTCACAACGCAATGTAACAACAAAAATGTGCAAGCCAGTAAAATTAGCAAGCGGGAGTAGCTTGGTGCGAACCTTTAGCGCCAATAGATCAAGCGCAACGTCAGAATCAGCATCAATAAGAAAGTGCTTGGATTTTAATTTACTGTATATTTCCTCGCGAGACGACAACCTTCCTTGGGAAAATCTTTCTAGCTCCTCCCTACTTGCAACCACATATTCACCTACCATATTAGTAAGCACATAACGGCTGCCGGTGAGGGGCATAAAACGATATGGAAGCGGCCGATACCCCTCCATAAGGGGGCGCTCGTAATGCTCAAGATCAAGAAACTTAGCCATTTTGGACAATACGCGAAAATGCGAGACCCAAGATCATATTCCTCAGCGGCTCGGTTGCTGCTTCAATAGTGAGCCGGAGATCTTGATCTAGCACCTCGCGATGGAAATCCCGCTCGATATTAGAGGGATCTTCGTCGGACAATGGCCGCAGAACACAACGTAGTTCATTTGGACCCGGCTCAACAATCACTGTGACCCGATCCATAAATACATACGCAGCTCGCTTGACTGCGTCTAACGAGTACACTGCTGACGGAAATACTACCGTCACCTCATTTTTACTGTTCATCATGCGCCCTTTCGGCCGGAAAATCCCGACTGGCGTCAGAATGAACTCGAATAATGCGACCGGTGACTCGAATGCGATGAGTGAGATTGATGAGAGGAATGTGAGCGATGTGACGAATGCGCAGCAAAATGGGCCGTTTCGTCAGAAGCTCGCTCAATCACAAGGTCGTCTCCGGCTAAAGGCTTAGCCAACAGAATATTGGCAACGGTCTCCTCTGGAACGACGTCAGGCAGTGCAGCATGAACCTGCGAAGCAGACAGGAGCACGCTGACCGAGGCCGCCAACGGCCTTAAAAACTTCCGGCTCATTTCTCCTCCTCCGCTAAACTAAGAGTATTAGAATATTAAAGGCCACGAATCATAAGAGGAGTCAATGGGCTTTGTATGCGTATACAGTTAACTGTTTTATGCTATTTATCCGCCGCCCAGTGAGTTCGGCAATGACATCGCTTATTGGTTGGCTCCCCCCCTCACCCCCCTTTGTACAACCGCTCCAGACGGTCGCCGTAGACGGCGCGGATCTTGTGGCGGCGGATCTTGAGGGTGGGCGTCATCATCTCGTTCTCCACCGTGAAGGGCTCGCAGGCGATGGAGATGCGGCGCACCTTCTCGGTGATGGAGAGGCGGGTGTTGACGCGGTCGACGGCGTCCATCACCGCGCGGCAGAAGGCGGGGTTGGCGCTGAGCGCCGCCAGGTCCGGCCCCTCGTCGCTGTCGGCGGCCACGTCATTGGCCACGGCCCACTGCCGCGCCCACTCCGCATCGGGCACGATGAGGCCGACGAGGTAGGGCTTGCGGTCGCCGGAGACCATCGCCTGATGGATTTCCGGCTCCAGGCACAGCATGCCCTCCACCCGCTGCGGGCTGACGTTCTCGCCCTTGTCGAGGACGATGATGTCCTTCTTGCGGTCGGTAATGACGATGTGCCCGTCTTCATCGATGTGGCCCACATCGCCGGTGTGCAGCCAGCCGTCGACGATGGTGCGGGCGGTCTCGTCCGGGTTGCGCCAGTAGCCGTGGGTGACCAGCTCGCCGCGCACGAGGATCTCCCCGTCCTCGGCGATCCGCACCTCCGTATGGGCCAGCGGCGGGCCGACCGTGTGCATCTTGATCCCGGCGCGCGGCCGGTTGCAGGAGATGACCGGCCCGGCCTCGGTCTGGCCGTAGCCCTGGAGCAGGGTGAGGCCCAGCGCCTGGAAGAACAGCCCCACCTCCGGGTTGAGCGGCGCGCCGCCCGCCACCATGGCCTTGAGCCGCCCGCCGAAGCGCGCGCGGATGCGCTTGCGCAGGGTGACATCCAGCAGCGCATCGGCCGCCCAGCCCCACCAGGGCAGACGCCCGGTCTCGGCCCGGGCCTTCTCCAGTTGCAGAGCGAGCGCCAGCAGGCGCGCGGCGAACGCCCCCTGCTTCTCGATCACCTTGGTCATGCGGGCGCGCAGTACCTCGAACAGGCGCGGCACCACCACCATGATGGTGGGGTGCACCTCCTCGATGTTGGCGCCCAGCTTGTCGAGCCCCTCGGCGTAGTAGATCTGCCCGCCCAGCCAGACGGGCAGGAACTGGCCGGCGGTGTGCTCGTAGGCGTGGGACAGCGGCAGGAAGGAGAGGAACACGTCCTCGGTGCGGGGGAAGTCGTCAACGACGATGTGCCCCGCGCCCGAGATGTTGTGCAGGATCGCGCCGTGATGCTGCATCACCCCGCGCGGCGCCCCGCCGGTGCCCGAGGTGTAGATGAGGCAGGCCAGATCCTCCCGCCGGAAGGTGGCCCAGCGGCGCGCCTCGGCGACGGTGGTGTCGCTGCCGGCGATGAGGGCGTTCCAGTCGTGGAGGTGCGCGACGGACGACTGCCCCATGCGCAGCGGCTCCATGGCGATGACGTGGCAGCAGCACTCGGTCTGATGCACGGCGGGCAGCAGATGCCGCGCCAGCCTGGCCGAGGAGACGAACACCGCCACCGCGCCCGAGTTCGACAGGATGTGCAGATGGTCCCGCTCGGTGTTGGTGGTGTAGGCCGGAACGGTGATCGCCCCCGCGGTCATGATGGCCAGGTCCGCGATCAGCCACTCCGGCCGGTTCTCGGAGACCAGCGCCACCCGCTCGCCCGGCTTGATGCCGATCTTGCGCAAGGCGCCCGCCAGCCGCGCCACCTGCTCCGCCGTCTCGGCCCAGGACAGCGCCTGCCAGCGCCCGTCCCGCTTGCTCCACACAAAGGGCTTGTCGCCCAGACGCTCCGCCTGGTCGAAGAACATTTCGACCACGCTGTTCCAGTCCTCCCGCATCTCCACGCCTGCCACTCTCCCCCCGTTCCTGTACGCCTTCTGTCCGCAACCCACTCAAACACAAGCCCCGCCCCATCGGGAAGGGGAACGCGCGAGCGGCGCATGGAGGCAAGCCCCGGGGTGCCGCCCGCGCAAGGCCTCAGTCGCCCAGCGCCACCCCCTCGCGGCGCGGGTCCGCCCCGCCGAGCAGGGTCACCCGCCCGGCGGCGTCGTACACAAGCTGGATGCCCTGCAGCCCGGAAATGGCCGGCCGTGCCGCCACCGTGTGCCCCATGGCCTCCAGCTGCGGGCGCATCACCTCCAGCGCCGAGCCCGCCTCGATCTCCAGCGTGCCGCCGTCATCCTTGTGGAAGTTGGGGAAGCTGATGGCCGCCTGCACGTCCATGCCCCAGTCGAGGGTGGCGATCAGGGTCTTGAGCACATGGGTGATGATGCGGCTGCCGCCCGCCGAGCCCAGCGCCAGCACCAGACGGCCGCGCTCGTCGAACACCAGCGTCGGGGACATGGAGCTGCGCGGCCGCTTGCCCGCCTCCACCCGGTTGGCGACGGGGCGTCCGTCCGCCTCGGGCACGAAGGAGAAGTCGGTCAGCTCGTTGTTGAGGATGTAGCCGTCCGCCATCAGGAAGCTGCCGAACGGCGCCTGGATGGAGGCGGTCCAGGTGGCGGCGTTGCCCTTCCCGTCCACCGCAACGAAGTGGGTGGTGGAGGGAATGACCGGCCCCGCGTGCGGCGCGAAGGCGGCCTTCTCCTCCATGGGCGGCGTGCCGACGGGGTAGCTGCCCCGCGCCCGCTCCGGGTCGATCAGCCGGGCCCGCTGCGCAAGGTAGGCCGGGTCGATCAGCCCCTTGACCGGCACCTGCACATAGGCCGGGTCGGCGAGGTAATTGCCCCGGTCCGCGAAGGCGAGCGCCGTTGCCTCGGCGATGAGGTGGATGGCCCTGGGCGAATTCGGCCCCAGCGCCTTCAGGTCATGGCCTTCCAGCATCTTGAGCGTTGCGAGAATGGTGGTCGCGGCGGAGGAAGGCGGCCCCATGCCGCAGATCCGGTAGGCGCGGTAGGTGCCGCACACCGCCTCGCGCTCGATGGCGCGGTAGTTGGCGAAATCCGCCCTGGTCACCTTGACCGGGGCCTTGGGCGCGCCGGTAATGGCGGCAATGGCCCGCTCGGCGGGCGCGCCCTTGTAGTAGGCGTCCGCCCCCCGGGCCGCCACCTCCCGCAGCAGCGCCGCGTAGGCCGGGTTCTTCAGCACCGTGCCCACGGGCAGCGGCGCGCCGTCCGCGCCGTAGTAGGTGTTCCGCATCTCGGGGAAGTCCCGCACGATGGGCGCGGCGCTCTCCAGCATGGCATACATGCGGGGGCTGATGGCAAAGCCCGCCTCCGCCAGCCGGATGGCCGGGCCGAACAGCACCGGCCAGGGCAGCTTGCCGTGCCGCCGGTGCGCCGCCTCCATCAGGCGGAAGGCGCCCGGAATGCCCACCACCCGGCCGCCGGTGAAGGCCTGATGGAAGGGCAGCGGCTTGCCGCTCTCGTCCAGAAACAGCGACGGCGTGGCGGAGGCCGGGGCGGTCTCCCGCCCGTCGAAGGCGGCAACGCCGCCCGTGGCGGCATCATAGGTCAGCAGGAAGCCGCCGCCGCCCACGCCGCTCGACTGCGGCTCAACCAGCGAGAGCACCAGCTGCATGGCGATGGCCGCATCCACCGCCGAGCCGCCCGCGCGCAGGATCTCCTGCCCCGCCGCGCTGGCGTGCGGGTTGGCGGCGGCGGCCATGAAGCGTTCCGCCTTCACCGGCTCCTGCGCGGCATACTGCGCCCCGCGCGTCTCGACCGGCACGGCCTGAGCGAACGCAGACCCGGACCAAAGCGTACTCGACAGGGCAACACTCGCAAGGCCAATACTCGACAGGGCAGCCGCCACGGCGCCCGCGGCAAACATCCGTCGCATCCCTCTCTCCTTCCCGCCCGGTCCTGACGGGGACAGCACCGGGCCGTGACGCAACGCGCCAAGCTGTAGCATATTCGTGCCCCTCGCAAAGCCATGACGCCGCCGCTTTCGGGGTGGGGCCCGCCCGCTCCCGCACGGCTCATCGACAGGGTGGCTCGCCTTGTCGCGGACGGGCAAGAATATTTCAATCCCGGGCGGAGCGCGCCTTGTCATGCCGGGCCACGGCTTTAGGCTCGCCCCCAATCCGCAATTCAACTGGGGGAATTTTGATGCGTTTGACGCTTCTTCGCTCCGTCGCCGCGATCGCGCTGGCCGGCGTCGCTGCCGCTGCCGCGCCTGCGCTGGCGCAGGGCCAGCCCGCGCCCGCCGCCGCGCAGAACCAGGACGAAACCGCCCGCTTCAACGCCTTCCTGCAACAGGTGTGGGACGCCGATGTGGCCGCCCAGCCGCAGCGCCAGACCATGCTCGGCATCAAGAAGGACTACGGCAAGTGGGACGATCCGTCCGAAGCGGCCGAGATTGCCCGCTTCGAGCGCGGTCAGAAGGCGCTGGCCGACATGAAGGCCAACTTCGACTTCAAGAAGCTCTCGCCGGACGCGCAGATGTCGTGGCGGATCTTCGAGTCCGTGCAGGCGGCCAACGCCGCCGCCTTCCGGTACCGCGACTATGAGTACATCTTCGACCAGATGAACGGCATCCAGTCCGGTCTGCCGGCCTTCCTCATCAACATGCACCGCATCGACACCGTCGCCGACGCGGAAGCCTACATCTCGCGCCTCACCGGCATGAAGGCGGTGCTGGACGAGGCGCTGCGCCGCGCCCGCGACCAGGAGAAGAAGGGCATCATTCCGCCCAGGTGGGTGTTCCCCTACGTGATCTCGGACGCGCAGAACATCCTCACCGGCGCGCCCTTCCAGAAGGGAGCCGCCGACTCCACCCTGCTCGACGACTTCCGCAAGAAGGTCACCAAGCTGAACCTGCCGAAGGACCAGCACGACGCGCTGATCGCCAAGGCCGAGCAGGCGCTGCTCACCTCGGTGAAGCCCGCCTACGAGGCGGTGATCGCGCAGATGAAGGAGCAGGAGGCCCGCGCGCCGAAGGAAGACGGCGTGTGGCGCTTCCCGGACGGCGACAAGTACTACGCCGAGCGCCTCGCCTACTACACCACCACCAACATGACGCCGGAGGAGATCCACTCCTTCGGCCTCGCCGAAATGGCCCGCATCCACAAGGAGATGGAGGCCATCAAGGACAAGGTGGGCTTCAAGGGCACGCTGAAGGCGTTCATGACCGCGGTGCTCAACGACCCGAACCAGGTCTACCCGGACACCGAGGAAGGCCGCGAGCAGTATCTGGCCGACTCCCGCGCCGCCATCGACGCCATGCGCGCCAAGCTCCCCGCCTACTTCGGGCTGCTGCCCAAGGCCGACATGATCGTGAAGCGCGTGGAGGCCTTCCGCGAGAAGTCCGCCGGCAAGGCGTTCTACCAGAGCCCCGCGCCGGACGGCTCGCGCCCGGGCATCTACTACGCCAACCTCTACCGCATCGAGGACATGCCCAAGTACCAGCTTGAAGCGCTGGCCTACCACGAGGGCATTCCGGGCCACCACATGCAGCGGGCGATCTCGGGCGAGCTGACCGACCTGCCCATGTTCCGCAAGTTCGGCCGCTTCACCGCCTACACCGAAGGCTGGGGCCTCTACACCGAATACCTCGCCAAGGAGATGGGCGGCTACCAGGACCCCTATTCGGACTTCGGCCGCCTCGCCATGGAACTGTGGCGCGCCGCCCGCCTGGTGGTGGACACCGGCCTCCACTACAAGAAGTGGACCCGCGAACAGGCGATCCAGTACCTCATGGACAACACGCCGAACCCCGAGGGCGACTGCGTGAAGGCCATCGAGCGGTACATCGTCTACCCGGGCCAGGCGACCGCCTACCTCATCGGCAAGACCGAAATCCTGCGCGCCCGCGAGGCCGCCAAGGCCGCGCTCGGCGACAAATTCGACATCCGCCAGTTCCACGACGTGGTGCTGAAAAGCGGCCCGGTGCCGCTCGACGTGATGAAGGAAAACGTCGAGGCCTGGGTGCAGCAGGTGAAGGCGCAGTCGTAGGGGGTTTGGTGAATTGGGGGGTTTTGCAGGAGGGTCTTGACCCTCCTGCACCTCCCATTCGTCTCAAGGGGCCGTGTCCTTGCACAAAAGGGCGCGGCCCTTTCCTTCACCGGAGATCTCTCGGGACTCGCCCGTCCTGAAGGGCGCGGCCCATAAACGAAGGTAATTCCTAGCCAAACCGGACCAAATCCGAGAGGATTTGGAGATGAAACGCTGTCCGGGTTGTGGCGGGTGTCGCCACTACAGGTTGAGCGATGG
>Ga0207867_1001189_pt1 | contig 20790 bp, 17 predicted proteins | sample HigsolmetaAR206D_FD_184838 | JGI IMG/M metagenome (GOLD analysis project Ga0207867, IMG submission 184838) | Ionic liquid and high solid enriched microbial communities from the Joint BioEnergy Institute, USA - AR20-6-D (SPAdes) (version 2) ...
GGCGGTGCGCACGCCTGGCGGCTGCCGCCCGACGAACGCGGGCCGGCGATGGCGCGCTCACTGCTGGCACAGGCCATGGCTGCTCTCGGCCTGGACCAGGAGGTGATCGAGGACGGCAGGCTCGCCGTGTCCGAGATCGCCACCAACGCGTTGCGGCATGCCCGGCCCGCACCGGGTGCCGCTCCGGTCGTCCCGCCGGAGCTGTGGGTCTGGGCGCGGACCGTGCCCGCCCCTCAGCTCGTCGTCTCCGTCTTCGACGGCGCCCGCTCCCTGCCGCCCCGGCCCGGCCGGGGCGGCCTGCTGGAGGAGTCCGGCAAAGGGCTGGCCCTGGTCGCCGAGGTCGCCGCCGACTGGGGGTATGGGCCGTCCCGTTCCCTGCTGGCCGACCCTCCCGTTCCGGGCAAGGCGGTCTGGTTCGCCCTGCCGCTGCCACCCGATTGGCCCGGCCGTACGGTCACCGTTCACCCTGATGCCGCCGCGCGCTGCTTAATGCGGGTGCTGGCCCGCCGCGGCCTGCACGGCAGGCACAGTGGCACCGGTGCCCTGTCGGTGCTGGAGCTTCCCGGGCTCAACGTGTGGGTTCTGCCCGGCTGCTTTTCCTGGCAGCCTCGTCCCGATCGGCTGATCCGCCATCCCCTCATCGATCTGCAGGAGACCGCCGAGCGGATCATCCGTCATCTGGACGGCTCCTCTTCTTCGATGCCTGCTTCTTGAGGGGTTCGCTGCGCCGCCGGTCCGTCTAGGGAAGCCGAGGGCTTGTCAAAGACGCGAGTGCCCTGCCGGGACGGTCCTTCTCGCTGTCGCTTTCACTCCTGACTGTCACTGCTCATCCGGAGATCTTAACTACTGTGAGTCATCTATAAGTAACGACGGGTAGTTAAAGTTTGTCGCTCGGTGACAGATCCGGCCGGGAGGTCACCGAGGGGCGGATCGCCGGAAGATGCGAAAGGAGCGCAGAAGGCGATGGTGGGCACCAGGGTGCACTGGACGGGAGCCTTAGCGGGAAGCGCCGTCCTGGCGGGTGCTCTGTGGACGCCCGCGGTCGGGCAAGAGACCGTCCTCCCGGAGGGAAGGTGGGCTCCGGTGGCCGTGCGGGCTCCGGCCGGTGCGCAGGCCGGGCGTCTTTCGCAGGTCGAGCGCCGCGATCAGGCCGGCGGTGCGCTCTTTCGGGCGGGGCCGGCGCGGCTGGTGCTTCCGGCGGTGCCCGCGGACGTCCCGAGGCGGACGATGACCGGGATGGCCGGTGGTGTGCCGGCCAGCAGGGCGGTGGGCAGGGTGTTCTTCACCGACGCGGCGTCGGGGCGCCGTTCCTCCTGCTCGGCCTCGGTGGTCGCCAGCGACTCGGGGAACCTGCTCCTCACCGCGGGGCATTGCGTGTACAGCCGCGGCTGGCACCGTGACTGGATCTTCGTCCCCTCCTATGACCAGGGCAAGCGGCCCTTTGGGGTGTGGCGGGCGGAGTGGTTCGTCACCCCCTCCCGGTGGATCACCCATGGACGGCCCGAGGACGATGTGGCCTTCGTGAAGGTGGCCTCGTCCGGAGGCGTCAGGATTCTCGACAGGGTCGGCGGCAACGGCATCCGGCCGGGGGCCGCCACGGGCAGGCGGCGGACGGTCCTCGGCTACCCGTTCCTGCCGCCCTACCGGGGCGACCGGCAGCACTACTGCGAAGGCGTCACCCGGTCGGAAGGGCGGCGCATGCGGATGGCGTGCCGGCTCACCACCGGTGCCAGCGGCGGTCCCTGGCTGGACTCCTATGACCGTTCGACCGGGTTCGGTTACATCGGCGGTGTCACCACGAACACCGATCTGGCCAACACCACGCTGTGGAGCCCGCTGCTTGGCGGGGACGTGTGGACGCTCTACCGGTACGCCGATCAGCTTCGGTGAAATCACCGGCGAAGCGCCCCGCCGCCCGGGAGGAGATCCCCGGGCTGCGGGGCGCTGCGGGTGTCAGCGGGCGGTGCCTGCGGGTGGGTCCAGCCACAGGCGCGGGGCGGCCGGGTCGCCGAGCCGCCGCAGGAAGGACACCACCCCGGAGGTCCCGATCGACCAGCCGCCGCTGCTTCCGTGCAGGGAGGTGTCGGGGAACACCGGGGCCTCGGGGGAGCCGCCGGCGCGGGCGAGGATGAGGTCGGCGATCCGGTCCGCCCACTGGGCGTACGTCCGGTCGCCGGTGATCTGGCACAGGTCGAGGAAGAGTTCCCCGATGCCCGCCAGCCCGCAGCACTGGGTGAGGGCGTACATGCGCGGCGCCAGCTCCAGGCAGGCCGCGGCGGCCTCGCGGGCCGCCTGCAGGTGGTCGTCGGCGCCCAGGTCGCGTCCGGTCCGGGCGAGGGCGGCGCCGATCCCGGCCAGTCCCTGGCAGAACGAGGCGTGCATCGGCTTGGCCGATACCGCCCGGGCGGCCTCCAGCAGCGGCGGCAGGTGCTCAAGGAGCGTGTCGCATCCTTTGTGCAGGGCGGCCTCGGTGGCCGTCTCGCCGGTGGCCGCGTGGTGGTCGCGCAGGAAGTGGACGATGCCGGCCAGGCCGTGCGCGAAGCCCAGGGTGCGGGAGACCGCCCCGCAGTCGGCGTAGTCGGGCGGGTTCTCCTGCAGTTCGGCCGTCAGGTCGCGGGCCAGGAGCCGCCGGGCGCAGGCGTCGGCCAGTTCCAGGCGGCCGGCGTCTTTGGTGAGCCGCCACAGCAGCAGCTGGCCGGTGCCGATGCCGGCCAGTCCGGTGTGCTGGTCGGTGGCGGTGATCCGGGAGAGGACGGGACGGGCCAGCGGCTCGGCGATCTTCAGGAGGGTCTCGTCGCCGAGGGTCGCTCCGGCTTCGGCGATGAAGACGGCGATGCCGGTGTCGCCGGTGTACAGTCCCGGGCGGCCGTTGCGCAGCGCCCGGAAGCCGCCGGTCCAGTAGGCCAGGCCGCGTGCCAGGGCGCGGGACGGTTCGTCGTGCCGCAGTAGTTCCATGCCCATTCCGGCGGCGCCCCGGTAGAGGTTGATGGGGCTGCCCACCAGGCCGCCGGTGAAGTCTTTCCCGCTCATGAGGTCGGCGGCGTGGCGGGACAGTTCGGTGAGGCTGTGGGCGATGGCCGCCTCCAGGCGGCGGGCCCGCTGCCGGGCAGAAGGCGGCGGCGGGGGCGGGGCGTCGGTGAAGCGGCCGGCGCGGATGTCGTCGGCGGCGGCCCGGCGCCGGGCGGGGTCGGGGTCGAGCAGGCCGAGGATCGTCCCGCTCATGCCGCCCCGGCCGGCCAGTACTTCGGCGGCGCGGCGGGGGTCGTGGTTGCCGGGGTCGCCGGTCATCCAGGTGGGCGGCAGGCCGGTGGCGGCGTAGAACAGGGTGGCGCCGAGGGAGTAGTAGTCGGCTTCGACGGTGGCCGGTTCGTCGCGTTCCTGTTCGGGCGGGCTGTAGCCGGGGGTCCAGCCGTACAGTTGCGGGTCTTCGGCGTGGCTGATTTCGAAGTCCACCAGGCGGGGGCGGCCGGTGGCGTCGTCGAGGACGACGTTGGTGGGGGTCAGGTCGCGGACCAGCACGCCGCGCCGGTGCACGTGGTCCAGCAGTTCCAGCAGGGCCGTGGCCAGGGCGCGCAGGCTTCGTCCGGGCGGTGCCGGGTCGGCGACGTACAGGCCGTTCTCGGCGACGTCCTGGCCGAGGGCCAGGGCGCCCAGGTCGGTGATGGCCAGGTATTCGCGGTCTTCGTGGCGGAAGTGGTCGATCACTTTCGGTACGTCGTCCAGGTCGCGCAGCAGGTGCAGGACGTACCGTTCGTTGCGCAGCCGCAGGCGGGAGTCGCGTCCCAGGGCGTCTTCGTTGACGTGGGCCCGTGCCTCTTTGATGATCACCGGCCGGTTGTCGGTGGTGTCGATCGCCCGGTATACGCAGCCTTTTCCGTTGCGGGTCAGGCCGCGTACCACTCGGTAGCGTCCGCCCAGCAGGACGGGGGCGGCCGGGCCGTCGGACGGTGCGGGGTGGGGGGTGGCGCCGGTGAGCGGGTCGGGGGACCAGTGGGGTTGCCAGAAGGAGTCGTCGGCGGCGCCCGGGTGGGTGTTGCCCTGCGGGTCGGTGACCACGAGTTCCAGGTCGCCGTCGTCGTTGATGTCGTAGCAGGGGTGGAAGGGGCCGTAGCGGTAGTAGACGGGGGCGTCGGGCCGTACCCGCCGGTCGCTGCAGATGCGGGGGCCTTCCATGCCCGCCAGGTCTTCGGCGAGCCGGCGGGCCAGGGGTGCCACGTCCTCGGGGGACGGGTAGATCGTCACGGCCTTGCCGATGGAGCCGGGGTGGTTGTTGGCGGAGTTGAGGTCTTGCAGGTGCCGTCCGGAGCGGACGACTTTGAAGTGGCAGGGGACGGCGAGGACGGCGGGCAGCATGCGCCGGATCGTCTCCTGCAGGGTGGCGGGCCGGGCCGACAGGTGGATCTTCCAGCCCTGGCGGGGGAGGTGGAAGGCGGGGTCGTCCACGGCCAGCCAGACGCCGCGGGCGTGTATCTGGCGGCCGGCGCCGGTGACCGGGCCGGTGAGTTCGGCGCGCAGTTCCTGCTCGGTCGGGGTGGCGGGTGCGTGGGACACGTTGGGTGGCCTCTTCCTGGTGGTGCGGTGGCGTGGCGGCCCGGGCAAGCGGCCGAGGGGCCACTGAGTTCGGCAGCCCCTCGGTTTCGCCCGGCGGTGTGGTCGCCGGGTGTCAGGCGATGTCAGGCCTGGGTGCTGAAGTCGTCACACAGGACCGTCCGGCCCCAGTGGCAGACGGTGCAGCTCCCCGCCTGGAAGGCCGGGGCCTCCGACGGCACGGTGGCCAGGGCGTCCAGGTTGGTGGTGCCGGCGTCGCGCGGTTCGAGAAGTGCGGACACAGTGACCTCCTGATGTCGCTTTGTGTGTCCTTGCGATTACAGAACGTAACATCGCTGGGTGGGATGTCCATCCGGGTCGTGCCAGTTGGCGCCTGTGGATCCGCAAAGGGTGCGAGCGGGGGAAAAGGGGTCACATGTTCACAAGGTCGGGCGATGGCGGGAGAGTGCCGTGGTGGCCGCTGCGGGCGATGCGTCTGGAGCGTGCGCCGTTTCGGGGGTTCGCCGTCTGCCGGCCGGTTGGGTGCGCGGTTACCGCCCGGCGGGCCGGTGACCTCTTCCCGGTGGCACGGCCGGGGGCAGTGGCCCGTGCAGCGGCCGAGGGGCCGCCGAACTCGGCGACCCCTCGGTTTCGTCCGGTGATCTGCTCACCGGGTCGTCAGGCAGGAGGTCAGGACCTGGTGCTGAAGTCGTCGCACAGGATCGTGTAGCCCCAGTGACAGACCGTGCAGGTTCCTGCCTGGTGGGCGGGGGCCTCCGAGGGCACCGCGGCCAGGGCGTCCAGGTTGGTGGCGCCGGCGTCGCGCGGTTCGAGGAGAGCAGACATGAAGACCTCCTGCTGTTGCTTGGGGTGTTCTTGTAATTACAAAGAGTAACATGGTCGGGGCGATTGTCCACTGAGAAACGTCAGGTGGTTTTTACAAGCCCGTGAATGGCTCGGGTAAAGAGGAGATAAGGCCACATGGTCACCAGATCCGGTCATGGTGAGCGGAGCGCTGCCGTGACCGCCGGGGACACCGCGTCCGACACGCCCGCCGCTCCGGTCATCCATGCCCGCGCCCTGGCCAAGTCCTACCCGGGCGGGCCGGCCGTGCGCGGAGTCGACCTGTCGGTCGCCGCGGGCGAGACCTTCGGGTTCCTCGGCCCCAACGGGGCGGGGAAGACCACCACCATCGCCATGCTGTGCACCCTGACCGCCCCCTCGGGGGGACGGGCCGAGATCGCCGGCCACGACGTGGTCACCGAGGCCCACCAGGTGCGGCGGCACATCGGCCTGGTCTTCCAGGACACCACCCTCGACCTGGGCCTCACCGCCTGGGAGAACCTGCGCTTCCACGCCCGCCTGTACGGCGTCCCGGCCGCCGCCGCCCGCGAACGCGCCCGGATGCTGCTGGACCTGGTGGGCCTGGGCGGGCGGCGCGACGACCTGGTGGGCACCTTCTCCGGCGGGATGAAACGCCGCCTGGAAGTGGTGCGCGCCCTCATGCACCGCCCGCGCGTGCTGTTTCTGGACGAGCCGACCATCGGGCTCGACCCCCACACCCGCGCCCAGATCTGGGAGCACCTGCGCCTGCTGCGCGAACGCGAACGGATCACCGTGTTCTTGACCACGCACTACCTGGACGAGGCCGAGCACTGCGACCGCATAGCCATCATCGACGACGGGCGCATCATCGCCGAGGGCACGCCCGCGGAGCTGAAGACCGTGGTCGGCGCCGACCGCATCGAACTGCGCTCCAGCGACGACCGGGCGGCCGCGGCGCAACTGCGCGACCTTTTCGGCCTGGAGGCCACGGTGACCGAACGCGGGCTGTCGGTGCGGGTCGCCGACGGGGCCGCCTTCGTCCCGCGGATGTGCGCGGCTTTGACGGTCCCCATCGAGTCGGTCACGGTCGTGCGTCCCAGCCTCGATGACGTGTTCTTCCACTACACCGGCCGCACCATCCGCGAGGAGGGCGGGCGATGACGGCGCCGGCCACGGCCCCCCGGGCGTCCCGGTACGCCGACGAGCTGGCCGCCCTCGGCGTGGTGTGGCAGCGCGACATGCTGCACTACGTCCGCGACCGCCTGAAGATCGTGGTCACGGTGCTCCAGCCGGTGCTGATGCTGCTGGCGCTGGGGGCGGGGCTGGCCGCGCTGCTGCCGGCCTCCCCGGGCGGCGCCGACTACCGGACGTTCCTGTTCCCCGGCATGCTGGTGATGACGGTCCAGGCGCCGGCGATCTCGGCCGGGGTCGCGCTGGTCACCGACCGCCAGGCCGGCTTTTTGCGCGAGATGATCGTCGCCCCGGTGCGCCGGGAGACGCTGCTGGTCGGCCGGTGCCTGGGCGGCGCGACCATCGCCGCCTGCCAGGGCGCCCTGCTGCTGCCGCTGGCCGGGATCGCGCACCTGCCTTATGACCCCGTCCTGCTGGCCCTGCTGCTGGGGGAGCTGGCCGTCGTCGCCTTGGCGATGACCGCGCTGGGCGTGCTGCTGGCGGTGACGATCACCCGTACCGAGTCCTTTTACGCGGTGCTGAGCGTGCTGACGATGCCGCTGATCTTCCTGTCCGGGGCGATGTTCCCGGTGCAGGGGCTGCCCGGCTGGCTGTCGTGGGCGGTGCTGATCAACCCGGTCAGCTACGCGGTGGACGCGCTGCGCCGGACGATCACCGGGTATCTGCCCGGCCCGGTCCCGCCGCAGCTGTTCGACGGGCCGCGCTGGGGCGGGTGGAGCCCGCCGGTGGCCCTCGAGCTGGCCGGTATCGCCGTGCTCGGGGCCGTCATGCTGGTGTGGGCGAGCCGGCGTTTCGGCCGGCTCGGGTGAGCGGCCCGCGTTCGTCCCGGGGTGAGACCCCGTCCTCGCCCCGGTGAAAACGGCCCGAAGAGGGTATGACGCTCTCCGTATTTGATCACTCACTTATGGTGATGATCGGGGGAGTCGTCGATGTGCGTCATCTCTCCTTCCGGCTCTCGCTCCCCGACCGCGGCCGGCGCCGTCCCCGCGGTGCCCGGCGTTCATGTCTTTGAGTCCGTCTCCGGGCCGGGTGCGAGCGCGTCACCGGTGAGGCGCCGGCCTGCGGGGCGATTCGGGACTTTGCCGGTTGCTGCGTGTAAGCGGTGGCCCGGCTCGCTCGACGATCGGCTGAGCTGCGGGGAACGGTGGCTTTGCCCGGGCCGTGGGGTGGATTCGAGACCAATGGGTCGTTTTGCGTGCTGCTCTCGGGCGGTGCCGCGGCCAGGGACGGTTTGTGCTTTCGCCTGTGGTGGTCTGGCTGTCGCGCGCCGGTCTCGGTTCGAGGGTGGGGCGGGGCTCGGCCTGTCTAGCGGCCATGCCGGTATCGATCGACATTGATATTGCTCTTTGTCGATAGATGGTGACTCTGAGTGACATAGGGGGGAAGGGAGAGATCGGGCGGGCCGCCATCGGTGGCTCGAGGCCCCCGGGAGGGCACCCGCCCGCACACCAGGGACACCAGGAGGAAAAGGACATGATCTCAGCGCGACAGGCGATCACCATGGGAACGTCCGTGGCGGCGGTCACCGCCGTGCTGTCCGCTCTGCCCACGGCTTCCGCCGCATCGATCGGACGTCCGGCCGACTGCCACCTGCGCGGGCAGAACTACGCCGAAGGGGCGGTCTTCTACCCCAGGGAGAACGGCACCGGGTGGGTGTGCAGGAACGGACAGTGGGTGAGACTGCTGCCGTCGAAACAGAGGCCGCAGATGCAGCACTCTCAAGGGGTGCTGTCGCCGCAGCAGGGGCAGCAGGTGCAGCGGCCTCGGGTGGTGCTGTCGCCGCAGCAGGCCGACCAGGCGAGGCGGGCCTTCTATGAGCAGTGGGCCTACAAGCTGCCGCACGTCCAGCAGTCCCGGCAGATCTGGCAGGTGCAGCAGCCCCAGCAGGGGCGGCATGAGATCCAGCAGCCCGCGCAGATGCGGCAGCCTCTGCAGGTGCAGCAGCCTCAGGCGGTGCTGCTGCCGCAGCAGATGGAGCGGGCAGGACAGATCTTCCAACGGCAGGGGACGCATGAGCTGGCGCACATGCAGCAGCCCCAGCAGGCCCGGCAAGGACAGCAGGCCCGACAAGAGCGACAAGCTCGACAAGAGCAGCAGGCGCAGCTAGCGCAACAGGCGCAGCGGCCTCGGATGGTGATGTCGCCGCAGCAGGCCGACCAGGCCAGGCGGGCCTTCTATGAGCAGTGGGCCTACAAGCTGCCGCACGTCCAGCAGTCCCAGCAGGCCCAGCAGGCATGGCAGGCGCTGCAAGCCCAGCAGGCCCAGCAAGCTCCACAGTCCCAGCAGTCCCAACAGATTCAGCAGATTCAGCAGGCCCAAGAGGCCCAGCAGGCTCAGGAAGGACGATCGGCTCAGCGGGGTCGGCAGGCCCAGCAGAACCGACAGGCCCAGCAGAACCAGCAAGCTCAGCAGAACCGACAGGCACAACAGAACCGGCAGGCCCAGGCACAACAGAACCAGCAGGCTCAGCAGGCCCGGGCTCAGCAGAACAAGCAGAGCCAGCAGGCCCAGCAGCCGCAGCAGATCCAGCGAGCCGACCAGGAGGTGCAGCAAGAGCAGCAGGCCCGGTAGCGGCGGCAGCGGCCCCAGCCAGGAGGCCCTGGCCAGGAACAGATAACAGCGACCCGGCCCAGGGAGGGTGAAACGCGCGGCCGAACAAGCGCGCTGTGCCCGCCCTGGGCTTTCGCATGCCCCGTCCCGGCACGAAGGCGTGGTGTATCAGTACGTGTGGCAGCCCCATGGCGCCACATGCCTCGCCCCGGTACGAGGACGTGGTGTACCGGTGTGTGGCAGGCCCATGGTGCTGCATCACCGTTCCGGTGCGGAGGTGTGGCGGGTCGGTGCTTGTGGCAGGTTCGGGGGCTGCGTGCCCTGGCCCGGCACGAGGGCGTGGCGTATCGGTGCGTGTGGCAGGCCCATGGTGCTGCATCGCCGGCCCGGTGCGGAGGCGTGGCCTTTCGTCCGGGACCAAGGAGCAGCGCCGCGGAAGGCGGCGGCAGGGCGCCGGGATCAGGACGGGGTGGGCGACGGGTTCAGCAGTGACAGCACCGAAGGCTGGAGCAGGTCGCGGACCTTGGCATAGGGGGCGGTGAAGGTCAGGGCCTGGCAGCCGTCGCTGCCGCTCACGTGCCAGGCCAGCTCGAAGGCGCTGGGAGTGAAGAACGCGCTGAGCATCGGCGGTTCCCGGTCGCCGGCCGGGGCGGTCCAGTCGCCGAAGTGCTTCCTGGTGAACCGGCCCTCGGGTGCGCAGTTCGACCACGGCGGGTCCGGCTCGCGCTGGACGACCAGGCTCTGCAGCCTGCTCAGGCCCGTGGGCGTCAGGGTCTGCGGGCGGAACACGTCGGTGGCGGTGAGCCTGCGTCCGGTGCGCAGGTCGATGGTGACGACCTCTCCGGCGGGCATCCCGTCGGCCGCCTGGCACCAGTCGCTCCACAGCCGGTAGCGCACCGAGACCAGCGCGGGGCCGCGCACCCCCAGGCGGACGGTGGAGTAGATCTGCGTGGGACGCCCCTCGCATGCCGTCCTGCTTCGGACGGCGTGCTCGCGGCCCATCTTGATGAGCCGGTCCAGCGGGGCCCGCAGCGCGCGGTTGATCCGCTGCTGCAGCGCGGCGTCGCGCAGGCCGCTGACCCGCACGTACTGGGCGTTCTGGAGCACCACCCGCGGGTTGGCGCTCGTCCAGCTCTCGGTGGCCGTGGTGACGACGGCGGCGGGGGACGGCCGCGGGGCGGGGGAGGCATCCCGGGTCGCGTAGGTCACCGTGCCGGCCGAGGCGGCGACCACGGCGGTGCCGGCCACCGCGATCGTCACCTTGCCCGCCGCGGTGGCCAGCAGCCCCTGGCCCACCGAGGAGGCCACCGAGCCGCCCGCCACGGCCGCCCCCGCCGGGGTCACGGCCAGCGCGGTCAGCGGGAACAGGGAGGCCAGCGCCACGGCGGCGCCCGCCAGCGCCCCGATGCCGCGCCGCTCCCAGTCCGGCCCGTAGGCGGCGCGGGCGGTGGCCTCCAGCTCGGCCACGAACGCGGCGGCCCCGGGCGGGCGCTGCCCGGGGTCCTTGGCCATGCCCCGGGCGATCAGGGGCCGCAGCGGCTCGGGCACGTCGTCCAGCGGGACGGGGACGTTCAGGTGGTGGTGCATCAGCGCGGCCGCCTCCACGCCCGCAAAGGGCCGCCGTCCGGTCACGCATTCGAGGAAGACGCCGGTGGCGGCGTACACGTCCGTGGCCGGTGAGGCCGGTTCGCCGCGCCACTGCTCGGGGGCCATGTAGGCGGGGGTGCCGGAGGACGAGCCCTGCCCGGCCAGCGCCGCCACGCCGAAGTCGACGAGCTTGCTCAGCCCGTCCTCGCGCACCACGACGTTGGCCGGTTTGTAGTCGCGGTGCACCACGCCCACCGAGTGCGCGGCGGCCAGCCCGAGCAGCGACCCTTTCAGCACGGTCAGCGCCGCCTCGGGGGCCAGTGCGCCGTGCTTGTCGAGGATCGCGCGCAGCGACACCCCGTTGACCGCCTCCATGACGATCGCCGCGCCCTGGGGGGTTTCCACGAACTGGTAGAGCCGCACGACGTGGGGGCTGCGCAGCCGTCCCAGCATCTGGGCCTCGGCGCGCAGCCCGGCCAGGGCCTCCGGGGCGGCCCGCTCCAGGTATTTGATCGCCACCAGGGCACCGGACTTGCGGTGACGGGCCAGCACCACGCGTCCCTGGGCGCCGCGCCCCAGTTCCCGGGTCTCGGTGAACTCCGTCAGGCTCCAGGTCTGTTTCATGCGGCCACCACTTCGTCGTTGACCGAGTGTCTCGGGTGGTGTGACGGCCGCATCGTCTGATCTTGTTCGCTCATGATCGTGGTGGGTCTCGGTTACCTCCGGTACCCCTGCGGACGCCCCGGCAAGCAACGGATCAGCCCATGGCCGGGTCATGAGACGAGCATTCGCCGCCGGGGCGTTCGGCCTCGCCGGAGCACCGGTGCCGGCGGGATGTGCTCCGAAGTGCTCCCTTGCGGACGCCGGGCCGGGCGTCTACGTCGTTTCGTTCCAGGCCCCGGCGTCGTCCCTGACCGCGATGCCACTGTCTCGGCCTGCGGAGACGGCGTGTTGAGGAAGGCTCACTCCGCCAGGCGGCGCAGTGTCTGCATGGCCTCGCGTTCCAGACGTGAAAGGTCGCCGAGGAGGTCACCGGCCTGGTCCAGGCACTGCGCGTCGCCCGATTCGCCGGCTTTGGCGATCAGCGTCGCGGTCTCCGTCCACAGGGTGGCCGCCTCGGCGTACAGCCTGTGCCCGGTGCGCAGGTGATCGCTGTCGATCGATTGGGCGCATTCGGCGAGGAAGTCGCGGTAGAGGTTGCGGAACAGGGCGCCGCCGGTGCCGCCCTTCTCCATCAGGAAGGCGGCCTGCGGCAGATCCCGCCGGGGGTCGCCGGCGCGCTGGAGCCAGGTGCGCACCAGCTTCCCGGCCTTCTCGATGCCCCGGTACCCCAGGTTGGCGATCGGCGGGTTGAGGAAGGCGTCGGCGCAGGCGGTGATGGCGGGGACGATCCGGCTCTGCGGGGAGGGCGCGTCCTTGGGAACGGTGAGGGTGAAGGAACGGTGCTTGGCGGCCATCGGCCCGCGCGCGGCCCTGGCCCGGGCGAGGCCGTCCAGGCTGGTGGTCACCGCCCCGCCTTGGGAGTCGGTGTCCACCAGGTAGGCGGTGCGGTCGTCGTAGCCGTACATGGCCACGATGTGACCGGCGAAGTGCACCTTCGGTTCGAAGTAGTCCAGGTGGTGGCTGTCGAGCTGCAACCCGACCGGACGGCCGGCGTCGATGGCGGACGCCACGTTCTCCCAGGCCTTGCGGGGCGAGGAGGTTTCGTGGACCGCAAGCTCCAGCCCCAGCCGGGCGGCCAGGTTCTTGGTGAGCTCGAACGGCTTGACCCGTCCCCCGAGGAAGGGAAAGTCCAGGTTCTTGCCGTCCCAGTAGATGAAGGACAACCCAGAGCCGAGGCCGAACAGCATGGGCTCGGACAGGTCGAGCCCTTGGTGCCGCAGCAGCACCCCCAGCGCGGTCGTCTCGCAGTGCTGCATGCCGCGGGCGTCGATGTCTATCAGCGTGGTCATGGCCTGACCTCCGGGGCGGGAATGGCCGCTTGGGTCGTCGGTTCTTTTCGGGGCGCTTGCCCCGGCTCGGCGTGCACGTCCTCATCGTGGACGCTCCCACTATGGGAGAGTCCACCGCTGTGTCTCCTGGTCCAGCTCCTCCTGCGCCCGTATTACGCGGTTGCGTGAGGGACGGGCCATCATCACCGCCCTCGCCGGCCGGCGCTGACGGCGGACGGTGAAGCCCACCAAGGCGTTTTTTCCGCCTCCTCGGACGCCTGGAGGCGACCATGCAGGTCACGGAGCCACACTGGACACCGTCCCCGTGCCGGGCCCGCGGCGTCCTGACCGGATCGGGGACAAGCGACCGCTGTAGATGATCGCCGAGATCGGTTGCGGCGCCAGGCGCCTCAACGGACCCGAACGAAAGATCGAGGGCAGCAGCCGGCGGATGCTCACCGTCACCCTGCACGGCCTGGAAGGCGACGGGATCGTCCATCCGGTGATGCCGCCCGCGCGGCCGAGCCGTTCAAATGAGCCCGCCCGCCGAAGCTCGTCCTGCCTTTAGGGACGCCCGCAAGCGCACAGCCGGGCCGCTCATCTTCGGCGCCGGAGTGGGTAGGACGGCCCTGCCGGCACTGGGCCGGTCCGGCCGTCCTTGAGCGGGGAGGCATGTCATGGCGCATCCTTCGCAGACCTCCACGGCGCCCGTGGTCGTCGGCACCGACGGCTCCGCCGGAGCCGAGCACGCCGTCGCATGGGCCGCCGACGAGGCGATGCTCCGGGGACGGCCGCTGCGCATCGTCCACGCGGTGCAGCCCTGGGGGATGGGCACCGCGGTGGTGGTGGGCTCGGCGGATCTGATGGTCTCGCTGGAGGGTTCGGGACGGCTCGTCCTGGAGGAGGCCGAACGGCTGGCCCGGCGGCGCCACCCGGAGCTGGAGGTCGGCACCGAGCTGGTCATGGGGTCGCCCGAGCAGGCCCTGCAGGGGCAGGCGGACACCGCCTTTGAGATCGTCGTCGGCTCCCACGGCACGGGGGGCTTCGCCGGTCTGCTGCTGGGCTCGACGGGGCTGCATGTGGCCGGTCATACGCCCGGCCCGGTGGTCATCGTGCGCGGGGAGGCCGGCGGGCCGGCCCATGGCGAGGTGGTCGCCGGGATCGACCCGTCCGTCGAGAGCCGGGGCGTTTTGGAGTACGCCTTCGAGGCGGCCTCGCTGCGCAAGGCGAGGCTGCGGGCGGTGCACGGGTGGCGGCTGCCGGCCCGCATCGCCGACGGGGTGGACGCCGAGCAGACCGCCCGGTCCCTGCGGCGGTCGATCGAGGAGGCCATCGCCCCGCTGCGGGACCGCTACCCGGAGCTGGAGACGGTGGTCGACGTCGTCCGTGATCACCCGGTGCACGCGTTGACCGTGGCCTCGCAGCGGGCCGATCTGGTCGCCGTGGGCGCCCATGACCGGCGCGGGCTGCGCGCCCTGCGGCTGGGGTCGGTCAGCCACGGCATCGTTCACCACGCCCGCTGCCCGGTCGCGATCGTGCGTCCCGGTGTGGTTTCTCACACTTCAGGCGATCCGGCGTCCTGAGGGCGGGTGCGTAGCAGGAGGTCGTCGCCGCGGCGGGCGGGCCGTTGCCGAATCGTTGGATGCCGGACGCTTCCGGAGATCAGTGAATCTTGCTAGCTTAGGCAAGCCTTACCTAAATAATCTGCCCTATGCGGTGACAGCCATACACAAGGAAGGACACGCATCCCCCATGCGTACGATGATGCGGCGGCTGGCCGCGACCAGTGCGCTCGTGCTGAGCCTGGGCCTGGTGGCGGCCTGCGGCGGTGACTCTGAGGACGAACCGGCCGCCTCCGGGACGGGCCAGGGCGCCTTCCCGGTCACCCTCACCCACAAGCTCGGCACCACCACGATCAAGGAACCGCCCAAGCGCATCGTCGCGCTCGGCGAGGTCGACCAGGACACTCTGCTGGCGCTGGGCGTGCAGCCGGTCGGCATGGCAGAACTGACCGGCGTGCAAAAGGACGGGCTGGCCCCCTGGACCGCTCCCAAGGTCAAGGACCCCAAGCCCAAGATGCTGCGGGCCACCGACTCGGGGTTCAACCTGGATGAGATCGCCGCGCTCAAGCCCGACCTGATCCTGGCCGGCGGCGACTACTACATCGACAAGGCCTACGACAAGCTCTCCAAGCTGGCCCCCACCACGGCCTACCAGACCGGCCCGTATGAGGACTCCTGGCAGATGATCGCCCGCCAGGTCGCCCAGGCCATCGGCCGTCCCGCCGACGGGGAGAAGCTGGTCGCCGAGGTCGAGGCCAAGCTCAACGAGGTCAAGGACAAGTACCCGCAGCTGCAGGGCAAGGAGTTCGCCTTCACCAGCACCTTCCCCAACGGCAACCTCGGGGTGATGAAGTCCACCGAGGACATCTCCGTCAAGACCCTCAACGGGTTCGGGATGGTGCTGCCCGAGCAGATCAAGAACCTGCCCGGTGACAGCTTCGCCGTCGAGCTGAGCACCGAAAAGCTCGGCGTGCTGGATGTGGACGTGCTGATCTCGCACTACAACAACGACACCGCCCTGCAGCGCAAGTTCGAGCAGAACAAGCTGTTCTCCAGCCTGGATGTGGTCAAGCGCGGCTCGTACGTGGCGCTGGACCTGCAGTCGTTCTGGCCGCTGCGCACTCCCACCCCGCTGTCGGCCCCCTACGTGGTCGACAACGTCGTTCCCAAGATCGCCGAAGCCGCGGCCAAGGCCGACTGACCCCGCCCGGCGCCGGGACGGCGGGGAACCGGCCCCGCCGTCCCGGGCCGGGACGCCCGTGGTGACGACGCAAGGAGGCACCCCGATGACCAACCCGTTCGAGGACCCCGAGGCCGACTACCTGGTGCTCGTCAACGCCGAGGGCCGGCACTCCCTGTGGCCGGTGTTCGCCGCCGTCCCCGCCGGATGGTCCACCGCGTTCGGGCCCGACCGCCGCGAGGCGTGCCTGGAGTATGTCCGCACCCACTGGACGGACCTGCGTCCGCGCAGTCTGATCGAGGCGCATCAGTGAGCTACCGGCACTTTTCCGCCCAGGTCACCCGGGTCACGCCGCTGACCCCGCACATGACCCGCATCACTTTGGGCGGGCTGGAGGACTTCCCCGGCGCGGGACTGGACCACCGCGTCAAAGTCTTCTTCCCGCTGCCGGGCGAGGACCGTCCCGTCTACCCCACCGGCGACGACTGGTGGGAGCGCTGGCAGAGGGAGCCGGTGCGGGCGGTCTTCCGCACCTACACCATCCGCCGGCACCGCCCCGAGCTGGGCGAGGTCGACATCGACTTCGTGCTGCACGGGGACGAGGGGCCCGGGTCCCGCTGGGCGAGCAACGCCCGGCCCGGCGACCACGTGGGGCTGTGGGGGCCGCGCGCCGAGTACGCTCCGCCGCCCGGCACCGACTGGGTGCTGCTGGCCGGGGACGAGACCGCGCTGCCCGCCATCGGAGCCATCCTCGAGTCGCTGCCGCGGGACGCCACCGCCCGGGTGTTCGTGGAGGTCGCCTCCCCCGAGGAGCGGCAGCACCTCGATGCGCCCAAAGGGGCCGAGGTGAGGTGGGTGCACCGCAGCGACGGGGAGTCGCTGCTCGCCGCCGTCCGTGAGGCGGGCCTGCCGCCTGGACGCCCTTATGCCTGGGTGGCGGCCGAGTCGTCGGCCGTCAAGCAGATCCGCCGCCACCTGGTCGACGACCGCGGCATCGACCGGGAGGCCATCTACTTCTCCGGCTACTGGAAACGCGGCGCCGCCCAGGAGTGACCGGGGCTTCCCGTGCGCGGGGAGGGCATCGGGTCCCTGGGCGCGTGCCGTCTCAAAGCCCTGAGAGATCGGGTGGCGTCCGTGGGCGTTTATGCCGGGAGCCCGGCGGCTTGGCCGGCCGGTTGTGCGCGGCAGGAGGCCCGGCCGGGTCTTCTGCGGCCCTGCCGGTCGTGTGCGGGGCGGCCTGTCCTTGAGCGCGGGCCGTCAGAGCTTCCGGGACGGCGAGGATGCGGCGTCGTCCGTCAAGATCGGGCTGAATGCGTATACCGGGGGATCCGAGCGGCTGGTCGTGCGCAGAACGTCCCGTAGCGGCCGCAGCAGAACACCTGACATGCCTCGGCCCGGACGGTGGAGGGACACCGTCCGGGCCGAGGGGCTTTCTCAGCAGTTGCCGGTGGCGCGTTTCCCGGCGAAGCGGTCGCCGAGCCAGTCGGTGACGTCGCCGGCGGCCAGCCAGTCGGTGGTCAGGTGCTCACCGGCGTAGAGGCGCCATTGGGTGGTGATGCCGGCCTGGCAGTAGCGCCGGCGGGTGCCGTCCTCGGCCTCGTGCGGGATGATCTCCTCCAGCAGTCCGCGGTACTGCAGCACCGGGAAGCCGATCTTGTAGGGGGCGCCGGAGGCGGGGGTGCCGATGCCCACGCCGAGTTTCTGGGCGTCGATGATCTCACCCCAGGTGGTGCCGTCGGGGCCGGCCAGGGCGTAGATCCGGGGCAGGGTCAGCCGGTCGGTGGTGAAGTCCTCCAGCTTGCGGAAGGCGAAGGCGCCCAGCGTCCCGAACAGGCAGTTGCTCTTGACCTCCTGGACCGCACGCCGGCCCCGGTCGTTGAGCAGCTCGTCGAAGGGCATCTGCGGGTAGGCGGCGCTCAGCCCGACCACCGCGTCGGCCAGGAACCCGGCGAAGGGACCGCCGTTGAGCCGTTCGGCGACCAGCTTCAGGTCGCCGGGCACGCCGCCGGCGGCGGCGCCCACCACGTTCAGCTCGGGGGCGTAGGAGGAGGCCAGCTGCGCGGCCCACAGGGTGTTGAAGCCGCCCTCGGAGTAACCGGCGAGGCCGACCTTGCCGTCGGCGGTGAGCGAGCCGCCGGGGATCTGCCGGGCGGCGCGCACCGCGTCCAAGATCGCATGCCCGGCGTTCAGGCCCACCGTGTAGGTGTGGACCTGGCCGTTCATGTAGCCGACCCCGTCGGAGGCGGCGATCGCGAACCCGGCCTCCAGGAACTTGCGCAGGTTGCCGGCCTCATAGGAGTCGACCTGGGCGCCGGCCATCTGCTTGGAGAGCGCGCACTGCGACCCGGAGCCGAGCGTGCCGGGGCTGAAGGCCACCGTGGGACGGGACCCGCCGCGCGTCCACGCCTTGTCCGGGATCGCCACGAACCCCGATACCGCGATCTTGTCGCCGCGTACGTCGGTGGAGACGTACTTGATCTTCCAGGCCTTCATCTTGACGCCGGGGATCAGCGGCAGCGAGGTCTGCCGGCAGGCGAGCAGGTCCCCGGGGTCGCCGGTGATGGTCTGCGGGGCGGTGTAGATGTCCTCGTCGCTGCTTTGGCACAGCGACGGTGCCGCGGCGGCGGCCGGCGGCGCCACCAGGGCGGTGCCGGCCACGGCCGCTCCGGTGAGCATGCAGGTCAGCAGTCGTGCAAGTCGCATCGTCACTCCACTGGGGTGGCGCGCCGGACGGGCGAGCGGGGGCGATCGCCGTCCGGCGGGAAAAGTGGGCACTGACGACTGTGACTCAGGGTGGAAAAGGGTGGTATGAAGCCGTCTCATGCATTGCCATGCGCGTTTAGCATCTGATTCACAATCCAGAATCGGATTCTGGATGAGCGGCTTTCGGCCGTGGTTCGCCCAACCCTCCCGGGGAGAAGCGTTTCCGCAGGTGGCAGGCGCTTGCCAGGGGACGCTCCCGGGGCCGTCGAGTATGGGACGGGCAGCGGGGCCGAGCATGCCATCGCCCCAAGAGAGGGGCTATTTGAAAAACCCGACGGCTTTTCAGTGACCGTTCATCGCCGTGGCGGCCGTCCCTTCCAAGAGATGAACGCCTCAGTGGCCGCCATCCGGCCATCGCATAGACCTATGGGTCGGGTGAAGAAAAAATCGGCGGTGCGGCACCGCAGAGGCGGCCTCGCCGAGACCGCGATGCCCGAGGCGCAGGGCAAAAGGCTCACCCCTCGGGTGTGGCCTCGTGGCCCGGGAGGCCGTGGGTGCGGCGCTCCTCCTTCATGCGGGCTTCATGCAGGTGCCGCCGGCCGCCGGTCAGCTCGTCGCGGACGCGGCGTTCGAACGCCCGGAACGGCTCGTAGTAGGTGTCGTCGAACTCCTCCACGACCTGGAAGGTCCACCGGCCCGGCAGCACGTTGCGGCCCATGATCTGCCGTCTCAGCTCCTCGGCCAGCTGCCGGTGACCGGCCCGGGCCAGCAGGTCGGCCGCGTCCTCGACGGCGAAGTCGGCGCCGCCGATGAGCTGGTGGAAGGAGTACAGGTGCCCGCGGGCGCGCTCGACGGTCTCCAGCGCCTCGCTCAGTTTGCCGACCGCCTCGATCGTGGCGTCATCGGGTTGCCCGGACGGACCAGTGGCGTGCGTCATGCCCGGCCGATACCCGTCTTGGCGGGTCTGCAACGCACGGGGCCGCCGGAGCGGGACGCCCGCCGCGGGTCGGCGCCACCGCTTCGGAAGCGTAGCGCGCCGCGTCACGGGGCCGTTGGAACGGCGAGACCGCGATTCCTCGTGTGCGGTGACGAAAAGACGCTGTGAGGCCCTACAACTCCCGCCCCCTGTGCCGTCTTGCGGCGACAACAAACGGTCGTCTCGCACAGGACTGGTGATTTCACCGATTTCGAGATGCCCTTTTCGCGCTCAAACTCCTCGCTAGTCCGACCACCCGGTCATGGAGGGCCGAGCGGTCGGCGTGGTCCCTCCCGCCCCTCCAAGGGGACCGGCTCGCGGACTCAAGGCCCGTGAGCCATCGCAGGAAAGGAAGTCCGGTCCGATGAAGCGCACCCTCAAGAGGGCCCTCAGCCTGCTGCCCGCCGCAGCGCTGGCCGCCAGCGCCCTGGTCGCCGCCTCCCCCGCACAGGCGGCGGCCAACCCCTACCAGCGGGGTCCCAACCCCACGGAGGCCAGCATCACCGCCGCCCGCGGGCCGTTCAACACCGCTGAGATCACCGTCTCGCGGCTGAGCGTGTCCGGCTTCGGCGGAGGCAAGATCTACTACCCGACCACCACCAGCGAGGGCACCTTCGGCGCCATCGCCATCTCGCCCGGCTTCACCGCCTACTGGTCCAGCCTGGAGTGGCTGGGCCACCGGCTGGCCTCCCAGGGCTTCGTGGTCATCGGCATCGAGACCAACACCACCCTGGACCAGCCCGACCAGCGCGGTCAGCAGCTGCTGGCCGCCCTGGACTACCTGACCCAGCGCAGCGCGGTCCGCGACCGGGTGGACGCCTCGCGCCTGGCGGTGGCCGGCCACTCGATGGGCGGCGGCGGCTCGCTGGAGGCCGCCAAGGCCCGCACCTCGCTGAAGGCCGCCATCCCGCTGGCCCCCTGGAACCTGGACAAGACCTGGCCGGAAGTGCGCACCCCGACCCTGATCATCGGCGGTGAGCTCGACGCCGTCGCGCCGGTCGCCACGCACTCCATCCCGTTCTACGACAGCCTGTCCAACGCGCCGGAGAAGGCCTACCTGGAGCTGGACAACGCCAGCCACTTCTTCCCGAACATCACCAACACCCAGATGGCCAAGTACATGATCGCCTGGATGAAGCGGTTCATCGACGATGACACCCGCTACACCCAGTTCCTGTGCCCGCCGCCCAGCACCGGCCTGCTGTCGGACTTCTCCGACGCCCGCTTCACCTGCCCCATGTGATCACTGAACCTTCTCCGGCACGCGACCTGAGATCCGGGGACGGGCCTCAGCGGTGTCCACGACCACGTCCTTCCAGGTCACCGCATCGCCCTTGACCGCCCAAGGCCCGTCCCCGCCGGGAGAGGCGGCGTGCGGAAAAGGTTCACCGCGGCCCCGCCGGCACAAGGCGGGGCCGCCCCCGTCCCCGGCGGCGGCCGTTCTCCTCGCGGCCGCCGCCGGCCTTTTCACAGACGGGATGCAGATCATCACCCGGCCGGAAGACACAGTGCCGTCCATGGACTGGGCGGCATGACGAGCGCACCGGCCGGGGAGCGGCAGGTCGGCCTGCCCAGGCCGCGGCGCGGGGCCAAGCCCCGGCACCTGCTGGTCACCCTGCTCGGCGACTACTGGAGCGGACGGCCCGAGCACCTGCCGTCGGCCGCGCCGGCGCGCCCATGAGGTCTTCGGCGAGCTGTATGACGCTTTCGGGCCGCCGGCGGAGATCCGCGTCCGGCAGACCGTCGCGCGTTCCGCCC
>Ga0207867_1001200_pt1 | contig 20591 bp, 17 predicted proteins | sample HigsolmetaAR206D_FD_184838 | JGI IMG/M metagenome (GOLD analysis project Ga0207867, IMG submission 184838) | Ionic liquid and high solid enriched microbial communities from the Joint BioEnergy Institute, USA - AR20-6-D (SPAdes) (version 2) ...
TGGTGCGCCGCTGGTGCTTGCGGATTTGCGGCCTGTTGTGGCTGGTCTGTGATTGTTTTCCCCGGTATGGGGGTTTGGGTTCCCGGTATGGGGGTGTGTTGTGCCTGGTCCTGCTCCGAAAGATCCGAGTGTTCGTGCGCGGCGTAATCGGTCGTCGACGCGTGCGGTGTTGACTGCTGATCATGAGATTGAGGCGCCGCCGTTGCCGGATGAGGTGGTGTGGCATCCGATGACGCGGCGGTGGTGGGCTGATATTTGGTCGTCTCCGATGGCGCCTGAGTATGCGGCGACTGATGTGCATGGGTTGTTCCGTGTCGCGATGTTGATGAATGATTTCTGGTTGGCTGAGACGCCGAAGGAGCGCGCGGAGATCCAGGTGCGGCTGGAGAAGGCTGACGCTGATTTTGGGACGAATCCGTTGGCTCGGCGCAGGCTTGAGTGGCAGATTGCTGAGACGGAGGATCGGCAGGCGAAGTCGCGTCGGCGGCGTGCTGAGGAGTCGCGGCAGCAGGCGCAGCAGGCGCCGGTTGATTCGTCGGGTGATCCGCGTTTGCGGCTGGTGCAGTAGCTAGGGTCGTCTTGTATGGCGGTTCTGGTTGTTCCGCCGATCGATCCGTCGATTCCGACGCTTGGCCCGCAGGTCGCTCAGTTTATTGAGGAGCGGCTGATTTTCGGGCCGGGTTCGTTGCGGGATCAGCCGGCGAAGCTTGACCCGGAGAAGGTTGGGCTGCTGTACCGGATTTATGAGGTGCATCCGCCGGGTCACAGGTTGGCTGGGCGGCGGTTGTATAACCGGTGCGGAATCGAGCTTCGTAAGGGGCTGGCGAAGTGCTTGGCGCCGGATACGCCGGTGTCGATGGCGGATGGGACGCTGCGGCTGGCTTGCGAGTTGCGGCCAGGTGATGTGGTGCTCGGCTATGACGAGCAGAGCCGACGATTGGTGCCTGCTGTTGTTTCCGGTGTTGAGGAGCAGTTGCCGGCGCCGATGGTTCGGGTTACGACGGATCATGGTCGGCAGATCACGGTTACGGCTGAGCATCCTGTTCTGACTCGCGGAACGCTGTGGCGTGAGGGGATGCCGAGTCGGTGGCGGTGGCCTTCCTGCGACCCGCGCAGCAGCGATGAGCAGTGGACGAAGGCGTGCGAGTTACGGCCTGGTGATCGTATCGTCGTTGGGTTGGGTGGTGTCGGCGGCGCCCCGGTTGATCCAGAGCTTGCATGGATCGTTGGCGCGTTCTGTGGTGACGGCAGCGGTAAGGGCCGGTTCACGTCGGCTGATCCTGAGATCGTCGAGCGGATAGCGCGCACCTTTGCCGTCACGAAGTGCAAGGGCGACTACAACTACTACGTGTGCGGTTCGGCGGACATGTTGCGCGAGTTCGGCATGTTCGATTCGAACTCGAAGACGAAGCATGTGCCGGCGCAGATCATGCGGGCGGACCGCGATAGTGTCCTGGCATTCCTTGCAGGCTACCTAGATACCGATGGCTGGGTGAGCTACTCAAGGCGTGGAAACCGGAAGGTTCACAAGGAGATAGCTTGGGGCTCGGTCAATCGAGACCTTCTTGTTGAGTGCCAGCATCTTCTTGCGCGTATCGGCATCAACGGGACCGTCTGCCGGTCTGTCACTGCCTACAACGGTGTGCGTCACCAGTCGTGGAATCTCGCGGTTCGGGACGCAGTGCAGGCTAGGCAGCTTGCGGAGATGCTGTTGCCGTATGCGACGCACGCTAAGAAACGTGATCGGCTCGCGCAGATCGCTGCTCATGAGGAGCGAGCACCGTTCGGGCAGCGCGATTGCGACAAGGTTGTTGCTGTCGAGTACTTGCCGCCTGCGGTTTCGATTGCGGTCGAGGTTGCTGGTGTTCATACGCATGTGACCGGTGGGATCGTCACTCACAACACCGAGTTTGCGGCGTGGATTGCGATTTGTGAGTTGCATCCTGAGGCGCCGGTTCGGTGTGATGGGTTTGATGCGCGGGGGAATCCTGTTGGGCGCCCGGTGCGTTCGCCGTACATCCCGATGATGGCGGTGACTGAGGGGCAGGTCGAGGAGTTGGCGTACGGGGTGGTGAAGTACATCCTGGAGAACTGCGCTGACGCTGACCTGTTCGATATTTCGAAGGACCGGATTGTGCGGCTCGGGGCGAACGGCTCGAATGATGGTGAGCTGGTCGCGGTGTCGAACGCGCCTGGGTCTCGTGATGGTGCGCGGACGACGTTTCAGCATTTTGATGAGCCGCACCGGTTGTTTATGCCGCGGCATCGTGATGCGCACGAGACGATGCTGCAGAACCTGCACAAGCGGCAGCTGGAGGACCCGTGGACGTTGTACACGTCGACGGCGGGGCAGCCTGGGCAGGGGTCGATTCAGGAGTCGTTGCGGTCTGAGGCTGAGAAGATCGCTAATGGCGATGTGAGTGATCCGACGCTGTTTTTCTTTTCGCGGTGGGCTGGCGATGACCACGATGATCTGTCGACGTTGGAGAAGCGGATCGCCGCGGTGGCTGACGCGACCGGCCCGGTGGGTGAGTGGGGTGCCGGCCAGTTTGAGCGGATTGCCCGCGACTATGACCGTGAGGACGTGGACAAGGCGTATTGGGAGCGGGTCTGGCTGAATCGGTGGCGCCAGTCGGGGAGTCAGGGGTTCAACATGCGCAAGGTTGAGGCCTTGTGTGTGGATGGGGTGATCCCGGATGGGGCGTTTGTTGGTGTGGGGTTTGATGGGTCGCGGTATAACGATGCGACTGCGCTGGTTGTGACTGACCTTGAGACGGGTCGCCAGGTGTGTGCGGGTGTGTGGGAGCACCCGGAGAACGTCGATGAGTGGGAGGTTCCTGAGGATGAGGTCACCGAGCAGGTGGCCGAGTTGATGGACCGGTTCGATGTGTGGCGACTCTACGCTGACCCGTATTACTGGACGGCGGCGATCGCGGGCTGGGCTGAGCGGTGGCCGGATCGTGTGGTGGAGTGGTCGACTGCGCGGAAGCGGGCGATGGCTGAGGCGTGTGCCGCGTTTGATGAGGCGGTCGAGTCTGGTGCGGTGTCGTTTGGTGCCGGCCCGTTTAGGGATGTGTTGTTGCGGCATATGGGGAATGCTGCCCGCCGGTATTTGACGATCACTGATGACAAAGGGCAGCAGTTGTGGGTGTTGCAGAAGCGTGAGGGCCGGTTGGCGGACAAGATTGATGCTTCTGTGGCTGCGGTGTTGTCGTGGCGGGTGTTTTTGGATGCGAAGCGTGAGGGTGCGCGGCCTCGACCGAAGTCGTGGATGCCGCGCCGCCTCTATTGAGTTGGAGTGTTGGAGTGCCTTGGAGAGGGGGCCTGATGGCTGAGACGCCGAGCACGCCAGAGGCCTGGCTCCCTGTGCTGGCGAAGCGGCTTGATGATGATGTGCCGCGTGTCCGGTTGCTGAAGCGTTACCGGGAGGGTGATGCGCCGCTGCCTGAGGGTGGCGAGAATGTGCGGGCTTCGTGGCAGCGGTTCCAGCGTGAGGCGCGGACGAACTGGGCGGAGTTGATCCTGGAGGCTGTTGCGTCGAGGATTGTGCCGTCTGGGATTACGGTCGCTGGGAGCGCGGATCATCCGCTTGCTGTTCAGGCGCAGCGGATTTGGCGTGATAACCGGATGAACGCGGTGGTTGATAACTGGGTGCGGGATGGGTTGTCGTTCCGGCGCTCGTATCTGACCGTGTGGACGGGTGATGATGGTCGCGCGGTTGTGACGGCGGATTCGCCTGAGACGATGTATGCGGCGACTGATCCGCTGCGGCCGTGGCGTGTCCGTGCGGCGATCCGTGTGTGGCGGGACGAGGATGAAGAGCGCGACTACGCGATGGTGTGGACGGATGGGGGCCGGCAGAAGTTCTGGCGTCCGTCGACGAACCAGAAGGGCCGGTTGTATCGCACGGTTTCCGGTGGCAAGTGGGAGGCTGCCGGCGACCCGGTGGTGACTGATGGGCGTCCGCCGATCACGGTGTTTAATCACCCGAACGGTAAGGGCGAGTACGAGTCTCATCTTGATCTGATCAACCGCATCAATCGTGGTGTCCTGCATCGGCTGGTGATTGAGGCGATGGAGGCGTATCGGCAGCGGGCGATCAAGGCCGGTGACCATGGTCTGCCGAAGACCGACCCTGATGGTAATGAGATTGACTATTCGAAGGTGTTTGCGCCGGCTCCTGGCGCGCTTTGGGAGCTGCCTCCGGGGGTTGAGATTTGGGAGTCGCAGACGACGGATATCCGCCCGCTGCTGGATGGGGCGCGGGATGATCTGCGCCAGCTGGCGTCGGTGTCTCGTACACCGCTGCCGATGCTTATGCCTGATTCGGCGAACCAGTCTGCTCAGGGCGCGTTGCAGGCCGCGGCGGCGTATTTGTCGAAGTGTGAGGCTAGGGCGCGGGAGGCGCAGCTCGGGATCACGGCGTGTCTGGTGGATGCGTTGCGGGCTGAGGGTGCTGAGCTTGGTGAGGCGGACACTGTTGAGGTGACGATGACGCCGGTGGATACGGTGTCGATGGCTGAGCGGTATTCGGCTGCGGCTCAGGCGAAGGCTGCGGGTGTTCCGGTGCGCACGATTTGGCGTGAGGTTCTGGGCTGGTCTCCGCAGCAGATTAAGCAGGCCGAGTTGGATGCGGCGAATGAGCGTCTCGCGGCGGGTGTTTTCAATTTTCAGGGTTTGACGGGTGACGCAGCCAGCATCGGTGCCGCCGGCGACTAGCCGTGAGTCGTATGAGCGGGCGGTCCAGGAGGTTGTTAAGGGGGCGCTCGCGTTTGTGAATGCGCGCTGGGGTGAGGCGCAGTTCACTGATGCGGCGATGGTGGCGTTTGTTGATGATGTGGTGCCGGTGGTGTTGGCGGCGCAGCAGCAGGTCGCGGCGTTGACATCGGTTCACCTGGCGCATTTGACGGGGATTGATCCGTTGCCGGTGCCGGCGAATTTGTATGAGCGTGGTGTTGCGCCGGAGGCGGTGTATCAGCGCCCGATTGTGGCGGCGCGGCGTGCGCTGGCTGAGGGGAAGTCGGTTGCGCAGGCGCGGCTTGCGGGTGAGCGCCGGCTTGAGTCGCTGGTGCGCACTGACATCCAGATGGCGAAGGTGCGGCAGGCTGATCGGGTGATGCGTGCCGCCGGGGTGCGTTTCTACAAGCGTGTTCCGAAGGGTGCGGCGACGTGTGCGCTGTGCCTGATCGCTTCCACGCAGCGGTACAAGGTTGGGAAGCTACTTCCGATTCACCCCGGTTGTGTTCCTGCCGGCACCGCGGTGTCGACTCCACCGCGCCAGGCAGGCGTGGGTGGCGCGTTCGGATGGGGTGCGCTTCACGCTGTCACGCGCCGCAAGTTCGAGGGCGAACTCGTCGAGTTCGCCACGGCCCGCGGCGATAAGGTGCGCGTCACCCCGAATCACCCGGTACTCACCGAGAAGGGCTGGGTTCCGGCACACTTGTTGGGCGAAGGTGACACAGTATTCCGCCGCCTGCAACGTGAGTGGCCAGTTGGTTGTCGCCCAAACGTAGACCAGGGACCAGTTCTGGTCGAGGATGTATTTGATGCGGCGCGGATGGCGTTCCCCCTTGTACGAGTGCCACTCGCCGCCGAGGATTTCCACGCCGATGGAGCCGATGGCGAAGTCGAGATTGTATATACCAACGGCTACTTCCCTGCGGAACGGGATGCCGAGCTGGTTGAGGTAGTTGGCGAACGTCTGCTCGTGGATGCTGGGCGGGCCGGGGTTGCGTTCGACGGTGGCGGCGCGTTTGGCTCGCTCGTCCCAGGTGGCGCTTCTGCCGCGAGATGCGGCGTTTGCGGCGGCAGCTTGGGCTTTCCGTTGCTCGGGCGTCATTTTGGAGGCGCGGAGCTTGCCGGCTTCGGATCGGTCACGCGGTTTGATGCCCCTGCGGAGGAGTTCGGCCCGGATAGTGCTGCGGGTTACGCCAGTAAGGGTTTCGACCTCAAGCGCAGACTTGCCGGACTGGTAGAGGGTGATCGCGTGGTCGAGTTTCGCCGGGTCGGTTTTTCGGGCCACGTGTTTAACCTCCACACGAACGAAGGCTGGTACGGCGCAAGCAATTACATCGTATCGAACTGTGACTGTGGCGTGGAGCCGTTGCCTGGGGATAAGGACCCGGGGCATGTGATCGATGAGGATCTGTTGGAGGCGACGCATGCCCGGGTGGCGGCGATCATGGGTGAGGCTGACCGTGGTGGCCGGAACCCGGATTATCGGAAGCTGATTGTGACGCATGAGCATGGGGAGATTGGTCCTCTGGTTGCGTGGAAGGGTGACCGGTTTACGGGGCGGTCACAGATCCCTGACGAGTATTGGTCTCCGCTGCCGTCTGTGTGATCGCTGGTTTTGAGGGTTTTCCGCCGAGAGGGCGGGTTTTGTTGTGGCCCGTTATGGGGTTGTGGCCCGTTATGGGGAGGGGTTGTTCATGTCTGAGCATGATTCGCCTACGCCGAATGATATGCCTGGTGCTGAGGCGGTGAAGGCTGCGGCTGAGCGTGCCGCTGATGCGGCGCCCGAGTCTGTTGGGACGCCGGATGATGGTGTGCCTGAGCAGGTGTCGGGGTTGTCGGATGCTGAGCGGCGCGAACTGGAGCGGTTGCGCGCGATTCATAGTGATGAGCGCAAGTGGGAGAACCGCAATAAGGAGTTGCAGCGCGCGGTGAAGGAAATCGCCAGGGAGTTGGGCATTTTGGACGGGGACGCTGAGAAGTTCGATCCGAAGTCGGCGATTACGCAGCTTCGTGAGGAGTTTCATCGGGAGCGTGTTGAGCGGCTTCGTTCGGAGGTTGCCCGCACTGAGGGTGTTGACCTGGATGTGGTTGTGGGTGAGTCCGAGGATGAGATGCGGGCTGCTGCTCAGCGTTTCAAGGCGAAGGTGGATGCCGCTGTGGAGGCGGCGCTCAAGGCGCGTGTGGCCCCTGCTGCTGCGCCGGCTTCTGAGGTTGGGTCGGGGAATCCGATTGATGAGCCGAGGAAGTTGTCGCGTGAGGACCTGAAGAGCATGAGTCCTGCTGAGCGGATCAAGGCTTATAGGGAGGGCTTGATCGCTGGTTTGCAGGATGCCAGTTGAGGAGGAGCCTAGATGGCTGTCACGAATTTCATTCCTGAGATTTGGAGCGCGTTCGTTCTGGAACGCTATGTGGCGGTGAATGTTCTGCCGAACCTGTTCGACCGCAAGTACGAGGGTGAGGCCCGCAAGGGTAATACTGTGAAGATCCCGGGTGTTGTCGCCCCGTCGGTGAAGGACTACAAGGCTGAGGGGCGCACGACTTCGGCTGATGACATCACCGATACCGGTGTCGAGATCCTGATCGACCAGGAGAAGTCGTTCGACTTCTATGTCGATGATATCGATGCTGCGCAGGCGAATCATGATCTCCTGCCGCTGTACACCGATGCTGCCGGTGATTCGCTGGCCGCTGATGCCGACGAGTTCCTGGGTGCTCTGCTGTTTGATGAGGGCACTGCGGTCGATAGTGTGTCGGTGACCGATGAGAAGTCGGCGTACAACCTGTTCCTGGATGCGCGGAAGGCGATGAGCAAGGCTGATGTGCCGGACGATGGTCTTCGTGTCGCGGTGGTGAACGCTGAGCTTGAGTCGCTGCTGCTCGGGCACGACTCGAAGCTGACCAGCTTCGACACCAGTGGTGACACTGCCGGGCTGCGGAACGCCACGGTTGGTCAGCTGCTCGGGTTCCGGGTGGTTCGGTCGAATCATTTGCCGGAGAACGACTCCCCGGCTGGGGTGTTCTTCCATCAGCGTGCTGCGGCGTTTGTGTCGCAGATCAGCGAGATTGAGGCGCTGCGTGCGGAGAATAAGTTCGCTGACCGTGTCCGTGGCCTGCATGTGTATGGCGGGAAGGTTGTGAAGCCTGAGGGCGTCTACGTGTACGGCGAGGACGCTAGCTAGTCCGGTTGGGGTGGTGTGATGCTGGCAGACCTGGTGGATGTTGCTGTGGCGCTGGGTTTGGGGTCCGAGACGGAGTTGAGTGCTGCCCAGGTTCAGCGCGCCCCGGGTCTGCTGGCATCCGCCACCGCCCTGTTTCAGGCTGAGGCTGGTCGCCGGTTTGTGCCCGGCACGTATGTGCAGCGGATGCGTGTCGGTGTGGGTGGCCGGTTGCGGCTGGTTGAGACTCCGGTGGCTGGTGTGGAGTCGGTTGTTGATGATGATGGTGGTTTGGTGGCGTTTTCCCGGGATGGGGCTTGGCTGCGTGTTGACCGTCATCTAGCCGGCTCTTTTGTCACCGTGACGTATTCGGGTGGTGAGATACCTGCTTCGGTTCGCTCGGCGGTGGCGAACATGGTGGCGCGCGCCCTGGTTTTCACTGACCCGGAGACGATCAACCTGTCCAGCCACGAGGTGTCAAGCGGCCCGTTCCGGGAGCGCAAGCAGTTCTCGGACTGGGCCGACCGGTTCGGTAATGCGACCGGTGGGGGCGGCATGTTCTTGTCCGATGACGACAAGGCGCTTGCTCGGTCGTTTCGGTGGCCGGCTGCCGGTCTGGTGGTGATGGAGCCGTGAAACCCCGGCACACGGTGTACCGCAGGCCCGCGGTCACGGGTGTCGACGCGCTCGGCAACACCACGGTCTCTCACGGCCCTGTCATCGAGCTCGCCGCGTATGGTGTGGCGCCGCACCTGGAGCGGACCGGTGAGGGGTCGATGGTGGAGACCGATCGCGCCGACATCGACATCTTCATGCCGAAGACCGAGGTCGCCACGGGTGACCTATTCACGGTGGATGGCCGGGACTATCGGGTCGTCAAGGTCGACGACTGGACGATGGGGTTGACCGGCTGGCAGCCTGGGATCGTGGTGGCGCTGAAGGGAGTTACGTGATGGCGAAGGGTCCGGCGCGGCGCAACCCGCTCAAAAAGTTCGGGATCGAGTTCGAGGACATCGACCGCCTGCCCGAGGTGAACGAAGGCGTCAACAAGTTCATGGAGCAGGAGGTTGTGCCGTACTGGCAGTCGGTGTCTCCGACCGGCAGCGGCGAGTACAGGTCGAGCATCCGGGTCGTTGAGCAGTCCTCGACGCGTGGCCGCGGCAAGGTCGCGGCAACAGCCGATCACGCCGCGCTGGTCGAGTTCGGTGGGCACAACACTCCCGAGTATGCGCCGGCGCAGAAGACGGTGACGCATTTCGGTGGCCGGACGTGGCGGCGAGCAGATGGTGGTGAGTTGTGAGCCGTAACCCTTGGGCTGCGCCGCCTGTGGTGCTGTTGCTGATCAACTATCTGCGTCCTCTTGGGCGTGTGGGGACGAAACGCAAGCCCGGTGACCCGTTCCCGTTTCGCACGGTTGCTCGTGTCGCCGGCAGCGATGATCCGTGGCGCGGCTGGGATGACGCGGTCGTGTCCGTGCATACCTTCGATGAAACCGATGTTGGTGCGCTCCAGGAGGCGTGGGAGACGCACCGCCACCTGACCGGGTTGTCGGTCAACCCGCAGCAGCAGATCCAGGTCGACGGCCTCGGCGACTTCACCGTGCAGTACTGTGATCCGATTCTCGGCCCGGTCGAGGTCGAGGAGGACGACGCCGGGTTCGTGCATTATGTGTCGCGGTTCGAGGTTGGTGTCGGTTACTCGCTGCTGCCCTAGATTTCCAGCCCGTTCTGATCAGCCCGTTTCAGCCCGATCGTTTTGTATCCGTGTTCGCCCGGAGCGCGCCCATCGCGTGTGTCCGGTGCTCAACCATGTTTGGAGTGTCAAATGACGCGACCCGCTACCGGTTCGACGTGGGCTGGCGCTGGACTCGGGGATATTGACCCCCGGCTCGCTGAGCGCGGCCCGCTCCAGGGTGTCCTGATCCGTGACTATCGTGGTGCGGCGACTGATATTTCGCCGTTCGCCGACGAGTTCGGGACTGTGAATTTCCATCCTCTCGCCGAGGACGGCACTATCCGTGATGATCTGCTCGCTGCCCGCATGGTGAATGGCGAGTGGCGTGTGAACCCGAACCCGAACGAGGGCTGGGTGTTTGTTGGTGCGATGGCTGAGGATGGGGGCCCGGAGCGTTCGCCGAACATCGAAAACGACGACCTGTACGTGCTGCAGAGCATCTACCCGTATGATTCGGCGGTGACCCAGAAGGGTAAGACCGTGGCATTCACGCTGGTCGACACCCTTAAGCCGCTGATTCATGCACTGGAGTACGATCGCCGGATCAACGACCCGGTCACCGGTGAGCTGGTTTTGCCGGAGGTCGGTGAGGTCGACTATTTCGTGGGTGCGACGCTTGATCCGGCGCCGGTGGATCGGCAGATTCTGCTGTGGTTCGCCAAGGATATCGATGGTCTGCCGCTGTACCGGATTGAGCCGGTTCCGCGTGCCCGCCTGAACAACCAGGAGGCTCGCCGGCGGTCGAAGACCGACCCGGATCAGATCCCGTTCGAGTACATGCTGCTGCCCGACCCCTATTTCCTGGTGCCGGACAAGGATGGTTCTCGTCTTGTGCCCGGTTTCGATGGTGTGTGGATCGGCGGCCCGGCGTGGGAGGCGCTGGCCGGCGACGGCAGCTAACCCATAGGCACCTGCCGGGTGGGTGTGGGGCAACTTTGTGGTTGTCTCGTCGGGCTGGCGCCCACCCGGCAGGCCCCACCCAAGTTCTCGTAGTCCGGCCCGGTCTTTTGTCAGCCCGTTGTTTCAGCCCGAAAGGATACCGCTATGTCTGGTTCTGAGGCTCGTGAGCAGGCCAACGCTTACGATTCGATTTTCGCGGATGTGCCGCTGCGTTTCGATGATGGCAGTGTGGAGTGGCTGCCGCCGCATCCGTCGCTGCGCATGCTGGATGACGACGTGCTTGAGGCTCTGGACGAGTACTACGCGGATATCGAGGAGAACTACGACCGGGATGAGAACGGTGAGATTAAGGGTCCGCCGTTCTACAAGAACGGTAAGCGGCAGCCTGCCAAGGAGATTCAGGTTGTGAAGATTGTGCTTGGTGAGGGCCGGTACGAGGAGCTTCGTAAGACGAAGACGGTTGGTGGGAAGCGGTTTTCGGCGAAGCATGTGTGGCAGGTGTGGACCGGGCAGGGGAACCGGATCGCTGATCGGGCTGAGACGGACCCGAAAAGTGATGGAGGCGCACACGTTCTGGCGGATGAATCCGCGTCAGATCGCAAGTGACCTTCGCAGGTTTTTCCGCACTCACATTCGGGATTGGCATCAGGGGCGGCTTTCCAGTTACGAGTTGCTGGAGTTGTTCGGTGTCGTGATCGAGGAGGATCGCGATGCGCGGACGAGGACGATCCGGGTTGAGTTTGCGCCGGCGGATGGTGCGCTTGATCGTGCGCTTCGGGAGGGTGGGTTTACCCGCACGGAGCAGTTGATCGCGGCGAACTACAACGCCCTGGAGCACATCCGGTTGTGGATTCATGTTGGTAACGGCGGGAAGCCGTTTGAGCCTCAGTTGATTCGTGATCCGCGTGATGAGCGTGAGCGGCTGCGTGAGCAGGAGCGGCAGCAGGCGCATCGCCGTGAGATCAATTCGCAGATGTTCAGCAAGTTCACTTGGTAGGTGGGAGGTTGACGCGCTGTGGCTATCTATGTTGACGTCATCTCCACCCTGGATGTCAAGTCTGCTGAGAAGGCTGCGAAGCAGATCGAGACGACGTTTGAGCGTGCGGCGAAGGCTGCGTCGGAGTCAGTCGACAAGATCCTGAACGACGAGCTCAAGAAGACCGCCGACGAGGCTGCTAAGGCCGGTAAGCAGGTTGAGCAGTCGTTCGCTCAGATGGGCCGGAAGGCCGGTCAGGGGTTCAGCGGCGGGATCGAGAAGTCGGTTGCGGCGCTGAACACCCGCGCTGTTGATGCTGCCGCTTCACGCCTGGTAGGCAAGTTCACCGCTGCCGGCAAGATGTCGGGTGAGGCGTTCTCGAAAGCGATTGAGGCTGAGGCGAAACGGCTGAACCTGGATGCCGGCGCGATTGAGGCTGCGATTAACCGCCAGCTGGGGGTGACGGCTCGCCGTTCTGGGCGGTCGTTTGGTCGTGCTTTCGCCGGCGAGGTGGCGATGTCGCTGCCTGGCGTGGGCATGGTCTTGTCGTCGATGTCGGGTCAGCAGGGTGTGGCGGCGAAGGCTGGTGCCGCGGCGGGGCGTGTGTTTGGGTTGGCGTTTACGACGGCGGCTGCGGCTGGTATCGGTGCGATCGGGTACACGCTGTTTAAGGGGTTTGAGCGGTATAAGTCGTTGGATGCGACTGCGCACCGGTTCGGGGCGATGGGGAAGTCCGCTGAGCAGGTCAAGCAGATCATGGGTGACCTGAATGATGTGGTGTCGGGTACCCCGATTGCTCTTGATGCTGCTGCGGCGGCGGCTACGAATTTCATGCAGTCCGGTGTGCGTGAGGGTAGGCCGTTGCAGACGGCGATTCAGGCGATCGCTGACGCTGCGGGTGCGTCCGGTTCGCGGTTCGAGGATTTGGCGCTGATCTTCCAGCAGGTGCTCAACAAGGGCAAGTTGCAGGCTGAGGAGATGATGCAGCTCAATGAGCGCAACATCCCGATTCAGGCTGCGCTGCGTAAGGAGTTCAATCTCACTGGCGAGGAGCTGGAGAAGATGTCGAGGGAGGGGAAGATTTCCTTCGGCATGATGATTCAGGCTGTTGAGGCCGAGTGGGGTGGGATGGCTCAGCGGATGGGTGACACGATTGAGGGTGCCCAGTCCCGGATTAGTTCTGCGGTTTCTCGTATCGGCGCGAACGCGATTGCTGCTTTGTTTGGTGATCCGCTGGCGATGACTGAGGATGCCGGCGAGTTGGCGAAGGTGTTCAACAACATCGCTGAGCGGCTCGAAGAGGTTAATCAGTGGATTGTTCGGAATTCGGATGAGATCAAGGCTTGGGCTTCTGATGCGGCGGATGCTGCCAAGGCGGTAGGTACGACGCTTGGTGCGATCGTCAGGGTTCTGGACGATATTGGGCTTGGCGTTGACGATGTGGTGACGGCTTTCCTTGCGTGGAAGTCCATCAGCGGTGTGATCAAGCTGAGCGAGAAGCTGCTCAGCATCGGCGACATCCTGTCGAAGACCCTCCCCGCGCAAGCCGAGAAAGGCGCCCGCGGGATCGGCACCGCGCTGTCGAAAGTACAGGTGCCGGTGTGGCTGGCCTACCTGATCACTGGCGAGATCGACGAGAACCTCCGCGAGACGAAGTTTGACAGAGCCCCGCACCTGTACGGGGACCAGTCGGGGCGGATGACGCCGTGGCAGTGGTGGAACCGTGCGGTGTCCGATCCCGCCGAGCATAAGCGGCGCCGCGAGTGGGTGGAGCAGAATCTCGGTTGGCCGTCTGAGGACATCCTTGACCGGGAGTTCACGCCACCGTGGGGGGCACCTGGGCGGCCGGCAACGTTCGAAGAGTATGTCCAGCAAATGCCGGAGCTGCGGCCCGGCTACAACGGTCCCCACCGTGGCCCCAGGCAGCCGGGAGAGGCTGGCGGCCCGATTGCCGATCTGTTCCCGGGGAGCGCGAGTGATGGCCAGTCTGGGGGTGTTGCTGGTGGCGGTTCTCGCCCGGTGTTGCCGTACCCGGCGGGTTATGGTGAGCCGCCCCGCCCCGGTGAAAGCCTTGATCAGTGGCGGCGACGCATGCAGGGGATGCGGCTGCAGCATGAGGTGTCGGAGCGGCAGGCCGCGCTTTCCGAGGCTGAGGCGTCCGGCGATCAGAACGCTGTCGTCGCCGCACGCAACGCGCTCATCGACGCCCAGATGCAGTTGCAGGAGTTCATGCGTGAGTCTGCGACCGCGTCGGTGGCTGTTCCTCCGCCCGCTGGCTATGGTGAGGCGCCGATTCCTGGTGAGTCGCTGGATGTTTGGAAGCATCGGCAGGAGATTCTGGAGGCGCAGTGGCGTGCGGCGCAGAAGAATGCTGAGCTGAATGCGCTGCTGGAGTCCGGCACCGCGAGCTACGAGGAGATCATCCAGGCGCGCAAGGAGGCGATCGACGCTGAGCTGCGGGTGTTCGAGCTTCAGAATCGGGCGCTGAAGGATGTGAAGGATGGGCTCGGTCAGATCGGTGCCGAGCTTGACCGTGATTTCGGCATCTCGAAGGGGCTTGCGGGGATCGCGGAGAACCTTACGAAGTTCCTGGCGAACCTCGGCGCCGCGCCGGTGCTTGGCGCGTTGCGGGCGATCTCGAATGCGGGTGGTGGCGATAACGCCGGGTCTGGGTTGATCGGCATCGCCGCGAATCTTGGCGCCTTCGGGCCGCGCTTCCAATACGGCGGTGGCGCAGCCGGTGGTCTTCGTGTTGGCGCCGGTGGTTTCGTGCCTGGTGCCGGTTTGACGCTGCCTGCCGCCGCTGCCGATGGCAGGTGGGGGTTGATGGAGGCGCTTGCGCAGCGCGCGCACGGCGGCCGGTACGGGTGGGGTGCTTCCGACCTGGTCAATGGTCTGGCGGACTGCTCGGGTGCGATCAGTGATCTGGTCGAGGTGCTCATGTATGGGCAGTCGAGCCCGGGCCGGCTGTTCAATACCGAGTCGTTCCCGCAGTTCGCCGCCGAGCACGGCTGGCGGCCCGGCTTCATGCCTGGGGCGCTGAATGTTGGTGTGCGCCACGGCGGTCCCGGTGGCGGGCACATGGCCGCGACCCTACCGAGCGGCGTGAATTTCGAGGCCGGTGGCCGCGCTGGCGGCATCTCTTATGGCGGTAACGCAGCTGGCGCGCTCGATTTCCCGGAGCAGTGGTATTACCTGCCCGGTGCGGCGCCCGCGATGCCGCCCACCTATACGCAGACTGCGCCGTCGACTCCGGTTGGTGGGGTGGCGCCGACTGCCCCTGTGTCTCAACCCGGCGCCGGCGGTGGTGGCGGTGGCGGGTTCGGTGCCGGGCTGCCCGGGTTGATGCCGCCGCCTCCGCGCTCACCGCAACTACAGCAGCCCGGGCAGCGCGGCTGGTGGCCGGATACGATGCTGCCCGGTGGTGGCGGTGCTTCCGCCGGCGCCCCGCACGGTGCCGCAGCCGGTATGCCGCCCGGCCCGGTGAGCGCGCAGGCCCCGACTCAGATCGGTGGTGTCGCGCCGTTCGAGGGTGTTGGCCCGGGCTTCACAGGGTTCGGTGGCATCATCACAGCGGCGTTGCAGACCGGTGTTGGTGCGGGCGCGGCGGCCGGTGGTCTCGCGATCGACTCGCAGGCGCCGGGCGCGGGGACGGCTGCGGCGGCGGCGATCTCCGCTGCCGCGAACCTTGGTATCCAGTTGGCGAACCGGGCGATTGGGTTTGCCGGGCAGGCTGCTGGTATCGGGGTGCAGGGGTTGATGGAGACGTTCCTGCCGAACGCCGGGTCGGAGTTGGCGAACCAGAACTGGTTTACGCGGATTATCGGCGGTATCGCTGGTGCTGCGCCGGCGATTCCGAATCTCGCTGGCGGTTCTGGTGGGGACGCTGGCGTTGGTGAGCAGAAGCCGCCTGGGCCTGAGGATCGCCAGCAGCCTGGTCAGGATGGTCAGCCGCAGGGTTCGGGTGATCCGCGTGAGAACGCCCAGGTGTACATCGAGAACATGAACAATAACCGCACGGATGGCATGGGTGTTGCTGGTGACATTGTTTGGCACCAGAACGTTGCCGCGACTGCGGGTCCGGGGTCGGGTGGTCGCTGATGGGTGTTGAGACCAGGTATCCGGACGGTCCGGTGACCCCGCATGGGGTTGCGCAGATCATGTATGGCGATGTGCCTGATCTGATCCTGAAGTCGTATGACGGCACGAGTGAGATCTACCTGTCCGGTGGGATGTCGATTCCTGATCCGACGAGACCGGAGTGTGTGCTGGTGCCGCGTGACGGTCTGCGCGGGTTAATTCCGCCGTGGGAGCACATCGAGTACAAGGGCGCCACGGATGATGGCGTGACGCACGATGACGCCTTGTATGGGCCGATTGATGTGCAGTTGACGGCGGTGTGCTGCGGCCGCGATTTGAAGCACACGCGCCGTGTCGCTAGGGATTTGATCGCCGCGGTGGATGCGAAGCAGCAGGCCGAGCTGGGGTTTCTCGACCAGGAGAACGGCTACTGGTGGGCGCCGGTTCGTTGGCATCGCGGCGGCATGCCGAATCCGGCGACCATCCACACCACCCGGCAGGCGATTCCGTTGCGGCTTCAGGCTGATGACGGGTTTTGGCGGACCTATGACGTGACTGATGCGTTCACGTTCGGGTACCACGACCTGGTTGAGGAGTTCGACGAGCCGACCGAGTCAGGGGCCGGCGACAACTGGCCGATCAACTACTACGAGGGCACCGGTGGTGGTTTCGTGCGTGTCCGCAACGGCCAGTTGTATTGGGTTGATGACCCGGACGACTGGTGGTTTACGTTGTCGCGGAAGGTTGCGCTCGGTCCGTTCAGGGATTTCGAGACTGCGGGCGATAATCAGGTTGCGTCGATCGTGTTTGGGTCGTTTCAGGAGATCGCGCCGATTTCGACTGCGGAGAACCATATCTGGTTGCGGATGGGCCGTAACCAGGATGGCACGTGGAATGGTGACGGTGTTGTGGCCATGATCGGCGCGTATTGGGCTGGCCTGTACCGCTATAAGTCGTTTGTGCCGACGATCATGGCGACGACGCTGCTCTGGTGGCCGCCGATGCCGGGTGAGGAGTGGACGTTCATCGCCGGTGATGATGAGCGTGGGCCGCGGTTTTTCCAGATTCTTCGTGGCGGTGGCCGGTTCCCGGTGCTTCAGCATTTGGAGCGTGGCGAGGGGTCGGAGGTTGGCGCGAATCATCGCGGTGTTGGGCTTGGGATGCGTGCGGTTGCGGCGATTATGACCCAGGTGACGCCTGCGAGTATCCGCCGGTTTACTGCTGGGGATAACGCGAAGGTGTCGCAGGAGGGGTTCGTGTCGCTGGTGAATGTCGGCGACCAGCCGATGTACCCGGATTTCTTCTTGTTTGGTCCGGGTAAGTTCAAGATCGCGGATGGCCCGGGGTCGTCGAGTTTTGTTGAGTTCGGGCCGCTTCGGGCCGGGCAGGTTGCGATGCTCAGGACTGATCCGCGTGACCGGAATGTGTATGACGCGTCGGTTGCTGAGCCGCAGGCTGATCCTTCCGGGAATAGCAAGCTTGCCAGGTTCTTGGATTTCGGGCGTGGCGCGAATGATGTGCGTCTGGCGAAGCAGTTGCGGTCGCTGTTCGACAAGACGCCCCCGCAGGGGCCTTTCTATGCGCTGTTGAACGGCAGGTTTTCTGACGCGTCGGCGATCCCGGCGAAGCCTGCCGGCGCCGACCCGGTGCCGTACTCGGTGAAGGTGTCGATCGAGGACGGGAGTGCTGATTCCCGGATCGTGGTGTCTGGCACCCCGAGGCGGAGGTATCCGCTGTGACGGTGTCTGATCTGGAGCGGTTTCAGCGGGCGCAGGCGACCGGCTCGATCAGTGAGGTCGCGTCTGCGCTGCGTGAGATCGCCCAGGAGCGCACCCGGATTGACACGTCGTTCCGGTTCACGGTGTGTGACCACATGTGGCGCCCGATGGGGGAGCTTGGTGGCGATCTCATGGAGGCGTCTGGGACTGATCCTCGGAATGATTTGCCGACGGCGCATCTGAAGATCAAGCCGGATTCGATGTGGGTGCCGGTGTTCATGAATTGCACCAAGACGATGGTTGGTGTGATTGTGGAGACCGCTGGTTTGCGGTGGGCGTTTTATGTGCGGCAGTTCGATCTTGTGCGTGAGGAGAACAGCGAACCGTATGGTTCGGTGACGCTGCATGGGATTTGGGACATTCTGTCGCACATGGTGATCTGGCCGTCGTGGTGGCTGCCGATTCAGACTCAGCCGTTTTCGCATGCGATCTATATTTGGGCGCTTTGCACGGTGATTGAGTCGATGATCGCCGAGTGTGCGCTGCGGTTGCAGGCGGGCTGGATGGAGTTCATCAACAACGCGCTGAGCCTGAATCCGGATGTGCGTGCCTGGTTTGGGTCGATGCTTCAGGCGTTGAAGCGTGACGGTTTGAGTATTGAGACGTTTACGCGGATGTTGCGGACTCCGGTGTATGTGGTGCGCACGAATCCGTTGACTGATACGAGTCCGTTGGCGGCGCGCACGGTGCGGATGGAGTCGTGTGCGTCGGTGATCAAGGACATCACCCGCGCCTATGGTGTGACGGTCAATGTTGATTTGTGGCTGCCTGGTGACCCGCAACCGGACCAGTGGGTGAGGCTCGACCAGCCGACGTATGTGGTGACGGTGAAGGACCGTTCACAGATCGAGGGGCCGACGAAGACAGTGCTCGATTCGGTGCTGCGGACGGTGGTTGATCTGGGTGGCAGTATCGGCGAGATTTTCAACCCGATCATTCAGCAGGTTCCTGGGATGGCGCACCAGTTCCATGCCCCGTTGCTCGGGGTGAATTATGTGCCGCCGTGGGCGATTCTGGTGGTGCCTGATGCCGGCCAGGACGGGAATGTGTTGACGTGGCGGATCAGTCACCATACGCAGACGGGGTGGCAGCATATTATTGGTGGGCGTTCGCCGAAGTGGTTGAACGACATCATGAACGCGTTTTTCGCGTGGGTGATTGATTCGATCATGATTGTGGTCGGGTTCACGGGTATCCCGTCTGATCTGCTGGCCGGGTTTTTGAATAACGCGTTTTTCGCGTTTCAGTTGATTCAGAACTATGGGCGGCGTGACGAGGCGGGCCCGTATCATCCGGCGATTGAGCGGTTTCATGCGACGGCGAGCGCCCCGTATAACGTGCAGACTGTCGCGGACTTTATTAACGCGTTTTGGGATTCGCGGGGCTATGCGTCGGCGCAGGTGTCGTTCCGCAATGGGAAGCCGTTGACGCTGGGCAAGGACTTGTTCAAGGGGTCGCTGGTGTCGGTTGTGTACCACAACCGGTCGAAGATGATCACCGATTATGTGGAGAATATTTTGTGGCAGATCACTCCGAGTAAGCGGGATGTGATTGTGCAGATCGGTGATGGTAAGGCGGAGGAGTCTCCGCTGGCGAAGCACCAGCGCTTCATTACTGCTTTGTTTGAGGCGGTGAATGTGATCACCCTGGCGCCTCAGAGCGGGTAGCCGCTACCCGAGTTTTTTCGCCGCCCCTGTTGCGCGCACCCACAAGACAGGAGAGTGCTATGTCGTGGCCTACTGACCCTACCGGGGAATGGTATCTGTTCGAGGGCGAAGTGAAGATCCCGGTGGATGCGAGTCGTGGTGTGGCGCACCTGATTTTGCGCCCGCAGGGCGGGATGCTGGTCGGTGTCCCGCCGATCGCTCAGGGCGAGCCTGGCGCGCCGGCGGAGATCGACACGAGTGTGGATTTCACGGAGCTTGATGCGGATGATCCGACGCCGGCGGAGATGTACTGGACGAAGGTTGAGCCGAATAAGTACAAGTTGGTGGCGAAGCTTCATTCCGGTCCGAAGGGTGAGGATGGTACGGGGCTGATTTCGCCGTCGGATTTTGATCAGTCGCCGGTTGCTGGGTATGTGTTGGCGGTTGCGGCTGGTGGTTCGTCGTTTGAGCTTGTGCCGAGCCCGAGGGTTGAGGTGTTTTATCCGGGGTCGATTTCGTCTGTGTCGTCGGGTAATCCGAATGCGACGTTGTGTGGGATTGCGATTCCGTCGAGGCCGTATGCGCGGCGTGTTTTTGCGTTTGGGCATGCGGTGGTTGCTGGTGAGGGTGCGGATGTTCGGGTTGCGTTGAGGGCGCGGCTTGGTGATGCGATGGCTGGGAATGTGGTGGCGTCGTGTCCTGGTGTTGCTCAGACGGATCGTTTGGTGTTGTCGCCGGGTAAGCCGATTGATGCTGGCACTGCGGCGGATTCGTATGACCAGGTGGGTGCTGGTTCGTCGTCGACGTTGTATGTGAGGACTGAGCGGACTGCGGGTACGTCGACGTATACGGTGTCGGCGTCGTCGTGTCAGTTTATGGCGGTGGTGGTGCCGGCGTGACTGGGCCTGTTCCTGAGTGGGTTACTGCGGTTCCGTCGCATCCTGGTGTTCATCCGGCGTCTGATCCGTTTGCGTGGTCGCGCCCGTTTACTGCGCAGCAGTTGTTGGAGATTGGCGCGCAGTTGTTGGAGCAGTTTTTGCGGCGTGTGGCTCAGGCGCTTCTGGGTGTGGTTCCTGGTGGGATGGCGGCGTTTGATGCGCTGGTCGCGTGGGTGCAGGGTTTGCCGGGGCAGATCGTGGCTGGGATTAATGATCTGGCGGGGATTGATCTGTCGAACTGGGAGAATTTCCTGGCGTCCCTGAATGATGGGCGCGGTATTGACCTGCCGTTGACGCATCATGTGATCACAAACATTCAGTCGTTCTTCGGCAACATTAATCTGGCTGCGCCGTCGTTTGACCCGATTGGGGCTGCGCGTGATTTTGTGCGGACGATTGTGCAGCCGTTTATCGATATTTTTGGCCAGATCAGGGCTGCGCTGCTGGGGCCGTTGCCGATTGGGCAGTTGACGGATCGCCGGGAGTCGATGCTGCTTGAGGGCGGGTTCGATGCGCCGGAGACGATTGTCGAGGGGTCGGGGTTCGTTCACGACGGCGCGGATGGTGTGCCGGGCAGTAGCCCGCTCGGCTGCGCGGTGGTCGAGTGCGACGGCGACGACCATTCGATGTCGAGCGAGTTGGTGCGG
>Ga0207867_1001201_pt1 | contig 20566 bp, 15 predicted proteins | sample HigsolmetaAR206D_FD_184838 | JGI IMG/M metagenome (GOLD analysis project Ga0207867, IMG submission 184838) | Ionic liquid and high solid enriched microbial communities from the Joint BioEnergy Institute, USA - AR20-6-D (SPAdes) (version 2) ...
CGCCTCGCCACCATTCCTCATTGTCCAGGTACCACGCGAACGTTTGTCTGAGTCCCGCCTCCAGAGAGAACGACTGCCTGAATCCCAGCTCTCGCTCGATCTTGCTGCATTCTATGGCATAGCGCCGATCGTGCCCCGGTCGATCCTTTACGAACCGAATGAGAGAACTGGTCGATTCCCCCCGGGACATCGGACAGTGTGGAAAACGCAACCGGAGATTCGGATCGCGCCGAAACATCTGATCCGCCATTTCGCAAAGCATGCGCACTAGCTGGAGGTTTTCGCACTCCGACCGACCGCCGATGTTGTAGACCTCACCAGGCTTGCCGTCCGAGATAATGAGATCGATCCCGCGACAGTGGTCCTCCACATACAGCCAGTCACGCACGTTGCGTCCGTCTCCGTAGATCGGCAGCGGCCGCCCTTCCAGAATATTAATAAGCATGAGCGGAATTAACTTCTCTGGAAACTGGTATGGCCCGTAGTTATTCGAACAATTGCTCGTTGTTACACCGAGACTGTACGTGTGGTGGTAGGCCCTGACCAAATGATCCGACGCAGCCTTGCTTGCCGAGTAAGGTGAATTCGGAGCGTATCGAGTTGTCTCAGTGAACGGCGGATCCTCCGGCCCGAGGGATCCATACACCTCGTCCGTGGAGACATGGTGGAAACGGTGCTGCTCCACCGTTCTCTCCTCCAACCACACCTTCCTCGCGGCCTCTAGAAGGCAATAAGTGCCAACAACGTTAGTTTTAATGAAGACATCCGGACAGACGATCGACCGATCCACATGTGACTCCGCAGCAAAGTGCACGATCGTGTCAATCTTCTCCTCCCGAAGCAGACTCACGATGAGCGACTGATCGCATATATTTCCGTGCACGAACCGGAACTCGCATCGTTCCGTAGCGGCTTTCAGATTCGAGAAGTTTCCGGCGTACGTCAGCGCATCGATCACAACTAAGCGGTCGCCCGGATGCTTGCGTAGCCAGTAGTAGACGAAATTCGAGCCTATGAATCCTGCTCCACCGGTGACAAGCAGCCTAGCCACGAACCAGTTCCCCCAGGACCTTACGGAGATTCTTGCGCCAATGGACGGGCGGTGCGATGCCCAGAGCCAACAGGCGCTGTTTATCCAAGACGCTGTACGCAGGGCGGAGAGCCGCCGTTGGATATTCCGCGGTTGTTATAGGTTCAACGACAACATCCGCTGGAATCAAGCCAAGAGAGGCTGCTTCTTCCGCAATTGCGACTGCGAAATCATACCAACTGGCCACTCCAGAATCTGTCCAATGGTAGATTCCCCAAGCATCTGTTCTTCTCGCGATTTCCCATAGCGTCTTGGCGATCGAATGAGCTGCGGTCGGCGTTCCAATCTGGTCACTGATGACGTGAACCGAACGCTGCTCCCACATCAGCCTTAGCATCGTACGCACGAAGTTCCGCCCCGTTGCCGCGTAGACCCAAGACGTGCGCACCACCGCCGCATGACTCCCCATGACTTCGAGCACAGCCAGTTCGCCATCCCTTTTTGTTTTTCCATATACATTCAGCGGCGCTGTCGGAGCGTCGGGACGGTATGGAAGCGATGAAGTACCGTCGAAGACGAAGTTTGTAGAGATATGGAGCAATCGAATTCCGTTCTCTCGGGCCGCTTGTGCAAGGAATCGCGGCCCGTCGGTGTTGACTCGTCGCGCGAGAGTGGGCTCGCTTTCCGCGCGATCGACTGCTGTATACGCGGCCGCGTTTATGATGAGATCCGGAGCGGCGCTTTTTATGGTTGCCCTTACTGCTTCCTCATTCGAAATATCCAAGTCCGCGTGTGTTGCCAGAATAAGCTCCACGCCAGCAGGAGCGCATGCCGCCAATGCACGCCCCACCTGTCCGCCCGCTCCCGTGATCAGTGCCTTCATGGTCCAGCCCGAACTTAGAAATACTCCGCTTCGCGGAAGGGGGCGGCCAATTGATCCTTGGTGGACAGGAGAGGCTGCTGACCTATTGGCAGCGGCCAATCGATTCGCAGATCGTCATCGTCCCAGCGTATGGCACGTTCGTACTCCGGCACATAGAAATCGGTGCACTTGTACAGAAAGTCCGCAAACTTGCTCAGAACCAGAAAGCCGTGCGCAAATCCCGGCGGCACCCAGAGCATGTGATGATTCTGCTCGGAAAGCGTCGCCCCCACCCATTGCCCAAACGTCGGTGAGTTTCGCCGCAGATCGACGGCGACATCAAAGACGGCGCCAGTCACGACACGGACCAGCTTGCCCTGCGGCTGCTTCACCTGGTAATGCAGGCCACGCAATGTCCACTGCTTCGACCGACTGTGATTGTCCTGCACGAAACGCAGGTTCAGTCCAGCCTCGGCGAAAGTGCGCTCGTTCCACGACTCGAGAAAGAATCCTCTCTGGTCGCCGTAGACCCTGGGCTCGATCAGGATGACGTCCGGAATCCGTGTCGGCCTGAGCTGCATGTCACACCCTCTCCTCGAGCAGGCTCAGGAGATAGGCGCCGTAGCCGGTCTTCGCCAGCGGCGCGGCAAGCCGCTCGAGCTGGGCTGCGTCGATATAACCGGACCGATAAGCGACCTCTTCCGGGCAGCATACTTTCAGGCCCTGGCGGTTCTCGATCGCCTCGATGAACATCGCCGCTTCCAGCAAGGATTCATGGGTACCCGTATCCAGCCACGCGATGCCGCGGCCCAGCAGATCGACGTGCAGGCGACCCCGCTCGAGGTAAGCTCGATTCACATCGGTGATCTCTAGCTCGCCGCGTGCCGAGGGCTTCAATGAGGCCGCAATGTCCAGCACGTCGTTGTCGTAGAAGTACAGCCCGGTGACTGCGAAGTGCGATTTCGGCTTTGCGGGCTTTTCTTCGATACCGAGCGCCTTCCCGCTCTCGTCGAAGTGCACGACACCATAGCGCTCGGGGTCGCGCACACGGTAAGCGAATACAGTGGCTCCTTCCCTGCGCTGTGCCGCCGCGCGGAGCTGGTCGGGCAGACCATGCCCGTAGAAGATGTTGTCCCCCAGGATGAGAGCAGAGCGATCGTTTCCGACGAAGCTGCGCCCGATGATGAATGCCTGGGCGAGTCCTTCCGGCCGGGGTTGCTCTGCGTAACTCAATGAGATGCCCCACTGGCGGCCATCTCCGAGAAGGCGCTGGTACAGCGGCAAGTCCACCGGCGTCGAAATGACGAGGATGTCACGCACTCCCGCCAGCATGAGTGTCGACAGCGGATAGTAGATCATCGGCTTGTCGTACACCGGCAAAAGCTGCTTGCTGACGCCCAGCGTGATCGGATGCAGCCGCGTGCCCGCGCCGCCGGCGAGAACGATGCCCTTCAGACTCATGAGTCTTTTGTGCCCCCTGCCTGAAGCTGGTTGCATCCAGCCTTGAATCAGAACGAATTCACCGCCGCCGCAGCGATCGCCAGGTTGTAGATGATCTGCGTCACCGACTGCCAGAACGGCAGGGCCGGCATGCGCTCCGTGTCGAGCGGCACTACGATCGTGTCGCCGGGCTGAATGTCATCGATCCCGGTACGGCGGAACCATCTGTTCCCGTCGCTGGTGACCACGCTGCCGTTCGCGCGCACGACGTAGATCTTTCCGCGATCCGCTCTGCGCGTCATACCGCCGCTGAGCGCGATGTAATCGTCTCTGCTGAGCTCGGGGTTGTAGAGGTGCGACGTCTCGTTCTGCACCTCGCCGATGACCGTCACTTCCTGCCTGAACTTGGGTACGAGCAGCTCGTCGCCATCACGCAGGACCACGTCCGCCGGAGAGCCGGGCGGGGCCTTGAGCGTGCGCTCGAGATCGATGACCAGGCGTCCCACCGCTTCGCTGGCGCGGAGCTGACTCAGCAGTTGCTGACCGACCTGCATGGCCGTAGCGGCCTGCGACTGATTCGCCGCGGCGCCCTGGAGCGCCAGAACGGCCAGATCGCTCTGCAGCCTCTCCGCGAGAATGTCGAGCTGCTCCTGCTCGCGCTGCTTGAGATCGCGACGCGTGAACACGGCGCCCTGCGGGAACGCGAATTCGGTCAGCCCCCCTGCCCGCTCGATGACCGACCGGAGGGTCTCGCCGCGTTTGATGGGATAGACCCCGGGGAAGCGCACCTCGCCGCGCAGCGTGACCTGCTCCTGACTGTCCCAGTCCGGGACTTCCTTGATGGAGAGATAGTCGAACGGCTGCAGAGGAACGTCGGCAGCCGGGTCACCGGCGAGCACCGCGGCCAGATCGATCTCGATCAGCTCGGTCCGACGCGATTCGCCGTCCACCACCGTGTAGCGGGCGAGCTCCGCCTTGCCTCCATAAGCGGCTGGCTCGAGCCCGCCACCCGCCCGGATGAGATCACTCACGGTCATCCCGGCTTCGAGCGGATACTTGCCCGGCACCTTGACCTTGCCGTTCACCTCCACGACCTCGGTCGGCCGGCCGATGTTCGATTGCAGCCTCAGCTCGTCCATCAGCGGCGCAATGACGCGCTCTCGTCCCGACTCCAGATCGAACACGGTGATCTGATCGCGCGGCATCAGAACGATGTCGGCTTCGGATCCCGGATTGCGCAGCGCCGCGCCGAGATCAGCCGAGAGCACGGTCACGCGCCGGTCGGGCGGAAGCTCGCGACGGATGAGCACGTAGTGCAGATCCGCGTTGGGCCGCAGCTCGTCCACCGAGCTGATGACGTCGGTGAGACGCATGCCCTCGCGGTACGCAAACGGACCGGTCCGGTAGACGTGGCCCTGCACCACGACGCCCGAATCGAGCTGCGGACGCAACCGCGCCACGCGCAGCAGATCACCGCTGCGCAGGGACTGTACCGGCCCCTGCTCGAGACTGACCGGCAGCACGATGCGGCGCCCCTGCTCGTCGATGCGAACCAGGCTCATCCGGTCGCGGTCGGCTTCCGGCGTGAGCCCGCCGGCGAGTGCGACGAGATCCGCCAGCGTGCTCTCGTTCTTGATCTCGTAGATCGCAGGGCGGCGAACTTCACCGTCGACCGATACCGTCGCGCCGACCGGAGGAATGAAGATGGCGTCGCCCGGCAGGAGCTTTGCGTCGTCGCGCGTGTCGCCGCGGATGAGCAGGTCGTAGAGATCGAGCTCGCGTACGAGCTGCCCCTGGCGCTTGAGCTGGATTCTGCGCAGCGAGCCGATCGGTTTGACGCCGCCCGCGGCGTAGAGCGCCGTGGTCATGGTCGCGAGCCCACTGACCGTATACGTACCCGGATACCGGGCCTCGCCGAGCACGAAAACCTGGATGGAACGGGTCTCGCCCATCGACACGCTGGCGCGCACGCCGATCATCTGGCGCTCGACGCGCGACTCGATGTCGGCCTTCACGTCGTTGAAGCGCTGGCCGCTGACGCTGATCGGGCCCAGCTCCGGGAAATTGATGCGGCCATCGCGGCCTACGACGAGCCTCAGCGTGCGGTTCTGATTGCCGTAGAGCTGCACGATGAGCTCGTCGCCAGGCCCCACGACGTAGTCCGCCGGAACGGGAACCTCCGTGATTGGCGCGAACGTCGAGATCTCCTCTTCGAACAGGTCGTAGCCGAAGGGCTTCAGGCCTTCGACACCCGTCTTCTGCAGAGGCAGGAGGATCACTTCGACTTCGAGGCGCCGGAAGGCCGGCTCGGCCTGCAGCCGCAGTGTGGCGAGCTCCTGCGTGAGGCCCGCGAGCTCGATTCCCGCCGAACCGAATCCCGGCAGGAACAGCACACCATTGCGGTCGAGCTTGTAGGGATTCTTCGAGCGGATGAGGTCGATGAGCTCGTCGAGCCGCTGGCGCTCTTCCTCCGTGAGTGGGGGATTGCGCTCGCGTTCCCGTTCCAATTCGCGCCGCTCTTCCGGCGTGAGAGGCACTGGCGGTGTCGTCGCGGCGGTCACTCCAGGCATCCCAGGCGTGCCGGGCACCTGCGGCGTGATCGATCGCTGACGCCGCGGGTAGTCGACCTGAACGAGTATGGTGTCCTCGGGCTGCAGCGTTCGGCGGCGCAGCCGTTCACTCTCCTCCTCGGCTTCGCGCTCCATCCGCTCGAGGCGCAACCGGCGCTCGCGTTCGGCGCGGGACTCGCCGCGTCGGACCGGTTCGGCCTGTCGCTCAGTTCGTTGTGCCCCGGTCGACGATCCCCCCTCACCGGTGATCTGCCGAAGTATTGCTTCGCGCTGCTCCGGCGTGAGATTGCGCAGGATCTCGAGCTGCTCGGCCGTCTGTGCGTACGCCGTCATCAGCGGCGCAAGGCCGCCGACCATCCAGAGCAGACCGAACAGAAGAGCGAACGGGCGTCGAATTGCGCTCATCAGAATCCTTGTCGCCATCGCACCATGTCGCCGCGTCGGGGAGCAGCCCAATTCCACCGGGCCCGTGCCGACGCGCACCCCCCGGAAGCAGTTCGCGATTGTACTGGAGCTTCGAGCCCGTGGGCGCACCGGGAGCGGATCGGGCTCCGTCGCATCTGGAGCGGGAAGATCCGCTCGGCCTGAGGAAAGAGCGAGCGACGGGCGGCCGCCGCGCATTCAGCGCCAGCGTGCACGTACACGCGGATGCCGTTCCCCTGCATTTCGAAGGGTGGCGGATTCTAGTGAGCGACCGATGCTCCGACAAGCCGCTCTTGCCTGTCGGCGCATGCACTTGAGAGCGGGAGCGACAAGCCGTGCACGCCGGACCGCGAGCCGCCGGGCCCGGCTCGCGCAGCGAATCGGCATCGGGATGCGACGCTCAGTAGGCGCCCGCGCGTCCCACGATCACGTGTGTCGTCTTCAGGAGAATGTAGAAGTCGAGGAAAAGATTCTGCTTGCGCAGGTAATAGACGTCCGTCGCCACGCGGCGACGGTAACTTGTGTCGTTGCGGCCCGTCACCTGCCAGAGGCCGGTAATTCCGGGTTTCGCAGACAGATAGATCGGAAGGTTGCGGCCGTAGCGGATGAGCTCTTCGCGCACGATGGGCCGCGGGCCCACGAGACTCATGTCGCCGCGGATCACGTTCCAGAGCTGGGGCAGCTCGTCGAGGCTCGTGCGTCTCAGGAAACGGCCGAGCGACGTCACGCGGGGATCGTCACGCAGCTTGTAATCCCGGATCCACTCCGCCTTGAGCTCCGGTCGCTGCTCGAGCAGATCCTGCAGGATCTGCTCCGCGTTCGGGATCATCGTGCGGAATTTCAGGCAGTCGAAGACGCGGCCGCCGCAACCGATGCGCCTGTGCCGGTAGATCACGGGGCCACCTTCCAGGTACAGCAGCAGCGCGATCGCGATCATCAACGGGCAGAAGACCAGTGCGAGAACGACGGCACCGCACAAGTCGATGACACGCTTTCCCACGCCATATGCAGTAGGCCGGGCGAGCGACCCGGCTGCCGCGCAGGGCATGGACATGCTCGGCGCACTTCGACGTCGCGCTGCGAGGCCTTCTGAACGCCACTCCCGCTCGGATCCATGTGCCGCGCCTCGTGCACCGGGGCCGGCACCACCGGATTTTCCACGCCCCCCTTCCCCACCTGCCCTGACGAGGTGGGGTCGCGAGGCGGTGACCTTCTTCGTTGTCGTGCCAGAACGGGAAACAGTTGCGTCGTACGCCTGGCGCGTCGCCACCTCGAGCCTCCTTCCCTGGAGTGCACCAGCCTTGCTGTCGCCAGCGGGCGACAGCCACGGCAGAACGATGTCATTGCCGGGTGACGCGAAGGGAACCTTTTGCTCTCGCTCTCGTTCGAGCTAGGGTGAAGCTCGCGTACCGGGCGTGATCAGGCGCAGCAAGCTGTGGACCCGGTGCGCGCTCGACGACCGATGTCGCCGCTTTCTCCGGTTACGTAGCGCTTCTTCCGTGCGCGATACTTCCGCGCCGACAGCCAGGAGTGCTCGATGACGGATGACATCACGCTGGCCGATCTCTGGCAGATACTGCTGAATCGGTACAAGCTGGTCATCGGGGGAACGCTGCTCGGCACGGCGCTCGCTTGCCTCATTGCCTTCACGTCGCAGCCGGTCTATCGGGCAGAGGCGCTGCTGGCTCCGGTTTCGGCGGATCAGCGCAGCGACGGACTGCCGGCGCTCGCGCATCAGCTCGGCGATATCGCGGGGCTTGCCGGACTCTCGTTCAGCTCCGGCAACGAGCGCAGAGTCGAAGCGCTGGCCGTGCTCCAGTCTCGCGCACTGACCGAGGCATTCGTCGCGGAGGCCGATCTGCTGCCCGTGCTGTTTCCCGACAAGTGGGACGCGTCCAGAGGCAAGTGGAAAGCGGATCTCCGGGGAAAAGTACCCACCCTGTGGGACGCCAACGAGCTGTTCGCTTCGAAGCTGCGCAAGGTGTCCGAAAACCGGGAGACGGGTCTCGTCACCCTGGCCATCGAGTGGACGGACCCGAAGCTCGCGGCACGATGGGTCGCCGAGCTCATCGCACGGACCAACGATCGCCTGCGCACGCGCGCCATCTCCGACTCCGAGCGGCACATCGCCTACCTGCGCAGGCAGCTCCAGACCGTCGACGCCATCGAAATCCGCCAGTCGATCTACCGTCTCATCGAAAGTGAGATCAAGACCATCATGCTGGCGCAGGGCAACGACGAGTACGCATTCAAGGTGATCGATCCGCCCGTCGTTCCGCAGGAACACGTTCGGCCGAAACGCGTACTGATCATCGGCGTCGGTGTGGTGTCGGGCTTCACCCTTTCCTGCATCGCAGCACTATTCCTCGGCCGGCGGCCACGGAGTTGAAGCACTGGATCGTTCTCGCCTTCCTGTGGACGGCACCGCTCGGAACACTGATCCCGGTGCCGGGGACACCTCATTCCTTCCGATTCTTCTACCTGCTGATGGCTGCAGCCATCCCGCTGCTGCTCACGGGCAGATTGTCCCTGCGGCTCGTGCTGTTCGCAGCCAGCCAGATGCCCTTCGTCCTCTATCTGCTGTGGTCCGCTGTGTACAACTACGATCCCTCCGGAATCGAAGGCGCGGAAGCCAACCCGCTCTTCAGGGCGCTTCTGCTGGCGGTCGAGCTGATCTTCATCACCCTCGTCGCGATCCGCTGTCAGCGCGAGGCGCTGCCCGCGCGGGCACGCCTGCTGATCGTTCCGTTGCTGAGCTACCTGGTGTCGATGGCAGCGGGCTACGTATTCTTCGTCGGCTACTATGCGGGCCTTCTGCGGCTCGAGACGCTCGAGCCGCTCCATGTCCTGCTACAGTTCGGCTACGGCATCCTGCGCTTCTCGCCAGGCTCCTACCCGAACGAATACGGCAACGTCTCGAGCTTCTTCGCCTCGCTCGTCCTGTTCATGCTGCTGCGCTGGCCGCTCGTCACGGTTGCGCTGGGAGGACCGACACCGGGAACGCGATGGCTGCGTCGTCTGCTGCTCCTGAGTTTCCCGCTGATGCTCGGGGCCCTGATCCTCTCCACGACCCGTGCGGCCTACCTGAGCTTCATCGCGGCAGTGATCATCATCGGCTTCGGGCAGAGGACCGCGCTGGCGCGGATCCGATACTTCGGAGTCGCAGCGCTGTGCACGCTGGCGGCACTGATGGCAATCCAGCGCCACTTCGACATCCTGGGGCTCATCCGGACTGCGTACTTCGCCTTCTTCGAGGAGAGCGCGTCCGCCTACAGTCGCTTCTTCGAATGGCGTCGCGCGTACGAGGCGTTCCAATCCGTGCCCTGGCTGGGAACGGGCTACGGCACCGCGGAGATGATCCACAACATCTATCTGCAGATCCTGTTCAGCACGGGGCTGGCCGGTGCCCTGATGTTCGGGTTCTTCTTCGTCGCACTGCAGTGCGCGCGACAGCCCTCCCCGTTCGTTCCGTCATCAGGCGACTCGGAACGGGACCGGGCCGCGCTTCAACTGCTCCGTGTCGCCAGCTATCTCGCCGTCGGTCACACCCTCTGGTTCGGCGTCAGCAACCACAACCTCAATCACTTCCTGACGTGGTTCACCGTACTGCTGGTGCTGCTCGTGCCGCGACGGGCGCAGCCGATCGTCGTCGCGCGAGCGCCGCTCGAACGCGGCGCCCTATCCTGAACGCAACAGGGCGTCGGAGACGCATGCTTCGAATCGGTCCCTGAACGACTGGATGGAAAAACGCTCGGCGTGCCGCCGAATGGCGAGCGGGTTGAAGTGGTGCGCATGCGCCTCGAAGCGCCTGACCGCATCGATCAGTGCGCTCGATGTCTGCTCGGCGAAAAGCAGTCCGCTCAGACCCTCGACTACCGTTTCTCGGACGCCGCCGTACCCGAATGCGATGACAGGCTTGCCCGAGGCCATCGCTTCGACGGGCACGATGCCGAAGTCCTCGATGCCGGCGAATACCAGGGCCCGGCAGCGGGCGTAATGATCACGCACGACATCGAACGGCTGCGCGCCGAGCAGCCTGACGTTGGGTCGCGCGGCCTTGCGGAGCGCCGACAGCATCTCCCCCTCGCCGATCATGACGAGCGGATAGCCGAGAGCATTGAACGCATCGACGACGAGGTCCGGCCGCTTGTAGCGGACGAGCTGACCGACGAAGAGAAAGAAGTCCTCGGAGGCGCGGGAGGCGTCGAAGGCTTCCACATCGACCGGCGGGTACACCACCTCGGCGGTGCGGCGGTAGAACTTCTCGATCCTCCTCGCGACGAACTGCGAGTTCGCGATGAAGGTATCGACCCGCTGTGCCGAGACCTGGTCCCAGAGCCGCATGTAGTGAAGCAGGGGCGCCATCGCGAAACGGGTCAGGGCGCCGGCCTGCGCCCGGTACTCGTGGTACATGTCCCAGACGTAACGCATCGGCGAGTGGCAGTAGCAGACGTGGTGCGTGTGAGGCGCTACGACGACACCCTTGGCGGGACCCGACTCGCTGCTGATGACGAGGTCGTAGGCACGCAGGTCGAGCTGCTCGAGCGCGAGCGGCATCAGCGGCAGATACTTCTGATACAGGCGGCGTGCACGCGGCAGGCGCGAGATGAACGTGGTGAAGACGTTTCTGCCGGGAAGCTCCCGCCTGAGTAGCTCTGGATCGGCGACGTGGACGAAGATGTCGGCTTCAGGAAACAGATCCGCGATCGCACTGAGGACTCGCTCACCACCGCGCCAGGTCACCAGCCAGTAGTGAATCAGCGCTACTCGCACGGGCCCCTCCCCTCGCTTCCCGTGCCCCGATGCTCCGGGCATCCCGCGATCTGCATCGATCAGATCCCGCACAGGGCGTGCCGGACGCGCTCGGCAACGGCGTCCCAGGAGTATTGCCGTGCATGCTGAAGACCGCGCATCCGCAACGAGGCGCGCAGAGACGTGTCCGAAGCCAGCTTTTTCATGGCTTCAGCGATCGCCTCGACGTCGTACGGGTCGACGAGCATCGCGGCGTCACCTGCGACTTCCGGCATGGCCGCCGCATCGGAAGTGAGCACGGGAGTCCCGCAGCTCATGGCCTCGATGATGGGCAGTCCGAATCCCTCGTACAGCGACACCAGCACGAGCGCGGTTGCCGCACGATACAGCCCGGCAAGCTGGTCGTCGGAAACGTTCCCGACGAAGACCACTCGCCGCGAAAGGCCCAGACGGCCGATTTCCGCGAGCAGGTCTTCCGACGGTGTGCCCGTGCTCACGAGCGCGAAATCCCCTGCCAGATCCGACAGCGCGAAAGCCTGCAGAACGCGTGCGAAGTTCTTGTGCGGGCGGTGGTTGCCGACGTGCAGAAAGTATGGAGCCGTCGTCCGCGGACTCTCGCCGCCAGGCTTGAACGCCGCGGACACACCGTTCCCCACGTTGATGACGTTCCGCTCCGCAATTCCCGCCCATTCGCAGATCGCACGGCGCGAGAAGTCCGACACGGTCAGAACCCGCCGGGCACGGCGGGCAGCGGGACGAATCACGTACTCGTAGTACGCCCGCTTGAGCGGACTCGAGTTCTCCCTCACGAACAGGTGGTTGAGGTCATGGATGCAGAACACGAAAGCGCACGGCGAGCCTGCGGGAGCGTTGTAGCCCGGGGAGAGGAACAGCTCAGGCGCCGCGCGGAGCAGGTAGCTGCGCAGTATCCACGGGTCGCGCGGGCTCGACGGCCGTCCGGAGATCGCGATGCTCTGGAACTCGGGGAGCCGCGCGTGCAGCTCGGCAGCGAAGCGTCCGATTCCGTGGGTTCCCTTCCACCGCGAGTCGAAGACGCGCATTGTCTCTCCATGCGGCCGACGGATCGCGCTCCCGATGCTCCCTGTTAGCATATGCGCCGACCGGTGTCGCGCACAGGACCGACCATGACGCCCCGAGAGCTGCCGGTTCTGATCGAGCGCTACAGGTCGGAGCTCTCCGCGGCCGCGGAGCCCGATCCGTACCTCACGTCGATCGGGCGCCGACTGAGCACGCATCGGTTCCTGTGCAACTGCGCGCAGGGCGTCTACCGCCGTCAGGTCTCGTTCCTCGGCAAGCTCCTGCAGGCCTACATCGGGCGGCCGCCGCCACAGATCCGGGTTCTCGACTGGGGGTGCGGCAAGGGCCACATCACGTACCTGCTGCGGAAGCTGGGTTTCGCGGTCGTCTCGTGCGACGTCGACGACGGAAGCTTCGACTCGGCATTCGGACAGATCGCGCCCGTGGTCCAGGAACAGGCGATCGAGGTCGTGCCGCTCTCCGATCCGGTGCGCCTGCCCTTCGCCGATGCGAGCTTCGACTGCGTGACGAGCTTCGGCGTGCTCGAGCACGTGCCGGCCGAGCAGGAGTCCCTGCACGAGATCCGGCGGATCCTGACGCCCGGCGGAATCTTCTTCGTGAGCTTTCTGCCCTATCGTCTCTCGTGGACACAGGCGTTCGCGCGGCTGAGGGGCGACTCGTATCACGACAGGCTGTACTCACGCCGCCATGTGCTGCGCATCGCCGAACGCGCGCGGTTCTCCGTGGAATCCATCTGGCATGCACAGCTCTTTCCGAAGAACTCCGTTCCCATCGAACTCGATCGTCATCTCGAGCCGATCGACCGCGCGCTCTGCCGCCTCACACCGCTCAGGTACTTCGCCACCAACCTCGAGGTCGTCCTGAGGGCCGTCTGACTTCCGCGCAGGAGCCGCCGGCGCTGCGCTAGTCGCCCGAATGCGGACGGTGAGTGAGGCCGACCCAGCGGCCCTTCAGCACCAGCAGGCGCTGTCTGGCCAGGGGCCAGCGCAGCATCGCCGCGGCCAGCGCGGCACCGGCGAGCGGACGTCCGAGCGCTCTCAGAATCATCCGCGGACTCGAAGCGTGCTTGCGCAGCACGTAACCCGTGCCGCGGCCGTACGACAGTGCCCGCGCGAGTGTCCGCTCGTTCACCGTGGGTACGGGATCCGGGTGGTAGACGATGCATGCCGGATCGTGCCAGCCGCGGATGCCGCACTCGAGGGCGCGCAGCAGGTAATCTGTCTCCTCCCCTGCTCCCCACGGCGTTCCGGCTCCGACGCCGAGCTGTTCGTCGAACGGACCGATGCGTTCCGCGGCCTGCCTGCGCAGGAAGATCGTGAACGAGATCGCTCTCGTCCAGACGTGGTCGACGGAGACGTACCTGCCGCGCGCGGGCCAGCGGCCGAACGCATCCCGCCCGTCGGCGTACTGCCACCGGCCCGTCAGGAACCCGATGTCCGGCCTCGCGTCGAAGTTGCGCGATACCGTCTCGAGCAGGTGCGGCGGATACCAGCAGTCGTCATCGGGAAAGCCGAGGATTTCGCCAGCGCAGTGCGGCAGGCCCGTGTTGCGCGCTCTGGAGAGCCCCGGGGCGCTGCGGATCACGCGCACGTTCATGCGCTCCCGATACTGCTCCATCACGTGGGCGAGCCGTGCGTCCTCGTTCTGGTCGACGACGATCACTTCGAAGTCGCGCAAGGTCTGTGCCGCGAGCGAGCCCATCATCCGCCCGACCTCGGCGATCCGACCGACGGTGCACAGGACCAGTGAGAAACGCATCCCTCCGCTCGCTCAGCGCGGCCTGTCCCCATAGGCGGCCACACGCGCGGCGACCGAGTTCTCCAGTGTTCTGAACGAAGGTCTGTGGCCCGAAGGAAACCCCGTCAGGTGGTACCGCGCCGGCTCGTAATGGTTCTCGGCCGAGAAGGGCTCGAGAAACTTCGATCCGACGAGGTCCGCCCTGACGAAGAATGCGTTCGAGCCCGTCAGATTGCATCCGACCAGCCGGTAGCCCCTTCGGGCGAATCCCTGCTCCAGGAACTTCAGTGAGGCGCCGAAATTGTCGTCGCCGCTCCACGCGTGCCGTTCGTCGTAATCCATGCAGTAGATCATGGGCGGCGGAAACTTGGCGTTGTATTCGATCACGACGACCCGCGGGACGACGCAGGTGATCGCATCGAACACATGGAAATCGTTGCCGTCGATGTCGATCGAGAGCAGATCGATCTCCCGCTCGCCGAGCGCCGCCGAGATCAGCTCGTCGATGTTCTCCCTCGTGACGAAGGCGTTGGTCACCCGAAGTGCACCGCTTGCGATCGTGACGGGGAGGTTCGTGCGGATCCGCTCGACGAAGCGGGGGTTGCCCTCTATCCACAGACCGCGCCACCCCTTGAAAAGCAGCGTCAGCGTGTTGTTCTCCAGTCCGTCTCCGACGCCGAACTCGACGAAGGTCCTGCTGACGGCGCCGACTCTCTCGAAGATCTCCGCGATGATCCCGTCTTCGTCGTTCTGCGAGTAGACCTTGTAACCGAACCGCGCCAGATGCTTCGGATGCGCGTAGCGCGGCTCCCGCTTCAGTGCCTCGAGCGCTTCATGAGCACGCTGCGCCTCGAGTCGCGATCGCACGTCGATCAGTCGCACCATCTCCCGGACTCTCGATGGCGCTCGCAGGAGTCTGCCGAACATGTTGAGAACGCTCCTTCCCTGTGCGGAACGCGGCCGGTCAGCCGACCTGCCGGATTCGAGACGCAGCGGCGGGCGGCTCGGACGAACGCGCGACCGCGGCGTCTCGAAGGCGCGAAGACCTGAAGACCACGTTCCGGCTTCCGGCGGTGCGCCCGCATTCGATCCGCGTCAGCGAAGTCGGAACCAGTGTGCCGTTCCATCCCAGGCTGAACGGCTCGTAGCCTGTCGCGCAGAGTCTCTCGGCGACCTCGAGGAGCCGCTGCCACGCGGAGCCGGCGACCTCTCTGACCGCCTCCAGCATGAGGTACTCGATGCAGTGGCTCTCGAGCAGACGTCTGGCGCCCTCGATGACCTCCGCCTCGTGACCTTCCGCGTCGATCTTCAGGAACTTGATCGGGATGTCGCAGGGGAACTCGCGATCCAGCGCGACCACGGGAACGCCGACGGTCTGTACGCCGCCCAGATACGCGGCCGTCCGGGAGAACGTTCCACCGTCCGCGGCATCCGTTCTGACGGCTGCGTCGCCGAGGCGGGCCGGGTGGAATTTCAGCTCAGTCTTTCCTATTTCCGCACCCACGGCCGCTTCGCGCACGATGAGGCGATCGTGCATCCAGTTCATCACGGCCGCCTTCGAAAGCAGTGCGGAGGCCGTCGGGTTCGGCTCGTAGGCATACACCCTTCCGAACGGCCCGACGAGGGAAGCCGCGAGCAGCGAGAACACTCCCACATTGGCGCCGACGTCGACGAAGAGGTCACCGCCGCGCAGACACCTGCGCAGCAGCAGCTCTTCTCTGAGCTCATAGTAGCCGTTGCGGACGAGCTCGGGAGTGATCGAAACGTCCCCAGCATCCAGGATGAGTCTGTGACCATGGATCGTTCGACGTACGACGTGTCCGGAAGCCGGGTACGCGTCGACGCGTGGGCTCAGAAGACGGATCGCCGCTTCGCTCGATCGGTAGAGGCCGACACCGCGCCGATACAGCTCGCGGACGATGCGTTCGAAGCTGATCCTCTGCAGGATCCCTGCCACGCGCGCCCCGATCGATCTGTCCTTCCACGAGCCGCGCCACTGATGCACCCCGTAGGTCTGCGGCGCCACCGCGCCCGGCCGCTCGTTCCAGTTGTGCGGATAGAACGTCTCGCGCGGCAGCAGAGTGACGTCGCCTCTCCATCGCAGCACACGCGAGAAGAACTCGGGGCCCGTCGTAACTGTGGGCGGGAGGGTCCAGTCCGGCGGACGGGCGTGCAGCTCCTCGATCATGGTCTCGAGTGCGGGATGCCCCCTGGTCGCGCCGAACACCGCATTCGTGGCGCGTTGACCGTCCTCGCTGGCGACGAAGAACTGATGGTGCTCCGCAAGATCGTCGAGGCTCTTGCGCAGCCAGACGTCGGAATCGAGATACACGCCGCCGTAGCGATGCACGACCTCGATGCGGATCAGGTCCGCGAGCTGGGCACCCGAGTTGACCCGGGGCCACAGCCCCGAGAGCCTGAAATCCGCGGGATCGAGAGGGTCGCGCCAGACCTTCACTTCCCAGTGCGGATGCAGCTCCGCCGCTTGCTCGATCGCCCTCTGCTGCTCCGGTGCGATCCGGTCGGGAACCGTGAAATGGAGGATGCGCGGGATCATCTGCGCACCCGGTCGGATGAGGCGGCAAGGGCTCCCGCGAGCATGGTCAGCGCAACCCTCGCAAGGTGTTCACGGCAGGAATCAGCCGGGTCGGGCTCAGAGATCTCGTCTGAGACCAGAACATCGCGGGCAGGGCAAAGTATGTAACCGCAAGAGTCGCCGCGTACGCCGAGACGATCGTCGTCACCGCGATCACTGTCGGAGTGAGGCTCTGTCCGAGGCCGATGATCATTGCGGCCTTGAGCGCCAGGGCGAGCACTGCCTTTACCAGCACCGTGCCCACGCGGCGATGGATCGTGAGCCGGGAATCGATGAGCCCTGCCTGGAAGAACAGGGCCATGCCCAGCGCGAGGCAGACGATCGCGCCGCCGATTCCGTGGAATCGGCTACCCAGCACGGTGTCGATGACGAGGAAATAGCCGAGTATCAGTGCGCCGGCCATCGCGAGTCCGAGGTACGCGGCAACAGTCAGGCTCGCCTCGAAGACTTCGTCGAGTGCCTGGCCGCTCCGATTGCGCGCGGCCACCAGAAAGGGAAACAGTGCGACGGTGAAACTGCCTCCGATGGCCGACGCACCGTCCACCAGCGACTTCGCCGCCAGGAACCGTCCCGCCTCCTCGAGCGGCATCAGCCGGGGCAGCACCACGGCATCGAACGAGAAGTACGCGACCGTCACGACAGAAATCGCAAGGGAGTAGCCGACCTCGGGGACCGACGTGATGCGCACGCCCGCCGGCGGAACGCCACCGCCACGCGGTCTGAATCTCAGTGCCCCGATGTTCATCGCCATTCCCGCGACGACGAGATCGGCGATGAGCAGAACGAGGAACGCGACGTAGGTCGCGCCAGTGAGGATCAGAACGATCTTGACGGCGGCCGAGACGAGTACCACCGCGATCATGACGATCGAGGTGAACTGGAGGAGCCTGAGCCCCTGGCACCAGAGCAACCCGAGGTCGCTCGCCTGGATCAGCACGAGAGCCGCGGCGATCAGGACGACCGGCATCGGCTTGCCGGGGAACACCAGCTCGGCGAAGTAGATCAGGCAGGAGACGGTGGCGATCGATGCGGCAAGCCGCAGGATCATGAACTGACCGATGGTCCGCGCCGATTCGCCTGGCCGATCCGCGACCTCGCGCAGCACGACGTTGTCGAGCCCCAACTTCGCCAGCGTGGCGAAGAGCGCGACCGTCGCGACGACATTGCTGAGCTCTGCGTTGCCCTCGGGCCCGAGATGACGCAGCACCGCGATTCCGACGACGAACGTCACGCAGGCTCGAACGACCTTCTCCGCAGCGGCGAAGCTCAGGCTGCGGATCAGCGACGGGGGTTGCCGGGCGACTGCCGCAGACACTGGAGTAGGTGCGTTTTCCACAGAGAGCCGACGCGGTATTCCTCAGTGCGTTCCCGAGTCAGAAGCCGGTGCCGGGCCGCGAAACGGAGCTGCATCGGATTCCGCGCTCCATTCGCACGAATGGTTCTTGGAAGCTCCGGAAGCAAGCGGCGCTCCCGCTCTCGACGCCTGCATCTCCGGGCACGCATCGGCGAGGCGGACGATGAGGAAGCCGTCCGGGCCACCCGGCCGCTGCCGCCCTGCAGCGACGATCGTTGCACAATTGCGACGGTGGACGATCCCCGCCGCCTGGGGGTGACACATCCGGCCTGAGATTTCCGAGCAGAACGGTTACAGTCGCGCCTGCACGATCTCACCAGGAAGGCTGCCGTTCGTGTCGATCGACGCCCGACGAGGCTCTGCGCTTCGAGAAGATGTGGATTCAACGACTGGAAGGTCGGAAGGGGCTCCGGCTCTTTCGGCGGACCGCCGCGCGCCGTCCGCGGTACCGCGACAGGACCGCGCGGCGGGGCGTGTGCTGTTCGTCCCGGTCTCCGCGCCCCGGGGTATGGGTGAGTACGCGCGGTCCCTCGCCCTCGCAACGGCGCTCGTGCAGAGACGCCCGGGGACGGAGGTCCACTTCGCCCTCAACCGCCGGGCCCCCTACGCCGGTGAAGTCCCCTTTCCGGCGACGCTCCTGCCGTCCTCGGCGACCTTTCATTCCGATGAGGTCATCGCACTCATCGAGCGTTTCCGTCCGCAGGTCGTCGTCTTCGACAACGCCGGCCGCACCGCGCAGCTGCGCGCCGCGCGAGCGGCCGGTGCGAAGATCGTCTTCGTGAGCTCCCGTCCGCGCCAGCGGCGCAGGGCCTTCCGGTTGCGGTGGATGAGACTCGTCGACGAGCACTGGATCGCCTATCCGGAGTTCATCGCCGGCAGCCTTTCGGGCTTCGAGCGCCTGAAGCTCCGGCTGCTCGGACGGCCGAAAGTGCGTTTCATGGACGTGATCATGCCCCCCGTGAACGCGACGCTCCGCAGCTCGCTGCTCGCGCGTTTCGGCGTTCGAACCGGTTCCTTCGTGCTCGCGGTCCCGGGTGGCGGCACGGGACATCCGGGAGCGGAGGACGCACCAGCCGCGGTCGGCGAAGCCGCACGCAGGCTCGCGGCACGGGGTCACCCCACCGTTCTGGTCGGAGTCGTACCGGACAGCGGCGGATATGCGGCGTCACCTTCGCTGCGGATCGCACCGCGACTGTCACCTGCGGAGCTGATCGAGCTCATGCGGGCCGCGGAGATCGTGATCTCGAACGGCGGGGACACACTGCTGCAGGCGCTGGCGTGTCGGCGTCCCTGCGTGGCCATCCCGATCGCAGCGGATCAGACCCACCGGATCCGGCGCTGTGCGGCAGCCGGGCTCGTCGTGGAGGCGCGTGCCAGTGCCGACGATCTCGAGCGTGCGGCTCTCGAGCTCCTTGCCAGCAGCGAGCGGCGGACGGAGCTCGAGCGCCGCGTCTCCGAGCGGAACTTCGCCAACGAAATCGATGCGGCAATCGATGCGCTCGATGCTCTCGTGAGCGGCGGATAGAGAAGTGCCGGGCGGGTGGTCACCCGCGGCGCTTGCGGATATCCTGCGCCGGTCTCCGTTGCCGCATCGTCAGCATCGCAACAATTCATGAAGAAAGCGGGATCCGTCGTCGCACTGTTTCTGCTCCTCGGAAACGACGCGGCCCTGGGGCGAGGCGTCAGCCCCTATCTGCCGCTGAACCTGGAACCCGAGATCGAACGGCAGATCGAGCGCGCGCTGATCCTCGCGGACAAGCCCGTCCTGACGCGGCCCATCGCCGCGGCGACCGTGTTCGATGCGCTGCCTGCGGCCTGTCAGGTCGACATCGTGCTGTGTCGCCAGATACGGCGTTTCCTCGACCGCTACATGCATTCGAGCGGGATCATGTACGCGAGCGCCGAAGGCGCCGTGACGGGGGGGACGGACCGGCCGATTCCCAACCGTCACGGAATGAGCACGGAAAGCGACTGGCAGGTCGCGACGAGTCTCTTCCTGCAGCCGAGCGACTACGCGATCGTGAGCCTCGGCGGCGTGGCATATCAGGGCGAGACCATACCCACGGGTTCGATGCTGAGCGTAGGGTTCGACCGGGCGCAGCTCGACATCGGCTACCGCGGGCACTGGCTCTCGCCGCTTCTCGACAGCAGCATGCTGCTCGGCACGGAAGCGCAGACCATGCCATCGATTACGCTCTCGAACTACGTGCCGCTCACCCGGCTGGGGCTGCGGTACGAGGCGTTCGTGGCACGCATGTCGCGCTCGGACAGCATCGCGTTCCAGAACGGGTTCACCAGCGGCCATCCGAAGATCGCCGGGCTCCACCTTTCGATCGAGCCGGTCAGCGGCTGGGCGCTCGGCGTCAACCGCCTCATGCAGTACGGTGGGGGTGCACGTGGCGGCAACTCGATCGGTGACGTGCTCGAGGCGTTCTTCCGCCCCTCGCGCTTCGACAATGTCGGACCTGACCTCAGTGTGGACGAACAGTTCGGCAACCAGGTCGCCTCGTTCACGAGCCGCTTCCTGTTTCCCGGCCGTACGCCCTTCGCGCTGTACTTCGAGTACGCCGGTGAGGACACCTCGCGCGGCAGAGACTATCTGCTGGGCAACTCGGCGCTCTCGGCGGGAATGCACTTCCCGCGTCTCTGGCAGCGCTTCGATCTCGCGCTCGAGACCTCCGAGTGGCAGAACGGCTGGTACGTTCATCACGTCTATCAGGACGGCCTGACGAACGAAGGCCGG